>Ga0172369_10000113_pt1 | contig 115302 bp, 114 predicted proteins | sample LakKiv25m_FD_114539 | JGI IMG/M metagenome (GOLD analysis project Ga0172369, IMG submission 114539) | Freshwater microbial communities from Kabuno Bay, South-Kivu, Congo - kab_022012_11.25m | ecosystem: Environmental > Aquatic > Freshwater > Lake | place: Democratic Republic of the Congo... | reverse complement strand
GTCCAGGCCGATCAGCCGCAGCAGGCTCTCGACGAACCCGGTCGTTTGCCGCAGCGCCATGCCGAAAAGCACCTTCATCGTCAGACAGGTCTGGATGGCGGCATCGCTGTAGTCGGGTTGCCGGCCACGCTTGCCTGTCGGCGCAGCCTCCCACGTCATGACGGGATCAAACCAGATCGTCAGCGAGCCCCGGCGCTTGAGCGCATCGTTGTACGCGGGCCAGTTCCTGGTCTCGTAGGTCGGCGGTATGGGTCTGCTCATGCACGCCAGCAACCACGCTGGACTCACAAGATGAATCCCACTTCAGAAGATTTATGCAACAAAGCCCGTCCAGGTTGATCTCAGCAACCAGACAGATACAGTTGCTGACAAAACATCGCCGGTGACCACCTCCGCAAGAACCTACACCACGCCGTGGGACAGCATCCCAAGCCGCCTTGATATCGGTCGTCTGCGCGGCACGACGGCGGCGGGCGAGACGCTGCCAAAGCGGCAGCGTTTGCGCACCGGCGCATCCCGCACCAGCCTCGGTCGGTCGCGCCCCCGTCTTGAGCAAACGTTGCAAGTCGTGGTGGCAAGTCTCGCTCGCTCGATGAGCCGGTTCAGGCCGCCGCCGCCAGCGCTCCGAGCGAAGGCACGATCACATTGCGCCCGGAAACCGTCAGCAGCCGGTCCTCCTGAAGGCGCCGGAACAGCCGCGACATGGTTTCGGGCTGCACCCCCAGCATGGCCGCCATGTCGCGGCGCGACAACGGCAGACGGGCCTTGATCGCGCCACCGTCGGCGACCGCATGCCCGGCCAGCAGCCGCAACAGCAATCGCACCAATTGGGCGCGATTCGAGCCGGTCGTGGCGGCAACGATGCGCTCCTCGGCACTGTCCAGCGCGTCGATGCAGCGTGCCAGCAGCCGCCCCTGCACCAGCGGCGAGCCGCCGATCACCTTGTCGGCATCGCGCGCCCACACCGTGCAGACCCGCGACTCCACCAGCGCCCGCGCCTCGGTGCGATGCGGGCGCTTGCCCAGATGGGCGCGCAGCCCAACCAGTTCGCCGGGATGGGCCAGATCGAGCAGGGTCGATTGCCCGGCGTGATTGATCGTGCGCAGCGCGATGATCCCGCGCGAGACGCATTGCACCCCGACCGATGGGCTGCCCTGCTCGAACACCACCTGGCCGGGCCGGTAATCGCGCCGCGTCAGCGACCGCCCGAGCGTGTCCACCCAGCCGATCCGCGCCGGTTGCCAGACGCTTTGCCCGAAAAAGGCGCATTTGCCGCAGGGGTGGGCCGGGGCTGGGGGCGTTGGCACTTTGGTCATCCGGTCGGGTTTGCCGGCTTGCGTGGGCCGGGCCAAAGCCCAGACCTGCCTGCGGTCAGCCCGGATTTCCTTGACATAAATCAAGCTGCGGCCCGGTGCGGCGGAAAATCGCCGGTGGGTCAGGCGGTCTCGGTCAGGTTCGCCAGCCCGGCGGCGGGAAAGGCCGCCATCAGGGCGGCGATCCCGGCGCGCGGCAGCAGACAGGCCGCCGTGCTCAGCGCATCGGCCAGCGCGGCGTGCGGGGCGGTGACGGAGACCAGTTGCCAGGGGGTTGCCGCCGGCAGGCCGGTGCGAGGATCAAGGATGTGGCCGACCAGGCCTGCCCCATCGAATACGGTGCCGCGTGGGGCGGAGCTGGCCAGTGCGCGGTCGCGCAAGCCCACTTGGCCGGGCAGCATCTGCTCGCCCGCCTGCAAGTTCACCTGCCAGTCGCCTCCGCCCGGTTGGCCACCGAGGGCGCGCAACTCGCCGGTGTCGATCAGGATGTCCGTCAGCCCCTCGGCTGTCAGCAGCGCCGCCACCCGGTCGGCCACGTAGCCCTGCGCGACGCCGTTAAGGCTAAGCGCCATGCCGGGCCGCGCCAGCCGCACCGCGTTCGAATCAAACGCCACCCCGGCCCAGCCGACCTGTCGCCGCGTCTCACGGATCGCCGCCTGCGCGGGCGCGTGCCCCGCCGCAAAGCTGGTGGCATAGAGCGCCCACAGCGGCTGGATGGTCGGATCGAAGGCCCCGGCGCTGGCAGCATGGACCGCGCCGCACAGCGAGAGGCATTCGAGCAACTCGAACGGCGGCGCGTCCAGCCGCCCGAAGGCATTCAGCGCCACCAGCGCCGAGTCCGGGCGATGCAGGCTGAAGATCGCCTCGAGCCGGTCGATCTCGGCCCAGACCCGGGCAGCAATCGCGGCGGCGTCGGGATGGGCCAACCGCAGCGAGGCCACCGCCCCCATCGCCACCCCCTGCCAGCGGGTGACGGCAGGTGCGGCCACGGCGGGCAGGCCCGCGACCATCGGCAGGGCGGCGGAGATTGCCAGGAAACGGCGGCGGGTCAATTTGTTCATGTCAGCTATCCTGCTCTGCCCTCAGTTTCTTCAGCCGTTCAAGGTAATCGGCAGCGTCTCCCGGCCCCGGCGCTGCCTCATCGGCCAGCGGGGACAGCACATCGGTGTCGGCGATCTGGTCAAGCGTCACCACCTGCCCGCCCTGTGCTGTGGCAAAAGCCTGCGCCGCACCGGCATCGGCAAACGGCACGAGCTCGGGCGCCCCCATCCCCCCGGTCCGGTGCGAGCCAACCACGTAGAAGGCGGTGGCAGCGGGAATCCAGTTCCCGGCCCCCGGCTCGTCCCAGCTTGGCGCCGCCCCCATGTCGTTGACGTAGATCACCGCGATCGTATTGCTTTGCTCGGGCATGCGCTGATAGGCGATGGCGTCGCGCACCTGTGAAAAGAACAAGGGATCGGGCAGCCCCACCAGATGCACCTGCGCCTTGGGGCCGGGGTGTTCGAGCAGGTTCATCTGGCAGTAGTGCCCCACCGCGTCGGCGGTCATCACCACCGGGTCGGGCAAGCTTGCGGTCTCGTCGCGGCAGGCGGCCAGGGCCACCAGCAGGATCAAGGCGGCGGTTTTCATGGCGTCACCTTGCGAAAGGCCAGCAGCGCCAGGGCAAAGGCGGCAAGCGGCCAGACCAGCGTCACCACCAGCGCCTGCAGCGGCGGAATGCTGGCCGCCGCCCCGCCCACCCCCGCCGCCGCCGCGGTGGCCTGACTGGCGGCCAGATTGTAAAGCCGGAACGAATCGGCCGGGTTGGCCAGCAAGAGCCAGGGGAACACCACCGTGCTGAAGCTGCCGCCATCGTCGGCCACCACGGCCGCCAGCAGCCCAAGATCGTAAAGCACGATCAGCACCAGCCACAGCCCGATCACCAGCCCCGCCGCTGCACCGGGGTGGCGCGCGAAAGCCGAGATCGCATAGCCGATCCCGAGGAAGGTTGCCCCCAGCAGCAGCGAGCTCCAGTAAAGCCGCGCCAGCGCGGGCAACCCCGCCACTGCGCGCAGATCAAAGGCCAGCGCGGCAGCCGCGGCAATGGCGTAACCCACCGCCACCGCCAGCGCCAGAATGCCGAGGTGGGCCACGAACTTGCCCGCCAGCACCTGGCCGCGCGACACCGGATAGGTCAGCAGCAAAGGCAGGGTGCCGCGCTCGACCTCGCCCGCAATGGCGTCGAACGACATCAACAGCGCCACCAGCGGCACCAGATAGACCGCAAGCGAGGTCAGGCTGGCGACCGTGACCGACAGCTTGTCCGCCCCCAGCACCCCGGTCGGGGCCGAGCCGGCGGCGGAAAGCACCAGCGCAAACAGCGCCATCATCACCACCGCGATGGCGACCCAGCGGTTGCGCCGCGCAATGCGGAATTCGGCGCTGGCGGTGGCAAGGATCGGGTTCATGCGGCACCGCCTTTCGAGAAATGGCTGTAGATGTCTTCAAGGCTGGGCGGGGTGATCTCGATATCCTCGACCAACGCCCCGAGTCCCACGATCTGATCCAGCCGCGCCCGCTTGTCGGCCGCCGCGCAGACCAGATCGACCATCACCCCGTTGCGACGCCGCCCGGCCAGATGACCCGCGACCTGATCCGCCGCACCCTCCCGGGCGGTGATCTGAAGGTGGATCGGCAGACCGGCCGCGCGGCGCAGCGCACCAAGCGAGTCGTTGGCCACCATCACCCCCTTTGCAAGGATCACGATGCGGTCGGTGCGGGCCTCGACCTCGGTCAGGGCGTGCGACGAAAGCAGGATCGCCGCCCCGGCGCGGGCGAGATCGTCGAGGATGGCGTAGAACTCGCGCCGCGAAACCGGGTCCAGCCCCGAGGTCGGCTCGTCGAGCACCAGCAGGCTGGGCGAGCCGATCAGCGCCTGCGCCAGCCCGACGCGCTGACGCATGCCCTTGGAGTAGGTGCCGATCCGGCGGCGGGCGGCATCGGCCAGCCCGACGCGCTCCAGCAGCGCGGGTGCAAGCGCCGGGTTCTCGCCCCGCAGGCTGAGGTAGTAGCGGATCATCTCAATCCCGGTCAGGCTGGGATGAAACGCCACGTTTTCCGGCAGGTAGGCGCAGGCGGCGCGCGCGGCATGGCTGCCGGGGGCGGCCCCCAGCACCGCGACCTGCCCCGAATCGGCGGCAATCAGGCCAAGGATGATCTTCATCAGGGTCGATTTGCCCGCGCCGTTGTGGCCCAGCAGCGCCACCCGCTCGCCGGCGGCAACGCTAAAGCCCACCCCGGCAAGAACGGTGGTGCCGTCATAAGTCTTAGTGACCGCTGAGAGGGTCAAGCTCTGCATCATCAAACCTTTCCGTCTGCCACGTCGGCCGGGCGGCGGCCTCCATCGCGGATATAGTACCGGAAACCGCAATCGCCACCGGCTCGGTCAGCGGAAAACTGTCCACCACCCCGCCGGGCAGGATCGCGGGAAAATTGGCCTGGCTCCAGCGCACCAGTTGCACCGCGGGCGAACCTATCAGCAGGCTGGCAGCGGGTTGCGACCACAGGATGTGGTCCATCATATCGTTGGGACGAAAGCGGGTGTCGGCAATGCCGTCGCCGCCCAGATCGAAGGCCGGATGATCCGACCAGTAGTTGCCCCGGCCCTGAAAGCTCCACTCGACATCGCGCGAGCCCACATACTTTACTTGCGTCCGGTTGCCGATGAAGGCGTTGCCGGTGATCGCGTTCTGCTCGGACCCGGCGGTGAAATGGATGCCGATGGTGCAGCCTTCAAAACGGTTGCCGACGATCAGGTTGTGGTTGGCGTTGTAGACGAAGGTGCATTTTTCCGCCCCACCACGCACCAGATTGCCGCTGATGTCGGATCTGTTGGTGTAGTTCAGCATCATGCCGTGGCTTCGGTCGCGCAGCGACAGGTTGCCCTGCACCACCAGCCGGTCGGAATACATCAGCGCATAGCCAATGTGGTTGCCGATCGAGACGTTGCCGCTGATCTCGCTGTCGTTGGTGTACATGTAATGCACGGCAAAGCGCAGATCATGAAACAGGTTGTTGCGAAAGATGTCGCGCTTCGAGCTGTTGGCAAAGATGCCGTCGCGCCCGAGACTGATGTCGTTGCCCTCGACCAGAAGGCCCGGCGCGTTCCAGACGTAAACCCCGTTGCCGCGATTGTTCATCCGGTGATCCGTGCGCCCGACGATCACGTTGCCGCGCACCGTGCTGTCACTCGCGCCATGAACATCGACGCCGTAAAGGTTGCCAAGGATGCGGTTATCCTCGACCAGAACCCGCGCCGCGGTCTTGCGCAGCTGCACGCCCGAGTCGATGGTCTGGTGCGAGCTGCCCGAGCCGCTGATTTCCAGCCCGCGGATGGTGATATCGCTGCCGGTGACGACGATCACGCTACCCGCCCCATGGCCGTCGATTTGCGCCCCGCCCTGTCCGTCAAGGGTCAGGGGGCGGTTAAGCAGCACCGGGCCATCGTGGCGGCCCGGTGCCAGGATCAGCACATCGCCGGGCGCTGCCCCGGCAATCGCCGCGATCAGCGCCCCGCCCCCCGCCGCCACAGTAACCTTCGCCGCCTGCGCCATCGGGGCAAGCAGCAGGACCACCGCGAGGATCAGGGGGCGAAGCATGGCGTCAGGCCCCGGCCGGCTCGACCAGCATCCGGCCGGCCATTTCCATGTGCAGCGCGTGGCAGAACCACTGGCAATAATACCAGTTCACCCCGGGCCGGTCGGCGGTAAAGGTGACCGAGGCGGTGGCCTGCGGGGCAATCTCCATCGCGATGCCGTTCCGCGTCAGCGTGAAGCCGTGCGTCAGGTCGTCCACGTCATCGACGTTGGTGACATAGATCGTCACCTCGTCGCCCTGTTTGACGGTGAACTTCTCGAGGCTGAAGGCGGGGGCCGATGAATACATATAGACCCGGACCTTCTTGGGATCGTCCTTGTCGCGGATTGGCTCGTCGGCGCCTTCTTCCAGCACCACACCATCGGCGGCCGCCTGCGCCCGCGCCGCTTCCCACATCGGGTCGTCACGGCTCCAGACACTGACCGGGTTCACGATGTCGCGGCGCACGATGCAGCAGTCATGCGGCTCGGCGAAGGTCGGGCCATCGTGCACCACCTCGAACGCGCCGTCGTGGATGTTGATCAACTGATCGTTCTCGGGCTTCAGCGGGCCGCAGTTGAGGAACCGGTCCTTCGAGAACTTGTTGAGCGACACCAGCCACTTGCCGTCGGCCTCTTTGGTTTCACCCATCGAGGTGTGGTTGTGGCCCGGCTGATACATCACATCGACCTTGCCCAGGATCGGATCGACTGCTTCGCCGTTGAAGGCCTTGATCGCGAGGTCGATGTTCCACTTCACCACAGCGCTGTCGAGGAACAGCGTGGTGAAGCAGTTGCCTTCGCCATCAAAGGCGGTGTGCAGCGGCCCCAGCCCCAGCTCGGGTTCGGCGACCACTGCCGAGCGCGGGTCGATGTCGCTCTCGAACAGCGCGTCGAACCTGGTCACATCCAGCACGGTGCAGGTCGGCGACAGCTTGCCGTTGATCACGATGTGCTTGCCGTCGGGCGCGGTGTTGCAGCCGTGCGGGCTGTTCGGGACCGGCACATAACGGGTGTAGGCCGAGCCGTGGCGGCCATCGAGCACCTTGACGCCGTTCATCTCGGTGAAATCGCCCTTGGCGACCCCTTCCTCGATGCGGGCAATGTTGAAGATCACCGCCCAGTCGGTTTCGCTGGCGGTCATCTCGGCCACGTTGGTGCCGCGTTCCGAGTTGTAGCACGACGACACCGCGTATTTGCCCTGATAGTCGGCATCGACGTTGTCGAGGTTGCCATCGACCATCACCTGCCAGGCGACTTCCATGGTATCGCCGTCGATCGCGGTGAACATCGTCCAGTATTTCTCGGGCTCGTCGAGCACAGAGCCGTCGTTGGGGTGCGGCACCAGGTGTTCGCCGTTGGCAAAGACATAGCCGGTGCGCGGGAACTTCTGCGGCCGCAGACCGTGGATGTCGGTGACGTTCGGGATCTCGATGATCTTGTCGGTCTTCATCACGTCGCAGCGAATCCTCGCGACCCGGCAGTTGGCCTTGTCGTTGATGAACACGAAGCGCCCGTCGTAGGTGCCGTCGGTGAACGACATATGCGGGTGGTGAGCGTCGCCGTTGTCGTAGGTTTCGCGGCCGCGCTTGGCAAGAAACGCCTTGGTGGCGGGCAGCAGACCTTCGGTCAGGATCATCTTCGATTCATTAGTGATGCCCCAGCCGGTGGCGGAATCGCGGTTGAATACCGGGATCCGCATCATTTCGCGCATCGAGGGCAGGCCCATGATGCGCACTTCGCCGGAATGGCCGCCCGACCAGAAGCCGTAGTAATCGTCGAGCTGGCCGGGTGCCACCGCCACTTCGCTGGATGCGTTGGCGGCGGTGCTGGTGACAGCGGTTGCGACCCCGGCAGTGCCGCCGATCAGCCCCAAGCGCGATCCGCCGACCGCGCCAAGCAGCGCAGCCCCACCCGCCGTGGCCCCCAGGAGGCCCCGGCGGCTGATACCGGAATGTTCGTGATCATTTGACATGACGTTTTCCTTTCAGGTTGGGATGGTTGGTAATCGCAGGGTCAGGAACTGGTGCATCTCCGAGCCCTGCCATGCTGCCGGCCACCGTTTCGCGTCGCTTGTGCTTGCGGATGACCACCGGGCATTTCGTTTTCGACTGGTAAAGTACCTGACAATTCAGGCAGTTGACGCACTCGTTGGGGTCGATCTCGCCGAGCGGGTGAATCGCCTGCACCGGACATTCGTTGGCGCACGTCTGGCACGGGCTGCCGCATTCGTGATAGCGCTTGAGCCAGTCGAAAATCCGCAGCCTTGCCGGAATTGCCAGCGCCGCGCCCAGCGGGCACAGATAGCGGCAGTAGAAGCGCTCGACGAACAGCCCGATGCCCAGCAGCACCGCCGCGTAAAGGGTGAAGGGCCAGGCGCGGGCGAACTTGAGGATGATCGCGGTCTTGAACGGCTCGACCTCGGCCAGATGTTCAGCCTGGTCGATCGACATCAGGGTGACCCCGAACAGACCGAGGAAGATCAGGTATTTCACCGCCCGCAACCGGTCATGCAAGCCAAACGGCAAGGTCCATTGCGGAATGTGCAAGAGCTTGGCGATACGGTTGGTCAGCTCCTGCAGCGCGCCAAACGGGCACAGCCAGCCACAATAGGCCCCACGGCCCCAGAGCAGCAGCGAGGCCGCGACCGAGAACCACAGGATGAAGGTCATCGGATCCATGAGAAACGTGTCCCAACTGAACCCCGTCATCAGCGACCCGGCCAACGCCATCAGGTTGACGATCGAAAGCTGCGCGTTGCCATACCAGCCCAGAAAAAACAGCGTGGCGGTCAGATAGGCGATGCGGAACCAGGTGGTAACGCGCGCCGAGCGGGTCAGGAAACCCTGAAAGAAGAAGGCAGCCGTCAGCACGGCCAGCATCACCGACAAGGCGGCGATCTCAACCATCTTGCCGCGCCAGATGCGCTGCCACAGCGCCGCCTTGGCGGCATCTTCGGCACCCGGGGCCGCCGCCGTGGTCGGCGCAGCCAGCACCACCGGGGCGGCGACGGTCTCGACAAATTGCGACGGCGGCTGCCAGCCCAGATCGAAGGTGGTAAAGACCTTTTCCCGCGCCGCCACATCGCGACTGACCAGCAGTTGCAGCCGCCACGGCTGGGCCGGATCAAAACCGGTGTCCGCCCGTATCTTGAACAGATCCATCTCCACCAGATCGGGCGCTCCGGGCACCGCGATCGCGCCCAGACGGCGGTGGTCCTTGTCGTGAAAGCGCACCGAGCGGTCGCCCTGGATCAGCTGAATCCGATCGAAGATGCCGCCGCGCACATAGCCCGAGCCCTTGAACGAGAACATCCCCCGCCCGACGACCAGAATCGCCTGCTCGCCCTCTTTCAGCCAGGCGCGCAGGTTGGCGTCCTCGCGCTCGCCCAACATCACCTTGCCGACAGAGGGGATACTGGCGAGGGTGGCATACATGTCGATGAATGTGGTATCGGGGGCGTCGGGCAGCGCCCGCGCCGCCGCCCGCGGATCGGGATCGGCGGCGAAAGCGGCGTTGATCTGGCCGACATCCAGCGACAGGCGGCGCAGCGTGCCGTCCGCCAGCAACGCCATCCAGTCGGCGGCCGCCTGGGCGTCGAGGTCAAGCTTGAGGGTCGGGCCGGTGGGGGTGTCAAGCTCGGGGGCAAGCCCGCCCAGCCCCAGCACATGGGCCACCCGGATCCCGGCGCGCAGCACCGTATCGTCAATCACCATCACCGTCACGGTGGCACCCGAGACGATCTTGAGGTCATGCTCGGCCCCGTTGGCCACCGCCACCAGATCGAGCCCGACGTAGGCGGCCAGCACCGCCTCGATCTTGGCCTGCGGGATACCAATCAGCACGATCGGTTCCGAGTGCTTGACCAGCTTGGTGCCGATCACATGTGCCGCCGGATCAAGCGCCATCATCACGTGGATCGGCTTGCCGGAATAGCCGGTGGTGCCGACGAAATCGCTGGTGATGAAGGCCCAGCCGATAGTCTCGCCGCCCTTCAGCACCGGCGCCACCGGCACATCGCCGCGCACCCGGCCATAACCGTCGGCCCCCGGCACCAGCGTGTCGGCCGGGACTTCGGTCAGGAAATGCGGCAGGAAAACATCGGCCCGCAGGGTGGCAGGGAACCACGCCAGCACAGCGGCGGTAACCAGCGACAGCAAGAGATGGTGAAGCCCGAACCGGTTCTGAGGCAGGGTTTTTTGGCCAGGGGTCCGGCCTGCGGTTGTGGCAGAGATCATCGCATCAGACTTTCACGACGGGAGGAGCGCGAGCGTTGGCGCTTAGAACGCTTTGCGCCACCGCAACTGGGGTGGGTTCAGGATGGGCCGGGCGCACCAGCGGGCGGCGCGCTTCGGGCGCATAGCCTGGGCTCGCCAGCGCCACCGCCCCAGCCTGCAGGCACTGGCTACACTGAAGCGGCAGGCAGGGCTGTTCGGGGTCGATGACGTTGCCCCGGCCATCGACCAGAACCGTGCCCTCGCCACCATCGGCACAGATCACCATCTCGGTCAGACCTGCGGCAACCGTCATCGCACCCGGCTGCGCCAGCCCGCGCGCCAAGCCGCCCGCGACCAGCGCAAGGGCCAGAACCAGGGAAAGGGCAAGGGACAGGGTGCGGTTCAGCATGGCACCTGATAGGGCCGCTCCGGGCCAGCGGCCTTGACCAAGGTCAAACGAAACCGGACCAAATCCGTTTCGCGCTGCGACATTGTGTCAGCAGGTTCAGCCATGTCGCCGTGATGGACGGCTTGACAACTTCGACCTAATGTGTAGGAGTCCTTGCATGACGGATTTCGATTCCATCACCGCCCCCCTGCCGCAGCGCCTGGCCGATGGCCTGGCGCGGCTGGCGGCGGTGGCGCGGCAGCTCGACTGGCGCGCGGCCGAGGTGGCCGGGCTGACACCCACCCAGGCCGACATCCTGGCGCTGCTGGCGCAGCGGCCCGAGGGGGCGCGGCTGGCGCAGGTCGCGGCCCATCTCGGGGTGCGCGGCCCGACCGCGTCGGATGCGGTCGCAGCGCTGGTGCGCAAGGGGCTGGTGGCGCGCAAGGCCGATCCCGACGACGCCCGGGCGGTGCGGCTGGTGCTGACGGCGGCGGGCGGCAACGCCACAGCGGCGCGGGTGCCGGGCTTTGCCGCCGTTGTGGCAGGGCTGACCCCGGAGGCGCAGCGCGCTTTGCTGGCGCAGGTGGTGGTGATGATCCGCGATCTGCTGGACCGCGGGCTGATCGCGCCGCAGCGCAATTGCGTGACCTGCCGCCATTTCCGCGAGAACGCCCGCCCGGACAGCGCGCGGCCGCATTTCTGCGCCTTGGTCGGCGCCCCCATGGCGGAGCACCATCTGCGCCTCGACTGCCCCGAACACCAACGCGCCGCCGCCTGACCGGGCGGCGGTATCCACCGGGCCGATGGTCCTTGATCTGCAACCTTTATCGATAGGAGTCCTGCCATGTCAATCCTCTCCAGACTGCTCACCTTTGCCGCACTCGGTGTTGCGACGCCGACTTACGCCGATGGCCCCGGCGGCATCGCCGCCGCGCCGCAAGCCAGCCCCGCCCCCTTCGACATCGTGCGGGCCGAGATCACCACGACCGGCAACCAGGCGGTCTTTCGCATGCATGTCTCGGGTGCGGCGGGGCAATCGCATCCGGCGCCGACCGGCCAGCTTGCCGGCAGCTCGGTCTTTTCCTATGTCTGGCCGACCACGCTCGACCCCGCCGAGGTCGGCTTCGATGCCAGTGCCGGCATCCTTGCGCTAGCCGTCACCAGCCATCCCGATTTCGATGACACGCCGCTGTTTGACGAGAATGGCGACGGCACAGCCGACAACGACGGCGATCTGTGGCACAGCCACTGGGTTGTGCTGGGCCCGGATGAGGCTTGTGGCGCCGGGGCGCTGAAGGTGATCGACATCCCCGAAGGCGCCACCCCGCGCCTGCCGTTGACCTGGCCCGGCCTGCCGCTGCTGCTTGACAGCCCCGGCTGGTCGCCGCTGATCAAGGGTGACAGCGTCGAGGTGCGGGTGCCATTCGCCAATATCGGGGCGCTGGAAGCGGCGGCCTATGATGGCGTGACGGCCGGGCTGCGGGTCAGTGCCAGTGCCCACGCGCCGCTCTTGTGTGTGGCCGACGTGTTCGACGTGGCCTCGGGGGATCTGTCGCTGCCCGGCAAGGTCAACCAATGACTCCAGCCGCGCCCGAGTGGCAGGTGGCCGAATGGCTGAACGTGGCCGGCCCACTGACGCTGGCGGGCTTGCAAGGGCGGGTGGTGGTGGCCGGGGCCTTCCAGATGCTCTGCCCCGGCTGCGTGGCGCATCTGTTGCCGCAGCTTGGCCGGGTGCACGAGACCTTTGCCTCCATGGGGGTGCAGGTGGTAGGGCTGCATACCGTGTTCGAGCATCACGCCGCGATGACCCCGCTGGCGCTGCGCGCTTTCGTGCACGAATACCGCATCGCCTTTCCGGTCGCCGTCGATCGGCCCGGCCCGGACGGAGAGCCGCTGCCCGCCACGATGCGCGCCTATGCCATGCAGGGCACCCCGACCCTGCTGCTTTACGATCGGCGCGGGGGCTTGCGTGGCCAGATTTTCGGCCCTATCCCCGATCTTCGACTGGGGGCCGAGATCATGGCTCTGCTTGGCGAAGGGGCAAACGATGCGGCCTGACCGGACCTTGGCGCGGGTAGTGGCGGTGCAGACCGGCACGCCGCGGGCGTTTGGCCCCGGGGGCCAGCTTAGCGCCATCGCCAAGACCCCTGTCACCGGGCCGGTCGTAGTCACCCCTCTGGGCCTCATGGGCGACGTGCAGGGCGACCCCGGCCATCACGGCGGCCCCGACAAGGCGCTGCACGCCTACCCGCGCTGCCATTACGCCGCCTGGCGCGGCGATCTGCCTGACTGCGCGGCGGCGCTGACCGACGGCAGCTTTGGCGAGAATCTGGTTCTTGACGGGGTCAGCGAGGCCGATCTCTGCCTTGGCGACATCTTCACCCTGGGCAGCGCGCAGGTGCAGATCAGCCAGGCCCGCCAGCCGTGCTGGAAACTCAACATCCGCTTTGCCACCCCCGACATGGTGCGCCGGGTGCAGGCCAGCGGCCGCACCGGCTGGTATTTCCGGGTGCTCGATCCGGGCAGAGTGGCGGCAGGCGACAAGCTGACGCTGGACGCCCGCCCCCATCCCGGCTGGCCGCTGCCCCGCGCCCACGCGCTGCTTTACCGCGACCCGCTGGACCGCACCGCGCTGGCCGAATTTGCCGCCCTGGCGGGGCTCGCGGCGTCATGGCGCGATCTGGCGCAACGCCGCTTGGCCAGTGGCGCGATCGAAAGTTGGCAGTCGCGGCTAGAGGGCGGAGCGCGGTAAGCGGCGCTGTCGGAGGCTGTGGCCCTGCCCTTCGGCGGGCGGCGCGAACCCCACGCGCGGCAAGGCGATATCGGCCAGCGTCGCGCCGTCAAGATCGGCCAGAAATGCCGCCTCGGCCGCGTGCAGCCGCGCCTTGAGACCGCAGCACCCGGTAACACTGCACCCCACGCCGCCCGCACCAAAGCACGCCACCAGCGCCTGCCCGGCCTCCAGCACCCGCACCACCTCGCCCAGACCGATCTCTTGCGCGGGCCGTGCCAGCATCGCCCCGCCGCCGCCGCCACGCCGGGTGGTGACGATGCCCGCCTGCGCCAGTGCCGCCATGATCTTGGTCAGGTGGTGGCGCGACAGGCCGAACTCGGACGCCAGCGCAGCCGTCGAGAACGCCTGCCCGGGAACCGATGCCATCCGCATCAGCGCGCGCAGCCCGAAATCGGTGAATGAGGTCAGGCGCATTGCGGCTCCGGCGCTGAATGAGCATTTACAATACCACTTAGTAGCGTTTATCGCAGGGGCAAGTCCCTTCACCAAGGAATAGCCGATGGTGTCTGCCCATCCAAACCGCAGCGCCCGCCCGCAGATCACCGCCGAGCTGATGGCCGAAACCGGCCGTGACGACGCGATTCTGACCCGCCTGGTGCATGACTTCTATCGGCTGGTGCGGGGGGACCCGCTGCTGGGGCCGGTATTCGCTGCCCGCATCACCGACTGGCAGCCGCATCTGGCCCGGATGGTGGCGTTCTGGTCGTCGGTGGCGCTGATGACCGGGCGCTATCACGGCGCGCCGATCCCAGCCACCTGCCACTGCCGATCGGGGATGCGCATTTCCGCCGCTGGCTGGAGCTGTTTCGCGCCACCGCGCACGAGGTCTGCCCACCCGCCGGGGCCGCGCATGTGATCGAACGCGCCGAGCGCATCGCCGCCTCGATCGCGATCAACAGCAAGGATGCCGACACCGCTTATGGTCGCGGCACGACCCCGCCACGGCTGTAACCAAACCCGCGAAAGGTGCGTCATGCCGATCTCCGCCAATGTCGAAACCGGTCCGCTGATTGAATATATCCTGAGCCGCTATCACGACCACCACCGCGACACCCTGCCCGATCTCGCCGCCCTGGCACTCAAGGTCGAGCGCGTGCATCGTGACGATCCGGGCGTGCCCGCCGGACTCGGGGCGCTGATCGAAGCCCTCATCGCCGACCTTGATCTGCACATGCAGAAGGAAGAGCTGATGCTGTTCCCGGTGATGTGGGCCGGGCCGTCGCCGGTGCTGGCGATGCGCATGGCGGTGATGCGGGGCGATCACGAACAACTTGACGCTCAGGTGGCGCAGATGCTGGCGCTGACCGGCAACCTCGCGCTGCCGGCGCAGGCCTGCGCCTCGTGGAGCGCGCTTTACCGGGGCCTCGGTGAATTCGTGGCCGATCTGGCCGAACACATGCGGCTGGAAGAAGACGTGCTTTTCCCGCGCTTTGCGCCCGTCCTTTGAACCGCTGCCCAAGAAAGCTCGCAATGCCAACTTCGAAACCGCCTGCCGATGCCGGCCGCTTTGCCTCGCCGCCGTGCTTTGCCGCCGATGTGGCCCCGGAATATTCCGGCCTGCCTGGCACCGACCCACAACAGGCGCTTGAGGTCGCGCGCTGGCGCAAGACCGAGCGCCAGCGCTTGCGCACGGCGCGGCTGGCCGTATCAGCCGAGGCTCGCGCCATCATGGCCGCCGCCGTGGCGCGGCACCTGGATGTGCTGCTGGCGGCGCGGTTCGGGCCGGTCGCTGGGCGGGTGATCTCGTGCTACTGGCCGATCAAGGCAGAACTCGATCTGCGCTTCTGGCTGGCCGATCTGCACGCCCGCGGCGCGCGGGTGGCGTTGCCGATGGTCGAGGTGCAGGCGGCGCCGCTGGTGTTTCGCGTCTGGCACCCCGGCATGGCAATGGCGCACGGCCACTGGAACATCCCGGTGCCGCCCCCCGACGCCGAGCGCCTGACCCCCGAAGTGACGCTGGCGCCGGTGGTGGGCTGGGATGAGGCCGGCTATCGGCTGGGCTACGGCGGCGGCTATTTCGACCGCACCCTGGCCGCCCTTGCCCCCCGCCCGCTGGTGATCGGGGTCGGCCCGCAAGCCGCGCGCATCGCCACCATCTACCCCCAGCCCCACGACATCGCGATGACCGCAATCGTGACCGAGGCCGGGGTTCAGATCGGGCGCGATGCCCGGCGCTGATACCAACGGGCCTCAAAAGCGACTCGTCCCGACGCAGGCATGCGCCCGCCGTGGCGCAGTCGGGCGCATGCCGGTTTGCCAGCGGACCGGCGGGGACGACCCGAGAGTGGTCAATCCTTCGGGCCGTGGGTTTGAGACGATCGGGGTGGCCTGCGCCCGGATCAGCGCCTTCCGCGCGCGCAGAAGATCGTTTGCCCGCGCCCTTCGCGCATCTTTCGGCCCGGCCCTTCACCCTTCGCCCACGCGCGACGGCAAAGCAACGGCGGCGGCTTCTCCCACCGCCTGTGGCTGGTGCATCAGCGCCCTTCCCCGGCCCGCGTGTTTGCAGGCGTAAAGGGCCTGATCGGCATCGACGAGCATCTGGTCGGGCGCGGGTGCGGCGTAAAAGCTAGAAATCGTCATGCCGACGCTGGCGGAGATCCGGCACGGACGTCCCTCGAAAACGATCGGCTCGTTCAACGCCTCGATGATTCGGCAGGCGATTGCCGTCAAGCACGCCGCATCCGCAAGCCCGGGCAGAACCACCACGAACTCGTCGCCGCCGGCGCGGGCAACGGTGTCGCCGACCCGGGTCTCGGCGCAAAGGATGCCCGCAACCGCGCGCAGCACATGGTCGCCTGCCGCATGGCCCAGGCTATCGTTCACCGCCTTGAAGTAGTCGAGGTCGATGTGCATCACCCCGAAGGCGGGGCCCGAGGCGATGGCCTCAGTCAGCGCCATGTCCAGCGCGCGACGGTTGCGCAGGCCGGTCAGGGTGTCGGTCAGCGCCTGTTGCTCGGCGGCGGTCTTGGCCCGCTGCAGACGCAGGTTGAGCTGACGCAGCTCGTCGGTCACGGCCGACTTCGCCTCGACGACATAGAGCAGCTCGACCGCCAGGTCGGTGGCGGCAAAATCGGCGTCGGTCAGGGCGTGGCGGCGCACCGCGTCGATTATGCTGATTCCAAACGAAAGGTTGAGCAGCACCCCCTGGCCATCGGCCAGCGGCATGGCTATGCCGCGAAACCCGGGCCAGGGCTGGCCACTGAGCGCCAGATAAAGCCGACTGCCGACGCGCCGGCGCAGCCCGGCGAGATCACGGATGCCACCGGGGCGGCGAATCTCGAACAGATCGAAGAACGCCTGCCCGACCATGCCGGGATCCGCCACCAGCTTGCGCAGGGTCGGCCCGCAGGCAAGCACCTGCCCGCTGGCCGACAGGCAGACGTGCATCGGCATCAGACGGTCGAGGGCGTCGGCGTCAATCCGGATCGTCGGGTCAAGGGGTGCACCATCCATGGCCTAGCCCGCCCACACCGCAAGATCGAACCGCCTGCCTTCCGCAAAACGGGTTTCCAGCACCTGAATGGCGATCACATCGCCGGCGTCGGCAGCACTGCCGGACTGAATGTCGAGCAGCACCAGCGCGCCATAGTCATCGGCCATGGCGCGCAGCAGTCCCATCATCACATGCCCCGCCCCCGGCAGCAGCCAGCGGCAGTGCAAGGTAAAGCAGTCCGTGCCGGTATCGGTCAGCACGAGCTCCGGCAGATCGAGATCGGCAACCGCCAGCCGGGCCCGGCCCGGCAGGTCTTCCAGCGAGTGCAGAAAATCGACAAAGCCCACCCCGCCGAAACGCAGCAGCCGACGCAGCGCTTCGACATTGGGGTGGGAGACCAGATAGGTTCCCATATCCTCGAGCAGGGTTTCGCGTGGGCTTTGAAGCTGGTGCGCGGCGGCATCCAGCACCGCCTCGGTCAGGGCCGGGGGGTAAGTCAGCATGGGCTCGAAACTGTCGAACCCCAGCCGCGCCTCGCGCGCCACCGCCGCCCATATGGAAGCACCATAGGTGTCGCGCAAAAACCCCTGGATCGCCCTGTTGACAAGACCGTGCATCGCACCTTCCCCGATTCGCATCAGGGTAGCGAACGGTCGTTAACAAGTGCCGAACCCGGCCTAGGCAAGATGCGTTACGGCAGAATGATCAGCCCAAAGTCCCCCGCCGTCACCTGATTGATCGGCGCGGGCACAACCTGGGGCAGATCTTCCTGAAGCGTTTGCAGCATGGCCTCGGCTTGCGCGCCATCGCCCGGAAAGCCGGGCAGCACGATCACCGAGCGGCGCTGGACCTGGCCCTCCACCGTCACCAGCCCCTCGAAGCGGTTATAGCCGTCGGGCTGGCGCAGCAGGACGATCGCCTCGTCTCCGCCCTGCCCGGGCCAGAATTCACCAACCACCATCACGCAACCGGGTCGGCCATTGGCCATCGGGGCACGACAAGCGGTCAGCCAGTCGCGCTGCTCGTCTGGCGCGATAGCGGCCATCAGCCGGTCGCGCGTGACCTGCGCCGCCGCCGGACGCAGCGGCATGGCCTCGCGCAGCGCCGCCACCACCTGATCCGCCGCCACTGGCTCCAGTGGCGCGCTTGCGCGATCCTGTGCCAGCCGCTGCGCCAGCGCCTCTTGCCCCGGCGCAAGGGAAAGCTCATGCAGCCGGTCCAGCACCGCCGCCCCGGCCCGCCCCCACTGCGCAAGCGTCGCAAGCTCGAGTGCGTCAACCCCGGTTTGGCCGCCGGTGAACCGGGCAAGCTGACTGTTGGCCGCGATCCGTTCGGGGTTCAACACCGGGGTCAGCAGCAGGGCCGCCGCCGCCATCAAGGCCAGCGCCATGGTGATGTTGGCCCGCCGGATGCGCGCCATCCAGCCCGCCCCGCGCAGCACCGCCACGGCGTAAAGGGCGCCGTAACCCAGCCCGAGCACGGCCACCACGGCGGCCAAGACCCGATCCGGCGTCCAGCCGTATTGCGCCACCCGCACTCCGACCGCATAGCTACCCAGCACCGCGGGCACCAACAGGATCAGCGCCAGCGCCTGGGTTGCGCGCGCCATTGTGCGGCTGTCGCTGGCCTCGGCGTCGGTCTGATCGACCGCCGTGGTCACCAGCGTTGCCGCCGCTGCGGCCATCGCCAGCAGGGTTGCCGCCGCCGACAGACCGCCGAACAGGCCGCTCAGCCCGCGCAGCGGCAAGGCCAGCACAAACACCACCAGCACCACCAGCACCACCGGCAGCAACAACCGCAGCAGGCGCAGGATCAGATAGGGCGAAACCAGATCGGCAAGCTCGGTCACCACCGCCAGCGCCAGCCCCAGCGTTGCCCCCGTGATGACCCAGGGCACGAAGGAAATCAGGATCAGGTCTTCGATGATCCGCAAACCCACGATGCCCAGCAGCGCATCCGAAAGCCAGATCACCGCCCACACCGCACCGACAAACAGCCAGGCCGCGGCATAGCGCACCACGATGGTCCAGGCCTGGCTGAACAGCGTCGGATAATCGCGCCAACCGGGGCCACAGGCCGCTATGACAAAGGGCAAGGGCACCAGTGCCAGCACCGTTCCCGCCAGCGCCCATAGCGGTGTCATGACGAATTGCTCGACGGTATCAAAACGCAGGCTGGCCCAGACCAGCAGTCCCGTCCCCACCACCGCCACCGCCACCGCCCCGGCGGCCGCCCGACGCAACGCCAGCGGCCCCGCCAGCGCCAGCAAAGCGGTAAAGAACTCGGCCGCAAAGGCGGTCAGGGCCAGCGCCGCCCGCTCGTCAAGCAGGCCGCGGTCCAGCACCTGAGCCAGCAGATAGAGGCTGACACCCGCCAACCCGCCGATCAGAGCCATCAACCCACGCTGCCGCGTCGCGTCTGTCATGCCCAAGGACTCCGATACAAGGTCCGGCGCAGACTAACAGGTGCGCGCCCGTGCGCAAGAATTTGCGCGCCGGGTCATGCCAGACGACGAAAGGTCGGCACCGGGCCGGAATTGTCAAAGAACGGCACCCCCGGCACCGGGCCGCCAGCGCCTTGGCGCAGCAGCGCCCCGACTTCGGCCAGCACCACCTCGGTGATGAAGGGCAGATCGAGCGTGTGCACCCGGCTGAGCGCGATCCAGTGCAGATGCGACAGCTCGTCCGAGGCGGCCGAGAAATCGTCGATGTCGCCCGCCACGCCCGCCGCATCGGCCAGAAAGAACCGGGCATCAAAGCGCCGCGGGCGACCGGGCGGGGTGATGGCGCGGAACACGAACCGCATGCCCGCCGCATCTGGACGCAGGCCGCGCCGGGCAAATCCGGCCCAACTCGCAGGCACGGCACCCGGCCAGGCCTGGGTGCCGCCGAGCGCCAGCCCGGTTTCCTCGCACAGCTCACGGATCGCCGCCGCCGCCAACGCCTGCGGTGGCGGCCCGTCAGGGGTGGCCAGCCTGGCGGCACAAGGCGCAGGCAAGGGCCGGTGCAACGCGACCTCGCCATCGCCCGGCTCGACCGCCCCGCCCGGAAACACGAATTTCGACGGCAGGAAAGCCGCCGCGTGCCCGCGCTGCCCCATCAGCACCGCCGCATCAGCGCCCGCGCCGCGCACCAGAACGATGCTGGCCGCAGCCCGGATCGGGGGATTGTTTTCACGTGTGGGCGCTTGCATCGGGATATAGTCATCAAGGGGGGGGCGGCGTCGGCACCGAACCCTAGCGCAGGATGCACCGTGAAGGGAACGGCATTCGCATCCTCTCTTCTTGCCGGACGAAAGGAAGATTTCCCGGCGATGCGGCGCGGCGCAAGCTCAGGCGGCACAGTGGCTGACGGTCACCTGATTGCGCCCGCCCGCCTTGGCCACCAGCAAGGCGCGGTCTGCGCGGTCAACCACTTCAACTGCCGCCTCGATCTGCGGGGCCTCGCCGCAGCGGCCGATCGCCAGCCCGATCGACACCGTGACGGTCAGGCTCGCGTTGCCCGGCACGGTGATCGGGCGTTCCTGCACCACCGCACAGAGACGCTCGGCAATGCTGCGGGCCGCGGCCAGATCGGCGTCGGGCAGCACCACCAGAAATTCTTCGCCGCCCACCCGCGCCAGCAGATCGCCCTGGCGAAGACTGTCCGACAGCCGCCGCGCCACCTCGACCAGCACGGCATCGCCCGCGCCATGACCCCAGCGATCATTCACCGCCTTGAAGCGGTCGAGATCAACCACCATCGCGGCGAAGCCGGCACCGCTTGCCCGTGCCGCATCCGCAATCGCGGCCAGTCGCGGCAGCGCGTAGCGGCGGTTGTATAGCCCGGTCAGCGGGTCGATCGCCGCCAGCCGCAGGCCATCCTGCACCGCAGCGCGGCTGTGGTCTGCCGCCCGCTTGCGCCGCATCAGGTTGCGCAGCCGCAGCGCCAGTTCGCGCGGTTGAAATCCGATATCCATCAGATCGTTGGCCCCCAGATCATAGGCCATGGCAGCGCTGTCCACCGCCGCGTCGGAACGCAGGATGCAGATTGCGGCATGGCGCGTTGCCGCCCGACTGCGCAGATCCGACAGCAGCCGCATCCCACCCGAAGGCATGCCCAGATCGGCCTCGATCACGAAGACGTCGGGGGCCGGATCGGTGCCATCTTCGGCCAGCGCCTGTTCGCAGGTCAACACCACGATCCGGTCGGACAGCACCGGTGCCAGCTCGCGCCGCCAGCGCAGCGCGGTCTCGGGGAGCGCCGCCACCAGCGCCACACAGCCCGGCCCGGCAAATTCGGCCCGCCCCTCGGCCAGCCCCAGGGCTTGCAGCGGGGCCCCGCGCCGCCCCAGTTCGGCCACTGCTTCGCGTGCGCGCAAAAGGTTGCGAACCCGCGCCAGCAGCACCTGATCGTCAAACGGCTTGGTCAGAAAATCATCGGCCCCGGCCCGAAATGCCGCCAGCCGCGCCGCCGCGTCCGAGACGGCTGAAACCACCACCACCGGAATGTCGCAGGTCACCGGATCGGCGCGCAGGCGTTCAAGTACCGCGATTCCCGAAATGTCGGGCAGTATCAGATCGAGCAGGATCAGATCGGGCGCCTCGCCATGGGCCAGACGCAGGCAGCTAGCGCCATCGGCAGCCAGAACCGGCCGGTAGCACGCCGCCCCGAGCTTGACCTTGAAGACGATGCGATTGGTCGCAACGTCATCAACGATGAGGATTTTGCCGACCATGAACTGGATACCCGCTTTACCTGGCAATGGATGTCCGTCAATTTGGGCACGAACTGGTTAAGAATTTCTTTCCGAATGCTAACTTCCCGCAGATCGGATCGCAGATATGGTGTTTATTCCGGGGATAACCGCATGACCAAGCAGGAAGCCGCCGAAACTTTGGCGCTTCAGGCTCTGGCTTGGCTGGCCGGCAACCAGGAGTTGTGGCCGGATTTTCTCGCGGCCAGCGGTGCCGCCCCGGCCGATCTGGCCAGAAGGGCGGCCGAGCCGGTGTTTCTGGCGGCGGTGCTTGACTTTCTGCTGCTTGACGACGCCTGGATCATCGCCTTCTGCGATGCCAGCGGCCAGCGCTACGATGCCCCGCGGCACGCCCGCGCCGCGCTGCCCGGCGGGGCGGCGATGAACTGGACCTGAGGGCGGTTGCAAATCCCGCCCGACACCGTCACCTTGCGCCACACCCAAGCCCCGGAGGCCCGATGATCGACGGTGTGATTTTCGACAAGGACGGCACGCTGTTCGACTTTCGCCGCAGTTGGGGCGCCTGGTCGGCGCATCTGGTGGCGGAACTGGCGCAGGATGCGACCCATGCCGGGCAACTCGCGCGCGCGATCGGCTATCTGCCGGAAGCCAACGATTTTACCCCCGACAGCCCGGTGATCGCCGCCACCGCGGTCGAGATCGCGGCGCAGATGCTGCCGCTGCTGCCCGGCTTTGATCACGCTGCCCTGACCGATCTGCTGAACGCGCGCGCCGCGCGGGCAGCGATGGTCGAGGTGGTGCCGCTGGGGCCGCTGCTGACCGATCTGCGCTCGCGCGGGCTGATGATCGGCCTTGCCACCAACGACAGCGAACTGCCCGCCCGCACCCATCTTGCCAACCACGGCGTCGCCGCACTGTTCGATTTCGTCGCCGGCTGCGATTCCGGCCACGGCGGCAAACCGGCCCCGGGAATGCTGCTTGCCTTTGCCCGCAAGATGGGGCTGGCACCGGCGCGGGTGGTTATGGTCGGCGACAGCCGCCATGATCTCGAGGCCGGGCGCGCCGCCGGGATGCGCACCGTGGCAGTGCTGACCGGCATCGCCAAACGGGCGGAACTCGCCCCCCATGCCGATGCGGTTCTGCCCGATGTCGGAGCGCTCGGCGGCTGGATCGACAGCCTCGCCCGCCCCTGATTTGCACGAGACGCGAAAAAACGACACATCTTCGTCGGTAAGCAGGTGTTCATCCGCACCGCCTTTCGGTCATCCTGAGGGCCAGACGCTGGCGCCCTGCGGCAGTTGCAAGAGGAATTCAACGATGACCGACGAAACCAACCGCAGACACCGCTCGGGCGGGCGGGCCGGACACAAGACCCGTGCCGGCAGCGCTGTGATCGACCAGATGCCGTGGCGCATTCCGGTCAATACCGACCGCCCGACCGAGCCCTTGGACATGGACGCCGTGATGGCGACTCACCGCGCGGCCATGCGGATCCTGTCCGACATCGGCATCGAGATCCTGCACCCGGGTGCGGTGACGATCCTGCGTCAGGCAGGCTGCGTCGTGAACGGCACCAACGTGCGGATGGACGAAGCCTTTGTGATGGAAATGCTGGGCCACGCGCCTGCCAGTTTCACCATCACCCCGCACAACCCGGAACACGAGATCATCATCGGCGGCAAGCACATGGTGTTCGTCAACGTCTCGTCGCCGCCCAATTCCTGGGATCTGGAACGCGGCAAACGCTCGGGCGATTTCGAGTCCTTCAAGGACTTCATGAAGCTGACGCAGTATTTCAACTGCATCCACGTCGCGGGCGGCTACCCGGTCGAGCCGATCGACATCCACCCGTCGGTGCGCCACCTCGACTGCCTTTATGAAAAGCTGACCCTGACCGACAAGGTGGTGCATGCCTACAGCCTCGGGGCCGAGCGGGTCGAGGACGTGATGGAGATGGTCCGCCTCGCGGCTGGCCTGACCCATGCCGAGTTCGACGCCCGCCCCCGGATGTACACCAACATCAACTCGGTCTCACCCCTGAAGCACGACTTCCCGATGCTCGATGGCGCGATGCGGCTGGCCCGGCGCGGCCAGCCGGTGGTGGTGACGCCCTTCACGCTGGCGGGGGCGATGGCGCCGGTGACGATGGCGGGCGCGGTGGCGCTGAGCATTGCCGAGGCGCTGGCCGCAATCGCGTTGTTGCAATACATCAAGCCCGGTTGCCCGGTCGCGATCGGCACCTTCACCTCGAACGTCGATATGAAATCCGGGGCCCCCGCCTTTGGCACCCCGGAATACATGCGCGCAACCCAGATGACCGGGCAATTGGCGCGGTTCTACAAGCTGCCGCTCAGGGCTTCCGGCTGCTGCGCCGCCAACGTACCCGACGGGCAGGCGATGTGGGAAACCTCGAACAGCCTGTGGTCGGCGGTCCAGAGCGGCACCAACATGGTCTATCACGCCGCCGGCTGGCTGGAGGGCGGGCTGATCGCCAGCCCCGAGAAGTTCGTGATGGACTGCGAAGTGCTGCAAATGATCCAGCGCTATTTCGAGCCTGCGGTCACTGCCACCACCGAGGCCGATCTGGCGCTGGACGCGATCCGCGAGGTCGGCCCCGGGGGCCATTTCTTCGGCTGCCAGCACACTCAGGATCGCTATGCAACCGCTTTCTACGCCCCGATCGTGTCGGACTGGCGCAACTTCGAGGCCTGGCAGATCGACGGCTCGGTCTGGACGGTCGAGCGCGCGCATCGCATCTACAAGCAGATTCTGGCCGAATTCGAGCCCCCGGCGATGAACCAGGATCACCGCGAAGAGCTCATGCGCTTTGTCGCCCGGCGCAAGCAGGAGGGCGGCGCGCCGACCGATTTCTGAGGCGGCGGGGCGCTCTCGCGCCAGCGATCAGGGGGTCAGACCGAAGGTTTGCCCTGATAGAACGGATGCGGCACCGGGTCTTTGGCGGCCAGCAGGTGGCGGCGAAAGATCTGGCCGTAGCTGCGATAGCAGTAGCCCTCGTTGCGGGCCAGGTAATGCGCGCGGTTGGCGGCGTAGCGCCGGGGCAGATCATACCACGCGACCTCGGGGTGGCAGTGATGCACCGCATGCAGGTTGTTGTTGAGAAACAGCAGCGCCAGCGGGCCACGATCCTCGATGATCACGGTGCGGGCGCGCGCCAGACCGTGGGCCCGGTGTTCGAGAAAGGTGCGGATCTTCACCAGCCCCAGCCCGCCCCAGACCGCGAGCAGGTAACCGCCCGCCGAAATCGGCGCCGGCCAGACCCAGGCCACCACCAGCCCCAGCCCCCCGAGATGCAGCAGCCAATCGCCAAGCACCCCCGCCGCCCCCGCCCGGATCAGCCGCAGGTCGGCCAGCGCAAAGCTGATGCAGCTTAGCGGCGGCCCGACCACCATCCGCCCGAGCAGGGTATTGTTGATCCGCAGCACCCATCTGGCGGCACCGGGCAGGCGCGCCCAGACCGCCGGATCGAGGTAGTTCGACTCGGGGTCGTCATAGGGGTCGGTCAGGACGGGATCGTGGTGATGGGCAAGGTGGGTGGTCTTGAACCGACCGTAGGGAATGAACACGGTCAGCGCCGGAAACACCAGCGCCGCGTTCAACCCGCCCGACCGGCACGGATGACCATGCAGCGCCTCGTGTTGCAGCGAGGAAAACTGGGCGATGGTTATTGCCGTCAGCACCACCCCCGCAGCGGGCGACCAGGCGAATAGCGCGGTGGTGCCCAGCCCCCACAGCGCGTAGGTCGCGGCCAGAATGGCAAGCGTCAGGGCCTCAATGGCAGGGCGGGGGGTGGGCATGGCGTTCCTTGCGCAGAAATGACCCTTCGGTGATTAGCACTTGCTCCAGGCTGTTGAAATTCGGATGATGCGCAACAGATTGTCAACTCTGATGAGAATACTACACAGATGAGCAAACATATCGACAAGCGCGACCGCGCCGCGCAATTCCGCACCCGGCTGACCGAGGCGATGACGCAGCGCGGCACCAACCAGAGCACACTGGCGCGGCTGACCGGGGTGGACCGCTCGACCATCAGCCAGCTTCTGGCCGGCGACACCCGCCTGCCCAATGCGCAACTTGCCGCCGATTGTGCGCAGGCCCTTGGGATCAGCGCCGACTGGCTGCTGGGCCTGTCACAGCGCCCCGAGCCGCTGGCCGACCTGCTGGCGACCTCGCTGTCGATCACCGAAGCCCCGCGCGCGCTGTTTGACGAAACCATCTTCGCCTGGCACCGCGAGGCGGCGGGCTACAAGATCAGGCATGTGCCCGCGACCCTGCCCGACATGCTGAAAACCCATGCCATGGCCGAGTGGGAATATACGCCACAACTCGGTCGCACCGCCGAGCAGGCGATCGGCGCGTTCGAGGATCAACTCGAGTGGCTGCGCGGCGCACGTTCGGATTACGAGATCGCGCTGCCGCTGCACGAGCTGGCGGCCTTTGCCAGTGCCTGCGGCTACTACGCCGGGCTGCCTGCCGCAGTGCGGCTGGAGCAGATCGACCGGCTGATCACGCTCAGCGATCATTTCTACCCGGCGCTGCGGATTTACCTGTTCGACGCGAGGCGGGTATTCTCGGCCCCGGTCACGGTGTTCGGGCCGCTGCTGGCGGTGGTCTATCTCGGCCGCCACTTCATCGCCTTTCGCGATTCCGAACGGGTGGCCAGCATCGCCGGCCATTTCGACTGGCTGGTGCGCGAGGCGGCGGTCGGCGCCCGCGAGTTCGGCGATCATCTGCGCGGCTTGCGAGCCGAGGTGCGCTGAGCGAGAGCCCGACCGGCATCAGTCGAGGCACAGGGTCACCCGTCGGCCATCATCTTGCAGGATGTCGTTGCAACCGAACATCGGGGTGATCGGGGCACAGGTTTGCGACCGGGCAAGGCAGGTGCCCTCGCAATCGCTTTCCTTGCGGCATTGCTTGCCGCCGTCGCGGGTGGGGCGGATGCAGGCGCGGGCTTCGCCTGCCCCGGCACGGGCATAGCTGCCGCCGGTCTTTTCGCAGGCGATCTGCTCGGCCGATTGCGGCGGCGGCACGATTACGACCGGGGCGGCCTCGTCGGCGGCAGGTGGCGCGGGCGTGGCAGGTTCATCTGCGGGGGACGCGGCGGTGAGGGGTGCTGCGGTCTCGGGGGCCGCAGCGGGCGCGGCCTCGAGGCTGATGACGGCAATGGCGTCGCCGGTGATCGGGTTGGCGGGCGGCGCGGCGCTGCCACGGGGCGCGCCCGGCAGGGTCAACTGGCAGGCGGTCAGCAACAGGGCAAGGGCAGGCAGCAGCAGGTTGCGCATGGCGTCTTTCGGCTGGGATCGCGGCCAGAGTTTCCGATCGCGCCAGCAATGGCAAGGGCGGGATTGAGAACATATCAAGAACATGGCAGAGTTACGCGATGCCGACTCGCCTGCTTGCCTGCCCTGCCCTGCCCCCCCGCCCGGTCCTGCCCCTGCCCGGCGGGTTGGTGCTGGTGCGCGGACGGGTGCATGAATTCTGCGGCCCGGCCCGGCGGACCCTCGCCGCGATGGTGCTGGGCGAAAGCACCGGTGCGGTGATCTGGATCAGCCCCGGCTGGCAGGCCGAGCGGCTGTTTCCCGACGGCCTGCGCGCGTTTGCCGAGCCGGGGCGGCTGATCCTGGTGACGGTGCGCCGCCCCGAAGACCTGCTGTGGGCGATGGAAGAGGCGTTGCGCTCGGGCGCGGCCCCGCTGGTGGTGGCCGATCTGCCAACCCCGCCGGGCCTGACCCCGGTGCGGCGGCTGCATCTGGCGACCGAAGCCGGGGCCGAGGCCGCACGCCATGCCGCCCGCCTGCCGCCGCTGGGGCTGCTGCTGACTCCCGGCACGGGAGGCGCGCAGGGGGTGGAAAGCCGCTGGTCGCTGGCCTGCGCCCCCGCGGGTGGCTGGCAGTTGCAACGCCTGCGCGCCCGGATCGAGCCACCCGCCGCGTGGCGGCTGCGGCGCGACGACCGGGGGCGGCTGACGCTTGCGACGGCAAGCGCCGCCGAAGCCCCCCGCAGAGCCACGACCATCACCACAACGTGATCACAGCCGCTCCCAGCCGTGTTACCCTGCCCGGCAGAGGGATTTCATGTTGTTCAACCGCACCGCTTTGCTGGTAGCGTTGGCGTTGCTGGTGCTGGCCGGGACAGCGGCCGCTGCCCCGGTGAGCTATGTGCTGGACACCACCGCCTCGGTGGTGGGGTTCGAGACCGACTTCGGCCCTGATCGCATCACCGGCCAGATGCCGGTGACCCGCGCCGATCTGAGCCTCGATTTTGCCCATGTCGGGCACAGCACGGTGGCCGTCACCCTCGATGCCTCGGCGGCACAAGCAAGTTTTCCCTTTGCCGCGCAGGCGATGCGGGGGCCGAAGGTGCTTGATACCGCGCAGTATCCGCAGATCTCGTTTCAAAGCACCTCGGTCAGGGCCGAAGGCGATGGCGCGCGGGTGGACGGTCAGGTGACGATCCGGGGCGCAACCCGACCGATGGTGCTGCGTGCCACGATCTGGCGCAGGCAGGGATCGGACCCAACCGATCTGAGCCACCTGGTGATCCGCCTCGCCGGTGCGGTCAACCGCAGCGATTTTGGCGCCACCGGCTGGGCCGACATGGTGGGCGACGAGGTGCGGCTGGATATCCTCGCCCGGATCGTGCAGGCGCCCTAGGTGGCAGGCTGGCGCAACACATCCGATCGTTTCGGCCGCACCAGCCGCCTGCTGCACTGGGTCATGGCGATCGCGGTGCTGGGAATGCTGGGGCTGGGAATCGGCCTTCGCGGGATGCAGCCCGGCCTGGCCAATCTGTGGCTTTTCGGGTTGCACAAGACGGTTGGCCTGAGCCTGCTCGCGCTGCTGCTGGTGCGGCTGGTCTGGCACCGGATCAGCCCACCCCCGCCGCCGATCGGTCCACCCGACGGCTGGGAAGCGCGCGCCGCCCGCGCCGCCCATCACACGTTCTACGTGCTGCTGCTGGCGATCCCGATCGCCGGCTGGTTTGCCAGCTCGGCCACCGGGATCGACACGGTGGTTTTCGGCCGATGGGTGGTGCCGCCGATCGCGCCGGTGTCGGAACTGTGGGAAAAGCGCGGCTTTGCGGTGCATGGCGTGCTGACCAAGGCGCTGGCCGCGCTACTGGCGGTGCATGTCGCGGCGGCGTTGCGGCGCGCTTGGGCTGGCGACGGCACCCTGCGGCGGATGATCACCGGCAGCGCCACCCCGGCGGATCGCTGACCGGCCTTGCGCCGCATTTACCCCGGCGGCGATCCGGGCTAGCTTGGCCTGTCACCGCCCGAGAAAGCCCGCACCATGATCCTTTACGGCCTTGCTACCTGCGACACCTGCAAGAAGGCGCTGAAGGCGCTGCAAGCGGCGGGTCACGCGGTCACCTTTCGCGATATCCGCGCCGAGCCGCTGACGTCCGCGGAAATCGCCACCCTGGTGGCCGAGTTTGGGGATCGCATCATCAACCGCAACTCCACCACCTGGCGCGGACTGGGCGTCTGGATGAAGAATTCCGACCCCGAGGCCCAGCTTGCCGCTTATCCCACCCTGATGCAGCGCCCGGTGATCTGGCGCGACGGCCACTATACCCTCGGCTGGGACGAGGCGGTACAGGCGCGCTACCGATGAGCGCCGATCCGCCCGGCCAGCAGCCGGTCCAGCGCCAGTGGCCCCGCGCCCTTGAACACCAGCACCGCCAGCAGCACCAGCCACAGCGCCCGCTGATCAAGGATCAGCGCCCCCGACGCGCCGTCGAACCAGGCGCCGAGATCGTCACCCGCCACCCCGTGCCCGATCACATCGGTCAGGCTCTGCACCACCACAAAGCCCACCATGCCCAGCGCCGCCAGCCGGGTTAGCAGCCCGAGCACGATCAGCAACGGCAGGGCGAACTCGGCCCAGGTTCCGACCAGCACTACGACGCGGTGATAAAGGCCAAGCTGGCCGAAGTCATAGCCCGCAGCCTCGACCACGCGCGGGAAAATCTGGATATAGGCCCCCGCCGAAGGGGTCAGCAACCCGTCGAGCTTGGTGCTGGCCGAGGACCAGAAATAGACCAACAGCACCCCGGCAAACACCAGCCGCGCCAGAGTCGGCAGCACCACCGGGGCCAGCGCGTCAAGTCCGCGCACCACCCCGCACCATAGCAAAATCATGGATCTCATTCGTCAGACTCCAGCCAGATCGACAATTGCGCCCCCCGCCAGCAGCAGCGCCAGCGTGGCCTCCAGATCGTGGCCCGCACCGGCAGCACCGACCGCCGCACCCACGGGGGCTCCCGCAAGCAGCGCGGCGATGAAGGCCTCCGCCCCGCGCCCCAGCAAATGCGGCACCGGGTCGAACTCGCGCCGCAGCACCACCACGCTTTCCGGGCGCATCTCGGCCGCCCCGATCATGGCACCGGTTGCCGCGCCGGTATTGGCGCGCCAGATCGCATGGATCGGCCAGCTTGAGCGCACCAGCCGCAGCGACGGAGCCAGCGCCAGCCGAGCGACAAAGAAGGCGTCAGGTGCCAGCCCCGCCAGCCGCGCCGACGCCAGCGCGGGGCGGTCGGCGGCGTGATAGGACTGGCGCAACGCCAGCTCGAGCCGCGCCACATCGGGCAGATAGGGCAGATGCGCGACCGGCGCGAAGCCCTCGAGAAATGTCGGCATGGCCTCGCCGTAAAGCATCATCAGACGGCTGCACGGCGGGTGCACGCGCAGAAAGACGCCGGCCATCGCGGTAAAGAACTCGGGCCCCACCAGTCGGCGCAGCACCGGAAACCCGACCTCGAGCGCCTCGGTCAGCCCGACCGCGACATTGTTGCGGTAAACCGCAAAACGCTTGCCCGCCGGCCGGCCCTGCGGGTCGATCAGCCCATCCGGCACGGGGCGGGCGGAATCGAGCAGAGCAGCGCGAAACTCTGCCTGCGTCACGCCAGCACCTGCGCCGCGCGTGCCGCCTCGGCGGCCAGCACCGGCCAGTCGGGCACGTCGTTGTCCCATTCGATCAGGGTCGGCCTAGGGCCGCCAAGCTCGATCGTGCGGGCGTAAAGCGCCCAGACCGGATCGACCACCGGGCGGCTGTGACTGTCGATCAGCAGCGGCGCGCCGTGGTCGTCGGCCTCGACCACATGCCCGCCAAGATGAATCTCGCCCACCAGATGCAGCGGGAAGGCGGCGATATAGGCGTAAGGGTCAAACCGCAGATTGGTAGCCGAGATATGGACGTTGTTGACATCGAGCAGCAAGCCGCAACCGGTTCGGCGCGAAAGCTCGATCAGGAACTCGACCTCGCTCATCGCGGCCTCGGCAAACGCGAGATAGGCCGACGGATTTTCCAAGAGCATCCGCCGCCCCAGCACATCCTGCACCCGGTCGATGTGATCGGCCACCCGCGCCAGGGTCGCCGCGGTATAGGGCAACGGCAGCAGGTCGTTGAGGAACGCGCCCGCGTGCGTGGACCACGCCAGATGCTCGGAAAAGCTGGCCGGATTCAGCCAGTCGCACAAATGCCTGATCCGCGCCAGATGGGCTTCGTCAAGCGCCCCCTCGCCGCCGATCGAAAGCCCCACCCCATGCGCCGAAATCGGAAAGCGTTCGGCCAGATGACGCAGTTGCGCCAGCGGGCGCCCGCCGTCGCCCATGTAATTTTCGGCATGAATCTCGAACCATTCGACCCGACCGGGATCGGCCAGGATCGCGGCCAGATGCTGCGGCTTGTAGCCCACACCCGCCGCCTGCGGCAGATGGTCCGGGCCAGCGGTGTCACGCATCGGTCATTCCTCGCAGTGTTCGCGCCCCCCCGGACCCTGGCCCGAAGGGGCGCGGCGGGTCAAGCCGGGATGTCGCGCGTCAGCGCCTCGAGCGAGCCGGTGCGGCCCTCGGGAAGTTCGATCGTGGCGCAGGTGCCCGCCGGGACCAGCTTCCACGAATTGCCCTGATAATCGACCTTCGAGGTGCCCGCGCAGGTGGTGCCCGCGCCCGCGGCGCAGTCGTTCTGCCCGGCCAGTGCCACGCCGAAGCATTTTTCCATCGGCATATCCTCGGCAGCCGCCGTGGTGACGAAATGTGCAGAGAGCGCTGCAGCCAGCGCACCTGCCACGGTCAGGGTTCTGAAGTGTTGAGACATTTTTGGCTCCTCTTGGACAATGGGTGTCGCCCCATGCGACTGGCCCTTGATACCCCGCCACCGCCCTGCCGCAAAATCACGCCCGCGTGTTACACTCAAACGTGACCATTTGAAACGAAAGAACTTTTTTTTGCAAAAGTTGTAACGGAATGGAATTCCGGCGTGGCCGGGTCGGGCCCGCCACCCCATGATATGGGGGGCGGACCGCGCAGCGCGTCAAGGATTGATCGTGTAGGTGCCGACGCGGCACACGTCGATGTTGTTGCGCACGCCTTCGGTGCCGTCCGAGAATACCATCTTGAAATCGAAGGTACAGTAGCCGGTGCCGTCATCGAAATTGATGTCCACCGACGAGCCCGACGCCAGCACCGAGGTGCCGAGGATGTCTTCCTGCCAGTTGCTGGTACCGGTGTTCGATCCGTAGAAGCGCACGATGCCGTAGCCCGAGTTGTTGACGATGGTGACGTGGCGGTTCTGGCCGTCGGAAACGACGGTCGTGGTGGTGGCGCAACCAGCCAGCGCGAGAGCCAGTGCTGCAGCGCCGAGAGGCCAATGTAATGTCATGTTTTCTCCTTGAAATAATTGCCCGACAACGCAACGGGCGCAGGCCACTATTGCGATGGCAGATGACCTGGTCAACCGCCTTTTCGCGCCACCTTGCGGTGCCGCGCAGCAGGTCCGGCTCAGCCCTGATCGGGCGCGCGCGCCTCAGCGCCAAGCTGCACCAGAATGGCGCTAAGACTGGCGCTGGTGGTGTGGTTCTCGCCCAGCCGACGGATCGATACCGAACGCTCGGCCACCTCGCGTTGGCCGATCGCCAGGATCACCGGCACCTTCCCCACCGAATGCTCGCGCACCTTGTAGTTGATCTTCTCATTGCGCACGTCGGCCTCGGCCCGCAGCCCGGCTGCACGCAGCGCCGCCACGATTTCCTGCACGTAAGCGTCGGCGTCCGACACGATCGAGGCCACCACCACCTGCCGCGGCGCCAGCCAGAACGGCAGCTTGCCCGCGTAGTGCTCGATCAATATGCCGATGAAACGCTCGAAACTGCCCAGGATGGCGCGGTGCAGCATGTAGGGGCGGTGCTTGGCCCCATCCTCGCCGATGTATTCGGCGTCCAGCCGGGTCGGCAGGTTGCCGTCCACCTGAAAGGTGCCGCACTGCCATTTGCGCCCGATCGCGTCGGTCAGCTTGAAGTCGAGCTTGGGCCCGTAGAACGCGCCCTCGCCGGGATCGACCTCGTAGGCGTTGCCGGTGTGGCGGATCGCCTGTTCCAGCGCCGACTCGAGCTTGTCCCAGGTTTCGTCGGAGCCGATCCGCACCGGCGGCCGGGTGGACAGCTTGATCTCGAACGACTCGAAACCCAAGTCGCGGTAGATGCTCGACAGCAATGTGATGAAATCGGCACATTCGGACTCGATCTGATCGGCGGTACAGAAGATATGGGCGTCGTCCTGCGTGAAACCGCGCACCCGCATCAGCCCGTGCATCGAGCCCGAGGATTCATAGCGGTGGCAGGATCCGAATTCCGCCAGCCGCAGCGGCAGGTCGCGATAGCTTTTCAGGCCCTGATTATAGACCTGCACATGGCAGGGGCAGTTCATCGGCTTCAGCGCGTTGATGCGCTTTTCCTTGGCCCCTTCTTCATCGACCTCGACGATGAACATGTTCTCGCGGTAGGCCTCCCAGTGGCCCGAACGCTCCCACAGCACCCGGTCCACCACCTGCGGGGTGCGGATTTCCTTGTAACCGGCGGCGCGCTGGCGGCGACGCATGTAGTCTTCCAGAGTGCGGTAGATCGCGCAGCCGTTGGGGTGCCAGAACACCATGCCGGGGGCTTCTTCCTGCAAATGGAACAGCTCCATTTCCTTGCCCAAACGGCGGTGGTCGCGCTTGGCGGCCTCTTCGAGCATGGTCAGATGAGCCTTCAGATCGTCGCGGTTGCGAAACGCCACTCCGTAGATGCGCTGCAACATCTGGCGGTTGGAATCGCCGCGCCAATAGGCCCCGGCCACCGACATCAGCTTGAAGGCATCGGCGGGAACCTGGCCCGTGTGCTGTAGATGCGGCCCGCGGCAGAGGTCTTGCCACTGCCCGTGCCAATACATCCTGAGCGGCTGATCGCCGGGAATGCCATTGATCAGCTCGACCTTGAATGGCTCGCACCGTTGTTCGTAATAGGCAATTGCGCGCGGCCGGTCCCAGACCTCGGTGCGAACAACGTCGCGCAAGTTGATGATTTCCTTCATCCGCTTTTCAATCGCCCCAAGGTCTTCGGGGGTGAAAGGTTCGGTTCTGTCAAAATCGTAATACCAACCGTCCTTGATCACCGGCCCGATCGTGACCTTGACCTCGGGCCAGAGTTCCTGCACCGCGCGCGCCATGATATGGGCAAGGTCATGGCGGATCAGTTCCAACGCCGGGGCGTCATCGTGCATGGTGTTGATGCTGATGCTGGCATCGCTGGTGATCGGCCACTGCAGATCGTAATGCGCGCCGTTGACCGTGGCCGAAATTGCCTTCTTGGCCAGACTGGTCGAGATCGCGGCAGCGACCTGGGCCGCGCTGCTGCCCGCCGGAAAACTGCGGCTGGCGCCATCGGGAAATGTCAGGGAAATCTGGGCCATGGTCTGGCTGTCCTCGTCGGTTTGGCGCCCACTGAACGCCCGGTTGCGGGTAAGGTGGGCACTTTCTGCGCGGCGAAGGTGGAAAAGTCAACCGCCGCTCATCCGTTCCTTGCGGGCGGTCTTCGCGCCGCTGGCCGGGGCGGGCACGATCGGCTATAGCATGGCAGAACCCGAGGATTTCATGCCCGCCCCCACCTTCATCGACACCCCGTCAGGCCGCCGCATCGCTTGCTGCCAGAGCGCGGGCGCAAGCCCCGGGGTGGTGTTTCTGGGCGGCTTTGCCTCGGACATGACCGGCACCAAGGCGCAATACCTGCACGCCTGGGCCAGGCAAAGCGGACGCGCCTTCCTGCGCTTCGATTACTCCGGCCATGGCGCATCGGGGGGCGACTTCCGCGACGGCGCGATAGGCGACTGGCTGGCCGACGCGCGCGCCGCGCTTGCGGCGACCGAGGGGCGCCAAGTGCTGGTGGGCTCGTCGATGGGGGGCTGGATCGCGCTGCTCTTGGCGCGGGTGCATCCCGACCGGCTGGCCGGGCTGGTGGGCATCGCCGCCGCCCCGGATTTCACCGAAGACAGCCTTTGGGCCGGGCTGGAGCCGGACCAGCGCGCGGCGCTGATGCGCGAGGGTCAGCTTGCCCTGCCTTCGGACTATGGTGCGCCCTTACTTATCACCCGCCGCCTGATCGAGGATGGCCGCCGGCATCTGGTGCTGCGCGCGCCGCTGGCGCTGTCGTTTCCGGTGCGGTTGCTGCAAGGCACCGCTGATCGCGACGTGCCGCCCGAGGTGGCGCTGCGACTGCTGGCCCATGCCAGCGGCCCCGACATCCACCTGACCCTGGTCAAGGGGGCCGATCACCGTTTTTCGACCCCGGAGTGTCTTGCGCTGATCACCGCGCAGATCATTGAGGTTCTGGCCGCAGGAGGTCGTGATGGGTAGCCTCAAACGCTGGTTCGGCCGTGGTTTGATTTTCCTTTTTGTGCTGTTTCTTGGCCTCTGGGCCATTTTGCCGCAAGATCAAGTTGATCGCGGGATAGCTTTTGACGCCAGTGCCTTGCCGGATGATCTTGAGGCATGGCTTGCGACCGAGGAACAGCAGTTTTCCGACATTGTGCCCGGCACAGCCAAGCATATCGACTGGGCTGGACCGGTGGGCAGAAGGACACCGCTAGCGGTGGTCTATCTGCATGGATTTTCCGCCACCTCGCAGGAAATCCAGCCGGTGCCCGCGCAAGTGGCCGCGGCTTTGGGGGCCAATGTCTTTTATACCCGTCTTACGGGACACGGGCGCGGCGGGGTTGCGATGGCCGGGGCAACGGCGGGCGACTGGATCGAGGATACCGCCGCGGCGCTGGCGATCGGGCGCCGGCTGGGGGATCGGGTGCTGGTTTTGGCCACCTCGACCGGTGGCACGCTGGCGGCGATTGCCGCCACCGACCCGCAGCTTTCGCAGGATCTTGCCGGCGCGGTGCTGATCTCGCCCAACTTCGGGGTCCGGCCGCTGGCCGGGAAAATCCTCGATCTGCCGCTGGCGCGCCATTGGGGGCCGTGGCTGGCGGGGGCCGAGTTCAGCTTTCCGCCCACCAATGCCGAGCAGGCGCGCTACTGGACCACCACCTATCCCACCGCCGCGCTGTTCCCGATGGCGGCGCTGGTGCGTCATGCGCGCGGGCTTGACTTCGGCGCGGCCAAGACCCCGGCGCTGTTTCTGGTGGCTGCGGAGGATCAGGTGGTTGACCCCGCCCGCACCGAGACGGTGATCGCCGCCTGGGGTGGGCCGGTGCAGGTGGCGCGTCCGGTGATGGGGCCGGGCGACGACCGCTATTCGCATGTGATCGCGGGCGATATCCTCAGCCCCGGTCAGACCGCCGCGACGGTGGCGCTGATAGTGGCCTGGGCCAAGGGGCTTTAGCTCAACTGGTCGCGGCCAGCCGCACGCTGCCCTTCTGCGGCGCGCCCGAATTGGCGTCGATGAAGCGCAGCACCAGCGGGCGGATATTGATGCGCCAGCTTTTGCCGGCAAAGATGCCGTAGTGCCCGGCGCCCGGTTCAAGGTGGTGTGCCTTCCTGCTGTCGGGCAAACCTTTCAGCAACTTCAGCGCCGCCACGCACTGACCCGGTGCCGAGATATCGTCGTTCGCCCCTTCGACGGTTTTCACCGCCACCTGGGTGATCGCACCGATATCCACCTGCCGGCCGCCCACGATGAATTGGTTGTCGGCAATTTCGCGGTTCTTGAAAATCCTCTCGACGGTGGACAGGTAGAATTCTGCGGTCATGTCCATCACCGCCAGATACTCGTCATAAAAGCGGTTGTGGGCGTCATAGTCCGAGCCCTCGCCGCGTGCGACGCGCATGATCTGCTCGGAAAAGGCCTTGGCATGGCGATCCGAGTTCATCGAAATGAAGCTTTGCAACTGCAACAGCCCCGGATAGACCAGCCGCCCCGCGCCCTTGTGGCTGTAGCCGACGCGCTGAATGGCGATCTGTTCCAGTTGCCCCATGGTGATGCGGCGACCAAAGTCGGTGACATCGGTGGCGGCGGCGTCGGGATCGACCGGCCCGCCGATCAGGGTCAGGCTGCGGGGTTGAGCTGTGGGGTCTTCGGCGGCAAGGTAAGCGGTGGCGGCCAGCGTCAGCGGGGCGGGCTGACACACCGCGATCACATGGGTGTCAGGCCCGAGGAAGCGCATGAACTCGACCAGATAAAGGGTGTAATCCTCGACGTCAAACTTGCCCGCCGAAACCGGCACGTCACGCGCGTTCTGCCAATCGGTGACATAGACATCGCAATCGGGCAGCAGGCTTAGCACGGTCGAGCGCAACAGGGTGGCGTAGTGGCCCGACATCGGGGCCACCAGCAGCACCTTGCGCGCCATTGGGCTGCGGCGGCGCACCGAAAAATGCACGAGGTTGCCGAACGGCTTTTCCACCACCGCCAAAATGTCCACCAGGTGGTCCTGCCCGCCCGAGCCGACGATCGAACGGATGCCCCAGTCAGGCTTGACGATCATCCGGCTGAAGGTGCGCTCGGTCACTTCGCCCCAGGCGGCGGTCAGTTGCACCATCGGGTTCAGCGACAATGCAAAGGCCGGATAGGTGGCCATCGCCCGCGCCGTGGCACCCAGCCAGGCGCTGGTGTTGCGCGCCGTTTCCATCAGGTCGTAAGTCGCCATATACTTCATGAAAGTCTCCTGGCCCGGTTGGGGCTTTGGTCGATATCGTCGCTTCCCAGCCAAGGCAGGTGACGGTATGCTGCATAGCAGCGACGATAAGAGGGAAATATTACCATGACAACCAAAGACAATGATGCAGAGGCCCGGCTGGCCCGGCTGAATGCCAATCTTGCCAAGGTTGACACCCTCTCCAAGCGACTTGCGGCCGCCATGACGCAACGTAAATCGATTGACACGGCGCTGAATGGCCCCAGCGACGAGCTTTATCTCAAGGCTGCCGCCGCCTATGTGGCAGAAATGATGCGGAACCCGGCAAAGATTCTGGAACACCAGATTGGCTACTGGGGCAAGAGCCTGAAACACTATGTCGAGGCCCAGCAGGCACTCGCTAAAGGCGAGTTGAAGGCCCCGCCCGATCCGACCCCCAAGGACAAGCGATTCGCCAACCCGCTGTGGGAGACCCATCCCTTCTTCAACTATCTCAAGCAGCAATACCTCTTGAACGCCGAAGCCATCACCGGCGCGGTGGCGGGGCTGGACAATCTCGAACCAGCCGACCGCAAGCGGCTCGAGTATTTCTCGCGCCAGATCGTGGACATGTTCGCGCCGACCAATTTTCTCGGCACCAACCCCGACGCGCTGGAACGCGCCGTCGAAACCGATGGCGAAAGCCTGGTGCAGGGGCTTGAAAACCTGGTGCGCGACATCGAGGCCAACAGCGGCAACCTGCTGGTGACTCTGGCCGATCCGCACGCCTTCACGGTCGGCCAGAACCTCGGGCTCAGCCCCGGCGCAGTGGTTTACCGCAACAAGATGTTCGAGCTGATCCAGTATGCGCCCGCCACGCCGACGGTCCACGCCACCCCGCTGCTGATCTTTCCGCCCTGGATCAACAAGTTCTACATTCTTGATCTCAAGCCGCAGAACAGCCTGATCAAATGGATTGTCGAGCAGGGCTACACCCTGTTCGTGGTAAGCTGGGTCAATCCCGACGCCTCTTATGCCGAGGTCGGCATGGACGACTACATCCGCGACGGCTATCTGCGCGCCATGGCCGAGGTGCGCCGGATCACCCACGAGCCGCAGATCAACGTGGTGGGCTACTGCATCGCCGGCACCACCCTGGCGCTGACGCTGGCGCATCTGGAGCGGGCGGGCGATGCCACGGTCAAATCTGCCACCTTCTTCACCACCCTGACCGATTTTGCCGATCCGGGTGAGGTCGGGGTGTTTCTCGACAACGATTTCGTCGATGGCATCGAGCGTCAGGCGGCGCTGGACGGGGTGCTGGCCAAGACCTTCATGGCGCGCACCTTCAGCTTTCTGCGCTCGAACGATTTGATCTACCAGCCCGCGATCAAGAGCTACATGATGGGCGAAGCCCCGCCCGCCTTCGATCTGCTTTACTGGAACGGCGACGGCACCAACCTGCCCGCCCGGATGGCGCTCGAATACCTGCGCGGGTTGTGCCAGCGCGACGAATTTGCCCACGGCACCTTCAAGGTGTTCGGCCAGCCGGTCGGCCCGGCGATGATCACGCTGCCGATCTGCGCCATTGCCTGCGAGACCGACCATATCGCCGGCTGGAAAAGCTCTTTCACCGGCTTCACGCGGTTCGGATCGGCGGACAAGACCTTCATCCTTTCGCAGTCGGGCCATATCGCGGGCATCGTCAATCCGCCCGGCAAGAACAAGTATGGCCACTATAGCAACAAGGCCGCGATGACCACGCCCGATGCATTCAAGGCCGGGGCGACATTTCATCAAGGCTCGTGGTGGCCACGCTGGGGAAAATGGTTGTCCAAGCGCTCGGGCGCCATGATTCCCGCCCGTATCCCCGGTGATTCGACCAACCCGGTGCTGGCCCCGGCCCCCGGCACCTACGTCAGTGCGACGCCAAGCCCCTGATTCTTAGTCAGGTTTCGACCTACTTCGGGCACGCCCCAAGGCAATGCTGCATCGCAGAAATTTTGCTTGCAATTCTGCGATGCAGCATCTACATTGGCTGCATCAGACCCCCGGACCGACCCGGACAGCAGGAGCAAGCAGATGACCAAGAACACCGACTTCACCAAAGTCATGCAAGACATGATGGCCTCTTTCCCGGTTGACGCCGCCGCGCTGCAGAACACCTTCAAGACCCAATCGGCGCTGGCCGAGAAGTTCTCGAAAGTGGCGCTGGAAGCCGCCGAGAAATCGACCGAAGTCACCGCCAAGTGGGCCAAGGACACCATCGCCAAGCTGGCGGATGCCTCGAAGGCCAAGACCGAGCCGACCGATTACACCAAGGCGATCACCGACCTCGCGTCGGCCACTGCCGAAATGACGGCGGAAAACCTCGCTTCCTTCGCCGAAATCGCGAAGAAGGTTCAGATGGAAACCGTCGAACTGATGCTGGCTGCCGGCAAGGACATCTCGGAAGATGCCACCGCTGCGGTGAAGAAGGCCACCGTCGAGGTCAGCAACGCCGCCAAGAAAGCCGCCGCTGCCGCGAAGTGATCTGACGATCAGCCGCATCGTCCCACCCTCCCCGGGACAAGATGCGCAGGGCGGGCCATGTGCCCGCCCTTTCTTTTTGCGTCACGCTGCCCTAGGATTGCTGCAAAAGCAAAACAGGGGGGCCAGATGGCCAAAACCGCCAAGCCGCTGCTGATCAAACGCTACGCCAGCCGACGGCTCTACAACACCGACACCAGCGACTACGTGACGCTGGAGGACATTGCCGGTTTCATCCGGGCCGGGCGCGAGGTGCAGATCATCGACCTCAAGACCGGCGACGACCTGACCCGCCAGTATCTCTTGCAGATCGTGGCGGAACACGAAAGCAAGGGTGAGAGCGTCCTTCCGGTGGAAGTGCTGACCGATCTGGTGCGCAGCTATACCACCGAGATGCAAAGCGTGGTGCCGCAGTTTTTGGCAGCCTCGTTCGAGATGCTGCGCAGCGGACAATCGAAAATCATCGAGAACCTGACCGGCCTGCCCAATCCACTGACCGCGATGCCGGGCTTTGACGCCATGCGCAAGCAGCAGGAAGCCTTCATGAAGACGATGATGGTCGGCCTGCCCGGCTGGACCGCCCCCACCGCCGAACCCGATGACGCCCCTGCCGATCCGACGCCGGCCGACGAGCTGGCCGAGATTCGCAAGGAACTGGCTGAGTTGCAGAAAAAACTCGCCAAGCTCTGATCCGACCAAGGGGCCACAGCATGCGCGAAGCACAGGGCCGGGTGACGCTGTGGGGGATCGAGGTCTTTCTCGCCGCCGCGGAAGATGGCTCGATTTCGGCGGCGGCGCGCCGGCTGGGGGTCAGCAGTTCGGCGGTCAGCCAGCAACTGGCGGGGCTTGAGGCGGCACTGGACGCGACGCTGCTTGACCGCACCACCCGGCCGATGCAGACCACGCCCGCCGGGGCGATGTTTCGCCGCCACGCCCAGAGCATTCTCAACGCCGCCTCGGAAGCGCGCGCCGCGTTGGCGGTGGCGGAAATGTCGGGCCTGACCACGTTGCGGCTGGGGGTGATCGAGGATCTCGACGCCAATGTGACGCCCCGGCTGCTGGCGGCGCTGGCGCAAGACCTTCGCGGCTGCCGCTTTCTCTTGGAAACCGGTGCCAGCCACCGCCTGCTCGATCAGCTTGACGCCCGCGCACTTGATCTGGTGGTGGCGGCCGATCTGGGGGCGGCCCCCGGCAGCGACGCCGATCCGATCGAGGTTCACGCGCTGCTGATCGAGCCCTTCGTGGTGGCCTGCCCGCGCGGCGTGGTTGATGGCGAAGGTGACATCGCGGCTCAGGTGCTGGCTCTGCCGCTGATCCCCTATTCGAGCCGCCATCACATGGGACGCCAGATTGCGGCCCACCTTGCCCGTCTGAATCTGCACCTTGCCCACCGTTTCGAGCTCGACAGCTATCACGCCATTCTGGCTATGGTGGCGGCGGGGGCGGGCTGGACCATTCTCACACCGCTGGCGCTGCAGCACGCGCAGCGCTTTCAGGCCGGGGTGGATGTCTGGCCGCTACCCTTTGCCGCGCTTGAACGCACGATCGTGCTTTCGGCCCGCGCCGGGGTGCTGCGCGAAGTGCCAAGGCAGGTGGCGGCACAGGCACGCGACCTGCTGCAAGCCCAAGTCGTCACCCCGGCGCTAGCCGCGCTGCCTTGGTTGCAGGGCCGGCTGAGGGTACTTTAGCGTTTCACCTCGGCGGCAGCATCGATCAGCGCGGTGGCGATGAAATCCAGCTCTGAGCGGGTCAGACGGGTCGGCAGGCGCACGTCACAGGCCCGCATCAGCATGGCGCGGGTCTTCGGCAGCGCGGGTATCTCGTCCAGAAACTGCCAGTTCCAGAAGGCGCGGGCGTTGTCGTCGCTCAACCCGAACACCTGCACCGCCACACCGCGCGCCAATGCCGCCGATTGAAAGGCGCGCGCTTCGGCATCGCTGGCAAAATCCACCAGATTGAACTGGATCGAATCCGGCGCGCGAACCTCGGGCGGCAGCGGCGGCGGGACGTGCAGCCACGCCGAGCCGTTCAGCCGCGCTGCCACGTGATCGTGGTTGGCGCGGCCCTGCGCCACCCGCCCCGCCACTTCCGGCAGTTGCGGGCGAATCACCTCCGCCGACAGGTTCTGCATCCTGAGATTGTAAAGTGGAAGCTTGTTTTGCCACAGCATGTAGCTGTTTTGCAGACCCGGATGCTTTTTCCAGTTGTGCTCGTAAGCCCCCGACATCAGCACCGCCCGCGCCGCCAGTTCGGGGTCGTCGGTGATCAGCATCCCGCCTTCACCGGCGTTCACCATCTTGTAAGACTGAAAGCTGAAGCAGCCGATCCGACCGATGGTGCCGATCTTGCGCCCGCCCCAAGTGGTGCCCAGCGAATGGGCGGCATCTTCGATCACCGGCACCCCGCGCGCATCACACAGGGCCATGATCGCATCCATGTCCGAAGTATGGCCGCGCATGTGGCTGATTAGCACGGCGCTGATCGACGGATCCAGCTTGGCGGCGAAATCGGCCAGATCGACGCGGAAATTCGCGCCAACCTCGACCAGCACCGGCACGCAATCGGCATGCAAGACCGCCGAAGGCACGGCAGCAAAGGTGAAGGCCGGAATCAGCACCCGTGCCCCGCGCGGCAGATCAAGCGCCTTGAGCGCCAGAAACAGCGCCGACGAACAACTCGAGACCGCCAGCGCGTACTGCGACCCCATCAGCGCGGCAAACTCGACCTCAAGCAGCGCCACCGGCGCGCCCGAAGCGGCGGTATAGCGAAAGAGATCGCCGGTTTGCAGCAAGCGGTCGATCTCCTGGCGCGCCGATGGCGGGATCGGCTCGGCATCGTAGACGTTCGGCGCGAGAGTCTGTCCGTCGGGGGTCATGTGCAGCTTTCCTGAAACTCTTGTTCAGAAAAACCTTAATCTCGCAACACGACCTTCGCCAGTGAATATTTTCCGACCGGTCATTATCCGCCCGCCGCCCGTTGTGGGCGGCCCCGCCGGAATGGATATTTGAACCAGTAAGAAAGGCTCAGAGTCCCAGCCGGTCGCGCAGGGCATACCAGGTCATCGCCAGCACCAGAAGCGGGGCGCGCAGCCGCGGCCCGCCGGGAAAGCGCGGCTGCGGCAGGTTGGCCATCAGATCGAAACGGGTGGCCTGACCGGCAACGGCTTCGGCCACCACCTTGCCCGCCATGGTCGCAAGCGCAACCCCGTGACCCGAGTAGCCCGAGGCCGACCACACCGAGGGGTGGGGCCGGGCAAAGCACGGCAGTCGGTTCATGGTTATCGCCAGGGTGCCGCCCCAGGCGAAGTCGATCCTGGTGTCCGCGAGCTGGGGATAGACCTTCAGCATCGGCTTTCGCACGGTACGGATGATGTCGGGAAAGCGGTAGCCGTAGCTTTCGCCACCACCAAACAGCAGGCGGTTGTCGTCCGACAGCCGCCAGTAGTTGACCACGAACCGGCTGTCAGCGACCGCAACCGGTTTGGCGAGGATGTCACGGGCGCGCGCCCCCAGCGGTTCGGTCGCGATGATGAAATTGTTGATCGGCATCACCTTTGCCGCCACCTTGGGCTCCAGCCCACCGAGATAGCCGTTGCACGCGAGGATCACGTGATCCGCCCGCACCCGGCCGTGGTCGCTGTGAACTACCGGCCTTGCTTCGTGCTCAATGCGCTGCACCGGGGTGGTCTCGAAGATCCGCACCCCGGCACGCGCGGCGGCCTGCGCCAGGCCGATCGCAAAGTTCAGCGGGTGGACATGGCTTGCCCCCCAGTCGATCCCGCCCCCCTGATAGGCGGTTGATCCGACCAGCGCGCGCAGCGCCGTGCGGTCGAGCGGCTCGATCTGCTGGTAGTCGTAGTCGCGGCGCAGCTTCTCGGCGTAGGCATGGGCGGCGCGCACTTCGGCGTCAGAGCGGCAGGCGTGCGCGACGCCGGGGTGCAAGGTGCAGGGCATGGTGTGATCGAGGATCAGCCGACAGACCAGCGTCTTGGCATCCTCGGCCAGATCCCACAAACGGCGCGCCGCCGCAGCGCCGACCATCGTTTCCAGCACGTCCTGATCCAGCCGCTGGCCCGAACCGACCTGCCCGCCGTTGCGCCCCGAGGCGCCAAAGCCCACCCGGTGGGCTTCCAGCAGCACCACGCTGAAGCCCGCTTGTGCCAGATGCAATGCCGCCGACAGCCCGGTGTAGCCGCCGCCCACCACGCAGACATCGGCCCGGGTCTCGCCCGAAAGCGGCGCGAACCGCGCCAGCGGGGCGGCGGTGGACGCATAATACGAGGCCGGGTATTCGCCGGCGCGGTCATTGGCGTAGAGCAGATTCATACGTTCAAGAGCAGGTGCTCACGCTCCCACGGGCTGATGACCTGCTGGAACTCCTTGTATTCGTTGCGCTTGACCGAATCGTAAACGGCGCAGAACTCTCGCCCAAGCATGTCTTGCAGCGAATCGTCCGCCACCAGCAGATCGAGCGCATCGCCCAGATTGTAGGGCAGCTCGGACGAGCTCATGTAGGCATCGCCCTGACATTCCGGCTTGGGCGGCTTTTGCGCTTTGAGGCCAAGGTAGCCGCAGGCCAGCGAGGCGGCAAACCCAAGATAGGGGTTGCAATCCATCCCGGCCAGCCGGTTTTCCAGCCGCCGCGCCTCGGGTTCCGAGATCGGCACGCGCAAGCCGGTGGTGCGGTTGTCGTGCCCCCATTCGAGGTTGATCGGGGCCGAGAAATCCGGCACGTAGCGGCGATAGCTGTTCACGTAAGGCGCAAGCAGCGCCACCGCCCCCGGCAGGTGGTTCTGCATCCCGGCGATGAAGTGCAAAAAGGCCTCGGTTTCCGCCCCCTTGCGGTCGCTGAAGATGTTGCGCCCGGTTTTCGTATCCACGACCGAGTGGTGGATATGCATCGCCGAGCCGGGCTCGTTTTCGATCGGCTTGGCCATGAAGGTGGCAAAGCAGTCGTGGCGCAGCGCCGCCTCGCGGATCAGGCGCTTGAAGAAGAAAATCTCGTCGGCCAGCCGCACCGGGTCGCCATGGGCAAGGTTGATTTCCACCTGCCCGGCCCCGCCTTCCTGCAGGATACCGTCGATCTCGAAACCCTGAGCCTCGGCAAAATCGTAAATATCGTCGATGACCTTGCCGTATTCATCGACTGCGCTCATCGAATACGCCTGCTTGCCTGCCGCGCGCCGCCCGGATCGCCCCATCGGCGGGATCACCGGCATGTTGGGGTCAAGGTTGCGGGCGGTCAGAAAGAACTCCATCTCGGGAGCGACGATCGGTTGCCAGCCTTCGGCATTGTAAAGCTCGACCACCCGGCGAAGCACGTTGCGCGGGGCGGTGGAAATCGGGTTGCCCTGCTGATCCTGGGCGTCATGGATGATCTGCACCGTCACATCCGCCGTCCAGGGTGATGCGGTGGCGGTGCTGAAATCGGGGATCAAGAGCATGTCGGGCTCGGTCAGCGCCCCTGCGGGATTATCGGCCCAGGCCCCGGTGATGGTTTGCAGGAAGATCGAGTTGGGCAGGAAGAAGAATGCCTGCTTGGCGAACTTCGAGGCCGGCATGGCCTTGCCCCGCGCCACGCCAGCGATATCGCCGACGATGCATTCGACCTCGTCAAGGCGGCGGCCGGCGATGTAGTCGCGGGCGGCTTCGGGTAGTTTGTCGGTCCAGTCGGCCATGGGGCACACTCGGGTTTGCACCACTCGGGGGTGCGGGTTGGGGATTCAGCCGCGCGGATGCTGAAAGAACGCGGCTATCCGGCGCGCAATCGCCGCGTCGTCGAGCGGGGTATGAAGGCGCGCGCTCGCCGCCGCCATCAGATCGTCGGGCACCACGCCACGCCCGCGGGTCCGGATCAGCCCGTCCACGAATTCGGGCTTGAATTCCGGGTGGGCCTGCACCGTGAAGGCGCGGTCGCCGTAAACCAGAGCGGCGTTCTGGCAGAAATCGTTGAAGGCGACCACCTGCGCGCCAACCGGCACCTGCGTCACCTGATCGTGGTGCCAGGCATTCAGGGTCAGCTTGTCACCGCCGAAATCATAGGCGGTGGGGCCAACCGCCCAGCCCCGCTTGAACGGTTCCACCTTGCCACCCAGCGCCTGCGCGATGATCTGGTGGCCAAAGCAGATACCGACCAGCGGCACCGATGCGTCGAAGACCCGGCGGATAAAGCCCTCGAGCGGGGCGATGAACGGCAGATCCTCGTAAGCACCATGTTTCGAGCCGGTAATCAGCCAGCCCTCGGCGTCGTGCACGTCGTGCGGGAATTCCATCTCGACCACCCGCCAGGTGCGGAAGGTAAAGCCGTGGCCATCAAGCAGCCGGGCAAACATCGCCGGGTAGTCGCCCATCGCCCCGGCCAGGGTGTCGGGGGCAAGGCCGGTTTGCAGAATGCCGATCAGCATGACATGTCCAGCGTTGGTTCAAAAAGTCTAGCGCCGCGCCCCCGCATCAGACAAGGGAGCGCAGCACCGGGTCATACGGCGTCGAGATAAAGCTCAAGTTGCTCTTCCGGGCTGAGTTCGGCGATATAGTGCAACTCTTGCCGCTTGGTCAGCACCAGATTGCGGATCAGCTCGCGCGGAAAAATGCGCGGCATGATCTTGCTTGATTCGAAATCGTCCACCGCTTCGGCCCAGGTTTCCGGGATTTGCGGCAGACCCTCGATCGCATAGGCGTTGCCGGTGATCGGCGGGGCAGGCTCTTCCTGATCCTCGATCCCGATCAGCGCCGCCCCCAGAATGGCGGCCAGCATCAGGTAGGGGTTCACATCTCCGCCCGCCACCCGATGCTCAATGCGTCGCGCCGATGGCTTGCCCGCCGGAATCCGGATCGCGGCGGTGCGGTTCTCGAACCCCCAGGAAATCGCGGTCGGGGCGTGCTTGCCGGGCACCAGCCGCTCGTAGCTGTTGGCATGGGGGGCAAAGATCAGGGCCGAATCGTGCATCGCCGCAAGGCAACCCGCCACCGCGTGACGCATGATCACGGTGCCTTTCGGGCCACCCGAATCGAACACGTTCTCGCCTTCGCCGTTGATCAGCGAGAAATGGGTGTGCAGACCCGAGCCCGAGTATTCCGGGTAGGGCTTGGCCATGAACGAGGCGGCAAAGCCGTGCCGCCGCGCCAGCCCCTTGACCAGCATCTTGAACAACCAGGCATCATCGGCGGCGCGCAGAGCGTCGTCCGAGTGCATCATGTTGACCTCAAACTGCCCCAGCCCGGTTTCCGAGGTCGAGGTATCGGCCGGAATGTCCATCGCCTCGCAGGCGTCGTAAAGGTCGGTGAAGAAGGTATCGAACGCATCCAGCGCCCGGATCGACAGGGTTTCGGCGGCCTTGCGCCGCTTGCCCGAGCGCGGCGACAGCGGCACCTGCAAATTCTTTCCCGAGTCGTCGATCAGAAAGAATTCCAGCTCGACCGCCACCACCGGCGTCAGCCCGCGCGCCTTGAAACGCTCCAGCACCGCGCGCAGCGCGTGCCGCGGATCGCCTTCATAAGGCTGGCCATTTTCGCGAAACATCCAGATCGGCAGCAACGCCGTCGGGGCTTCCAGCCAAGGCATCGGCATGAACCCGCGCTCGGTCGGGCGCAACACGCCGTCGGCATCGCCCTGCTCGAACACCAGCGGGCTGTCGTCGATATCCTCGCCCCAGATGTCGAGGTTCAGTACCGAAAACGGAAACCGGGTGCCGTCCTTGACCACCTTGTCGGCAAAGCGCGCCGGCACCCGCTTGCCGCGCGCCTGGCCGTTCAGATCGGCGGCGGCCACGCGAATCGTGTGCACCTCGGGGTGTTTTCTCAGCCAGTCTTTCATCATCTCACATGAAGACCGGGGGCTTGGCGTTCCGCACCCCCACCACGTCAGGCCAGGGGCCTGCTGGCGGGGTGGGGACCATGCCCTTGGTCCTTTCTCCCGTCTTGATCCTTCCTTCCGCGCCCGCCCGACGGGGCAGGGGATGCCGCAACCGCGACTCCGGGCGACGGCCCGGCAAATTTGATCAAATCCAGCTTACTAGCGGATCAGTTGCCGACGCAAGCGAATTCTGCTGCGCTGGTTTTGCGGCAGGTGGCGATTGAGGCGGCGGTTCACCTGCCCGAACAGCCAGATCACCGCCAGCGTCAGGCAGATGAAATAGAACGCCACGATCGGATAGGGGATGAAGGGGTTGAAGGTCTTGTCGGCAAAGTAGTTGGCATAATAAAGCGCGTCGCCCTGCTGGCGGAAGGCCGGAAAGCCGGAAAAGAAGACCAGGGTCGAGGATTGCAGCAGAAAGATGGCCTCGTTGGTGTAGCCGGGCCAGCCCAACCGAAGCATGGTCGGCCATTCGATGCGGCGAAACTTGGCCCAGCCGGTCAGGCCGTAGGCCTCGGCCGCTTCGAGATCGCCCTTGGGGATCGAGCGCAGGGCACCATAGAAGATCTCGGCGCTGTAGGCGGCGGTATTGAGGAACATCACGATCAGCGCCCCGACCCAGGCCTTGGTCAGCCACGAGGTCTCGACCGTCAGACCAAACAGGTTGATTCCGCTGCGCGGCAGCAGCACCAGCGCCTCGTAGGCCAGAAAGAACTGAATGAACAACGGCGAGCCGCGGAACACGAACACGAACCACTCGGCCGGCTTGCGCGCCCAAGGGCTGCGCGCGTTGCGCGCCAGCGCCAGCGCATTGGCCAGGAAAAAGCCGAAGGCCAGCGCCACAAATCCGAAATAGACGTTCCAGATCAGCCCCGACCCGATCAGGGTGAATTGCTGGCACAGGGTGAAATCGCTTGCCGGCAACAGCTTTTCGCCGATCCCGACCGAGCGCAGCGCGTAGCCGCCAATGGTTTCCCAGCAGGTGCTCATGCCGCGGCCTTGCGCAGCGCTTCGCCCGCCGCGGTGGCCTGCCCCCGCGACAGCCGCGCGGTCAGCCGCCCTAGCGCCACCTCGGAGACCTTGGTCATCAGAAGGTAGAACACCATCAGCCCGAGAAAGTAGAAGATCCGCCAGTCGGGGTGGGGATAGTCATAGGCCTGGGTCTTGGTGCCGCCCAGCTCGCGCGCGTAATAGACGATGTCCTTGACCGACAGCAGGAACAACAGCGGCGTCGCCTTGATCAGGATCATCCACAGATTGGCCAGCCCCGGCAGCGCATAGCTCCACATCTGCGGCACCAGAATCCGGCGAAAAACCTGGGCGTGGCTCATGCCGTAAGCCTCGCCGGTTTCCAGTTGCGCCCGTGGCACGGCCTGCATCGCGCCATAAAGCACGTTGGTCACAAACGCCCCGAACACGATGGCAAAGGTGATCACCGCCAGACTGAAGCCGTAAGCCTGAAAGGCGAAGGGCGATGCCGTCGCCACCGGCACCTTGGCCGCCGGGCAGACGTGAAACTCCAGCCCCTGAAAGATCGGCTGGTCCCAGCCGGGGCAGACGAACTGCTGTTTGACGATCTCGAAGCCCTGATCAAGCGCGATCACAAAGAACATGAAATAGACGATGTCGGGCACCCCGCGCACCATCGCGCTATAACCCTTGCCCAGCCAGCGCAGCGGTGCCAGGTGCGAGCGCGCCGCCACCGCGCCGCCAAACCCGAGCAGCATCGATGCCGGGGCGGTGACCGCCAGCAGCAGCAGCACGGTCACGAACGACATGTAGAAATCGAGATGCTTGCCCGAAGTCAGGTAGCAGCCGAGCCAGATCAGGCCCTCGATCGACTTGGGGGCAGCGCAGGCAGCAAACATTCAGGGTGGCCCTTGGCGAAGTAAAGCCCCCCGGCCGCGCGGGCCGGGGGGCAGCGTCGGATCAGAACTTCTGGCCTTCGGCCCCGAAGTATTTCTCGATCAGTGCATTGAGCGAGCCGTCCGCCTTCATCGCGGCAATCGCCTCGTTGAGCTTGCCCTTCAACTCCTGGTCGGATTGGCGCACACCGAGACCGACGCCACCGCCGATCGATACCGGCTCACCCACCACCATCAGCGCGCCGCCCGATTCCTTGACCAGCGGGTTGAGATAGTCGAAGTCGGCAAACACCGCATCGGCCTCGCCGTTGCGCACCGCCGCGACGGTTTCGTCCGGGGTCGGGAATTCCAAGAGCGTCGCCCCCGAGGCCGCAATATAGGCGGCCTGGATGGTCGAGACCTGCACCGACACCGTGCCGGTCTGGTAGTTGGCGTCGGCCTTGGCCGCGACATAAACCGACGGCACCGGCGGATAGTAGGCCTCCGAGAAGTCGATGACCTGCTTGCGCTCGTCGGTGATCGACATGCCGGCGATGATCACGTCGTAGTTGCCCGACTGCAGGTTGGGGATGATGCTGTCCCACTCGTTGGTGGACCAGCTGCATTCCAGCGCGGCGCGCTTGCAGATCTCGTCGCCGAATTCGCGCTCGAAACCGGCAATCTCGCCCTTGTCGTCGATGAAGTTGAAGGGCGGGTAGGCGCCCTCGGTGGCCAGCCGCACCACGTCGGCGGCCGAGTATCCCGCCGTCAGCGCCATTAGGGTGGTGGCAAGAAGCAGTTTTTTCATTGGATTCTCCCAGTTGTCAGATCAGTCATTGTGGACTCAGGCCGAGGCAGAAAGAAAGCCCCGCAAACGTTCGGTCCGTGGATTTCCGAACAGAGCCTCGGGTGGCCCTTCTTCCTCGATCTTGCCAAGATGAAGGAAAATCACGTGGTCCGACACGTCGGCGGCCAGCCGCATGTCGTGGGTGACAAGGATCATGGTGCGCCCCTCTTCGGCCAGCGCCTTGATCACCTTGATCACCTCTTGTTCCAGCTCGGGGTCGAGCGCCGAGGTCGGCTCGTCGAACAACAGCGCCCGCGGCTCCATGCACAAGGCCCGCGCGATTGCGGCCCGTTGCTGCTGGCCGCCCGACAGCATCGCCGGATAGGCATCGGCCTTTTCGGCAATCCCGACCTTGGCCAGATACTTGCGCGCCGCCGCCTCGACCTCGGCGCGGTCGCGCTTGAGCACGGTGACCGGCGCTTCCATCACGTTTTGCAGAATCGTCAGATGCGCCCAGAGGTTGAACTGCTGGAACACCATCGACAGGTTGGTGCGGATGCGCGTGACCTGCGCCCGATCGGCCGGATGCCGCCCCAGCCCGGTGCCGCGCCAGTGCACGGCCTCGCCTTCAAACACCACCTCGCCCTGCTGGCTGTCTTCCAGCAGATTGCAGCATCGCAGCAGGGTCGATTTGCCCGAGCCCGACGAGCCGATCAGTGAGACCACATGACCGCGCTCGGCCACCAGATCGACCCCTTTCAGCACTTCAAGGCTGCCATAACTCTTGTGCAGGTCGTGAATGCGGATGACCGGCGGTTCCGGGTCCGGTTTGGCGGGCTGGGCTGTCACGGGGTCTCGCCTGCTGTGATCGGTTGCACTTGACGCCAGAGTAGGGCCGATATTTCGCCCCTTTGCAACGGTGTTTGTGGCGTTTCAGTCAGGCGAGCGTCCAGATTGGTCACTGCGACTGCGCAATCTGGTCAGGTGGCGGTGGGATCGGCAGCGCCAGATAGGCCGCGGCCGGGATCATCGCCAGCCCGCGCAAGCCCAGCGCCTGCCGGTCATCCTCTGCCAGCCCGGCTATCGCCTGCGTCACCGCCGCGCCCAACACCACCGGGTCATGGCCCAGGGCGGTAATATAGGGCAGGCCCGGGGTCGGGGCGGTGTGCGCCACCTCGCGCAAGGCGGCGATCAGGCCACCGTCATGGCGCTGCATCAGCCGCCAGGTGACCGCGTCGATCGCCGCCAGATCGGCCCGCCCTTGCGCGACCGCCTTCGCCGAGCGCCGGTGCCCGCCGCTGCAAAGGGTTGGATGCAAGGCCAGCCCAAGCCCCGCCGCATGGCTATGCGCCGCCGCCCAGCCCGATTGCGACAGCGGTTCGTTATAGGCAAAGCGCGCGGCCGCCAGCCCGCTGATGCCGCGCGGATCATCCGCCCGCGCCACCAGCACGCTGCAATAATAGCCGGGCGGGCAGCCCGTCACCGCGAAATCCGGGGTGCCGACCAGCGTTACCTTTCCATGCAGCCGACTGCGGTAGGGCAGGCCGCAGGTCTGGGCCAGCACCAGATCGGGAGCGCTCCAGAGCGGCCAGAGATCATCCGCCCCCCGGCTCAGCGCGTCCGGCGCCGCCATGCCCGCCGCGCGGCAGCGGTCGCGAATGGCGGCCCAGTAGCGATCAGTGGCCGGTTTCAGCTCGGCCCGGTCATACATCGGCAGGGTGGCAATCATCGCGCGCTACGCTCGACCGTCTGACGCGCCAGGGCACTGTCGCGGTCGGTCAGCCCCAGCAGGCTCGCCACCAGCCGCAGCACCTGTTCTTCTTCCGCCGCGCGCGCGCCGTCGGCCAGCGCCACCGCCCACAGCGCCTGCATCAACCCGGCGCGATCCTCATGCGCCACCGCCGCTTTCAGCGCGCGGGTAAAGCGCACCGTGTCGGGGGCCGCGGCTTCCAGGTGTTCGGCCTCGGCCCGCAGCGTGGCGGCGGCAAACGGCGAAAGCTGATAGCGCCCGGCCAGCACCCGGTCGATCCGGGCAGCCTCGGACTCGGTGTAGTTGTGGTCCGCCCGCGCCACCCGCACCAGCAGTGCCGCCAGCGCCAGGCGCGCCTCGGGGTCAGGCAAACGGGCGGGGGCGGGGGCCGCAAGGCGGCGCAAGAGGGATTCGAACATCACCCGGATATAGGCCGCACGCGCGCCACTGGCCAGCCCCAGCGGTCACCCGGCGCCACCCGGCACCCTGATCCGACCCGACGCCACCAGCACCGCCGCCCCCTTGATGCGCACCGCCTCGATGCCATCGGGGCCGTGCTCGACGGTCAGCCACAACTGGCTGGGGCGGCCCATCTCGACTCCCTGGGCGAGAGTGAACTCCGACCGCCCGCGCGGCAGCGCCCGCGCCGCGCGCAACTGCGCCGCGAGGATCGCGGCGGCCGAGCCGGTGGCCGGGTCTTCGCCGCCCCCGATTCCGGGCATGAACAGCCGCGCCTGAAAATCGACGCCTGCGCCGGGCGTGTAAAGATAGGCGCTGTCCACCCCGGCGCGGTCCATCAGATCCGACCAGTACGGCTCCAGTGGCCACGCCCGTGCCAGGGCGCCAAGGCTGGCCACCGGCACGTAGAGATACCCAACTCCGCCCTGCCACAGACCGATCCAGTGGTGGCCAAAACCAAGCTCGTCTGGCGAAAGATCAAGGGCTTGCGCCACCAGCGCGGGGGTTGCCACTCCCGGCGCGGCGTGCGGGATGAGGGGGGCAGTGAACTCGGCTTCGGTCACATCGCCCCGGCGCGACACCGCCACCGGCACCAGTCCAGCCGCTGCTTCCAGCACCAGCCGCACATCAAGATCGCCCCGCTCCTGCCCGCGACCCGCCAGCATGACGGCGCAGCCGATGGTGGGATGACCAGCAAAGGGTAGCTCGGACGCGGGGGTGAAAATCCGCACCCTGGCGTCATGCGTGGGGTCCTCGGCCGGGGCCACGAAGATCGTTTCGGACAAGGCAAACTCGCGCGCCATCGCCTGCATCTGCGCCGTTGTTAGCTCGGCATCCCCCAGCACCACCGCCAACGGATTGCCCGCGAACGGGCGGGTCGTGAACACGTCAAGGATGTGATACTCGAGCAACGTCATGTCATGGCCGCAAACAGCGCTCCAACCGCCTGTGCCTCGGCGGCCAGCCCATAAGGCGGGTTGACGACGAACATCCCCGACCCCACCAGCCCGTGCCCGCCTCGCACCGGGGCAAAGCGAAGCTCATGGCGCAGCGCCCCGGGAAAGGCGTGCACCAGCGCCGCCAGCATCGGCTCGTGCGGCTCGGCGGCCAGGATCGGATACCAGAGACAGATCACGCCGACGTTCCACTTGCGGTTTATCGCCCCAATCACCTTGGGGATGGCGGCGTAATCGTCCTTCACCTCGTAGCTCGGGTCGATCAGCATCAGCCCGCGGCGCGGCGTGGGCGGGCAGATCGCCTGCGCCAGCGCCAGCCCGTCCTGTCGGTAAAGATGCGCGCCCCAGGGCCGCAGCACCGCCTCGAGCGCGCGGAATTCCTGCGGATGCAGCTCGGCCAGATGGATGGTATCGCCTTCGCGCAGCGACAGCGCCGCCAGCAGCGGCGAGCCGGGATAGGCGGCATCGCCGTAGCGCGACCGCACCTCGGCCAGCCTCTGGCGGTAAGGGTGATCTGCGGCAAAGCCCGCTGCCAGCCGCGCGATCCCCTGCGCCGCCTCGCCGGTTTTCAGCGCCTCGACGGCATCCAGCCGGTAAAGCCCGCGCCCGGCGTGGGTCTCGATATAGCTCAACGGCTTGTCCTTTTGCACCATGTAGGCCAGCGCCTGGGCCAACAGGCCGTGCTTGTGGACATCGGCCAGATTTCCGGCGTGGTAGATGTGTTGGTAGGACAGCATGCGCCCGAGGTAACGCGGAACCCCTGCCCTGACAATCGCCGGGCGATGAAAAAGGGCACCCGGAGGTGCCCTTTTCCGAACCGCTTGGGTCGCAGGCTTACATCATGCCGTCCATGCCGCCCATGCCGCCACCCATGCCGCCGCCCATGCCGCCGGCCGCAGCCTTGGGCTCGGGGCGATCGGCGATCATCGCTTCGGTGGTGATCAGCAGGCCCGCCACCGAGGCTGCGTCCTCAAGCGCGATGCGCACCACCTTGGCCGGGTCGATCACTCCGAACTTGAACATGTCGCCATATTCTTCGGTCTGGGCGTTGAAGCCAAAGGTCTTGTCCTTGGATTCCCGCACCTTGCCGGCCACCACCGCACCGTCAACGCCGGCGTTCTGGGCGATCTGACGCAGCGGAGATTCCAGCGCACGACGCACGATGGCGATCCCGGCATTCTGGTCGGCGTTGACGCCAGCCAGCCCGTCGAGTGCCCGCGCACCCTGCATCAGCGCCACACCGCCGCCGACCACGATACCTTCCTGCACCGCGGCGCGGGTCGCGTTCAGCGCGTCATCAACGCGGTCCTTTCGCTCTTTCACTTCGATCTCGGTCATGCCGCCGACCTTGATCACCGCCACCCCGCCGGCCAGCTTGGCCACGCGTTCTTGCAGCTTTTCCTTGTCGTAATCCGAGGTGGTTTCCTCGATCTGGGTGCGGATCTGGGCAACCCGCGCCGCGATCTCGGCCTTGTCGCCCGCGCCGTCGATGATCGTGGTGGTGTCCTTGGTGATCGACACCTTCTTGGCCTTGCCCAGCATGTCGATGGTGACATTCTCAAGCTTCATGCCCAGATCGTCGGAAATCACCTGCGCACCGCTGAGAATCGCGATGTCTTGCAGCATCGCCTTGCGCCGGTCGCCAAAGCCCGGGGCCTTGACCGCGGCAATCTTCAGCCCGCCGCGCAGCTTGTTGACCACCAGGGTCGCCAGCGCTTCGCCTTCAACGTCTTCCGAGATGATCAGCAGCGGCTTTTGGCTTTGAATCACGGCTTCCAGCAGCGGCACCATCGGTTGCAGCGACGACAGTTTCTTTTCGTGCAGCAGGATCAGCACGTCGTCCAGATCGGCCACCATCTTGTCGGGGTTGGTGACGAAATAGGGCGAGAGATAGCCGCGGTCGAACTGCATGCCTTCGACGACTTCGGTTTCGGTCTCGAGACCCTTGTTTTCCTCGACGGTGATCACACCCTCGTTGCCGACCTTCTGCATCGCATCGGCGATCTGACGGCCAATTTCGGCCTCGCCGTTGGCGGCGATCTGGCCCACTTGCGCCACTTCGGCGCTGTCGGTGACCTTGCGCGCGGCGGCCTTGATCGCGGCCACCACCTTGTCGGTGGCAAGATCGATGCCGCGCTTCAGATCCATCGGGTTCATCCCGGCGGCAACCGATTTCAGGCCGTCCTTGATGATGGCCTGCGCCAGCACGGTGGCGGTGGTGGTGCCGTCGCCAGCTTCGTCATTGGTGCGGGAAGCGACTTCCTTCACCATCTGCGCGCCCATGTTCTCGAACTTGTCGGCCAGTTCGATTTCCTTGGCAACCGTCACCCCGTCCTTGGTGATGCGCGGCGCGCCGTAGGATTTCTCGATCACCACGTTGCGGCCCTTGGGCCCAAGGGTCACCTTCACGGCATCGGCCAGAATGTTCACGCCACGCAACATGCGGTCGCGGGCATCGGTGTCGAATTTCACGTCCTTGGCAGCCATTTGCTTGCTCCAGTTTGTCTTGAGTTTAGTCGTCAGCGCAATTCGGGATCAGGCTCAGCCAGTGGCGAGCCCCGGTCGGCGTCAGCCGATGATGCCCAGAATGTCGCTCTCCTTCATGATCAGCAGGTCTTCGCCGTCAAGCTTGATCTCGGTGCCCGACCATTTGCCGAACAGCACCCGGTCGCCCTTTTTCACCGACGGCGCGATCAGCTCGCCACTGTCCTTGCGCGCGCCGGGGCCGACCGCGATGACTTCGGCTTCGGCCGGCTTTTCCTTGGCGGTATCGGGGATGATCAGCCCACCCTTGGTTTTTTCTTCGCCTTCGATGCGGCGGACCAGTACACGGTCATGCAGCGGTTTGAATGCCATCTGAACACACTCCCTAGGTTTCAGGTTCAATCTATTGGCACTCACCAAGGGCGAGTGCCAGTAGCGCTCAAGTAGGCACAGATCAGCGCCCTGTCAACGGCCAAAGCGGCAAAATTCCGTGGCCGGAAAGCGCATCCGCTGCGGCAGCACAGCCTTGCGCCGAACGCAACCGACGGTGACGTGACAAATCGGTGCGCCCCGCCTATAAGGCGGCAAATTCAGCAAATGGACGGCACCAATGATCAAGGTTTTCGGCCACAAGGCCCCCGACACCGACGCCACCTTCTCGCCCATCATCTGGGCCTGGTATCTGACCGAAGTGCAGGGCACTCCGGCCACCCCCTGCCTGCTGGGCGAGCCCAACACCGAAGCCGCCTTCGTGCTCAAGCGCTGGAATTTGGCGAAACCGTCCCTGATTGCCGATGTGACGGCGGGGGAAGATGTGGTGATCGTCGATACCAACAACCCCGCCGAATTGCCCGCCCACATCAACGATGCCAACATCCTCGGGATCATCGACCACCACATGCTGGCAGGCGGCATCAAGACCCGCACCCCGATCACCATCACGGTGCGCCCGCTGGCCTGCACCGCCACGGTGATGCACGATCTGATGGGCGACGCCGCCGCGCGGATGCCCGAGGCGATCAAATGCGCCATGCTGTCGTGCATCCTGTCGGACACGCTGGAATTTCGAAGCCCCACCACCACCGCGCACGACCGCGCGGTGGCCGAAAAGCTGGCGCACGAACTTGGCATCTCGATCCCGGATTATGCCGAGGAGCTGTTCGCCGCCAAATCCGATGTCTCGGCTTTTTCCGATGCGGCGCTGCTGCGGATGGACAGCAAGGAATACGAGGTGGCGGGCAAACAGTTGCGGGTCTCGGTGCTCGAGACCACCGCGCCCAGGGTGGTGCTGGACCGCAAGGCGGCGCTGATGGCCGCAATGCCCACCGTCGCCGCCGAGGACGGGGCCGATCAGGTGCTGCTGTTCGTGATCGACATCCTGCGCGAAGAGGCAACCCTGCTGGTGCCGAACGATCTGGTCAAGGCGCTGGCCGAAGCCTCGTTCGGGGTCAGGGTCACCGGTGACAGCGTGGTGATACCCGGCCTGATGTCGCGCAAGAAGCAGATCATCCCGGCGCTGAAATTCTGACCCCGGCATGACCCGCGTCATCGCATCCCTGGCCGAGGTCGCGGGGCCATACCGCGCGCTGTTCTGCGATCTGTGGGGCTGCCTGCACGACGGCCACGCCCCGTTTCCCGCGGCCGTTGCCGCTTTGCAGCGCTATCGCGCCAGCGGCGGCACGGTCTTGCTGCTGACCAACGCCCCCCGCCCGAAACCCAGCGTCATCAAGCAGTTGCGCCACCTTGGCGTGCCCGACGACTGCTATGACGAGGTGGTATCGTCGGGCGATGCCGCGCAATACGCGCTGATCACCGGCGCGGTCGGGCACCGGGTTCATCACCTTGGCCCGGCCAAGGATCTGGCGTTCTTCACCGATTTCGCCGATGACCTGCAAGCCACCCGCGCCGCCCAGCCTGCGATCACGCTGGGGCCTCTCGATCAGGCCGAAGGGATCGTCTGCACCGGCCTGTTCGACGACCTCACCGAATCCCCCACCGACTACCGCGCGACCCTGCTTTACGCCCGGACCAAGGGGTTGAAGCTGCTTTGCGCCAACCCCGATATCGTGGTCGATATGGGTGCCAGGCGGGTCTATTGTGCCGGTGCGCTGGCGCAGGCTTTCGATCAGATGGGCGGCACCAGCCTCTACTTCGGCAAGCCCCATCCGCCGATCTATGACCTTGCCCGCCGCCGCCTCGCAGCGCTGCACCCCGCGATCGACGCCCCCCGGATCCTGTGTGTCGGCGACGGCATCAGCACCGACGTGCAGGGCGGCATTGCCGAAGGGCTAGACACCCTGTTCATCACCGGCGGTCTTGCCGCCGACCGGTTCGGACCGGATTCCGCCAACCCCGACAAGGGCTTGCTCGACCAATGGTTGACCGGACATCAGCTTGACCCGACCTTCGCGATGGGGCACCTTCGCTAGCACTTCGCAATAAAGTTGCTACACATTGACCATTCTTGATCCTTTATTGCTTTTCTGATTGCGCTGCGTTGCGGCATTCACTATGCTGCACGGCAATATCACAAAGGATGCGCCTTATGCTGGACAACCTGCCGCGCGGCACGATCTGCATCGAAGACATCGCGATCGGCATGACCCGCCACTTGCGCAAGACCGTCACCAATCGGGACATAAAGCTGTTTGCCGAAGTCTCGACCGACCACAACCCGGTTCACCTCGATGATGCCTATGCCCGGGAGACCACCTTCGAGGGCCGCATCGCCCATGGCATGCTGACCGCCGCACTGATTTCGGCGGTAATCGGCGAGCAGCTTCCCGGCCATGGCACCGTTTATCTTGGCCAGTCGCTGCGCTTCATGGCCCCAGTCCGCCCCGGCGACACGGTTTACGCCGAGGTCACGGTCACTGCGATCGACTACGCCAAGCGCCGGGTGACCCTTGAAACCCACTGCGCGGTAGGCGATACGGTGGTCTTGAAGGGCGAGGCACTGGTGCTGGCACCCAGCCGCAAGTTCGACTGACGGGGCCTGCCCCCGCTATCCGGGGAAAGATGCAAATACATCTGCATTGGCAAGCTCTTGACCCGCCGGATCGGGGCGCCTCGATCGCCATGGGAAACTTTGACGGGGTGCATCTCGGCCACCGCGCTGTGATCGAGCTGGCGCGCGCCCATGGCCCGCTCGGTATCCTCACGTTCGAGCCTCACCCGCGCGAATACTTTGCCCCCGACGCGCCGCCGTTTCGGCTGATGAACGCCGAGGCCCGCGCCCACCGGCTGGCGAAACTGGGCGTGAAGCAGCTTTACCAACTGCCGTTCGACGCCACCATGGCAGGCTTTTCGCCCGAGGAATTTGCCCGCGAGGTGCTGGTCGAAGGCCTCGGGGTGCGCCATGTCGTGGTCGGCACCGATTTCTGCTTCGGCCGGGGCCGCGCCGGCAAGGCATCCGATCTCCAAGCGCTTGGCCGCAAGCTTGGCTTCGGCGTGACGGTGGCCGATCTGATCACCGCCTGCGGGCACGAGATTTCCTCGACCGCAATCCGCATCGCTTTGGCCGAAGGCCGCCCGCGCGATGCCAAGCGGATGCTCGGCCACTGGCACCGGATCGACGGTGAAGTGATCCACGGTGCGAAACGCGGCCGCGAGCTGGGCTTTCCCACCGCCAACATGGCGGTGAACGGCCTGCACCTGCCGAAGATCGGGGTCTACGCGGTCAAGGTTGATGTGCTGTCAGGACCGTGGCTAGGCAGCTATGACGGGGCGGCCAGCCTCGGGGTGCGCCCGATGTTCGGCGTGAACCAGCCCAACCTCGAGACCCATATCTTCGATTTCGACGGTGATCTTTACGGCCACCACCTGTCGGTCGGCTTCATCGAATACCTGCGCCCCGAGCAGAAATTCGACGACCAGTCCGCCCTGACCCAGCAGATGAAAGCCGACTGCGCCCGCGCCCGAACGATCCTTGGCGCGGTGTAATGCGATGACCGAAAACCTCCGCCCCAAATTCTGGGAGACCGTTCCCCTCGCCGGCATGACCCCCGCCGAATGGGAGGCCCTGTGCGACGGTTGCGGCAAGTGCTGCCTCAACAAGATCGAGTTCGAGGATGACGGCGAAGTGGCCTTTACCCGCGTCGCCTGCCGCCTGCTCGACGGTGACACCTGCCGCTGCACCCATTACCAGACCCGCCGCCAGTTCGTGCCGGAGTGCGTTCAGATTTCGCCGGCCAGCCTGCCAACGATCGCCTATTGGCTGCCGCGCACCTGCGCCTATCTGCTGCTCTATCAGGGCAAACCGCTTCATCGCTGGCACCCTCTGATCTCGGGCGATGCCAACTCGGTGCATGATGCCGGGGCTTCGGTGCAGGGTTGGACGGTGCCGGAAACGGAGGTCGAAGAAGCCGACTGGGAAGACCACATCATCGCGGAGGCTCCGTGATGTTCTTTGCCTCCGATAACGGCGCGCCGGTGCCGCCAGAGGTGATGGCGGCGCTGGTCGAGGCCAACGCGGGCTACGCCGTGCCTTACGGCGCTGACCCTATTGCCGCCCTCGTGCGCGACCGGATCCGGCACCTATTCGAGGCGCCGCAGGCGGCGGTTCATCTGGTGGCCACCGGCACCGCCGCCAATGCGCTGGCGCTGGCCACGCTCTGCCCGCCGTGGGGCGCGGTGTTCTGCCACCGCCACGCCCATATCGAAGAAGACGAATGCGGCGCGCCCGAGTTTTTCAGCGCGGGTGCCAAACTTGCACTGGTCGAAGGCGCGCATGGCAAGATGACACCCGACAGCCTGGCCGAAGTGCTGGCGCGCACCGGCAGCGGTGGGGTGCACGGGGTGCAGCGCGGCGCGCTGTCGCTGACCAATATCACCGAAGCCGGCACGGTTTATGCCCCGGCCGAGGTGACAGCCCTGACCGCCCTGGGCCGCGCCCACGGCCTGCCCTGCCACATGGACGGCGCGCGCTTTGCCAATGCGCTGGTCGCGACCGGGGCCAGCCCGGCGGCGCTGAGCTGGCAGACGGGCATCGACATCCTGTCGCTGGGCGGCACCAAGAACGGTCTGCTGGGGGTCGAGGCGGTGGTGATCTTTGATCCCGCCCGCGCCTGGGAGTTTGAACTGCGGCGCAAGCGCGCGGGGCACCTGGCCTCGAAACACCGCTACCTTGCGGCCCAGATGGCGGCCTGGCTTGAGGACGGGCTGTGGTTGCGGCTGGCGGGTCAGGCCAACGCGATGGCCACCCGGCTTGCCGCCGGGATCGCGGCGCTGCCCGGCTTCAGCCTGACCCACCCAGTTGAGGCCAACATGGTGTTTGCCGAGTGGCCCGCGGGCGGGCACGCCCGGCTTCAGGCGGCGGGGGCAGTCTATTACCCGACGCCGGCCGCACCGGGGCGCGAGGCGGCGCGGCTGGTCTGCTCGTGGTGCACCAGCGCAGCCGAGGTCGATCAGTTTCTGGCAACCATGGCGAACGGCGCCCTTCGGCCGTGACCGGCCCCATCGCTGATCGCGTGAGGCCAAATTCCGGCCACGTGTTGCGGCGCTTGCTCAAGACGCGGACGCGCCCGCCCATAGTGGGTGCGGGACGCGCCCGCCAGGGGGGCGGGCTGGCGCGTCCCCATCGCTTCGCGACGGAGAAAACAATTTGTCGCGCACCGGCGATAAATCGGTCGCACAGGTTGTTGCCCCCCAATGCCCCGGCCCCATCGCTGATCGCCGCTGCCAGCGACGAGGGGCGGCACGGCCCTAAGTGCGACTACCCCCGACACCCCCCGCCCCGTCAGCCGTTTTCAAGCCCTCTGCCGAGTGCTAAGCCCTGCGCAACCGCCGAATCCCTCGCCAAACCCCCAAGGATCCCCTTATGGCCGCCATTTCCGAGCCGAAGCTGATTTCCGGCAACGCCAACCTGCCACTGGCCCAAGCCATCGCGCGCCGGATGTCGGTGCATCGCGGCATGTCGGTCAATCTGGTCGATGCCAGGATCGAGCGCTTCAACGATCAAGAGATTTTCGTCGAGGTCTATGAGAACGTGCGCGGCGAGGACATGTATGTGATCCAGCCCACGTCGAACCCGGCCAACGACAACCTGATGGAGCTTCTGATTATCGCCGACACCCTGCGGCGGTCCTCGGCCAACCGCATCACCGCCGTGATCCCTTATTTCGGCTATGCCCGCCAGGATCGCCGCTCGAAAGCCCGCACCCCGATTTCGGCCAAGCTGGTGGCCAACCTGATCACCGAGGCAGGCTTTGACCGGGTGCTGACACTCGATCTGCACGCGGCCCAGATTCAGGGCTTTTTCGATATTCCGGTGGACAACCTCTACAGCTCGCCGATCTTCGCGCTTGATATCGCCCACCACTTTAAGGACCGGATGGCCGATCTGATGGTGGTCTCGCCCGATGTCGGCGGGGTGGCGCGCGCGCGCGAGCTGGCCAAGCGCATCAATGCGCCGCTGGCGATCGTGGACAAGCGGCGCGAGAAGCCGGGCGAGGTGGCCGAGATGATCGTGATCGGCAACGTGGCGGGCAAGAAATGCATCATCGTCGATGACATCTGCGATACCGCGGGCACCCTGTGCAAGGCGTCCGAGGTGCTGATCGAACACGGCGCGACCGAGGTTCACAGCTACATCACCCACGGCGTGCTGTCGGGCCCGGCGGTCGAGCGGGTGCGCACCTCGGTGATGAAAAGCCTGGTGATCACCGATTCGATCGCCCCGACCGCCGCCGTGCTGGCCACGCCGAACATCCGCATCGTGTCCACCGCGCCGATGTTTGCGCAGGCGATTCTCAACACCTGGAACGGCACCTCGGTGTCGTCGCTGTTCGAGACCGAAACCCTGATGCCGATCTACGAAGGCATGTATGCCACGCTGCTCTGAGGGCAGGCGAGCGGCTCAGTAAAGCTGCCAGCCCTCGTCGTCCTTGTCCTTGACTTCCAGCGGGCCGATCGCAGTCCAGTCGGCACGGATGCGGGCGATGCGGGTATCGCCCCAGGTCTTGAACACCAGATCGAACCCGGCAGGGGTCACATTTTCGGCGGCAATATCGGCGCGCGCATTGGTCTGCTGATCGAGATCCCACATCGAGATGGTTACCATAACCGTCGGTGCTTCGAGAAAAGCCTGATCGAAGATCACCTGCTGGCGACGTTCGCGCGGACCGTGGCCGGTCCACATCACGCCGCCATCGGCGTAATCGGAAAACAGCACCCGGCTGCCCTGTGCGATTCCGACACTGCCACTGGAGATCTGTTTCACGCCCATTCCCTCTGCCTGACGCAAGAATATCGCCCAAACACGGCAATAATTCGGCCAGATATGAAAAAGGCCCCGTACCATCGGGGCCTTCAAGACACAATCCGGGCAGGCTCAGTGCCCGGTTGCCGCTCGCAGAGCAAGAAAATCGCTGACCAGCTTGTCGGCGGCATCGCGCCGCTCGCCCACCGCCTGTGCGGCGGCGTCGCGCGCCGCGGCCAAGAGGGTGTCAAGCTCGGCGCTGGTGACATCCTCGAGCTTGACCGCCCGCTCGGCCAGAACTGAAACGCCGGTTGCGGTGATCTCGGCAAAACCCTCGGTCACGACATAGGCGTTGGCTCCGGAAGGGCCGCTGGCGCGCAGGATGCCGGGGCGCAGGGTGGTGATGGTAAGGGCATGCCCCTCCATCGCCGTCAGGTCGCCGTCGGCGCCGGGGATCTGCACTTCGGTCGCCTGAACCGAGGCCAGCCTCTGCTCGGGCGACACCAGATCGAATTGCAGCATGGCCATTGCCAATCCCCCCTCAGGCCGCCGCCGCCGCCGCCAGGCGCTGCGCCTTGGCGATCACGTCGGCAATGCCGCCCACCATGTAGAAGGCCGCTTCCGGCAGGTGGTCGTATTCGCCCGCCACCACCGCCTTGAACGACTTGATGGTTTCTGCCAGCGGCACCTGCACCCCGTCCGAGCCGGTGAACACCTTGGCCACGTCGAACGGCTGGCTCAGGAAGCGCTGGATCTTGCGCGCCCGCGCCACCGTCAGCTTGTCTTCTTCGCTGAGCTCGTCCATCCCGAGAATGGCGATGATGTCTTGCAGCGATTTGTAGCGCTGCAACACGCCCTGCACCGAACGCGCGACGTTGTAGTGCTCTTCGCCCACCACCAGCGGGTCCATCAGCCGCGAGGTCGAATCGAGCGGGTCCACCGCCGGGTAGATGCCCAGCTCGGAAATCGCGCGGCTGAGGTTGGTAGTGGCATCAAGGTGGGCAAACGAGGTAGCCGGCGCCGGGTCGGTCAGGTCGTCGGCGGGCACATAGATCGCCTGCACCGAGGTGATCGAGCCGGCCTTGGTCGAGGTGATGCGCTCTTGCAACGCGCCCATGTCGGTGGCCAGCGTCGGCTGATAGCCTACGGCAGAAGGGATGCGCCCCAACAGCGCCGACACTTCCGACCCAGCCTGGGTGAAGCGGAAGATGTTATCGACGAAGAACAGCACATCGGTGCCGGATTGATCGCGGAACTGCTCGGCCAGCGTCAGCCCCGACAGCGCCACCCGCATCCGCGCTCCCGGCGGCTCGTTCATCTGACCGTAAACCAGCGCCACTTTCGATTTGGTCAGATCGTCGAGGTTGATCACCCCGGATTCGATCATCTCGTGATAAAGGTCGTTGCCTTCGCGGGTGCGCTCGCCCACCCCGGCGAACACCGAATAGCCCGAGTGCACCTTGGCGATGTTGTTGATCAACTCCATGATCAGCACGGTCTTGCCCACCCCGGCACCACCGAACAGGCCGATCTTGCCGCCCTTGGCGTAAGGGGCCAGCAGGTCGATGACCTTGATCCCGGTCACCAGAACCTCGCTTTCGGTCGCCTGTTCGGCAAACGACGGCGCGGGCTGGTGAATCGGGCGGTGCTCGCTGGCCTTGACCAGGCCGCGTTCATCGACCGGCTCGCCGATCACGTTCAGGATCCGCCCCAGAGTTGCGTCGCCCACCGGCACCATGATCGGATGGCCGGTGTCGACGACGGGTTCGCCCCGGACCAGACCTTCGGTCGCGTCCATGGCGACGGCGCGCACCATGTTCTCGCCAAGATGCTGTGCCACCTCAAGGATCAGCCTCTTGCCGTTGTTGTGGGTCTCAAGCGCGTTCAGGATGGCCGGAAGGCTGCCCTCGAACTGCACGTCAACCACGGCCCCGATTACCTGGGTAATCTTGCCGGTCGCTTTCGCTTTTGCCATGTCTTTACTCTCCGTCCGGGTCAAAGCGCTTCAGCGCCCGAAATGATTTCGATAAGCTCTTTGGTGATCGCGGCCTGACGCGAACGGTTATACTGGATGGTCAGGCGGTTGATCATGTCGCCGGCGTTGCGGGTGGCGTTGTCCATAGCCGACATCCGCGCCCCCTGTTCCGAGGCGGCGTTTTCCAAAAGCGCGGTAAACACCTGGGTCGCCACCGCGCGCGGCAGCAACTCGGCCAGAATTTCCTCTTGCGACGGCTCGTAGTCGTAAACCTGCGTCGCCGCAGCCGCACCGTCGAACACCGCCGGAATAATCTGACGCTCAGTTGGAACCTGGCTGATCACCGATTGGAAGCGGTTGAAGAACAGCGTCGCCACATCGAACTCGCCGCCCGCAAAGCGCGCCAGAATGTCCTGCGCAATGGCAACGGCGTTGGCATAACCCATGCGTTTTACGTCCGACAGGTCGATGTGGCCAACGAAGTGGCGCGCATACTCGCGCCGCAACTGCTCGCGACCCTTCTTGCCGACCGTGAGGATCTTCACCGTCTTGCCTGCCGCCAGCAAAGCCGCGGCCTGCGCCTTGGCCAGCCGCACGATGGTCGAGTTGAACCCGCCGCACAGCCCGCGCTCGGCGGTCATCACCACCAGCAGGTGGACTGATGAGCTGCCGGTTCCCGACAGCAGGCGCGGCGCGCCCCCGGCACTGATCACCGAAGCCGACAACCCCGCCATCACGGCGATCATGCGCTCGGCATAGGGCCGGGCGGCCACGGCCGCATCCTGGGCGCGGCGCAGTTTCGCCGCCGCGACCATCTGCATCGCCTTGGTGATCTTGCGCGTGTTCTTGACGCTGCCGATCCGGTTCTTCAGATCCTTGAGGCTGGGCATCTTGCTTGCTCCCTCCCCCGCCGTCAGGCGAAGTCTTTCGCGAATGCGTCAACCGCCGCCTTGATCTTGGTCTCGAGTTCACCCCGCACCTTGCGGTCGTTGGCGGTGATATCGGCCAGCAGATCGGTGCTGTTGGTGCGCAGATGCTTGAGCAACCCAGCCTCGAACCGCACCACGTCGCGCACCGCCACCTTGTCAAGATAGCCATGGGTGCCCGCGAAGATAACGCAGACGATCTCGGCGTTGGTCAGCGGCGAATACTGCGCCTGCTTCATCACCTCGGTCAGGCGCGCACCACGGTTCAGCAAAGCCTGGGTCGAAGCGTCGAGATCCGAGCCGAACTGGGCAAAGGCCGCCATTTCGCGATATTGCGCCAGCTCCAGCTTGACCGCGCCGGCCACCGATTTCATCGCATCGGTCTGCGCGCTCGACCCCACCCGGCTGACCGACAGACCGGTGTTCACGGCCGGCCGGATGCCTTGATAGAACAGCTCGGTTTCAAGAAAGATCTGGCCGTCGGTGATCGAGATCACGTTGGTCGGAATGAACGCCGACACGTCGCCGCCTTGCGTTTCGATGATCGGCAGCGCCGTCAGCGAGCCGCCGCCGTGCTCCTTGTTGAGCTTGGCCGACCGCTCGAGCAGGCGCGAGTGCAGGTAGAACACGTCGCCGGGATAGGCTTCGCGCACCGGCGGGCGGCGCAGCAGCAGCGACATCTGGCGATAGGCCACCGCCTGTTTGGAAAGATCGTCGAGAATGATCAGCGCATGGCGACCGTTGTCGCGGAAGAATTCCGCCATCGCGGTGGCCGAATAGGGCGCCAGGAACTGCATCGGCGCCGGGTCGGAAGCGGTGGCCGCAACCACGATCGTATAGTTGATCGCGCCGGTTTCTTCCAGCTTTTTGACCAGTTGCGCCACGGTCGAGCGCTTCTGCCCGATCGCGACGTAGATGCAGTAAAGTTTCTTCGACTCGTCGTCGCCCGCCGCCGCGTTATAGGATTTCTGGTTCAGGATGGTGTCGAGCGCAATCGCGGTCTTGCCGGTCTGGCGGTCGCCGATGATCAGCTCGCGCTGGCCGCGGCCGATCGGGATCATCGCATCCACCGACTTGAGCCCGGTTGCCATCGGCTGGTTCACCGACTGGCGCGGGATGATGCCGGGGGCTTTCACGTCAGCTACCCGGCGTTCGCTGAATGTGATCGGACCTTTGCCGTCGATCGCGTTGCCCAGCGCATCGACCACGCGCCCCAGAAGGCCGTCGCCCGCCGGCACGTCCACGATCGACTTGGTGCGCTTGACGACATCGCCTTCCTTGATGGCGCGGTCGTCGCCAAAGATCACGACGCCGACGTTGTCGGTCTCGAGGTTCAGCGCCATGCCGCGGATGCCACCGGGAAATTCGACCATTTCGCCTGCCTGCACGTTGTCCAGCCCATGGACCCGGGCAATCCCGTCGCCGACCGACAACACGCGGCCCACTTCGGCCACCTCGGCATCCATGCCGAAGTTCTTGATCTGCTCTTTGAGGATCGCAGAGATCTCAGCAGCTTGGATACCCATTTATCCGACCTCTTTCATTGAATTCTGGAGCGCGGCAAGCTTTGCCTTGATCGAGGTGTCGACCATCATTGAGCCAAGCTTGACGACAAGGCCACCGATCAGCGAGCCATCGACGGCGGTTTTCAGTTTCACGTCCTTGCCGAAACGCGCTTTCAGCGTGGCGGCCAATTGCTTCGACTGGGCGGCCGTCAGCGCCGTGACCGCCGTCACTTCGGCCGTCATTTCGCCCATTGCCGCGGCAATCCGGGCCCGCACATCGACAATCATCTGCGGCAGCACGAACAGACGCCGCTTTTGCGCCATCAGCGCCAAGGTATTGCGGGCAATCGCCGACAGCCCCATCGCCTTTGCCACCGCGACCACCGCATGCTCCTGACCCGCGCGCGACAATAGCGGCGACGCCACCACTCCGCGCAAATCGGCACTGGCCGCCAACGCCGCCTCGAGCGCGTCAATGTCCGCCGCCAGCGCGGTCAGCGCGCCGGCTTCCCGGGCCAGATCAAAAATGGCAGTGGCGTAACGCGCGGCAATGCCGGATGAAATCGAAGCTGGTTCCGACACGTCGACCCTTTCGATATCATGGACCCGTTTCCGCGCCTTGGCGCACCGGTCCGAGAAACAATCTTGCGCGTGAGGGGCGCGCCTGCCCCCCGATCCAGCGGCGGTGTAGCAGAGGCGTTTTCGCGCTGCAACCTCGACCTAGCCAAAAATACCCGCCTGCGGAGCCCGTTTTGTGCGACGTTTTGACCGTTTGCGCTAGCATCCTCGGGCTGCGCAGTTGCCCGCTGCCCGACGCACTCCTACCGGCCAACCCCGACATAGGTCTCGAATCCGGCCGCCAGCACCTCGGCCTCGGCATAGATGTTGCGCAGATCGGCCATCCGCGGCACCGCCATCTTGCGCACCAGCTTGGCCAGATCGAGGGCGCGGAACTCGTTCCACTCGGTCAGAATCACCACCAGCGCGGCGCCCTGCACCGCCTGATAGGGGTTCTCGACCCATTTCGCCCCCGGCAGCAGCGCCTCGCCCTCGCGCCGCCCCTCGGGATCGACCAGCCGCACCCGCGCCCCGGCCCCGACCAGCGCGGGCACGATGGTCAGGCTGGGCGCATCGCGCATGTCGTCGGTGTTGGGCTTGAAGGTTACCCCCAGCACCGCGATGATCTTGCCGCTGACCGCGCCATCGCAGAGATCGACGATCTTGCCGATCATCCGGCGCTTGATCTCGTCATTGACCTTGATCACCGTCTCGGTGATCTGCATCGGCACCGCTTGTTCCTGCCCCATCCGCGCCAGAGCCTTGGTATCCTTGGGGAAACACGACCCGCCGTAGCCCGGCCCGGCATGCAGGAACTTGTTGCCGATCCGGCCATCAAGCCCCATGCCTTTCGCCACCGCCTTGATGTCGGCCCCGACCCGCTCGCACAGGGTGGCAATCTCGTTGATGAAGGTGATCTTGGTGGCGAGAAAGGCGTTGGCCGCGTATTTTATCATCTCGGCCGATTCCAGCCCGGTGAACACCACCGGAAACTCGCGCAGGAACAGCGGGCGATAGATCTCGGCCATCACTTTCCGGGCACGCTCGGATTCCGCCCCCACCACCACCCGGTCGGGGCGCATGAAATCGTCGATTGCCGCCCCCTCGCGCAGGAACTCGGGGTTCGAGGCAACATCGAACGAAGCCCCCGGATTTGCCGCCGCCACCACTTCGGCCACCCGCCGGTTGGTGCCGACCGGCACCGTCGATTTGGTCACCACCACCGCGTAGCCGGTCAGAGCGCGCCCGATCTCCTCTGCCGCGGCCATGACATGGCTCAGATCGGCATGGCCATCACCGCGCCGGGTCGGAGTTCCGACCGCGATGAACACCGCCTCCGCCTCCGCCACCGCCGCAGCCAGATCGACCGTGAACGCCAGCCGCCCTGCGCTGGCATTCTTCGCCAGCAGATCCTCCAGCCCCGGCTCGAAGATCGGCACCTCGCCCGCGTGCAAGCGCGCGATCTTGGCTGCGTCCTTGTCAACGCAGATCACGTCATGCCCGAAATCCGAAAAGCACACGCCCGACACCAGCCCGACATAGCCGGTTCCGATCATTGCAATCTTCATCTGCACCTAGCCGCAAACACTTCGCCTGGCTTCAACATACCGCCCGCGCGCGCCCACGGCTAGCCCTTGGTCGCCGCCACCGCCGGCGTTACCTGCCGCCGCTTTACCATCGCCTCGCGCCAGGTGATGTAGCTGATCGCAGCGATGATGGTGCCGCCACCGATCAGCACGAAAACGTCCACCCCCTCGCCGAACACCAGCGCTCCCAGCACAGTCGCCCACACCAGTTGCAGAAACGTCACCGGCTGCGTCACCGCCAGCGGTGCCGCGCCAAACGCCCGCGTCATGCAGTAATGCCCCAGGGTGGCAAACCCCGCCACCAGCGCCAGCCACCCCAGTTGCACTGCCGAGACCGGCACCCAGACCCAAAGCGCAAACGGGGCCAACCCCAGTGTGACCGAGACCGACATCATCGCCACCACCCGCGTCGCGGTTTCGGTCTGGCTCAGGCGCTTGGCAAAGAGGTAGGAGCAAGCAAAGAAGAATGCCGCCGAAAGTTGTGCAAAATGGCCCGATGTCACTTCGCGCAAGCCCGGTCGCAGCACGATCAGCGCGCCCACCACCGCCACGGCAATCGCCACCAGCCGCCGCAGCGCCAGCACCTCACCAAAGAACAGCGCCGCCCCCAGCGCCACGATCACCGGGTTGAGGTAACCGATCGCCGTCACCTCGGCCACCGGGATGCGCGCCATGGCATAGAACCAGCAGATCACCGCCGCGGTATGGGCCGCCCCGCGCCAGCAATAGAGCAGCACGGTGCCGGGAGCAAAGCCGTCGCGCCGGATCGTCCGCAGCACCGGTAGCAAAAACACCACCCCAAAGCCGAACCGGATGAAAGCCGCCTGCGCCGCCGGCAGTTCGGTGCCAAGGTAGCGCACAATCCCGGTCACCGCGACGAAACTCAGCCCCGACGCCAGCATCCAGGTCATCCCGGCCACGGGACGCCCCAGATCGACCGGAGTGGCAGACAGATCACGCATCGCCATCCCTGATCAGATCAGCGGGAAATTGACAAGTCCGGCCCTGCACTCGTTTCAGCCGAGCACCAGCCCCAGGGCAATCGCCCACATGGTGCAGCCGACGATGACCTCCAGCACCACCCAGGCCCCCGGCCACGCGAACAACGGCGCCAGCAAACGCGCCCCGAACCCGAGGGCGGCAAAGAAGCTGAGCGACCCCGCCGCCGCCCCAAACCCGAAACTCAGCCCGTGCGGCGCGTATTGCGCGGCAATCGAGCCCAGCAGCACCACCGTGTCGAGATAGACATGCGGGTTGGCCCAGGTCAGCACCAGACAGGTTGCCAGAACCCGCCCCAGCGACACCGCAGCCCCTGCCCCCACCACCAGCGCCTCGCCACCGCGCCAGGCGGCGCCAAAGCGCAGCGCCCCGTAAAACGCCAGAAACCCCGCCCCGCCCCAGCGCATCGCCTGCCCCAGCCACGGCACCAGCGCCGACACCGCGCCAAACCCGGCCACCCCGGCCGCGATCAGCACCGCGTCCGACCCGGCACAGACCAGCACCACCGCCAGCACATGCTCGCGCCGCAAGCCTTGCCGCAGCACAAACGCATTCTGCGCTCCGATCGCCGCAATCAGCGACAGCGACATCAGATAGCCCGCCCCCAAAGCCTCGAACATGCCCGCACCCCTGCTTCATTCCGCTTGACGTAGGCGTGCGCCGGCGCATCAATCAAATTAATCATTCCACGAGTGGATGAATTCTGCTAATTCGCCTTGACCCGAATATCCTCACCTGAGGCCCGGCCCAACCGTCATGCTCGACTACCCTCAACTCGCCGCCCTTGCTGCCGTTCACCGCCGCGGCAGTTTCGATCTGGCCGCCGCCGCGTTGAACCTGACGCCCTCGGCCGTCAGTCAGCGCATCAAGGCGCTGGAGGAACGCACCGGCACCCTGCTGATCCGGCGTGGCCAGCCCTGCACCGCCACCGCAGCGGGCTGCGCGCTGATCCACCACCTTGATCAGGTCACGATGCTGGAATCGGCCCTATCCCTGCCCAATCCCGGCCCTACCACCCTGCGCGTTGCAGTCAATGCCGACAGCCTGGCGACCTGGGTGATCCCGGCGCTGGCGGCAACCGACGGGTGGCTGTTTGATCTGGTGATCGACGACCAGGATACCTCGCAGGACTGGCTCAAACGCGGTGAGGTTGCCGCCGCAATCACCTCGCACCCTGGCCCGCTGCAAGGCTGTGAGACGATCCCGCTGGGCCGCCTGCGCTACCACGCCACCGCCAGCCCGGCTTTCTGTCGCAAATGGTTCCCGACCGGGGCCACACCCGAGGCCCTGCGGCACGCTCCTGCCCTGACCTTTTCCAACCAGGACGGTCTGCAGGCGGCCTGGCTTGTCCGCACCTGCGGCGAGCGTTTTCCGTTCCCGACGCACCGCATGGCCAGCAGCCAGGCCTTCGTCGATGCCGCCGTGGCGGGCCTTGGCTGGGGGATGAACCCCGAACCGCTGATCGGCCAGCACCTTGCCAGCGGTGCCTTGCAGGAAATCGCCCCCGGCACCTCACTCGACGTGCCGCTGCACTGGCAGTTCACCCGCCTGAGCGGCCCGGCGCTGGCGTTGCTGACCCGCGCCATCCGCGCCGCCGCGCGCCGCGCCCTGCACCCGCCGACCTGACCGGACGGGCCACCGGGCGACCGGCGCGCGCGGCCAGAGGCGACCTCAGGCGGGTTCGACCGTGCCTGCCACCAGTTGCACCAGCCGCAGGCAGACCCTGGTGGCCGCCGCCATGTCCTGGACGCTGATCCACTCCAGCGGTCCGTGAATTTCCTGCATTCCGGTAAAGATGTTGGGCGTCGGCACCCCCATCTCGGTCAGGCGCGAGCCATCGGTGCCCCCCCGGATCGGCACCGACACCGGCGTGATCCCTTCGGCGCGGCAGGCAGCGCGCGCCAGCTCGACCGGAGTCATGTCCTGCTCCAGCCAGTAGCGCATGTTGCGGTATTGCGGGCGAATCTCGCAGACGATCTGCGCCCGGGGCTCGGTGGCCTGCACGGCAGCGCAGACCTGACGCAGCAGATCACCCTTGGCGGCCAGTCCATCGCGCTCGAAATCACGCAAGATGAACTTCAGCTCGGCCACCGCAGCGGTGCCCGCCATGTGATAGACATGCACGAACCCGTCGCGCCCGTCCGTCACCTCGGGCGTCAGCGTCGCCTGCGGCAGTGTTGCCACGATCTTGGCCGCCAGATGCAGCGCGTTCACCAGCTTGCCCTTGGCGTAGCCCGGATGAGCCGACACGCCGGTGATCGTGACCACCGCGCCATCCGCCGAAAAGCTTTCATATTCGATCTCGCCCAGTTTGCCGCCATCGCAGGTAAAGGCGAAATCAGCGCCCAGATCCTGCGGCAACCTTGCATCCACGCCGCGCCCGATTTCTTCGTCGGGGGTGAAGGCCACGCGGATCGCGCCGTGCGCGATGTCGGGATGCGCCAGCAGGTGGCGCGCCGTTGCCATGATGATTGCCACCCCGGCCTTGTCGTCGGCCCCGAGCAGAGTGGTGCCGCTGGCGGTGATGATGTCATCCCCGACCTTCTGGGCCAGATAGGCCGAAACCTCGGGCGACAGCACCAGACCGGGGGCATCGGGAAAGCTGATCGGGCCCCCGTTGTAACCGCGATGCACCCGCGGCTTCACAGCCGTAGCGGCAAACTGCGGCGCGGTATCGACATGGGCCAGCAGCCCGACCACCGGCACCGGCCCGCTCGCGGTAGCGGGAATGGTCGCCAGCACCGCGCCGTAGTCGGTGATCCGCACCTCGGCCGCGCCGATTTCGGCCAGTTCAGCCGCCAGCAGCCGCGACAGATTCAACTGGATTGCAGTGCTTGGCGAGGTGGTGCTGGTCTCGTCGCTCTGGCTATCGACGCTGGCATAGCGCACCAGCCGGGCTTCCAGCTCGTGGTCAAGTTGCGATGTCATGGGGCCTCCGAATCTAGCTGGGTTCAGGCGACCGGCAGGCCGCCCTGTCAAGCCCGGTTTCGCGCCCGGCAAAAGTTCACGCGCCCTTTGCCGGGGGCCATTTCATTATTACACGGTCTGACCGCGATCATCGGGTGGGCTGATGGTGGCCTGTGACCGACGCCGCCCGCACCGCCAGCAGGACGCCCGGAGCTACACCTCGATCTGCGCCGCAACATCCTCGGGAATGTCAAAATTGCCGGTGACATCCTGCACATCGTCGTCATCTTCCAGCATTTCGACCAGCTTCATCACCTTGGTCGCGGTATCAAGGTCAAGCACGGTCGGGGCCTGCGGCTTCCAGACCAGCTTGGACTCGCTCGATTCGCCCAACGCCCTTTCCAGCGCGTCCGACACCTCGTTCAGCGCCTCGACCGCGCAATAGATCCAGTGGCCTTCCTCGTCGGATTCGACATCATCCGCCCCGGCCTCCAGCGCCGCCATCATCACGTCGTCGGCCGACCCGGCGGTGAGCGGATACGAGATCTCGCCCACCCGGTCGAACGCATGCGACACCGAGCCGGTGGTGCCCAGATTGCCGCCCGACTTGGTGAAGTAGCTGCGCACGTTGCTGGCAGTGCGGTTGAGATTGTCGGTCAACGCCTCGACGATGATCGCAACCCCGTTCGGGGCGTAACCCTCGTAGCGGATTTCGGTGTAGTCGCCGGCGTCACCCATTTGCGACTTCTTGATCGCGCGGTCGATCACGTCCTTGGGCATCGACACCGACTTTGCCGCCTTCACCGCCAGCCGCAGCCGCGGGTTCTTGTCGGGATCAGGGTCGCCCATCTTGGCGGCCACGGTGATTTCCTTTGACAGCTTGGAAAACATCTTGGCGCGCAACTTGTCCTGCTTGCCCTTGCGGTGCTGGATGTTTGCCCATTTCGAATGGCCCGACATGACCCTCTCCGATCCCTCGACTGCGGTTTCGCAGCGGATATACGCTGCCCTGCGGGTAAACCGCAACCCCGCGCTCAGAACGGAAAGAAAAGCGGGATCAGCGTGCTCATAACCAGCATCATCAGCAGGTTCATCGGCACCCCGATGCGTAGGAAATCGGTAAAGCGATAGCCGCCCGGCCCATAGACTAAGGTGTTGGTCTGATAGCCGATCGGGGTGGAAAAACTGGCCGAGGCAGCGAACATCACCGCCACTACGAAGGGCCGCGGATCGACGCCAAGCGCCGCCGCCAGCCCAATCGCGATCGGCGTCAGGATCACCGCCACGGCGTTGTTGCTGACCACTTCGGTCAGCACCGAGGTCAGGGCATAAACCACAAAGATCGTGGCAAACGGTGGCAAGCCCTGCATCAGCGGGGCCATCCGATCGACCATCAGCTTTACCGCACCCGAGTGATCAAGCCCCGCCCCGACCGCCAGCATGGCAAATATCATCGCCAGCAGGCGGCCATCGATGAACTCGAACGCCTCGTCGGCGTCGATGCAGCGGGTCACCAGCACCACCGCCACCCCGATCATCGCCAGAATCAGGATCGGCGCCAGGTTCAGCGCCGAAAGCCCCACCACCGCCGCCAGCACGGCAATCACGATCGGGGCATGGCGGCGGCGATAGGCGCGCTCGGACGGGGTCGAGATATCGACCAGTTCCATGTCGGCGGCCAGCCGTTGGATATCGTCGGCCGCCCCTTCGAGCAGCAGCGTGTCGCCGACCTGCACCACCAGATCGTCAAGCTGCCGCCCGATGTTCTGGTTGCGCCGATGCGCGGCCAGCGGATAAACGCCATAGCGCCGTCGCAGCCGCATCGCACCCAAGGTCTGGCCCACCATCCGGCAACCCGGCGTGATCAACACCTCGACCGTGGTGGTCTGCACTGAGCTGAGCTTGTCCACCAGCCGCAGCTCCTTGCTGGCTTGCAGGCCCAGCACCTCGGACATTGGGGTGCGCAGCACCACCCGGTCGCCTGCTTCCAGCACGACCTCGGCCAGATTGCGCCGCAAGCTGGCATCCCCGCGCAACACATCGACCACCCGCAGATTGTCGCGCTTGAAAAGTTGCACCGCTTCAACCTTGCAACCGATCAGACCGCTGCCATCGGGCACCGCCACTTCGGTGAAGAACTTCATCGGCGCGCGCGTTGCCAACAGCAGACCCATGCTGGCTCGATCCGGTAGCAGCCGCGGTGCCGCCACCCCCAGATAGGCCAACGCAACCAGTGCCATGCAGATGCCCAGCGGGGTGATCTCGAAGATCGTGAACGGTGCCAGTCCGCGCTCGGTCGCAACGCCATCGACCAGAATGTTGGTCGAGGTGCCGATCAACGTAATCGTGCCCCCGACGATCGCAAGATAACTGAGCGGAATCATCAGTTTGGATGGCGAAAGCTGCATTTCCCGCGAGAGCTGCATGAAGATCGGAATCATCACCACCACAATCGGGGTGTTGTTCATGAAGGCCGACATCGCGACAATCGTAACTGCCAGCCCGACCAGCGCCGCCTTCGGTCGCGCCTTGGCATGCCGCACCGAGAACTGGGTCACGTAGTCCAGCGCCCCGGTGCGTTCCAGCCCGCCCACGATGATGAACATCGCCGCAATCGTCCACGGGGCCGAGTTCGACAGCGCGCTGACTGCTTCCTCCTGCGGCAGAATGCCCAGCACCAGCATCAGCGCCGCCCCGGCAATCGCCGTGACCTCGACCGGAAAGGTCTCGCGCACGAACAGCACCAGCATGGCCAGCACGATGGCAATGGCAAGCCAGGCCGACAGGGTGGGGTCGAGATCAGTCCCGAGCATCATGACTCCATCTTACGCGCGACAGGGCGGCGAAACCCGCCTTGGGGTCAAGCGGATTGTGGTCCGGCCACTCGCGGCGCGGCACCCCCCGATCAAGGCCGCGCCTCGGCCAGCCGCCCGCCCAGCCGGACCGGAGCGATCCTTTGGGCACGTCCGGTCTTGTCGTCGGTCTCGACATAAACCCCGGCCAGGGTGGCGGGGCCATTGGCGGGCTCGAACCGGGTCTTGGCCATGCCGGTTACAAAGCGCCGCATCGGCTCGAGCTTTTCCATCCCGATCACCGAGTTGTAGTCGCCGCACATCCCGGCATCCGACAGATAGCCGCAGCCGCCCGGCAGGATCATCGCATCGGCGGTCGGCACATGGGTGTGGGTTCCGACCACCAGACTGGCGCGCCCGTCGCACCAATTTCCCATCGCCATCTTTTCCGAGGTCGCCTCGCAGTGCATGTCAACCACCACCGCCTGCGCCATGCCGCCCAGCGGATGCGCATTCAGCACCGCCTCGACCGCACCGAACGGATCGTCGAACGGGCGCTTCATGAACACCTGCCCCAGCACCTGCACCACCAGCACCTTGCGCCCGTCGGCCAGCGCAAACAGCCTCGCCCCCTTGCCTGGTGCGGCGCGAGCGAAATTGAGCGGCCGCAGCACGCGAGGCTCGGTCTCGATGAATTGCAGCATGTCCTTCTGATCGAAGGCGTGATCGCCCAGCGTCACGCAATCGGCCCCGGCTGCCAGCAACGCGGTGGCGTGTTGCGCCGTCAGACCCATGCCGGAACTGGCGTTCTCGCCGTTGACCACGACGAAATCGAGGTCCCATTCGGCGCGCAGCCCCGGCAGCCGCTCGGCCACCAGACTTCGCCCCGCGCGCCCCATCACGTCGCCCAGAAACAGTATTTTCATGGCGTATGGATAGGGGCGGCGAGTCGGATCCGCAAGCTGATTTTGGCGGCGTTCCGCCTCAGGCGTTCCGCCTCAGGCGGTCAGCCCTTCGGGCTCGGGCAGCCCCTTGGCGCGGCAAAATGCGGTCAGGGTGTTGGCCAGCAGACAAGCGATGGTCATCGGCCCCACCCCGCCCGGTACCGGCGTGATCGCCCCTGCAACCGCGCTGGCGCTGGCAAATTCGACATCGCCCACCAGCCGCGACTTGCCGTCGCGCAGAATCCGGTTGATCCCGACATCGATCACCGTGGCCCCCGGTTTGACATAGTCGCCGGTGATCATTTCGGGCCGCCCGACCGCCGCCACCAGAATATCGGCGCCGCGACACACGGCGGGCAGATCGCGGGTGCGCGAGTGGGCGATGGTCACGGTGCAACTGTCGCCCAGCAGCAGTTGCGCCATCGGCTTGCCGACGATGTTGCTGCGCCCGACCACCACCGCGTTCAGCCCCGACAGTTTTCCCAGATGGTCGCGCAGCATCATCAGGCAGCCGAGCGGGGTGCAGGGCACCATGCTCTTTTGCCCGGTGCCCAGCAGTCCGACGTTCGAGATGTGAAAGCCGTCAACGTCCTTGGCCGGATCAATGCTGTTGATCACCAGATCGGAATTCAGATGCTTCGGCAGCGGCAACTGCACGATGATGCCGTGAATTTCCGGATCATTGTTCAGTTGCGCAATCACCGCCAGCAGATCCGCCTCTGTCGTGTCGGCCGGCAGCTTGCGTTCGATAGAGACCATTCCGACCTCGACCGTGTGCTTGGCCTTGGCCCCCACATAGACCTGCGACGCCGGGTCTTCGCCCACCAGCACCACCGCCAGCCCCGGCACCAGAGCGTGCTCGGCCTTGAGCCGCGCCACGTGATCCGCCACCTGCCCCCGCACCCGCGCGGCAAACGCCTTGCCGTCAATGATCTTCGCCGTCATCGTGCCTCCTTGCGGGGCACCCGGCCCCAGAACAACTTCTTCGCGTGCGATCGACCAGTCGATCAGGCGCCGCCACAGGGTTTCGACCAGATCGGGGTCGAGCCTCGCGGCCAGCGCGCCGCTGCGCACCTTGGCCACCACATCTTCCACCCGCTCGTCGATCCGGGCGGGCAGCCCCTCGCCCGGCTTGAGGTCGATCGCCCGGTCGATATAGGCCGCGCGACGCGCCATCAGCGCCACCATCTCGGCATCCAGCGCGTCGATCTGGGCACGCAGATCCTGCATCGTGCGGCATTCGTTCGGGGCTTTCACGCCGCTCTCCCATGGTCGATCCCGCCACCTTCTGGGCGGCGGCACCGCCAAGGTCAAGATGCCGTGTCGGCGCGGCTAGAACAGCCCCTCGACATTGCCATCGGCATTCAGCCGGATGGTTTCCGCGGCAGGAACCCGCGGCAGACCCGGCATCGTCATGATCTCGCCGCAGATCGCCACGATGAACCCCGCCCCGGCCGAAAGGCGGACTTCGCGGATCGGCACCGCGTGACCCTCGGGCGCGCCCTTGATCGCCGGATCGCTGGTAAAGCTGTATTGGGTCTTGGCCATGCAGATCGGCAGATTGCCGTAACCCGCCGCCTCCCACGCCTTCAACTGATCGCGGATCGCCTTGTCGGCCAGCACCTCGTCGGCGCGGTAGATGCGCTTGGCGATGGTCTCGATCTTGTTGAACAGCGGCATGTCGTCTGGGTAGAGCGGCGCAAAGTTCGCCGTCCCCGACTCGGCCAGCGCCACCACCTTGCGTGAGAGATCCTCGATCCCGACCGAGCCAAGCGCCCAGTGCTTGCACAGAATCGCCTCGGCACCCTGGCCCGCGACGTAGTCCCGGACCGCCTTGATCTCGGCGTCGGTGTCGCTGAAGAAGTGGTTGACCGCCACCACTACCGGCACGCCGAACGACTTGACGTTGGCGATGTGACGCCCGAGGTTCGGGCAACCCTTGATCACGGCGCCGACGTTCTCGGTGCCGAGATCGGCCTTGACCACACCGCCGTGCATCTTGAGCGCCCGCACCGTGGCCACGATCACCACCGCGGCCGGCGAAAGCCCGGCCTTGCGGCACTTGATGTCGAAGAACTTCTCGGCCCCGAGATCGGCGCCGAAACCGGCTTCGGTGACCACGTATTCCCCCAGCCGCAGCGCGGTGCGGGTGGCAATCACCGAGTTGCAGCCGTGCGCGATGTTGGCAAACGGCCCGCCATGCACGAAGGCCGGGTTGTTTTCCAGCGTCTGCACCAGGTTGGGCTGCATGGCATCCTTCAGCAGCACGGTCATCGCACCGTCGGCCTTGAGATCGTGGCAGGTGATCGGGTGCTTATCGCGGGTATAGGCCACCACGATGTCACCCAGCCGCTTTTCCAGATCGGCCAAATCGTTCGACAGGCACAGGATCGCCATGACCTCGGACGCCACCGTGATATCGAACCCGGTCTGGCGCGGAAAGCCGTTGGCGACGCCGCCAAGGTTGACCACGATGTCGCGCAGGGCGCGGTCGTTCATGTCCAGCACCCGGCGCCAGACCACGCGGCGTTCGTCGATCGCCAGTGCATTGCCCCAGTAGATGTGGTTGTCGATCATCGCCGCCAGCAGGTTGTGGGCGCTGGTGATGGCGTGAAAATCGCCGGTGAAGTGCAGGTTCATCTCTTCCATCGGCACGACCTGGCTCAGGCCGCCCCCCGCCGCCCCGCCCTTCATGCCGAAGTTCGGCCCGAGGCTGGCTTCGCGGATGCAGACCACGGCCCGTTTGCCGATCCGGTTCAGACCATCGACCAGACCCACCGTGGTGGTGGTCTTGCCTTCCCCCGCCGGGGTCGGGGTCATCGCCGTCACCAGCACCAGCTTGCCCATCGGGCGGCTCTCAAGCGAGCGGATGAAGTCCTGCCCGACCTTGGCCTTGTCGTGGCCGTAGGGCAGCAGGTGCTCTTCGGGGATCCCAAGCTTGGCCCCGATCTGCATGATCGGCAGCTTCTTTGCCTCGCGTGCGATTTCGATATCAGTCTTGAAAGCCATCTGGTTCTCCATTTGGGCACCCGCCCGCGCGCAGTTTTGTCCCGTATAACGATGCCGGGTGCCAACACCCGGACGGATTCCGACTCATCGCTTCGCAAATTCGCCAAGCCGGTCAGGTGCCGCGCCAAAAAAACGGCGCTGGCACCGAGGGTGTCGATGCCAGCGCCGGTCGTTCGGTCTCAGGGCTGTCTCACGCCGAGGGTTCAGGCTTCAACCCCGCTTCCGGTTTCGCCGCCTTGGTTTTGGTCTTGGGAATTGCCGCCAGCGAGATCACCCCGCCCCCCGAAGACGAGCTGCCCGCATCATCGTCGCCACCCAATGGCTCGCCCGCGATCACCTTGCGGATCTCGTCGCCCGTCAGCGTCTCGTATTCAAGCAAGCCCTTGGCCAGGCGCTCGAAATCCTCGGCCTTCTCCAGCAGCACCTGACGCGCCGCCTGATAGCCTTCGTCGATCAGGCGCTTGACCTCGGCCTCGATCACCTTCTTGGTTTCGGCCGAAACCGAGAAGCCGCCGGTGTTGCCGGTGTAGCCTTCGTGGGCCTCGGAATAGTCGATGTTGCCGATCACATCCGACATCCCCCAGCGCATCACCATGGCGCGCGCCAGACTGGAGGCCTGCTGGATGTCGCCGGCGGGGCCGGACGACACGCCTTCCTCGCCATACTTGATGATCTCGGCCGCCTTGCCCGCCATGGTCATGGTGATCTTCTGGCGGGCCTCGTCCTTGTGCATGTTGAGCCGGTCCATTTCCGGCAGACTGACCACCATCCCCAGCGCGCCGCCGCGCGGAATGATGGTGGCCTTGTAAACCGGGTCGCACTTGGGCATGTTCATGCCGACGATGGCGTGGCCGGCCTCGTGATAGGCGGTCTTTTCCTTCTGGTCGGCGGTCAGCACCATCGAGCGGCGCTCGGCCCCCATCATCACCTTGTCCTTGGCATTTTCGAAGTCGATCATCGTCACCATCCGCCGCCCGGCCCGTGCGGCGGTCAGCGCGGCCTCGTTCACCAGGTTGGCGAGATCGGCCCCGGAAAAGCCGGGGCAGCCGCGCGCGATGATGCGCAGATCGACATCGGGGCCGATCGGCACCTTGCGGGCATGCACGCCAAGGATCTTTTCGCGGCCCTTGATGTCGGGGTTGGGCACATGGATCATCCGGTCGAACCGACCCGGCCGCAGCAGCGCCGGGTCCAGCACATCCTTGCGGTTGGTGGCGGCCACGATGATGACGCCCTCGTTGGCCTCGAACCCGTCCATCTCGACCAGCAACTGGTTGAGGGTCTGTTCGCGCTCGTCATTGCCGCCGCCCATGCCGACGCCGCGCGCCCGGCCCACGGCATCAATTTCGTCGATGAACACGATGCAGGGCGCGTTCTTCTTGGCCTGCTCGAACATGTCGCGCACCCGGCTGGCACCGACGCCCACGAACATCTCGACGAAATCCGAGCCGGAGATAGTAAAGAACGGCACCCCGGCTTCGCCGGCAATCGCGCGCGCCAGCAGGGTCTTGCCGGTGCCGGGCGGGCCGACCAGCAGCGCCCCCTTCGGGATCTTGCCGCCGAGACGGCTGTATTTCTGCGGGTTGCGCAGAAATTCGACAATTTCCTCAAGCTCTTCCTTGGCTTCGTCGATACCGGCAACGTCATCGAACGTCACCCGGCCATGCTTTTCGGTCAGGAGCTTGGCGCGCGATTTGCCGAACCCCATCGCGCCGCCTTTGCCGCCGCCCTGCATCCGGTTCATGAAAAAAATCCAGATCCCGATCAGCAGGATGAACGGCAGCCACAGGCTGATCAGCGAGAAGATCCCCGATTGCTCCTGCGGTTCCACCCGCACCTCGACGCCCTTGGCGATCAGCTTGTCGGTGATGTCTTCGGCGACCGGCCGGACGGTCTGATACTGCACCCCGTCCTTGCCGCGCAACAGCACCCGCTCGCCGTCGAGGGTGACACTGCTCACCTCGCCCGCATCGACCCGCGCGATGAATTCCGAAAAGGACAAGCTGCGCGAGGCGCTGGTCGTCGTGCCGCCACTGAACAGGTTGAACAACGCCAGGATCAGCAGAAACAGAACGACCCAGAACGCGATATTTCGTGCATTACCCACGAACAATCTCCTTGCGGCGCCGCCTTGCCCAGGGCTTGCAGCTTTGTTCCTTAAGATAGAGATAACTCCCGCCGGTTCAATGCGATAAAACGGAAAGATGAAAAGCGCCCTCGCCGCCGATGGTTTCGGCCTGCCAACCGTTGGGCCGACCGGCCAGCGGGGCCGCCACCAGAACGGCACCGCGCCATACCGACGGCGAGGCCAGCAGGCTGAAGCGCGGCCGGTCGGTGGTGCGCCAATCAGGGCAAAGGGCCAGGCCCGCGGCACCCAGTGCCCGCACCTGCGAGCCCTCGTCGGGCGGCCCGATCAGCTGCCAGCGCCGGTCCCACAGCGCATCGGGGGGCGTGACCAGATCACGCACCGCCTGCCATTCCCGCGTCACCCGCAGCCCACCGCGCCCGACCAGCACCCGGCAACCGTGCAGCGTGGCGGGCCGCCCGGCCTGCACCGCCGCGATCAGCCGTGCCAGCGCCGCGCCGCGCGGGCCATATTCGGCTGAAGCCACCCAAAGCAGCGCCGCCCGCAGCAGGCGGCGCAAGATCTCGGACGGCAGATCGGTCAGGATTGCGGCATCCAGCACCACGTCGCCTGCCGCGATGCGGACAAACTGTCGCGCCGCGGCCAGCACCTGCCCATCGAGCGCCGCACGCACCTCAGCCAGATGCCCGGCCACCTGCGCCAGGGTCGCGGCATCAACCCCCACCCCGGCCAGAGCGCCCAATGCCTTGCGCACCCGCACCCGGTGGTAGTGCTCATCCTCGTTGCTCGGGTCATCGATCCAGGCCAGCCCCTGCCCGGAAAGCCAGGCGCGCAGTTCGTCCCGCCCGACCGTCAGCAAGGGGCGCAGCCAGGTGACGCCGAGGCTCAGGCGCAGCACCGGCATGGCCGCCAGGCCATCGACCCCCGCGCCGCGCGCCAGCCGCATGACAAAGGTCTCGGCCTGATCGTCGCGGGTATGTGCCAGCGCCACCGCGCCCAGCCCGCAGCCCCGCGCCCAATCCGCCAGCAGCCGGTAGCGCGCCCGCCGCGCCTGATCTTGCAGGTTGCCGCGCGCCGCAAGGCCCTGCCAGCGCAGCACCGTGTGCTCCACCCCAAGCCCGGCACAAATCCGCGCGACCTGATCGGCCTCGGCGGCGGCCTCGGGGCGCAGGCCGTGGTCCACCGTGGCCACCCGCACACCAAGCCCGGCCTGCACCGACAGATGCAGCAAAGCGATCGAATCGCCCCCCCCGGAAACCGCAAGGCCCAGAGGTTGCATCACCGCATCCCCCAGGCCTTGCCAGAACCGCTGCCGCACCGCAGCGATCACGAACAGCCCAACCCCTGCATTGCCACCCCGGCATCAAGCGCCGCCTGACTGCCGGGGAACCGGGTGCCGACCTCGGTCAGCGTCACGCAAGCCTCGGGCACCTGCCCCAGCTTACCCAGCGCCTGCCCCAGCCTGACCAGCGCCTCGCCCGCCCGCGGCCCGTTCGGCGCGCCGGAAAAGCTGTCAAGATAGGCCCGCGCCGCGTTGGCGGTCTCGCCCAACTGGCTTAGCGCCTCGCCATGCAGAAAATGGGCCTCAAACGTCAGGGGGCCGCCGGTATAGGTCTGGGCAAAGGTCGCAAACTGGTCCGCGGCGGCGCGAAAGTCACCGGCATCGAGCGCCGCCTTGGCGCGGTCGAAATCGGCTTGTTCCTGATCGGCCAGCTCGACCCCGCCGGCCCCCGCCACCGGCGCAAGCGGCGAAGGCACGCTGCCCGCATCGCCCCCCAGCGTCGGCGTCGGGCCAAGCGCGCTTGTGTCGCCGCCTTCAAGTTCGGTCAGGCGGAATTCAAGATCGCCGATCCGGTTGGTGGCGTCGGCCACCACCTTGGCAAGACGCAGATCGACCGCTTCGGTCTTGGCGGTCAGCGCGACCAGTGCCGCCTCGATCGCGTCCAGCCGCAGCAAGGCGTCGCCCCCGGCGGCACCCGACTGCGCCGCCCCGGTGGTGACCAGCTCTTGCTTCAGGGCGCTAAACTCGGCACTTAGGGCCGCCAGCTCGGCGCGGATGTCGGCCAGCGTCTGAGTCCCGTCCTGCGCAGTCGCGACTCCGGGCAGCAGCAGCAGCACCACCAGCGTCACGGCCCGCCACATGACCTCAGGCCCCCGCGCCCAGGCTCAGCACCGTGACCGCGCGGCGGTTCTTGGAATAGCAAATTTCGTCGGAACAAACCTCGATCGGCCGTTCCTTGCCATAGCTCACGGTCCGCATCCGGCTGGCGGCCACCCCTTGCGCGATCAGAAAATTCTGCACCGCCGAAGCGCGCCGCGCCCCAAGGGCAAGGTTGTATTCGCGGGTGCCCTGCTCGTCGGCATGGCCTTCGATGATGATGGCGTAATCGCCGTTGGTCATCAGCCAGCGCGCCTGCCCCGCCAGGATGGCGCGGGCGGCATCATCGAGGCTGCTTTGATCGACCGCGAACAGCACCCGATCCCCGACGGTCTGGTTGAAATAAGCCACCGATGCCGGATCATTGCCCCCCCCGAGGCCGGTGCTGTCGATTCCTCCGGCGCCGGCACCGTAACGGTCGGGGTTGTTGCACGCGGCCAGCGCCAGCGCCGCCACCAGAAGCACGGCTGTTGAAACATGGGACATCGGGGATTCCTTCCTGATCGAGGATCGTTGGCGCGAACATAGCAGGTATCGGGACCCTTGGGAATCGGGGCCAGCCAGCAAATTCATGGCAGCAGCGGCGACCACGCCGGGTCCGAGGCCGGGGTCTCGGTGGGGACCGGACGCAGGTTGCGCCCGCTGATATCGACCGAGTAGAGCGAAGGCTGCCCGCCCTCGCCCGCCGTCTCGCGGGTGAACATGATCACCCGACCGTTGGGGGCCCAGGCCGGGCCTTCGTCAAGGAACGAGGCGGTCAGCAGGCGTTCTTCCTGTCCGTTGACCAACATCACGCCGATATGGAACCGGCCTTCGTTCTGCTTGGTGAAGGCGATGTAATCGCCGCGCGGGCTCCACACCGGGGTGCCATAGCGCCCGGCCCCGTTCGAGATGCGCTGCGCCTCGCCGCCGCCCGCCGCCATGATGTAAAGCTGCTGGGTGCCCGAGCGATCGGACTCGAACACGATCTGGCTGCCATCAGGCGAGAACGAGGGCGCGGTTTCGATCGAGGGGGCGTTGGTCAACTGGGTCAGCGCCCCGGTCTCGGTATCGACGGTGTAGATATCGGTATTGCCGCCGCGCTCGAGGCTGAACACCACGGTGCGGCCATCGGGCGCAAAGCGCGGCGCAAAGGTCATGGTGCCGGGCTGCTCGTCGAGGCTGCGGGTTTTCAGGCTGGCCGCATCCATCAGGTAGATCTGCGGAAATCCGCTGGTGTAACTGGTGAACAGGATGCGGTCGCCCGTGGGCGAAAAGCGCGGCGCCAGCACGATCGAGGCGCTATCGGTCAGGTAAGACACATTGGCCCCGTCGTAATCCATCACCCCCAGCCGCTTGGCGCGCTGGTTCTTGGGCCCGCTTTCGGCAACGAACACCACCCGGCTGTCGAAATAGCCGCCCTCGCCGGTGATCCGGCTGTAGGCGGCATCGGCCACCTTGTGCGCCATCCGCCGCCAGCTTTGCGCGGTGCCCGCGAATTGCAGCCCCTCGCCCAGTTGCTGGCCGGAAAACACGTCGAACAGCCGAAACTTGACCACGATCTGGTCGCCCGAAGCAGACACCGCGCCGGTGATCAGCGCCTGCGCGTTGATCGCCTTCCAGTCGGGGTAGGATACCGGCGCGTCGAAACTGGTGATCTTGCTGATATGCGCGGCGGCGGGAATTTCGGCGAACAGCCCGGTGCCCGACAGATCGGACGCAATCACCCGGGCGATGTTGGTGGCATGCTCGGCCGCAGCCCCGGTCTCGGCCACGAAATCGGGCACCGCGAAGGGCAACGGGTCGATCACCCCGTCGGTGATGACGATATGTAGCGGGCCGGTTTGCGCCAGCACCGCCATGGGTTGCCCTGCCAACGCCGCGACGGCCAGCGCCAACGCGGCGACGAGGTTTTTGCACCGCGTCATTTGATCCTCATCTTGTTGGGGTTGAATTCCATCTCGATCGCGCGCCACTGCTCATATTTTGCTGGCGGCAACTGAAAGCCCTTGGCACCACAGCGCAGGATCGCCCGCCGCGCGGCCTCAAAGGCTTTCAGCGCGGCCGCCTCCGTGCCGCCCTGAAAGCCGATCATATGCACCGATCCGGCATCCGGCACACCACTTTGCGCCACCGTGACGGCGACGGTCACAGTCACCAGCAACGCGTCCGATGACAAGGCGCCGACGTTCCAGCATTGCTGCACCGCCAGCCGCAGGGCGTCTTTTTCGCCCGCCGTCATCGGCGGCCCGGCGGGGGCCACAACGGCGGCGACCGGGGTTGGGTCGGCGGTCGCATCAGCCAGCGCCGCCGCCACCGCCGCGTCGGTCGCGTCGCTCGCGCCTGTATCCGGGGCGGCAGCGACGGCGGTCGGGGCCGGGCGCGGCTTCGGGCGCGCCGAGGCGGTGGGGGCAAGCTGCGGCGCATCGGGCCGGGTCGGGGTGGCCTCGGTCACGATCTGGGGCGCGGCGGCCTCGGGCGCGGTGGCGGGCTTCGGCTCGGTCACCACCGCCGCATCGGGTGCCGGGCTGGGCGTGACCGCAGGGCTGGCCTCGGGTGCCACCTCGACCAGCGACGGCGGCGAGGCGGAAGGCTGCGGTGCCACCCGCTCGATCGGCTGCGGCTCGGGCGCGACCGGGCTGGGCGGCACCGGGATCGGCTGCGCCGCTTCGGCCGGTGGCGCGGGCAGCGGATCGGGTGGAGCCGGCGTCGGGATAGGCTCGGGGGCCGGCTCGGGTGCCGGTGTTGGTGCCGGTTTCGGCCTGGGCGCGGGCTTGGGCACCACGGCCTCGGGCGGGGTCGGGGCAGCCGTCACCAAGGCATCGAACTCGGCCGCCGACAGCAGCGACACCTCGGTCACCGCCACCTCGGGCAGGGTGTCGGGCGCGCTGAGCCAGCCCCCCACCAACAGCCACAGGATCAGGCCCGCATGTCCTGCGCCCGAGATGATGACGCCCTGGTTCATGCCCCCGGCCTAGCCGCCATTGCCGCCGAACGCCGGGCCGCTGGCATCGGTGACCAACCCGATATTGCGAAAGCCGCCCGCGTTCAGCGCCCCCATCACCTGCGCCACCTGCTCGTATCGAATCGCCCCGTCGGCGCGCAAAAACACCTTGTCCGAGGTGCGCTCGGCGGCAATCGCCCGCAGCTTGGGGATCAGCGCCTCGGCGGCGACTTCGGTTCTCTGGATCAGCAAACGGCCGTCGGCCGTCATGGTGACGGTCAGCGGCTCTTCGATCTCGGTCGGCAAGGCGTTGGCGGCGGTGTCGGGCAATTCGACCGGCACCCCCACCGTCAGCATCGGGGCGGCGACCATGAAGATGATCAACAGCACCAGCGTGACATCAACAAAGGGTGTGACGTTGATTTCCGACATCGCTGGCACCCGACCGCGCCGGTGCCTGCGCCGCCCGCCGCCGCCGGTCTTGCTGATCACCCCGCCCGCCATCGCCTAGGCGTCCAACTGGCGCGACAGGATGGTGGCGAATTCGTCGGCAAAAGCCTCGTAGCCGCCGATCAGGCGCTCGCTGTCGGCATTGAGCTTGTTGTAGAACACCACCGCCGGAATTGCCGCGATCAGACCGATCGCCGTCGCCAGCAGCGCCTCGGCAATGCCGGGGGCCACCACCGCAAGATTGGTGTTTTGCGAAATCGCAATCTGCTCGAAGGCGTGCTTGATGCCCCAGACAGTGCCGAACAGCCCGATGAACGGCGCGGTCGAGCCGACCGTCGCCAGAAACGACAACCCGCCACTCAGCCGTTCGCTTTCCTTGGCAATCGCCACATCCATGCTGCGGTCGATCCGCGCCTGCGCGCCCGCAATCAGTCCGCCGTCGTTGCGGTGACTGCGCCGCCACTCCAGCATGCCCGACGAAAAGATCCGCTCGGACGATCCGCCGGGCTCGCTGCCGATCTTCTCGAACAGCTCGTCCAGCGGCTCGCCCGACCAGAAGGCGCGGTCGAACACCGACGATTCGCGCCGCGCCAGGCGGTAGAGGATATGTTTCTGCACGATGATCGCCCACGACCAGAACGACATGACCAAGAGCATGATCATCACGATCTTGACGGTGAATGTCGCGCGCGCAAAAAGGGCCAGCAGCGAGAAATCAATCTCCTGCGCCGCAGCGAGAGTTGTGGTATCCATAAGCCTGCTCTTGTTCCGGGCCGTTTCTCGACCGTTCTTGGCGATGATTCTATCGGCATTTCAAGCAAAATGCCAACACATCTCTGTGCGCGCGCGAAATTGCGCCCATAACGCGCATCACACCCATCAGCGCTCAGGCCGAAGGCTCCACCAGTGCCCGCCTTAGCACGTCGGGCAGCCGCACCGCTTGCCCCGCCAGCGTGAGGCAGACCAGCGTGACCTGCGCCACGAACAGCCGCTCGGACCCGCGCGCCACCACCTGCTCCAGCACCACGCGCGCCCCGGTCCACGCGCGCAGCCGGGTCTCGACCGCCAGTGCGTCGTCGAACCTTGCCGGTCGCAGAAAATCGGCCTCGATCCGGCGCACCGCGAATCCCAGCCCTTGGGTGGCGCGCAACTGCCCCTGGTCGATCCCCAGGCTGCGCACCCATTCGCTGCGGGCGCGCTCGATGAACTTCAGGTAGTTGGCGTAATAGACGATCCCGGCCAGATCGGTATCCTCGTAATAGACGCGCAGGGCAAAGAGGTGAGGCATGGTCCGGGCACCGGCTGGATCAGGGCTGGCCTGCGGCCTACCCCGCAAGAGTGCGCAAGGCAAGCCACCCGCGTGGCCTCTGATTGCCCGCTGTCGCAGGGCGACAGATCTGCTATCAACCGCGCAGTACGCAGCGTGGGGGCAACATGACGCATCTTTGGGTTCGCGCCGAACAGCGGGCAAACGAGCAACGGGTCGGATTGACCCCAGAGGGCGCGGCGGCGCTGATCGCGGCGGGGATCCGGGTCACGGTCGAGCACAGCGCCAGCCGCGCCATCCCGATCGCCGGCTACCGCGCCGCCGGCTGCACCCTGGCGCCCGAGAACGCCTGGCCCTGGGCGCCGCGCGAGGCCATCATCTTTGGCCTGAAGGAACTGCCCGACGATGGCACACCGCTGCGCCACCGCCACATCATGTTCGGTCACGCCTACAAGGGTCAACCGGCCGGGCGGGAGCTGCTCGAGCGGTTCCGCGCCGGGGGCGGCACCCTTTACGACCTCGAATATCTGGTCGATGACGCGGGGCGGCGGGTGGCCGCCTTCGGCTATTGGGCGGGCTTCGCCGGGGCGGCGGTGGCGATCAAAGCGTGGGCGGCACAGGAGCGCGGGGCGATTGCCGGGCCGCTGACCCCTTGGCGCGACCGGCAGGCCCTGCTCGATGACCTCGCCGCCGAGATTGCCGCCACCGGCTCGGCGCTGCCGCGCGTCCTGATCATCGGCGCTCTGGGGCGGGTGGGCCACGGCGCGCGCGATCTGTGCACCGCCCTCGGCACCTCCGTCACCGGCTGGGACATCGCCGAGACCGCGCACGGCGGACCTTTCCCCGAGGTGCTGGCGCACACGATCTTTCTCAACTGCATCCTGGCGCGCCCCGGCTGCCCGGTGTTCGTTCCCGCCACCGCCCTCGACGCACCGCGCGCGCTGCGGGTGATCGGCGATATCGCCTGCGACCCGAGCTCGGCCTTCTCGCCGATCAAGGTCTATGACCGGGTGACCGACTGGGCCGCCCCGGCGCTGCGGGTGCACTTGGCACCCCCGCTCGACGTCACCGCGATCGACAACCTGCCCTCGCTGCTGCCAGTGGAAAGCAGCACCGACTACGCCGGCCAGCTCTTGCCCGCGCTGCTGACCCTGAGCGATCCGACCACCGGCGTCTGGGCCCGGGCGAAAGCGGCTTTCGAGCAGCAGATCGCCGCCGCCTGAGCCGCAATCGGTCACGGACGGACGGTCAGCGCCCGACATCGGCTCAGATCGCCAGCCGCACCGCGATCACTGGCCAGCGGCCACTGATCCGGACCGCGCCCTCGGTCACGATCAGGTCATGGCGCGCCATACCAGTGCCGTTGACCGCCACCGGCCCCAGCGCTAACAGACAGAGGGTGCCCCCCGCCGCCAGTTCGGCACCGTCATGGGCCAGCATGACCTCGGGGCGCGGCAAGGCGCGCGCCGTCATCACGTTGAAATCATCCGACTGCGCCCCATTGGTGCCCACCGCCCGCAGCGCCACATCGCCGGGAAAGGCAATCGGCACCAGGGCCCGGGCTTGCAAGGCGATGCCCGCGCCGACCAGATCGAACCCCGGCCCTGAAATCACCGTGAGGTTGCGCTCGATGCCGGGAAAGAGTGAGAACGGCCCATCCTCGCGCACCGCCGCCATCGACAGCCGCCAACGCAGCCCACCCTCGCCATCCACGCGGATCAGCTCGATGGTGGTGCCGCGCCCGTTGGCCCAGGGCATCCTTCGATAGTCGGCCAGGGTCAGGTGCTTCATCGCCGCCCGAACAGCCGCTCGATATCGGCCAGCTTGAGTTCGACATAGGTCGGCCGCCCGTGGTTGCACTGGCCTGACAGTGGGGTGGCCTCCATCTCGCGCAACAGCGCGTTCATCTCGTCGGCGCGCAATGCGCGGCCCGAGCGCACCGAGCCGTGGCAGGCCATGCTCGACAGCACCGCATCAATCCGCGCTTGCAGTCGGGTGCTGTCGTCAAGATCGGCGAGATCGTCGAGGATGTCACGGATCAGGGCGGCGGCGTCGATCCGCCCCAGCAGCGCCGGGGTTTCGCGCACCGCGACCGCGTTGCCACCGAACGGCTCGATCACCAGCCCGAGGCGGGCCAGATCGCCTGCCGCCGCCAGCAGGCGCGCCGCGTCACCGGGCGAAAGATCGACGATTTCCGGGATCAGCAGCGCCTGCGCCGCGATCCCCGCCCCGGCGGCCTGCGCCTTGAGGCGCTCATAGACCAGCCGCTCATGCGCGGCGTGCTGATCGACGATCACCATGCCGGTCGCGGTTTGCGCGACGATGTAGTTTTCATGCACCTGCGCCCGCGCCGCGCCGAGCGGCCGCGAAGTCTCGTCAAGCGTGGAGGTGTCGTCCGGGGCTGGCTCGAACCGGGCCGCGGGGTTTTCGCCAAGGCCGGGGGCCTGAAACTGCCAGGCCCGCGCCAGCGCCGCCCCCGAGGGTAGGCGGTTCGGGGGCCGGTCCATCTGATAGACCCGCGCGGGCTCGGGCCGGAACGCCGCCAGCGTCGCGTCGGCCACCGTCGAGGCGGCGCGGTGCCCGGCCTCGGCCAGCGCCTGACGCAGCCCGGCCACGACCAGCCCGCGCACCAGCGCCGGTTCGCGAAACCGCACCTCGGCCTTGGCGGGGTGGACGTTGACATCGACCTGCCCGGAATCGCACACCAGGTTCAGCACCGCCGCCGGGTGGCGATCCCGCGACAGCACATCCATGTACGCCGCCCTGAGCGCCCCGAACAACATCCGGTCCAGCACCGGGCGGCCGTTGACGAACAGGAACTGCGCCGCGGATGAGCCGCGCGAATAGGTCGGCAGCGCCGCGTAGCCCACCAGCCCCAGCCCGTCACGCGCGATGTCGATCTGCAGCGCGTTGTCGGTGAAATCGCGCCCCAGCACCCGCGCCAGCCGCCCCGCCAGGGCATCGAAGAAATCGCCGGGCTCTGGGTCGGCGCGAAACATCACCCGCCCCTCGCCGCCGCCCGACACGTCGCGCAGGGTAAAGCCGACCTGAGGGGCTGCCAGCGCCAGTCGCTTGACCACATCCGAGATCGCCAGCATCTCGGCCCGGTCCGAGCGCATGAACTTGAGCCGCGCCGGGGTGGCAAAGAATAGATCCCTGAGCTCGACCACCGTGCCGCGCGACAGCGCCGCGGGCCGCACCGCCGCCATCTGCCCGGCCTCGACCGCCAGGCTCGCCCCTTCCGCCCCTGCCACCCCTGCCGCGCGCGAGGTCAGCACCAGCCGCCCGACCGCGCCCAGCGAGGGCAGCGCCTCGCCGCGAAAGCCGAACGAGTGGATGTCGAGCAGGTCTGATCCGTCGATCTTGGAGGTGGCATGCCGCGCCAGCGCCAGCGGCAGGTCGGCCGCGGTCATGCCGCAGCCATCGTCGCTGACCCGGATCAGGGTCTTGCCGCCGTCGGCGTAGTCGATGGTGATCCGGCCGGCGCCGGCGTCGAGTGCGTTCTCGACCAGCTCTTTCACCGCCGAAGCCGGGCGGTCGACCACCTCGCCCGCCGCGATGCGGTTGATCGCGGCCTCGTCAAGCTGGCGGATCACCGGGCGCAGGGTGGCAGGATCGGGCTTCATCTTGGGGGCGTCGAGCATCATGCCACCAGTGCTAGCACAAGGCGACAGATTCGGCCAAGGGGAACGTCAAGCGCTAGGAGCAGTCTGCTGGTGGAAACGCCCCGCCACGACTTGGGGCGCGTGCCCAAGTCGGGGACGCGCCCGGCTGGCAGGTTGCTGCAAAAGTCACCGCACTCCATCCGCGTCATGCGGAAATCGTTGCGCACCCCCTCACCTTGGTCTCGGCCATCGCCGAGGCCAAGGCGAGGGGCTTTGGCTGCGTTCACGCCGGGGCCAAAGCCCCCGGCCAGCGCCCCACCCGTCGCACCAAAGGTGCGCACTTCAGTGCGACGCGGCGGGCGCTGGCCTCTTGCAGTGTGAGGCGGGCGAACAGTGTGAGGCGGGCGAAGTCCATTGCCAAGGGCGTGCTGCGGGCGGGGAAACGACATGCGTTTCCCGATCCGCCCGGGGCTGGGTGTGGCTTCCAGCCCCGAGGGGAACGCCTTCCCTCGTCGGGATCGCGCAAGGCTGTATCTCAGCACATCGGCTCAGAACCCGGGATTGCCGCCCGTCTGCGCGATCAGCAGCAGCGCGGTCAGCCCCAGCATCAGGCATAACCTGAGGGGGCGGGGGGCGCTGCGGCCATGCGGTATCTCAAGCCAGACTTCCATCCGCCTTATTTACACCACAATCCTTCCGCAGTCCTGACCGATTTCCGACAGTCGCGCGAACAACCCGTTTCCCGGCCGGAAACCCGGTCGCCCCGCCCTTTCCCTTTGCGCCACTTTGGGTTAAGCCCGGCGCACCAGTTTCCCAAGGGCGCAACCATGAAATTTACCCTGTCCTGGCTGAAGGATCACCTCGATACCACAGCCCCCCTCGACGCCATTCTTTACGCCCTGACCGACCTTGGGCACGAGGTCGAGTCGGTTGAAAACCCGGCCGACACGCTGGGGGTGTTTCGCATCTGTCGGGTGATCGAGGCGCGACCGCACCCCAACGCCGACCGCCTGCGCCTGTGCCGGGTGGAAACCTGGCCCGATGGCCCGGAGAGGCCGTCGGTCGAGGTGCAGGTGGTGTGCGGCGCGCCCAATGCCCGCACCGGCCTGATCGGCGTCTTTGCCCCGGTCGGCAGCCACGTGCCGGGCACCGGGGTTGACCTCAAGCCGGGCCTGATCCGCGGGGTCGAATCGAACGGCATGCTATGCTCGGAGCGCGAACTGATGCTCTCGGACAACCACGACGGCATCATCGAGCTGCCGCCCGACGCCCCGCTGGGCGCCCGCTTCATCGACTATCTCGGGGTCAACGATCCGATGATCTACGTCAAGATCACCCCCAACCGCCCCGATGGCCTGGGGGTGCGCGGGCTGGCGCGGGATCTCGCGGCACGCGGCATCGGCACCTTGAAGCCTTTGGCCATTGCCGCTGTCGAAGGTCGCTTCAAAAGCCCGGTCGGGGTGACGATTGCGCCCGAACTCAAGACCAAGGGCTGCCCGCTGCTTGCCGGGCGCACCATCCGGCGAGTGAAGAACGGCCCCTCGCCGGCCTGGCTGGCGGCTCGACTGAAAGCGATCGGCCTGCGTCCGATCTCGGCGCTGGTCGATATCACCAACTATTTCACTTTTGACCTTAACCGCCCGCTGCATGTGTTCGATGTCGCCAAATTGCACGGCGATCTGCACATCGCCCCGGCGCAGGGTGGCGAGGAGCTGCTGGCGTTGGATGGCAAGAGCTACAGGCTGCGCCCTGGCATGATGGTCATTGCCGATGACCGCGCGCCACAATCGCTGGCCGGAATCATGGGGGGTGCGGCGTCGGGCTGCACCGATCAGACCACCGAAGTGTTTCTTGAATCCGCCTATTGGGATCCGATCACCATCGCCACCACCGGCCGCGCGCTGCGCATCCATTCCGATGCCCGCTACCGCTTCGAGCGCGGCGTCGATCCCGCCTTCACCCTGCCGGGGCTGGACCTCGCGACCCGGATGATCCTTGATCTTTGTGGCGGCGAGGCCTCGGAGGTGGTGCAGGACGGCACCCCACCCGACACCCGCCGCAGCTACCGCTTTGATCCCGCCCGCACCGCGAGCCTCGCGGGGATGGAGGTGCCCGAGGCCGAGCAACGCCAGACCCTGACGGCGCTTGGCTTCACGCTGCAAGGCGATCGGGCCATTTCGCCAAGCTGGCGTCCCGATGTGCTGGGCGAGGCGGATCTGGTCGAGGAAATCGCCCGTGTGGCCTCGCTGACCAAGCTGGTCGGCAGGCCGCTGCGGCGCGCCCAGCCCGGCGTGCCCAAGCCGATTCTCACCCCGCTGCAACGCCGCGAGAAGGCTACCCGGCGCTGTCTGGCGGGGCTAGGCTACAACGAATGCGTCAGCTACAGCTTCATCGACGCCGCCGCCGCCACCCGGTTCGGGGGGGGCGCAGATGCGGTGCGGATCGACAATCCGATCTCGTCCGAGATGTCGCATCTGCGCCCCGATCTGCTGCCCGGTCTGCTCCGCGCCGCCAGCCGCAATCAGGCGCGCGGCTTTGCCGATCTGGCTCTGTTCGAGGTTGGCCCGGTCTTCGACGGCGGCGAACCCGGCGAGCAGAACCTGCAAGCCTGCGGCCTGCTGGTGGGTGCCAGCGCCGCCCGCAACCCGCACGAGGCGCGCCGCGGCGTCGATCTCTATGACGCCAAGGCCGATGTCGAGGCGGTGCTGGCCGCCCTTGGCGCACCCGCGCGCTGCCAGATCGGGCGCAAGGTGTCGCCGTGGTGGCATCCGGGGCGGTCGGGCGTGATCAGCCTTGGCCCCAACCAGCTGGCCCAGTTCGGCGAGCTGCATCCCGGCGTTCTGGCGGCGCTTGATGTCAAGGGCCCGGCGGTGGCTTTCACCGTGATGATTGCCAACGTACCGCTGGCCAAACTCAAGACCCCGACCCGCCCGGCGCTGGCGATCTCGGATCTGCAAGTGGTCGAGCGTGATTTTGCCTTCGTGGTCGATCACGCGGTCGAGGCCGTGACCTTGGTCAACGCCGCGCTCGGGGCCGACAAGACGCTGATCGGGGTGGTGCAGGTGTTCGACCAGTTCAGCGGTGATCGTGCCGCCGCCCAGATGGGGGCGGGCAAGAAGTCGCTGGCGATCACGGTGCGGCTGAACCCACAAGACCACACTCTGACCGAAGCCGAGATCGAGGCGGTCTCGACCCGGATTGTTGACAAGGTGACACGGGCTACCGGCGGCAGCCTGCGCGCCTGACGCGCGGCAAGGGATGCGATGGACTACGACTACATCATCGCCGGCGGCGGCTCGGCGGGGTCGGTTCTGGCGGCGCGCCTTTCGGAAAACCCGGCCACCACCGTCTGCCTGATCGAGGCGGGCGGGCCTGGCGGCGACATCCTGGTCCGCGCCCCGGCGCTGGTGGCGACGATGATTTCGGGGCGACCCCGGATCCACAACTGGGCTCTGCACACCGTGCCGCAGCCCGGCCTGGGCGGGCGGCGCGGGTTTCAGCCGCGCGGCAAGGCCCTGGGCGGATCGTCGGCGATCAACGCCATGCTTTACGTGCGCGGCCACCCTGCCGATTATGACGAATGGGCTGATCTAGGGGCAACCGGCTGGAGCTGGCGCGAGGTGCTGCCGTGGTTTTGTCGCGCCGAGGGCAATGCGCGCGGACCCAGCGATCTGCACGGCGCGGACGGTCCGTTTCAGGTCGCCGAGCAGCGCCAGCCCCGCGCCATCAGCCGCGCCTTCGTCGCCGCCTGCGCCAGCCAGCAGATTCCGGAAAATCCCGATTTCAACGGGGCGCAGCAGGACGGCACCGGGCTTTATCAGGTGACGCAGTTCCACGCGGGCCCCCGCAAGGGCGAGCGTTGCTCGGCCGCTGCGGCCTACCTGTATCCGGTGCTGGCCCGCCCCAACCTGCGTGTCATCACCGGCGCACAGGTGGATCGCGTCACCCTCGCGGGCAACCGCGCGACCGGCCTGATCCTGCGCCAAGGCGGGCGCACGCGGACCCTGACCGCGCGCCGCGAGGTGATCCTGAGCGCCGGCGCTTTCGGCAGCCCTGCGATCCTGCTGCGCTCGGGCATCGGCCCCCCCGACGAACTCAGGCGCCACGGCATTGCCGTCCGTCATGCCCTGCCAGGGGTGGGCGAGAACTTGCAGGACCACCTCGACTACACCATCAACACCGCCTCGCTCAGGCGCGATGTGGTGGGGCTCAATCCACGCGGACTGCTGCGGCTGGCGCGCGCGGCGCTGGCCTGGCGCAAGACTGGCGAGGGTCTGTTCGCCTCGCCGATGGCCGAGGCCGGAGCGTTTCTGCGCTCGAGCCGGGATCAACCCCGCCCCGACCTGCAAATCCATTTCGTGATCGGCTTCGTCGATCAGCACATGCGCAAGCTGCACCTCGCTGATGGCTACTGCGGCCATGTCTGCGTCTTGCGCCCCCTCAGCCGGGGTCGGGTGACCCTGGCCGACCGTCGCCCCGCCAGCCCGCCGGTGATCGACCCCCGCTACCTCTCGGAACCGCACGATCTGGCCACCCTGCGCCAGGGCGCGCGGATACTCGAGCACATCCTTGCCAGCCCGGCCCTCGCCCCATGGCGCGGGCCACGGCTTTACCCGCATGGCGGCTCGGATGCAGCTCTCGACGCCGACATCCGCGCCCATGCCGACACGATTTATCACCCGGTCGGCACCTGTCGCATGGGGCAGGACGGGTTGGCGGTGGTTGACAGCGCCCTTCGGGTGCATGGGGTGGCGGGGTTGCGGGTCGTCGATGCGTCGGTGATGCCGCGACTGATCGGCGGCAATACCAATGCCGCCACCATCATGATCGCCGAGCGCGCGGCCGATCTGATCACCCGGGGGTGACCGGGCGGGCGCGACCTGTGGTCAGTTGTCGATGGTCAGGCCACTGGGCACCGAGGGCGGAATGCCAAGGCGCCCCGCCAGCGCGCCGGGATCGGTCAGGCTGGCGAGGAAGGCCAGCAGTGCCTCCAGCTCGGCCGGGTTCAAACGGACCGGCGCGGTGGTGACGGCTGCGGCGATCGCGGCGCGCTCGGCAGCATCATCGAGCGGCGCGAAATCGGGTTTTGCCGGATGGAAAGCGGGCAACAGGGCGTCGGGTTGGTAGCTGGCAAGCCCCGCCACCGGGTCGCTGTGGTAGGCCAGAAAACCCGCAAGGGTGGTATGCGCCCCGGTATGGCCATAAGGCGCGGTGGCGACGACGTTGCGCAGGCTCGGGGTGCGAAAGGCGTAGGCGTCGGCGGGATTGTTGGTGACCCGCATCCGGCCGGTATCTTGGGAATGGCGCTCGAAGCGTTCGGCCTTGCCGGGGCCGAGCTGCGGCTCGGCCATGGCGTGAAAGGCGTGGTCGGTCTGAAACGCGCCGGCGTGGCAGCCCGCGCACCCGGCGCCGCCATAAAACAGCTCGGCCCCGGCCAAGGCTTGCGGCGAAAGTGTGCCCTGCCCGCGCAGCCAGGCGTCGAACGGCGCGTTGTCCGAGCGCCACTCGGCGGCGACAAAAGCCGCAATGGCGTTCGCGATGTCGGTGAAGGCGATCGGGCGGCCAGCCGCGATCTCGGGATAGGCGGTGGCGAACATTCGGGCGTAGGCGGGGATCGCGGCCACCCGCGCGGCAAGGCGGCTCCAGGCCCCGTCGGGGCCGGTGATGATGCCTTCGCGAGTCGCAATCGCGATCTCGTTTTCTTCGTAATGCCCCGCCATCTCGTCGCCCGAGAGCACCGGAAACATGGTCTGCGCCGCGAGAAGCGAGGCAAATCCGCTGACCATCGTGTCTTCCATCGGGGTGCGGAAACCCGAGGGGCGCGCGGGATCGGCCGCGATCCGGCCATCGACGAACAGCGCCGTGAACTGGTGCGCACCAAGGTTGAACAGCGCCGGGGCGTTGCGCGGGATGCGCTGCTCGGGCGGGTTGGCGGGGTCGGGCGCACGCGCGGGGCCAAGACCAATCCCCCCTTCCCCCAGCCCCAGCGAGACCCCGTCGCTGGTGCCAAAACGCGGGTGATGACAGGTGGCGCAGGCAATGTTGCGGTTGCCCGACAGGATCGGATCCCAGAACAGAAGCTGCCCCAGCCGCGCCTCGGCCGCGTTGACCGGGGCGTAATCGGCATCCGTCACCGCGGCGGGCAGCGCGGCGGGATCAAGCGCCAGCGCGGGCAGCGGCAGAGCTAGGGCGAGGGTGGCGGCAAGGCGGGCAAGCGGTTGTGGCATCGGATTCTCCGCTGGGCAGAAAACCACGGACGATGGCACGGGGGAAGGGCGCTTTGCTGGCTTGGCGGCAAAATCATGCCGAATCGTGGTGGCGGGCGCATTGTTGTTGCCGGGCCGGGCTGCGATAGTGGCCGGATGTGGTCTGGCAATAAACCGGTGGCACGGCGGCGCGGTCTGGCGGCGGTTGGCGGCGCGGTGTTTGGCCTCATGCTTGGCACTTCGGCTTGTCAGGCCCTGGACGCGCTTGATTTCAAAGTGTCCGGGGCGGCAAACGGGCTGGAGCAAGACCTGCGCATGGCCTCGCTGCTGCTGGCGGCACGGCGTGCGGGCGGCAATGAGCCGCAAGACCTGTTGGCGGCGGCACAGGCCGATTATAGCAGGCTGGTGGCGGCGCTTTACGAGCAGGGCTATTATGCCCCGGTGATCCACATTCTGTTCGACGGGCGCGAGGCGGCGGGCATCGCGCCGCTGGATGCGCCGGCGACCATCGCCAGGATTGCGGTGGTGGTCGATCCCGGCCCGCCCTTCGTGTTCAGTGCCGCAAGGATCGCTCCGCTGGCCCCCGGCACCCGTCTGAGTGAAGGCTTCAATCCTGGCGCGCGCGCCCGCAGCATCGCGATCGTCGACAGTGTGCAGGCCGCCGTGGATGGCTGGCGCGATGTGGGGCACGCCAAGGCGGCGACCGCCGGTCAGGAGATCGTTGCCGATCACGCGCGCCACACCCTGGCGGCCGATGTGACCATCGCACCCGGCCCGCGCCTGCGCTTTGGCCCGCTGACGGTCACCGGCGCCGCGCGGATGAAGCCGGACCGCATCCGCGCGATTGCCGGTCTGCCCGAAGGCGAGATATTCTCGCCGGCCGAACTGGCCCGCAGCGCCGACCGGCTGCGCCGCACCGGCGTATTCCAGTCGGTCGCGCTGGCCGAGGACGGCGCGATCACTGACCCCGATCTGTTGGGCATCACCGCAACCGTGGTCGAGGACAAGTTGCACCGCTACGGTGTCGGGGCCGAGGTGGCCAGTTTTGACGGCCTCGCGCTGACCGGCTACTGGCTGCACCGCAACCTTTGGGGCGGGGCCGAGCGGCTGCGGATTGAGGCCGCGGCCAGCAATATCGCGGCCCAAACCAGCGGGGTGGATTACCATCTGGGTCTCACCCTTGACCGCCCGGCCACCGTCACCCTTGACACCACCCTGAGCTTTCACCTGAACGCCGAGCATGTGGACGAGGCCGATTACCTGGGTGATACCGGCATGATCGGGCTGGGCTTGCGCCATGTCCTAACTGAGCGGTTGAGCGCGCGGGTGGGGCTAGATTACACCGATTCCCGTGTGACCGATCTGTCGGGACGCACCATTTACCGCAATCTGGCGGTGCCGGTCGGGCTGGACTGGGACAGCCGGGATAAGGCACTTGATGCCAGCAAGGGCACGTTCCTGGCACTTGAGGCGATGCCGTTTCTGGGTTTCGGCAGCGCCGATTCGGGGACCCGGCTGACGCTGGACGGGCGCGCCTTCGGCAGCTTCGGCAATACCCGCCCCATCACCCTGGCTGGGCGGGTGCAGGTGGGCGCGGTGCTGGGGGCCAGCCTTGGCGGCACTCCGCGAGATCTTCTGTTCTATTCGGGCGGCGGCGGCACGGTGCGGGGGCAGCCCTACCAGTCGCTGGGAGTCACCGTGCTGGGCGACCCCGGCCTTGAATACCAGACCGGCGGAATGGCCTTTCTGGCACTGTCATCCGAACTGCGCGCCAAGGTATCCGACCGCATCGGGGTGGTCGGATTTTTCGATGTCGGCCACGTCGGCGCGCAGGATTTTTTCGACGCGGCGGGCGGCTGGCAGTCGGGTGCCGGGCTGGGCCTGCGCTATGAAACCGGCTTTGGCCCGATCCGGCTGGATGTCGCGGTGCCGGTGCAGGGCGATACCGGCACCGGAGTGCAGTTCTACGTGGGCCTGGGACAATCGTTCTGATGCGGCACCTGATCATCCTTGTCCTGTTGCTGCTGCCCTGCGCCGCCCACGCGCAAAGCGAAGATCGCAGCTATCTAACGGCATTTCTCGAAGACAACCTGTCGGACATCGGGCGCACTGTCACCATCACCGGATTTGAGGGCGCGCTGTCGTCGCGCGCCACCATGACCCGGATGACGATCGCCGACAGCGACGGGGTCTGGATCACGCTCAACGATGTGGCGCTGGAATGGAACCGCGCGGCGCTGCTGAGCGGGCGAATCTCGGTCAACACCCTGACCGCCGGCGAGATCATCGTGGCGCGCCCGCCGACCCGCGATTCGAACGGCGCAGTGCTGCCTGAGGCGGCGGGGTTCGCGTTGCCCGAACTGCCGGTGTCGGTGGAAATCAGGCAGATCGCGGCGGCAAAGATCAGCCTTGGCGCGCCGGTGCTGGGCCAGGCGCTTGAGGGTAGGTTGGCGGCCTCGCTGGCGCTGATCGGCGGCGAGGGCGCGGTTGATCTGATGCTCGAGCGCACCGACGACGGCCCGGCCGGGCGGCTGGCGCTGGTGGCAAGCCATGCCAATACCTCGGGGCAACTGGCCATCGACCTTGACGCGCGCGAGGCGGCGGGAGGGGTGGCGGCAACCTTGCTGGGCCTGCCGGGCGCGCCCGCAGTGGCGCTGACGATCAAGGGCGCGGGGCCGATTACCAGTTTTGACGCCGATCTGCGGCTGGCAACGGATGGGGTGGACCGGCTGACCGGCCGGGTCGCGCTGCAAGCGCGCGGCGAAACCGGCCAGCACTTCTCTGCCAACCTGACGGGCGATCCTGCCCCGTTGTTCCTGCCCGCCTACGGCGAATTTCTTGGCCGCAACGTGCAGCTTGAGCTTGCCGGGAACCGCTCCAATGACGGGCGACTGGAACTGGATCAACTTGCGCTGCGCACGCGGGCGCTGTCGATCAAAGGCGGGCTGGTGTTGGCGGCTGATGGTCTGCCCGAAAAGTTTGACCTGACGGGGCGGTTGGGGCAGGCGAGTGGCTTGCCCTTGCTGCTGCCGCTCTACAGCGATCTGCCGACGGCGGTGACCTCGGCCGACCTTGCGCTGGCATTCGATGCCGCCAAGGGCGACGGCTGGCAGGGCACGGCTACGGTGACAGGGCTTGAGCGCGCCGATTTCCGCGCGCAGTTGCTGCACTTGGTCGGCGCGGGTCAGATCAGCCGGGGGCGCGGCAATGCGGGGCTGGATGCGGTTCTGCGGCTCGATACGCAGGGCCTGGCGGCGTCGGATCCGGGGCTGGCGCAAGTGCTGGGCGACCGGCTGAACGGCAACGCCACGCTCAACTGGCAGCAAGGAAGCGGGGCCGTCACCCTGTCGCACCTGACACTGGACGGGCCGGGTTACGGGTTGGTGGCCGAAGGCCGGGCTGCGGGGCTGGCCAGCGGCTTTGCCCTGAGCGGCACGGCGACGGCGCGGCTTGACGATCTGGCAAAGCTGTCGGCGCTGGCGGGGCGGCCGCTCGGTGGGCTGGGCGTCGCGCATCTGGCGGGCAGTGGCAGCCTGCTGGGGGGCAGCTTTGATCTGGAAGGTGCTGTCACCGGCACCGATCTGCGCGTCGGTCAGGCCGAGCTTGACAATCTGCTGCGCGGCCCGGCGCGGATCGGGCTGTCGGTGTTACGCGATCAGACCGGCACCCTGATCCGGCGGCTGGAGATCACCGCCCGCACCTTGAGCGCCGCGCTGACGGGCCGGGTCAGCACGGCGGGCAGCGATCTGACGGCCGAGCTGGCATTTGGCGATCTTGCGGTGCTGGGCGGTGGCTACAGCGGCGCGCTGACCGGCACTGGCCGTTTTACCGGCACGCCGGAAGCCGGCACCATCACGCTTGAGGCGCAGGCCGATGGGCTGGCGCTGGGCCAAAGCGACGCGGATCGGATGCTTGCCGGTCGGACGGCAGTAGAAATGGCGCTGGCCGTCCGGGGCGGGCAGATCAGCCTTGAGCGCTCCACGCTGGCCAACCCGCAGCTTGCCGCCAGCGCCATCGGAACCGACCGCCAAGGCGGCTTTGATCTGACGGCGCGACTGGCCGATCTCGGGCTGCTGCTGCCCGATTTCCCCGGTGCGGTCACGCTGGAGGGAACGGCGGTTGAAGCTGGGATGGGCACAAGGGTTGATCTGCGGCTGCTGGGGCCGGGCGAAATTGACGCGGCGGTTTCCGGCACCATCGCACCCGGCTACCGGCAAGCGGATCTTGCCATTGTCGGCACCGGGCAGGCGGGGCTGGCCAATGACCTGATCGCGCCGCGCACGGCTTCCGGCCCGCTGCGCTTCGATCTGCGCCTGAATGGCCCTTTCGCGCTGGCATCGCTGGCGGGCCGGGTGGCGCTGTCCGGGGGGCGGATCACTGATCCCGACCACGCCATTGCCGCAACCGGTATCAGCGCCACCGCCGATCTGGCCTTGGGGAGCGCCCAGATCACCGCCCGCGCCGGGGCCTCAACCGGCGGGCAATTGCGCGCCAGCGGCACGGTCGGACTGAGCGCGCCTTACAATGGCAATGTGGTGATCAGCCTGCGATCGGTCGGCATCAACGACCCCCCGCTTTACCGCACCACCGCCTCGGGTCAGATCACGGTTTCCGGCCCGGTCGGTGGGGGTGCGCTGATCGCCGGCCATCTGGTGCTTGGCCCCACCGAGTTCCGGATTCCGGGGACCGGGCTGGGGGGTGTTGCGGCCTTGCCCGAGCTGCGCCATGTCAATGAACCGGCCGATGTGCGCGCCACCCGTGCCCGTGCCGGGTTGGTCGGTGCGGGCCGGGCTGGCCGCGGCGGGCCGCCATTTCCGCTTGATCTGACCATCGAGGCCTTGAGCCGCGTTTTCATCCGTGGCCGCGGGTTGGACGCCGAACTGGGCGGGGTGTTGACGCTGAGCGGTACCACGGCGGCGGTGGTGCCAAACGGGGCGTTCGAGCTGGTTCGCGGGCGGCTCGACATTCTTGGCAAGCGCCTGGTCCTGTCGGCGGCGCGATTGCGGCTTGAAGGCAGGTTCCTGCCCTTTGTGCAAATCGAAGCGGCGAACGAAAGTGACGGGATCACCACGTCGGTGCTGATCGAGGGACCGGCCGACGCGCCATCGGTGCGCTTTGTCGCAAGCCCCGAACTGCCCGAGGAAGAAGTGCTGGCGCGGCTGCTGTTCGGGCGCAATCTGACCTCGCTGTCGGTGTTTCAGACCGCCCAACTGGCGGGCGCGGTCGCGACCCTGGCCGGGCGCGGTGGCGACGGCATCATTGGCAAACTGCGCAAGGGCTTTGGGCTGGACGATCTCGATCTGACGACCGACACGGCCGGCGCGGCTTCGGTCAAGGTCGGAAAATACCTTGGCCGCGATCTCTACTCCGAAATCACCATCGATCAGCAGGGCCAGAGCCAGATCAACCTCAACCTTGACCTAGGCCCAAACATCACCCTGCGCGGCAGCACCGGCAGCGATGACACCGGGATCGGCCTTTTCATGGAAAAGGACTACTGACCGGGGTCAGTGCAGGGTGTGTGGCGGCTCGGCCAAGGGCCAATCGACCAGACCGGCCCACAAGCGTTCCAGATCGCGCGCGGCCCGGGCCGACAGCGCCGGATCATCGGCGTAAAGCCGGTTCTGGGTCGCCACGAACAGCGCGCGGCTGCCAAAGGTGCGGATCAGCGCGCCGGCGTGCAGCAACGAGCGGTATTCGCCCGACCTGGCCAGTTCGCGATCCGACGGCAATTCGGGATGCTGCGCAAGGGTGCGATAGGCCTGCCGCGCCACTTCCACCGCCGAAGTCAGACGCGCCATTCGATCGGTCTCATTCATTGGTGATACTCCGTCACGGATCAATCCGCCCCTGATGTGCCAGGGCTGACGATCAACCTGACCACGCATGCCCGGCCCTAGCTTCGCCGCAATCATTGGCCATCATGCCCCAAATTGAGGTGAAAAAGCGTCTTATTTAAGGCAATTCGCCCGTGGTAGGTCAGCGACAGGCGACCATGGCGGGTTCTGGCGAAGTCGAAGCAGCAGGCAGCGCGTCTTGATGACCACTCGCATGCAAAAAGAAAAGGGCCCGCAACCGCGGACCCGATTTCCTGGGCACGAGACTCGTCGCCCAAAGGTGAACTGCTCAGGGGGCGCGGGTGGTGCCGTTGGTGCCGTTGCCCGAGGACGACGCTGCCACCGCGGCGACCAGCGCCAACCCAGCCAGCGGCAGCCAGATCGGGGCCGACGAAACCGGCGCAGCGGCGACAACCGGAACCGGTTCTTCGGCAACCACGACCGGACCACCAGCGCTTACGGCAGAAACCGACGCGATCAACGTGGCGGCGGCGACAAGAGCGGTAATCTTTTTCATGCTACTCTCCGTTACTTTCGAGGGAAGGCTTACGTTTTGAATTACCATACCATGGCACGGTAGGAAAGGGCTATCTGCTAGCCGTTGTCAATCACTTGCTGAAAGGTGATCGGACCCAGGGGTTGCACCAGCAACTGCCGGGACTGCCGCAGAAAATTACCCCCTTCGAACCAGTATTCGTTGACAAAGACACCGGGTTTCCCGGTGCAATTTTCAACGATATGGCGGGTCTGATGTTGCTCGGAAACAACAGTAATCGTTTCGACCCCGGCAACGGCAACCGTGCAATGGTAGTCGAATCTCTGGGTCTGATCGGCACCATCGAGATAATAGTAGGACCGGTCATGGCTGCCACTGCCACGCGCGAGTTGGGCGGCCGACGGTCCCGTGGCCTGCATGATGTCGGGGCCGAATCCGCGGGTGGCCACCATGATGCCCTGGAGGAACGAAATCGTCTTGTCATCGACCGTGGCCCAGGTTTCCACATCGCCGTTCTGCGCCAACGGAACCACGAATGTGGTCAGCTTGAGGGCCGGGATCTCGGCCATGATCATCGGCGTGGAAAAGCCATCGAGCATCGCGCGAGTCACGGCGGGTGCCGGTTGCCCGCGCCTGGCGATTGCCTCCCTGGCGGTCGAGGTCGCAATCCGCAGCGCAACCGTAGCCTCGTTGTCGGTGCCGCAGCCCGCCGACCAGAATACCACCACCAGCAGAAGACCGCCCAATTTCATGCGGGTGATCATTTCCAGAATCTCCCCCACTGGGCGTCAAGACTGGAGGCATCGTAATCGCGCACCAGATCATAAAGCCTGCCCTGCACGTCAAGTCGGGCACCACCATCGCGCAAGATCGGGCGGATGACCGCGGTGGACGAGCGGCGGGTCGGTATCCCCAGCGCCCAGGTAAAGGGAATCTCGATCCGGATCCCCTTGTCGAACGACCCTTCCCCAAAATCGGCAAAGGACACGTCAGTCAGCGTGGCAAATGCGCCGACCCGCCAGCCATTGGCAAACGCGCGGTCAAGCGTCAGGGTGGCGCCGACATCGCCGGCCAGATAGCGACCGACATCAAGCTGGGCAAGGTAACTGTCGCCAAACTGATAATACGCCGACGCGTGGCCCGTCACCACATCATAGTTCTGGAACCCGAGCTGTTGATCGAAATCGCGTTGCCGCGCATAGTTGACCTCAACCCCGAGGGCGAGCGGGCCGTTGGCCGGCTTCCACAGAAGCTCGGTCGAAATCCCGCCATACATGCGTTCAAGGTATCCGGCCGTGATACGCCCGAAGACCTGACGTCCCGGGTGGGTGTACCAGGCCAGGGTCAGGCGGTCGATCGTGGCGCCTTCGGCCTTGTCGTAAAGGTTGGACTCCGAACGCACATGCGGCAGCACCGAATCCGATACCCGGGTTGACTGATCGAGATTTCCCACCGCCTTTTTCGCTATCGCCCCGGACGCGATCAGCCCCGGCGCAATCTCATAGTCGCCTTGCAGCCTCAGGCCAAGGTCAGCCCGCACCGGTGACGCGGGGTCAAACAGCGCGGTGCGCACATAGGGCCCAAGCGACCAGGTGAAACGCGGATAGAGGGTGGGATCATAGGCAAGGCCCGGCATCGCCCCACCGGCATCACTGATGGTGGTGCGGGCGCGAATTGCCTCGGCGGCACCGGGGGCATATTCCAGCGCTTCAAGATCGGATCGCCGCAGCGTCACTTTCGCGGCCGGAATCCCGTTCACCACCGGTACAATCTCGAACACTTCGACCGAGGCCGGCATGGTCTGGGTCATGGCGCGGGCTACCCGACCGATGGCCTCGGCCTCGGCATCGTAGCGGATGTTGCGGATCCGGATTTGGGCTGTCGATCCGGTATATCCCAAGGCCTCGACAACGATACCATCGCGGTTCAGCCGCTTGTTGATGTTTTCGATCAACACCGGCCCGGCATCGGCCTGGGTGATCCATTCGGCCGACCAGGCTTCGGGATCGGCCGCACGCGCGGGCCGCGGCAGAACCGGATCGGGGGCGGTATCGCTGACCCCCCCCATCGGGCGCTGTTGCGGGTTCATCGCAAGATGGGCGGCGATGCCAACCTCGCTGCCGTACATGTAGTAGGCACCCAGGCGAAGCGTGTCGTAAGCCTGATATTCCACCCCGAAGTTGAACGGGCTCTTGCGCTCCAGGGTCTGGCGGGCGGTGTCTTCCAGATCATAGGCATCCGACGAATATTCCGCCTTGAGCGCCCACTTGTCGCTGACTTGCCACTCGATTCCGCCAAATGGCGCGACCGGCCCGCGAAACCACTGGCCGAAATCGACGGTTCCGCCCAGGCCGACATCGACCGGCGGCCGGTCACCGAACGGCGAGCCGATCGAACCAAGGCTGCCCAGCCGCCCCCAGCCCAGACCGGCGGTGAATTTCAGCGCGGGTGTCAGGTGCTTGGTCGCGGCGATGTACTCGGCCGACAACAGGCCGGTTCCCATGAAATCCTGCAAGCCGACCGTGACCGCCGGCGCAAGACGGCCTTCCTTCAGAACCTGATAACGCAGATCGAAGCTGCGGTCATAATAGGTATAGCCGGGGTCGCCCCCGCCGACCGCCTTGTTCCAGTCGCGCACCCCCATGTAACGAAAGCTGCCCGACAGGCGCGGCGAGATCTGGAACGACAGGGTGGTGCGGCTGATTGGCCCGAAATGCGCCGACGAGATCGTCAGATGGGCATCGGGCTGGGCCTCGCCCGATGGCATGTCGATCAGACCGGTGACACCGTAGAAGTTCAGCGATGGCCGAGTCTCGCCATGCAGCTTGCCTGATGCGAGCAGCGCCACAGCCGAGCACGTAATCAATATTCCGCCCCGAGGCAGCAAGTTCGAAAGCAGCATGGCAGCCCCTAGGTTTTGCACCGACTATAGGGGAAGGTGCCGGTCGCAACAACCGATTTTGGGCCGGCATGGCACGGCCTGCGCAGGCTGATGCCCGGCCCCGGCCACGCCTGAAATTCAATCCGGTTCAACCCTCTCACCTTCCAGCCTTTCGCGCAACGCGCGCAGCACCGGCAGCACGGCGCGCACGCGCTCGGATCCGAGGGCCTGCACCACTTCACCAATCACCGGAGCGATCGCCTGCACCGCGGTGTTGCGCGCGGCCCGGCCCGAGGGGCTGATGGCCACGAACTTGCGCCGCGCATCCTCCCAATCGGGGCGGATGTGGATGTGACCGGCCCATTCCAGCTTGGTCAGGGTGTTGGTCATGGCACCGCGCGTGACGTGGAACGCGCGCGCCAGTTGGGCCGGGGTGCGCTCGTCGCCAAGTCCGGCCAGATGGTTCAGCACCCCGAAATGCGACAACTCCATGCCCTTGGGCAGAGCCTTCGAGACCCGGTTGCGCGCCAGTTGATCGGCCATGAACAGCTCGCCGAACAACGCCACCGCGATGTCTTCGGTCTTGCCGTTCATCACGGACCGTCAAACGCGCGGTCGTGGCTCAGCGCCGGGATTCGGGCGCGGGCGCGCGCGACCTCGGCGCGCTCGATGGTGGCGAAGGTGACGCCGGGCGCCAACCCGCCATCCGCCAGCACCTCGCCCCAGGGGGCCACCGCCAGACTGTGGCCATGGGTGCGCCGCCCCTTGCCGCCCGGCTCGGGGTGAAAGCCGGTCTGCGCCGGGGCCAGCACGAAGCAGCCGGTCTCGATCGCCCGCGCCCGCAGAAGGGTTTCCCAATGCGCCGCCCCGGTCAGATGGTTGAAGGCGGCGGGCACCGTCAGGATCTCCGCCCCCGCCTGCGCCAGGCGGCGGTAAAGCTGGGGAAAGCGCAGATCATAGCACACCGTCATGCCGATCCGCCCGAACGGAGTTTGCGCCAGCACGGCGTGGCTGCCGGGGCGATAGGCGGCTGATTCGCGGTAAACCTCGGTTTCGGTCACGTTCACGTCGAACATGTGGATCTTGTCGTAGCATGCGACAATTGCGCCATCCGGACCGATCAGGAAACTGCGGTTGGCGAATCGCCCGTCAGCGTCCTCGGTCAGCAGCGCAAGCGAACCGATCAGCAGCCAGATCCCCGCCCGTGCCGCCTCATTGCGGAGTGCCGCCAAGGTCGGGTCGCTGGCTTCAAGGTAAAACACCGCCCGCTGATGGGCGCGATCGGACGCAAGGCCGTTGGTGGCCTCGGGGGTCAGCACGAAGCCCGCCCCCCCGGCCACCGCAGCCCGCACCCGCGCCACGGTATCGACAAGGTTGGTTGCCGGGTCGCAGCCAACCGTCAGTTGCACCAGCCCGGCACGCATGGGTCAGCCTGCCAGCATCGCATCGAGGCGACCTTCGGCATCCAGATCATGCAGATCATCGCTGCCGCCGACGTGGTGGCCAGCGATGAAGATCTGCGGCACCGAGGACCGCCCCTTGGCGCGGGCGGTCATCGCCTCGCGCACGGTCGGGTCGCGGCTGACGTCGATCTCGGTGAAGGGCGCGCCCTTGCCTGCCAGCAGCCGCTTCGCCGCCATGCAGTAGGGGCAGGTGGGGGTGGTGTAGATTTCAATCTTTTTCATGTGCGCGATCCTTGCAGTTGGCGTGACTGTAAAGATTTAGGCGTCTTTCGCAACGCGCGCCAGCACGACAACGGACACCTCGGTTGCGCCAGACGCAAGGCAGGCCTCGGTTGCGGCGGCCAGCGTCGCCCCAGAGGTCATCACGTCGTCCACCAGCAGCACCGGCCGCCCCTTGATCAGGTGGCCGCGCGCCGGGTTCAGCCGCAGAGCGTCCACCAAATTGGCGAATCGCCCGTCACGGTCGCGCCCCTCCTGGCTCTGGGTGTTGCGGCGGCGCGCCAGCAGATCGGGGCAATGCGCCAGCCCCGCCGCTTTTGCCAACGCCCCCGACAGCAGCGCCGCCTGATTGTAGCGCCGCTTCAAGAGCCGCAGCCAGTGCAGCGGCACCGGGACCACCACCATGTCGGGAACCAGGATCGGCACCGCCGCACGCCACATCCACCCCGCCGCCGGGCGGGCGTAGTCTAGACGGTCACCATGTTTCAGCGCCAGCACGATGCGGCGGCCATTGTCCTTGTATAACAGCGCCGCCCGGCCGCGTGCCCAGGGGCGGGCGATGGTCCGACAATCGTCGCAAAGCACCGGATGGCCGGGGTCTTCGCCCGGCAGCGGCACCCCGCACCGATCGCACACCAGACCGGTGATGAACGGCGTGTCGCGCCAGCAGGTGCCGCACAGGCCGAAATCGGTGGTTACCAGCGCGCCGCAGCTCAGGCACTGCGGCGGGTAGAGCAAGTGCAAGGCGGCTTGCAATCTCATCCTGCCCCCCTATGGTCCGGCACAGCCCGGAGACACGATGCCGACCCCACCCATCCTGACCGATCGTATGGCCCTTGCCCGCCACCGCACCCGCGCGCGGCGCGATCCGGCGCCTTTCCTGCATCAGGCGGTGGCCGATGAAGCCCAGCAAAGACTCATCGGGGTTAACAGATCCTTTACAGCGGCCGCCATCGTCACGCCTTTTGCGGAAATCTGGCAGGAGACGTGGCCCGCGGCGCGGCTTGTGCCCGATGAAGAAATGCTGGCGCTGGTGCCCGGCGCGCATGATCTGGTTATTCACGCGCTGGCGCTGCACTGGGCCAACGATCCGGTCGGGCAACTGGTGCAATGCCTGCGCGCGCTGCGGCCCGACGGGCTGTTTCTCGGCTTTGCCTTCGGCGGCCGGACCCTGCACGAGCTGCGCGCCTGCCTGGCCGAGGCCGAAGTCGCGCTGACCGGCGGGCTGTCGCCGCGGGTGCTGCCAATGGCCGAGATCCGCGATCTGGGGGGGTTGCTGCAACGCGCCGGTTTCGCCCTGCCAGTGGCCGATTGCCTGAGCCATGCCGTCAGCTACCGCGACGCCTGGCACCTGATGACCGACCTGCGCGCAATGGGCGAGACCAATGCGCTGGCCGCGCGCCTGCGCCACCCCACCCGACGCGCGGTGCTGGCCGATGCTGCCGCCCGCTACGCCACCCGGTTCGGGCAGCCCGACGGTCGCATCACCGCCACCTTCGATATCCTGTGCCTGACCGGCTGGGCCCCACACGCCAGCCAGCAGCAGCCGCTGCGTCCTGGCTCGGCGGTGCAGCGGCTGGCCGATGCCCTTGGCGCAACCCCGGCCGGGATGTCAAAGCCCACGCCAGACGATTGACGCAAGCCGCCGCGCGCGTCTCTCAGGCCCGAACCAGCGACAGGAACCCACCATGCCAAAGATCACACCGGACGCCGTCGCAGAAGGATTTGTTGTTGCCGGGCAGGGCCGCCTTGCCCATGCTCCGACCGACCACCGGCCGGTGCGCGCGGCCCGGATCGGGGTCCTGCTGGCCAACCTCGGCACCCCAGACGCCACCGACTACTGGTCGATGCGGCGTTACTTGGGCGAGTTTCTTTCCGACCGGCGGGTGATCGACTACCCGGCGTGGAAATGGCAGCCGCTGCTGCAACTTATCATCCTGAGCAAACGCCCCTTCACCAGCGGGGCCAACTACCGCAAGATCTGGAACCAGACGCTGAACGAAAGCCCGATGATGTCCATCACCCGCGACCAGACCACAGCGATTGCAGCGGCGCTGGCGGTGCAATTCGGTGATGCGGTGGTGGTTGATTTCTGCATGCGCTACGGCAACCCCTCGACCGCCGCGAAAGTGCGCACCATGGTCGCGGCGGGCTGCGACAAGATCGTGTTCTTCCCACTTTATCCGCAATATGCCGGGCCGACCACGGCGACCGCCAACGACGCCTTCTTTGCCGCCCTGAAGCGCGAGAAGCGCCAGCCTGCGGCGCGCACCGTGGCGGAATACTTCGATCATCCGCTCTATATCGAAGCGCTGGCGCAATCGGTGGAACAGGCTTACGCCGACCTTGAGCACCGCCCCGACGTGCTGGTGACCTCGTATCACGGCATGCCGAAGCGCTATCTGATGGCGGGCGATCCCTACCACTGCCAATGCGCCAAGACCTCGCGCCTGCTGCGCGAACGGCTGGGCTGGGGGCCGGAATCGATAGACATCACCTTTCAATCGGTGTTCGGGCCGGAAGAGTGGCTGCAACCCTATACCGTGAAACACGTGGCCGAGCTGGCCCGTCAGGGCAAAAAGCGAATCGCAATCCTGTCACCGGCCTTTGCCGCCGACTGCATCGAGACGCTGGAAGAAATCAACGGCGAGATTCGCGAGGCGTTCCTGCACGCCGGGGGCGAAAGCTTTACCTACATTCCGTGCCTGAACGCCAATCCGCCCCACATTGCCGCCCTGGTTGCGGTGATCGGGGATAATCTGGCGGGCTGGATCAGCTCCACCAGTCAAGGCGCAAGCCGCTGAAACAAAGAAAAAGGCGGCAGATTGCTCTGCCGCCCCAAGTGCGTGCGCCGAACCGATCAGTTCGAAGCGGCAGCCGCCAGAACCAAGAGCAGCATCAGCGGAACGACGATGCCGGAGGCCGACGACGAGGTTTGAGCCTCGACCACGGCCGGTTCCATGACCGGCGCAACGATACCGCCCGCGAACGCGGACGAAGCGGCAACCGACAGAACGGCGGCGAGAGCAAGTTTCTTCATGTTAACCTCCAGATATTGCGTGTCATCGAGATGTTCAGAGGCGATAACAGGCACCCAAGACTGTACCTCGTAAGTGTTAGCTACGCGTGTTTTGCCAGAGGTGCAATCGGCCAAAAACCGCATCCGTTCGCTGCGTCGCCAAAGCGTCAAATTAGCAACACCTGAGTGCCAACTTGCGACAGCGCGAACAGTTCCTGGATATGCTCGTTATAAAGCCCGATGCAGCCATTCGACGAGCGCCGCCCGATCTTGCGGGTGTCGTGGGTGCCGTGAATCCGGTAGAATTGCCACGACAGATAGAGCGCATGGGTGCCCAACGGATTGTCGGGGCCAGGGCCGATGAATGCGGGCCACTCTGGGTTGCGCTTGAGCATTGCCGGCGTGGGCCGCCACGACGGACCGACCACCTTTTCCACCACTTCGGTGCGACCGCGGCGGGTCAGATCATCAGACAGGGGCACGGAGGTCGGGTAGAGCTTGTAGATGGTCTGGTCTTCCGACCAGAAATGTAGTGCACGCGAGGTGGTATCGACCAGAATAGCCCCCTTGCGGGTGTCGCTGAAATAGGGCTGCCAATCGAGCATCCGAAAGCTCGAGATATTGGAGCGCACGGTAGCCGGCGGCTCCATCTCGGTGGTCCCGTCCTGCGCAAAAGCTGGCACGGCCATCGCGCCAATCGCCGCCACTGCCGCGCTAAGCATGGCGCGGCGGTCCGGATCGAACATGTTGTCGGCTGCCATCGGCCAGTCTCCTTGCATTTCTTGTGGTGCCCCGTCTATCCCCTTGCCGGACAGGCTGCAAATCAAACTCGCGTGCGTCGGCGGGTTAGCGCGGAGTAGCATTTGAACCTTTCATCGGAACACGGTAAGGGCGTGCCTCGGGTGCGCCCGTGGTTGGGCCAGCAATTGGGAATGACATGAAAAGACGTTCGGTTCTGGCGGTTCTCGGGATGGGGGTCGTGGCGGCCTGCGCCACCTCGGCACCACAACTTGGCACCGATGGCAAGCCGTTGCCGCAGGTTTACAAGATCGACGCGGCCACGGCGGCCAGGATACCCTTTCATCTGCTCGATGCGGTCAACACCCTGCGCGCGGCAAAAGGGGCGGGGCCATTGCAGTATAATGCCATGCTCAATGCCGCCTCGGCCACCCATTCGCGCGACATGGCGGTGCAGAACCGGCCCTGGCACTTCGGTTCGGATGGCTCGTCGCCGCTGGTGCGGGTGCAGCGTGCGGGCTATCCTGGCAAGTTGCTGGGCGAATTGATCGCGGAATCCTACGAGACCGAGCTGGAAACCCTGGCCGAGTGGTCCGCCGCGGCCGACACCCGTGCCGTGCTGCTTGACCCGATCGCCAACGAAATCGGTTTCGCCTGGTTTCAGGAACCCAGCGGCAAACTGTGGTGGACCCTGCTGACCGGTGACGCCACCGGGCAGGCGGTGATGAATATTCCCAACACCGCCCTCGGGGTCGAGACCACCACCGAGATGGACGGTATCCCGCAGAACTGAGCGCAAGCCCGCCGCCCTGCCTTGCCCGGTGTTACGGCAGGATGTCGATCTGGGTGCCATCGGCCACCATCGCATAGATGGTTTCGATCTCGCTATCCCTGACCGCGATGCAGCCCGCCGTCCAGTCGCCCTTGTTGGTGCCTTTCCAGTCGGATCGGCCATGGATGAAAATATCTCCGCCGGGTGACCGACCTGCCAGCCGCGCCGCCGCGCGGTCGGCGTCGTTGGGATACGAGATGCCGAGCGAAAGATGGTAACTGCTGGCGGGATTGTGGCGGTTGATGGAATAGCGGCCTTCCGGGGTGCGGCCATCACCCTCGAACCGTTTGGGCCCCTCCGGCGCAAATCCCAGATCGACATCATAGCTCGCCAGCACCTGATCGCCGTGCAGCAGATACATCTTGCGGTTGGCCTTCTGGACCTGAACCGAAGTCACTTCGGGCCCGTCATAGGTGAGAAACTTCGACGACGAACACGCCGTCAGCCCCAAGGCCAAGGCCAGTGCCAGCGAGATTCTGATCATGTGCATGCGTTGCTGCCCGATGCATTTTTTCCGTTCATACAGCAGAAATGCGTCTTCTGCCTAGCCGAAAACCGCGCTTGCCCCCGCGAGTTCGGTGATTGCCGTTGCCGCTAGCACACAAGGGGGGGGCTGGTGGTCTTTGTGGGGGGGGGGGGGGGGGGGGAGTGCAGTGTCTGCCGCGGTGGCGCAGACGACGGGAGAGAAATACCGCGCGGGGAGGCGGAGAACGCC
>Ga0172369_10000111_pt1 | contig 116107 bp, 126 predicted proteins | sample LakKiv25m_FD_114539 | JGI IMG/M metagenome (GOLD analysis project Ga0172369, IMG submission 114539) | Freshwater microbial communities from Kabuno Bay, South-Kivu, Congo - kab_022012_11.25m | ecosystem: Environmental > Aquatic > Freshwater > Lake | place: Democratic Republic of the Congo... | reverse complement strand
TGTAAAAGAATTATAGAGCATATTTATTGCTGCATAATTGTAGAGAGGTAAGTACTCCACTAATTGCGAAAATGTTGTTTCCATATTCTCGGGTACAGTGTTTATCTTTAAAAGATCAAGGTTGCCTGGGGCATGAATAGTTTTCCCAAATAGACCAGCTGCTATCGGTATTTGTGGTCCGGCTTGTTTTGTCTTAGCAGAATTTATGTAACGAACTTTCCCTGTTTTTACAGCACTGACATTTTGAGCTCCTTCACGATGGGCAATTTCATAAGGTGTTGTTGTACCCCAACCGACTTTCTCTCCTTCGAAGTATGGTCCCCCTGCATTATCCCAAATCGGAATGAGAATAACATCCGGATTAGCTTTTACAACTTCATCCCACGAAACCTTCGGTGCAATTCCAGGGCGATCAGAAAATATTGGGTCTCCTCCAACAGCTTTTATCAATTCTGTTATATAAGAATCCTTGCCCGGGACACATTTATAGAAATAATTTATTTCATAATACACACTAACTTTATTTACGCCTTTATATTTTAATGAAATATTATTAAGATTTATTTTTATCTCGTTAACTAATTTTTCTGCATCAAAATCTTTTCTAATTACCTTACCAAATTCCAATATTTTACTATAAACTTCATCCAAACTTGTTTCCTCCATGTGAATAACATTGAATCCTTCTTCCTTGAATAAATCTCTGTACTTTATTTGCATTCCGGTACAAGTGAGTATCAGATCGGGCTTTAATGATCTGACTTTTTCAAGATTTACATCTGCAAAACCGCCGATGATTTCAAGCTTACCTTCCTTTACCAATCTTGGAATTGAATCTGGGAAAATGCAGTACCTAGTAACCGCCACTAAATCATTTGTTCCATTTACTGAAGCAACAATGTTCGTCCAGTTTGGTGCAAGCGAGACTATTTTAAATTGTTTCTGAGCATAGCTTGAACAAAATACAAACAGTGAAATAATTAGAAAGATAAGTTTAATTCTTTGAGTCTTCATTTTATCCTCCGAGAAAAGAGGTTTTTTAATAAACTTGTTGGGTTGTTGGTACAACTTACATTTTCTGCTTTCACTTGTCAAGGAAAATCAATTAGTAAAATGTTATTAATCGTTAAAAGCTATGATATTATTTCATGAGTATATTTTTTTTTCTATCCTTGAGGGGATTAATGGCCAGTGTCTTTACTAAATATGGGTCTAACATCACACTAGATTTTTACTTTATTAAAACTGAAAAATTCTGTTCATATATCAAGTATTGCTGCACAACTGATAAACATTCAGTCAGGTCTTTGTGAATAATTTGGATAATATTAGTATAGATAATCTATTTTATTAAAATGTTAAGCATATGATAACTACATAAAATTAAATTGTTACTGTAAGGATTCAGAATTCATGCGCGGATATACTTGAGAATCGTTTTATAATAATAACCCATCAAATCTCTAAGTACAACTATCAGCGTTTCTGCATTTGCTAAATTACTTGCAAAACTATATCTGGGGTCTATCCTTTTATTAAAACCAGCTTTCCTACATGCCAACTTAAAACATTGGGTGGCAAAAACTTTTATTATTCGGACCCCATCAAGTTTTGAAAAGACATATTTATTAGTTGATCATTAAAAGATTAACATAAGAAATGATGAAACACATTTTGAAAGGTTAATTAGAACAAAGAAAAAAAAATCCTTGTATTGTTTACAAGGATTAAATTCTTGCTGCCCCGTCAGGGGTCGAACCTGAAGTCTTCTGATCCAGAGTCAGACGTGTTGCCAATTACACTACGGGGCAGTTAATCTTCAAAGCAAATATAGAACTATAGTATTAAAAGAAAAAGGTTCTACTTTTTCTTCGGCAATTTTTTTATTTCTGCCTTTGGAATAACGTTGCCCACAGGTTTATCAACATTTAAGTAGAAGAATCCATCGCTTATATCATACAAAGCCGGATTTGAAGCATCTTCAACTTTGATTCTCGCCTGACCGGAGAATAATCCTGCTGGGAAAACCCAATGATAAGCACCGGTTGACTGGCTATTTGTTAATAGTTGAACCCAAGATACACCATTATCAACCGAGTAATACAAATTAATATTAGAAACTGCAAATGTTGTCCAGATAACATTAACAGAATCTTTAACAGTCTCTCCACCATTTGGATAAACCACTCTAACTTTTTTGTATTTATGAATCGAAAAAACATTGGCAGATAATCCTGTTGGCGTTCCAGTTACTGCTTCACTAATTCTTACTACACTGTTATCCGAACTATCACTATCAGTCGGTACCCAATTATACGTACCATCGTTAGGAGTGCTGGCAGAAATTGTTTTCCATGAGCCACCTCCGTTTGTCGAATACTCAATTTTAACATTTACAATATTGTTGGAAGACCAGCTTATCTCTTGAGAATTATTAGAGAGCCATTGCTCGCCGCCATTCGGCCTAATAATAGTTATTGTTGGTGCTTTTGTAACTTTAAAGACGCCACTATTCATAGAAGCTGTTCTATCCGTAGCGGTAATTCGAATAACATAATTATCAGAGACTACAGAAAAACTAGTCTGGTAACTTCCGCTGTTTTGAACACTATCTACCAATGTAATCCAGTCAGATGGTATAGTTGGATTGATATAATTATATTCGATCTTAACCGCAGTAATACCTGTTGATATCCATTGAATATTTACCGGTTGACCTGCTATAACTTCACTACCATTTGTTGGAAATGTTATCTGTTGAATTTCTGGAGTTAGTAATATAGAAAATGGTGCATCACTTTCATCAATGGGATCGTTGTCCAAAGCATCGCTTATTCTAATTTTGCATTGCGTTGAATTTAATCCAGCCGGAATAGTCCAATCATAAGAACCTGAACTCGGAAGATTATTCACGATATTTGTCCATGTAATACCATTGTTTGTAGTGAAGTCAATTTTAACATTTGCAATAGCTCTAGAATCCCAGGTAATTGTTTTAGTTTGTTTCTCTCGCCATTTATCTCCACCATTTGGTAATATAACTCTTATGGATTGAACTGTAGTATTGGAAATAGTAAAATTATTATCTGATATATCAAACGGACTGCCATTAGCTGCGTCACTAATTTTTATTCTGCATTGATAAGAACTTAAATCAGGGACACTCGACCAAGTGTACGCGCCTTTACTTTCCCAAGAATTAATAATCGTATTCCATGTACCACCTGCGTTAGTTGTGTACTCTATCTTAACATTTTCTACATTTTGAGATGTCCATCTTATCTCCTGACTCGTACCGCTTTGTAATGTTTCGCCGCCATTTGGTGATAGCACTGTTATTGCCGGTGCTTCTTGAATAGTAAAAAACTGGTCACTGTCATCGGATGGCGCCCCGTCTGATGCATCGCTAATTCTAATTTTACAATTTGTAGCGATTGTATTAGGTACTTGATTCCACGTATAAGATCCAGTACTTGGTGTACTAGCAGTAATTGTATTCCAAGTTAATCCGCTATTAAGTGTATATTCAATTTTTACATTAGTAATTCCGGCAGCGTTCCATGTTATTTGTTGGGAAGAACCAGCTATCCATTTTTCTCCACCGTTAGGACTAGTTACTTTAATCAGCTGTGTACCTGGATCAGTAATAGAAAAATTATTATCGGAAATATCAGATGGCAAACCTCGAATAGCTTCACTTATTCTTACACGACATTGCAATGAAGGACTTACATTGGGTATCGGATTCCAACTATATAATCCGTTACTTGGCGTACTTGCAACAATTGTTGCCCATGTAGCACCGTTGTTAGTAGTAAACTCAATTTTAACATTCTCAATGTACGATGAAGTCCAAGTAATATTATTACTTGAACCCGCATACCATCCTTCATTTCCGTTTGGAGACACAACAGTAATCTTCGGTTCAGGTAGTACGGTAAATGTTCCATTACTTTGAGAGACAGGTGAACCTGTAATAGCTTCCTTGATTCTAACTTTATATTGATCTCCAGAACTGGAAAAACTAAAAGGATATTTTCCAATTGAACCTGTTCTTTGAACAACAGTAGTCCAGGTTTTTTCGTTATCAGGCGTATATTCAATAAGAACATTATCTACACCGACAGAAGTCCAACGAATAGTGTCAACAATTCCCGCAGTCCAGGTTTCCCCTCCGATAGGATATAATATTTTAAGTTCTGGTTTTGGAGTTATACTAAAATTAGCATTACTTTGATCAGCAGGATCACCATCAGCAGCATCGCTCACTTTAATTAAACATTGTGTAGATAGTGAATTTGGAATACTCCATCCATAAGCACCCGTGTTTGCAAGATTATCAACAAGTGTATTCCAAGTCAAACCATTGTTGGAAGTAAATTCTAATTTAACATTTGTGACACCGCTCGAACTCCATGTAATATTTTGTGAAGTACCTGCCTGCCATTTTTCACCACCGTTAGGACTTGTAATTCCTATCGTCTGAGAAATTTGATTTGTTATTGTGAAAACACTATCCGAAACATCCGAAGGTTCTCCATCCGAAGCATCATAGACTCTTATTTTACATAATTGAGAATTTAAATTTGGTACCGGTGACCAAACATAAAATCCTGTTGCAGGCGTAGATGCAACAATTGTTTTCCAATCAAAGCCATTATTTGTTGAGTATGCAATTTTTACATTCTCAATGTTTTCTGAAATCCATTCTATTTTTCTATTCGTTCCTGCAAGAATTGTTTCACCGCCGTTAGGTGATAAAACTTTTATTACCGGTTCCGGAAGAATTGTAAAAGGATTTGTGCTTTCAGTGGATATGGTTCCATCTTTTGCATCCATTATTCTTACTTTTGCTAAAGTAGAGGGAGTGTTGGGTATTGGATCCCAATAATAGACTCCCGTATTCTTTCTATCAACTGCGATTAAATTCCAGTGTTGACCATTATCTGTAGTATATTGAAGTTTAACAGAGTCTAAACCAGAACTGTACCATTTAATTTGTTTAGCTGAACCAGCTTCCCAAGATTCTCCACCGTTTGGAGAATTTATTTTCAAACTTTTATTCGAATTTCTGACAATTGAAAAAACTTTATCGCTTTGATCTGTACTAACTCCATTTAGGCTTGTTATCATTATTCTGCACTGATTGGAAATTGAGTTGGGTACAGGGAACCAATTATATATACCTGTGTTTTTCAAGCTATCAACTACCAAGCTCCAACTTGTACCGTTATCAATTGAATATTGAATTCGAACTAACAAGGTACCGGTACCCGTCCATTGAATTTCATATGCTGATCCCTCAGATAATATTTCACCACCATTTGGTGCAACAACTTTTATGGTCACATCACCAGTACCAGGTTCTACCGGGTTAGTTGATGAAGTAGCATCTTTCAGCTTACATGAGGAAAGAATTATTAGTAAAGCAAATGATAATATTATTAGTTTTCGCATCGCTTCCTCGATGTTATGATTTAGCAGACTTTCTGTCTGTAGTAATTTAATAAATTTCACTATTTTAATTAAGAAATTTCTTTCAGAAAGTATGCCTAACTTTGTACCCGAAATTAGGTTAGTTCAAAGGCAAAAAGAGATGAAAATTAAACATTACCTGTCAATTTTACTTTTTACAACTATAAACTACATATTACCACAATCAATAATTTATTCCGGACAAATTGGGTTATTCACTTCTGCAAAATCTTTTTCGATCAATTCTTTAGGATTCATTTATGTTTCTGATGTTTCCTCAAACGAAATAATAAAATTGGATACACTTGGAAAGGTAATAAAATCAATTGGCGGATACGGCTGGAATGAATCTTCTTTTGATTATCCTATTGATGTTTTTGCAACGCCATTAAATATTTACGTAGCTGACAAAAATAATAATCGAATTCAATTATTTGATAAAGATCTAAATTTTATTTCCACCTTCTCAACTCAGGATTCAGATGATGACAGGATTAAATTCAGATATCCGTTAAGTTCAGGTATATCTTCACAAGGTGATGTATTTATTCTAGATTCAGACAACAGAAGGATTTTGAAATTTAATTCCAGGTGGGAATATCAAACTTCAATAGGGAGTTATGACGCCGGTTCTTTTGCACTTGTAAATCCCAAACACTTTATAATTACTAATGATGCAAAAATATTAGTCGTAGATTCCAAATATCTTTTTCAATTTGATCAATTTGGTAATAGTATAAAAAAAATTCAATTATCATTCGAGCCGGAAAATATTAATTCATCTTTTAAGACCATTAGTATAAATGATAAATCACAAATCTCTTTTTTTACTGATCACGATTTTGAATCTGCAAATTTTAACCCGACAATATTCAAACCGAAATTAGAAGATGATATTGAAGACTCAATCATATTCAACTCAAAATTGTATCTTCTCACAAAGAACACAATCCTTATTTACAAAATTGTTCAATCTAATTAATCCGTCCAATGAAACGTAGTTATAGTTTGGTTTTATTTTTTTTATTACTGTTTTGGTGCTTAGGAATTTTTTCGGAATGGCTTATTAAAATAGACGAACATTTTGTTTTTGCTTTACCATTTCTGCAAAAAACTTATTCCTTAGTCTGCCATCAAGAAAAAAACAAATTGCTTTTCTTCGATGGTGCTGGAACATTAACTTGTGCCCGTTGTACCGGAATTTATTTAGGGCTATTGGTTTCTTCACTACTTGTATTATTTAAATTGCCAAAAATTAAATTCCGAATTAATATTTTGATGGCTGCCGCTCTACCAATGATCATTGATGTATTACTAAGCTCATTAAAAATTTATACCTATTCTAAATTACTAGCGTTTTCTACTGGATTACTTTTAGGTTCAATAGGATTTTTTTATCTTTACGCCGGCTTGAATAATCTAATTCTTGAACTAAAAAGATGAGATTGAATTGAGAAAATATTTAGCAGCACTTATTTGTGGTTTTGGGGCAGGGGTTTTACAGATTGTTCCTTTTGTTAAAAGTTTTTCATGCTGCATGATTTTACCGCTTGCTGCTTTCATTTCTTTGTTATTAGATCAACGTGCAACCAGAAATTTTGAAAAGATAGCGATGAAGAAAGCGCTGCTGTTCGGTTTATTCACGGGACTATTTGCTGCTTTGTTCGGATCAGTCTTTGAACTGCTAATTACTTTCTTAACAAAAAATAATGATGTAATAGCTTCCTTTACAGATCTTCAACGCATCGTCCAAAATCTTCCTCTTAGTGAAGAAATAAAAAAAGAAGTACTAAGTATCTTTCAATCAGTAAGAGAAGATATTCTAAAAAGCGGTTTTTCAATTCTTTATACGTTCTCCGTTATATTAAATAATTTTATCGTTAACTCGATCTTTGGATCAGTTGGCGGTTTAGTTGGGGCACAAATAATTAACAGCAGGCTCAGTAATCAATCAAACGGCAAATAAATGATAACCGCATTAATTTTTAGTGCACATTTAGTTTTTACGCTGGTCATCTTTACAAAAAAGTGGCAAAGTGAATCCTTAAGCTCGGCATTTACAAACTTGGCACTGATAATAATTTTGTTTGCAGTCGGCTGGTCAATTTCAACTTCTGTTGTAAAAATATTTATTGACAGCAGGGGGTTTGGCGTTCAATTCGATTCCGATGCAATTTCATTAACTCTTCTTTCAATTGCGGAATTTTTCTTTTATAGATTATATTATAAGGAAGACAAACCAGCTACTGAAGCCGGTACGGGAAAGTAATTACCACAGTTTGATCAATTTGTTTTGCATTTTTAGGCAAAGGTTCAAAGCGCCAATTTTTTAGGGAATTAATTGCAGCAAATTCCAAACGCGCATCAGCTTTAATTAGCGGAAATATTTTACTAACTGTCCCATCCGGTAAAATTGTAAATCTAATTTTAACATCAATTTCTTTTGCAACACCTTCGGGATATTCGGGCAGATTATAACTATAAATACGTCTCATCCCTTTACCGCCAAAATCTAACTCAAAACCAAAACCGCCTGTTCCTTCTCCCCCTAATTCATTTCCTTCTTTTTTTGAATCTCCAGATACCAAGGGCTTAATCTTAGAATTTTTTAATTCATCTTTCTCTTTTTTCTTATCGGATGCAATTAAATTATTTTCATCTGTTTGTTTGGATTTTGGTAATTCTACTTTTTTAAGCTCCTCTTTCTTTTTAATTGATTTTTCTTCGGGAGCTTTATTTTCATCAACATCAGTTTTTTGAAATTGAGAGCCCGGGCTTCCCGATCCACTTCCCGAACCAAATCCTACCAGCAAATATTCCTGAAGATCAGATTCACCCGACATTTTTACAAAAAGGAAAATTAATGCAAGAATCAAATGAAATGAGATTGAAACCAAATATGAAATATTTCGAGGTTTTTTTGTAAACATTAGAAAGAAACTTTTTCGGTTTGAATTGTGAATTTATCAATTCCAATTCCTTTTGCTGCATCAATTACTTTAATAATGATATCAATCTTTACGGATTTATCGGCTCGTATTGTAAGATTTTCACTCTGATTCTTTTTAATTTCGGAAAGTTTTCCTGCCAGCGCATTTATACCAACTTCATCAGACCCGACATAGATTCTGCCTTGATCGGTGATGGTAACAGAAAAATTTGTCGCTTGAGCTTGCTCGTTATTTTTTGCGCCGGGTAATTTTACTTTAACACCTGTTTGAAGTACAAACTGTGATGACAATAGAAAAAATATTAATAACAGCATCACAATATCAGTCAAAGAAGAAAAATTGAAAGCACTTATTAATTTATGCGGAGATTCAAATTTCATTTCTTCACCTATATTTCCGATTCTTCATCATCAGAAAAATCTTTATCAGTTTCATCTAAGACATCAAGAATATCAGTTGCAACTCTTTCCATATCTAAAACAATTTTACTTATCAAACTGACAAAATAATTATATATAGCAAGTGCAGGTATTCCTACGAACAGACCAAACGCTGTTGTTAACAATGCTTCCCAAATGCCGGATGCAAGATCCGCAGGACTTGCGCTTCCTTGCAGTTCTTGAATTTTCATAAATGCAGCAATCATTCCCGTAACAGTTCCAAGAAAGCCGAGCATCGGTGCGGCTCCCGCTACTGTAGCTAAAGTTGCCAATCCTTTTTCGAGTTTACTTATTTCCTGTTTACCGGCTGATTCAATTGATTCAATCACTCTTTTGCGTCCAAACTTATGTTTCTTTAACCCGCGGCGGATAATATTTGATATTGGAGATTTCTCTTCCATGCAATAATTAATAGCACCGGTAAGATCTTTTCTTTTTAATATTCCTCTAATCTTTATGGAAAATGCGGGTACATTAATTTTAGCTTTTTTAATTACCAAAAACTTTTCAATTGCAATAGCCAGACCGATAATTGAACATGCAAGTATTGGCCACATTACCAATCCGCCTTTCAAAAACATCTGAATTAAATTCATATTTTTGCCTTCAGGAATATTTAAAATTTATTTTTATTAATATAATCTTGTGCTTCTTGTTCTGAATTAAAAGAACCTACACGTACACGGTACCACGTTCCTCCTTTTTGAGGAAGATAAGCTTCAACAATAAAAGCATTAATACCTAGAGCACGTAATCGTTTAACTTCTTGTTCGGCTCTAAGTTTCCGCGGCCAGGACGAAGTTTGATAACTATAACTTTTCCCATCAAAATAAACTGATTTGTTTATACGCGTATCTGTAGCCGGAGTTTTATATAAATCATTACTCTCTTGTTTTGTTTTTGCTTCTGTTTTCAAATTACCTGAAGAGTTTTTTGCGTCTAAATTTGGAAGAGTATTCCCTTGCTTAATTGGTACAGGAGAAGTTGGAGTAATTGGAAAATCGCTTAACTCATCATTTACAGGTTGCGAGGAAATAATTTTATTTTGTGCAGAATTATTCTCTGCCAGATTATTTTGCTGATTAATTGTTTGATCTGATATTGACGACTTTTGCGAATCAATTGGATTTTGATTTAACTGCTGAGAATTATTTGTATCAATTTTAGCCTGTTGAGGTTCATTAGGACTATTTCCCTTCATAATAAGATAAATTATTATAGAGGTTATTAAAACAAATGAAGAAAAGATCAGGATAAATGTTTTATTAAAATAATTATCTTTCTCATGTACAACTGGTTTTATCCTAAGTTTATTATAATCATCATATCTTCTCTCATCTTCATCAATAAGTGTTATTGCTTTATTCTTTTCTTTGACAATTCTCCGGTCTTCAATAAATTCATATTTCGCCGGAGGGCCGGAGAACTCTAACACAACTTTTTTATTATTATCAGAATATTCATCAGTTGGTTTCTTAAATCTAAATGATTTTTCATTAGTTATTCGCCTGCTGTATTTTTGTTTGTCTTCCTCTAACCTTTTACCTTCCTCATAGATTTCACGTTCTAGTGTTGTCTCCAATTCTTTGAATAAATCCCTTGTAAATTTTTTATCAGTGCCTACTTTTTCATCAATTAATTCCAAATTATCATCATCATTAAATTGATCAATCATCTCGAAGTCAACTTCCTCTTCATCAATAATTTCACCGAATTCATCTTTTAATTCGTCGCCCCAATTCCATTCAATCTTTTCGTCACTATCCGGTTGTTCTCTTTCTAATTTTTCATCTTCAGTTTCAACATCAACATTTTCTTTGTTGTCTGTAATTGTTTCTGTTTTGTCTTTTTCTTCGAGATCTATATTTACTTTTTGCGTTTCTGTCTCTTCTTTTTCATCTATTGGTATTTCAGGAGTACTCAGAATTTCCGGCTCAGCCACATTTGGGGGAATATTAAAATCCTCTTTGCGGATAGTTATTGAATCATCAAGTAAATCTGCAACTGTCAATGTTCCTGTTGAGATCTCCATTGTTTCGAGTGAGGAATAATCAACCGGCTCTCCATCCGTTGCTGCCTTTATATCGTTTTCATCAGTTGTATCAAATTCTTCTGAGTTTATTTTTGCTTCTTCTTCTCTAATAATTCTTTCCAGGTCAGAAAATTTGTCTTCTTCATTTGTTTGAATGGGGGCTTCGTCCGGTATTTTGTTATCGACTGTATTGAGCAGTACATCGTCAATTGTTTTTGAAACATCCTCTTCAAAAAATTTATCAGGTATATTTTCCGGCTCTTCCTGATCTTTATAATTTATATCGGCGGTCAACTCTGCCAGTTGCGATTGTAAGTCATCCGGTTTCTCTGTTTCATATTCTTCCGGTGATTTATAATAATCATCCCAAATATTAAAGTTCGGGATTTGATCTGCCTCAGCAATTAATTCTTTCACTCTTTCTTCGATTGATTTCCTTAACATAGCATAAGAAGTTTCCGTATCTGGCATCTCGTCTATTGTTAGAGGCAACAAAGGTTTTCCAACACCTATACTGAACACAGTGGCATCAAATTCGAGTTGGGTTTTTACTTTGGGAAGAACATCAATAGTTAAATATAAATTACGGTCCTCATGAGAAAAATCTTCCGGAAGCGGTGAAAATATCAACTGGTTAACATCATTACCCGATGGAACAACTTTTTGTTGAAAAAAACCAATACGGGGAACTTTTAAAGTAATTCCCTCAGTAAGAACCTCGGAAACATTTTCTATAAATACCTCAAATGATAATTCCTTTTGAGATATGGAAACTCCGAGTATATCGGTTACTTTTTTTTGCAGTTCGGCTAGTTTCATTTTTTAATTCTTACTCATTTACCATCTGTATTCAACACCAAAAAGTACATCAAAAGGTTTTTCCTGATATTGTTTCCACACAAAGTTACCTCGATTCAAAATATTTTGAAAGTCCGCCGTCAGCTTAAATCCTTTTAATAATTCATAAAACAACGAAAAAGAAATATTGTGGTAACTATCTAATTTATCCGAATTAATAATATCAGTATAAGTATTTAGTTTCAATAAATATTTAGCGTTGAATCCGAAACCCGGACTGAAATTGTATCCGTATGCAAGCGTTGAAGAAAACTTCGGTTCGTATGGAATAATCTTATCAAAATTATCTTTTACATCTTGGAATTTAACATTAGCAAAAAAGCTACCATAGTAAGTTGGGTTAAGTACAAACTCTAGAACAGCAGAAAAGATAGAAGCTTCGGGCAGAACAAATAGATCGAACTTGCCTTTGTCAACTGCATCCTCAAAATAAAAATAATTCTCAGCTTTCGAATACCCGCTGCGGAATGAAATTGAATATATTTTATTATACTCGAACTTCAGCCCAAAACTTAAATTTGATTTATATTTAAGAAAAATATTATCAATTGTACCGGGATTATAGTAAGGATTTATGTAAAAAATGTCCGTTGCATTGAAGTATTCTACACCGGGTTTGTATGCGCATGTAAGAGTAAATCCTTTTTCAAAATTATACTCAACAGAACCGAACGGTGCGAAGAAAGAGTTGGAAGAATTAGATGCATAATCAAATCCCACATTTAGAAGTAACGATCTCATAGGAAATATTTTTACATAACCCTCTGCCGAATAAAAACTATTACCATTATTGCCGCTGATATTATTTTCTAGCGATTGCTTTCTATAACTTCCTACTGCACCTATTGAAAAATTATTTTGTTTGAACTCGAATAAACCATTCGTATTTAAATTTGTTTCTTTCAATCCACTCTCACTTAATGAATAAATATTTCCTGTAAAACCAAATCCATAACTAATCCAACGATTGTATGAATTTTCAATAGAAATATTTGCCGAACCGTTATTTCTCTCGCGCAAAAAAGACGGATCTTTTGTTGCAAATAGATGATACGAATCACGGAAATAATCCGCACCTAATTTAATTTTTGAACCAGGCAGAAAATCTGATCTAGTGCTCAAGAATAATTCATTGCTTAATGAAAAACCAATATTACTATAATTTGAGTTTGAAATGTACTCACGTATATTTGCTCCCCAGACACTTGCATTGAAAAGATAGTTATCAAAATTTTGATTGAGACTTAGCATTCCCGTTGGAAGTGAATATCTGCCTGCTTGAATTTTTAGAGTCCCATTATAATAATCATCAAAAGATTTAATACCGGGTTGGATCTGAACCGGAGTAGAAGAAAATAATAATGGAAATTCTTCAGGTGAATATTGAGGTGTTAAGAAATCTTTAGAAATGGTTGAAACTAATTCCGGTTTCTTTTTTGCCGCAAACGGCATATCAATATTTTGTTTCCCGGTAATTACAAAATCCGGCAGTTCAATACTTTGCTGTTCTGTTTGGGCAAACAGAGACGTACAAAGGAATAATATTATCAGAATAAAATATTTTTTCATAATTGTTTGATTTTCTTTTTTGCTTCATCTGCAAATTCTCCGGAATCGTGTCTGCTAAGAACTGCGCGGTACATTTCCCGGGCCTGCTTTTTGTCTTTTAACTTTATATAACAATCACCCAGCTTTAATAATGATTTTGTGTACCATTCATCGTAAGCGGCAAAAACAGAACGTACACGAACAAGTGAAGTAATTGCATCTTCAATTTTATTCTGATTATACAACAACACTCCGTAATAATATTGAGCTTCCGCACCAATATCATCAGTTCTTTTCTCGCTAACTTCTTTAAACAACGCTTGTGCATTTTCATAATTATTCTTCTGCAATTCAATTACGCCTAATTCTACCTTTGCTTTGGAGACAAAGATTGAGCCCTCATAATAATTTATGATCTGATCGAAAGTGGAAGATGCTTCATCAATTTTATTATCCTTTACCTGATTAACACCTTGTTGATATAATAACTCGGGTACACGATTTGAAGTCGGGACTGCATCTGAAGCTTCTTTCAATACGTTCACTGCAGATGAGTATTGTTTTTTATCAGAATAAATTCGGGCTAATTCTAAAACAGAAGAAATACCAATTTCTGATTTTAACGAGCGACTTTTAGCAAAATTAAAATTATTGATAGCTTCAATCTCATCTTTCATATTAGCAGCACTTTTACCAATCCAATAATATGCGTTGGGTATAAGTGAGCTGTTGGGATAGTTGGTTATAAATTCCTTATATGATCTTATTGCAGAATTATAATCCTGTATGCTATAGTAAAGATCACCCTTCTTAAAAAATATTTGATCGCTGTATTTCGAATTAGGATTTGATGATATGAACTGATCAATAAATTTAATCGCTTCATCGGGTTGTTCTTTTGCAACGTAGGCGTATTGAATCCCGCTAACGGCATCAAAAATATATTGTGTAGCAGGGAATTCAGATAAAACTTTTGAATAAAAAACAATTGAAGAATCGTATTGACCGGAATTATAGTATGAGTCGCCAATTGAATTATATACAATCGGCCTCATTGATGATCGAGGATATTTGTTAAGTAGTAATTTGTACGAGCTGATTGCATTATTAAAATCGTTTTGTTGAAAATGAATCCACCCGATTATATACTGGGATTGATCAGTGTATTTTGAATTGGGATATTTCTCCTGCAATTTCTCAAAAGCATCCATTGCTTCATTTGCTTTTCCCGATTTGAAGAGTGATTGCCCGTACTGATAATAAGCAAGGTCGTTGTTCAAAACAGTTTTTTCTTTTGAGAATAATTCCCTATAAACAGCACTTGCCTTTGCAAAATTTTTCATGCCAAAATAACTATCAGCAAGGCGGAGAGTATATTCGTTTGTGTTCTGATCATTCTTGTACTTCGATAAATATTCATTGAAATAGTAAATCGAATTTGTAAAGTCTTTGAGATTAAAATATGTATATGCTTTTCCTAAAATTGTTTGCTGTTTTAATGACTCGGAATTCGGACTAATGGAATTATAACTTTTTAACGCAGCAGAAAATTTTGCTTGTTGAAAATATGACTCGGCCAAATAAAAATTTACTTTATCCGGTTCAAATTCATTATAACGCGATCTTAACTCTTCCAAATTTTTTATTGAAAGATCATAGTTGTTTAAATAATAATCGGAGACCGATAAACCTAACAATGATCTATTCTTCAGTTCAGATTGCTCTTGTGTTAATTTTAATGCTTCTGAAAAATATTTCTTTGCATCGGTATAGTTTTTTTTGTTTAATCTCGATTCACCCAGCAATGTATAAGCTTTACCCCGTGTTTGTTTATCATTTGAAATTGTAGCATTTAACAAAGCTTTCTCAGCATCAGGTCCATCGCTCTGAGTAATTAATGTTGAACCAATCCCTAATTGGGCTTTTGAAGCAAGATGATGACCGGGATATTTAGCAATAAAATCTTTGAATATATCATTTGCAGTTTTTGTATCACCCAAATATCTCTTGCTTTCCCCACTCCAGAATAATGCGTCTGATTTTAGCGAATCTAATCCGGTATCAGCAAGTTCCTTAAATAATTTATATGCATCATCATATTTTTCTTGCTGAAAATTAATCCATGCTAAACTATAGCTGATTTTATCTTTATTCGATTTATCGCTGACATTTGCTAGCAATTCATTGTAAACTTGGGTTGCTTCATTATATTCTTTCAACCTAACAAATGAACTTGCCAAGAAATATTTTGATTCGATCAGTTCTTGTTTCGGAAGCTGTTTAATTAACGGATCATTTAATTCAAGAATTGCATTATCATAATCTTTTAGAATGAAATAACAGATTCCTATTCTCATCTGTGATTTAGGGCCTAGTTCATGATCTTTGTAGTAAGCCAACAGCTCATCATATTCTTCAACAGCTTTTTTATAATTATTGGATTTTTCATACACTTGGGCAAGAGAGTAAATAGAGTTAACTATAAATTTGTTTGTTCTTTTTTGAGTTATAGCATTTTTAAAATTTTCTTCAGCATCAATATATTTCTCTTCAGCTAAGTACGATTCACCAAGCCAATAATATGAGGTACCGGTAAATTCATTTGATGGATATTCATTAATGAGAGTGGTTAACCGTTCACGGGCTTTTCTGTATTCACCCTTTTTATAATAAATAGTTCCAAGAGTATATATAACAGACTCTCGATAATCGGAAAATTTATATTGATCAATAAAAGATTCAAATTCAGATGCCGCACCGTCAAGTTGATCTAAATTTAGAAGACAATTAGCCGAGTAAAATTTTGCCGTTATAAGTTGAAGTTTATTAAGCTCTTTCCGATTAATTGCCGTACTGAAAAGTTGGTAAGCTGTTCCAAAATCACGGCTGTTATATGCATTTAGTCCGCTTGTAAAATTATCTGGAATATCTTGCGCTGAAATAGAGAAAGTATATATAAGTAAGCAGAGAATAATCTTTTTCATAATAAATAGAAGCCAATCCCTACCCTTCCCAATTTACCGCCTTTGGCGGGTGGGAAGAGATATTTAATTAAATTTTTATTGTTGCTTTCAGAAATAACAAAAAAAGAGCTCCTGCAATTCCCGAGAAAAAATTAACAACATCATTGTTAATCCACTTATATCCGCTAAAATGATTTGCCTCATTACCGCAGTGAACGTTTTTTTCAGTTACTTTATTGCAAACCGAACATTTATTTTGTGCCTGTATTGTAGCACCGAGAATACTATCAATCATACTGCCAAAAACTCCGGTTGTAATAATTAAAATTGCAAAATGAATGTAAGAAATATCTATCCATAAAATGCCTGAAAACAAAATCGCTAGTGATCCAAGCACTGCACCGATTGTACCCTGTACAGAAATTCCGCCAGAGACACCTTGAGCCACCGGTTTGAGATTCAAAATATTATACGTAGCAGTTTTTTTCCAAGTTCCAATTTCTGTTGCCCAAGTATCTGCACACACAGCTGAAAGAGTTGCTAAATAAATCATATAATATATTTCATTAGGGTTAATGACATTAATAATAACAAGCACTCCTCCCAATCCACCGTTTGCAATTACTTGTAAGTAATCTCTAACTCCGCTTTTTTCAAAATAGATTTCAACACTTTCATTTTTCTTTTTTCTAAGCTTAGAAAGTATGCTCGATAAAATAAAAAACGTTAAGATTGGTAGTGACCATTTTATTCCGCCTAACCCAAAAATAAAACTTGCTAAAATAAAAGTAGCAATTGATCCGCTAAGTGTTAAGAACTTAACCCGGAAGGAAATTCCGGCAATCAATGCTGCAAATAAAATTCCGATTAACACAGAACTAACCGTGACAACACCTTCATTTATTATCGTCTTTAAATGTTTTGCTGTTAATTACAATAAATTCTTGAAATTTTTTACGAATATAAACAAATGGTGTTTTATCTAAAAGGTCATTACTCAAGTTTATAATCGTTAAATATAAATTGATAATACGAAGAGAAGTTAAATGATATGTACAAATGAATTTAGTGCGGAAGAGGGGACTTGAACCCCTACGCCCTTACGGGCACTACCCCCTCAAAGTAGCGTGTCTGCCAATTTCACCACTTCCGCAAAAAACCGAGCGAAAAATATTAGAGAACAAAACAAAACGCAACAGCATTTACGGAAGATTTGCATAAATAGTACTACATACATCTGAAATATTCTGAAATGTCATTTAGAAGAAGCGACTGAGAAATCTAGTCGAAACGAAGATTTTTCCCTTCGGTCGAAATGACAGAATAAATTTTTAAGAAGTTTCTATTAATTATCTTTTAGCGATTTTCCTTTTCCCATTAAAGATTCGCGGACTTCTTTTCTAAATCTAGTTTCAAATACAACCAATTTTGCAATTTGCATTGGGGAAAGAAGATCACTAAGTGATCTGAGAAAATTTTCTCTTTCTTTGCTAATGTTATTTTCTAATAAGAGCAAAGCATTAAGTTTATCCTTAAATGTAGCGTCATTTTGGTTTCCATTCCGTATATCATCTTCAAGTTCTCTTATTGCATCATCCCTTTGATCAAGAATTTCTTTCATCTTTTTTTGGTTCTCGTGTCTTCTGGCAAAAAATCTAATTGCTGTTTCTTCATTCAGGCTTAATGCATCAATCAATTTCAATCTTTCCCATTGTTCAATTCTTTGAAGGGGTCTTTGATCTTGTCCTTGTCTCATTCTTTGTTGAGAATAGCCTGAGGAAAATAAAATGAAAACAATAATAACCGGTAAAAACATTTTCTTCATTATTGCACCTTTTGAGAGGTTGTTGAATTTAATTTTTCATAAACAGTTTCTAAATCATTATCAGAAAGATTTCTAAGAGTTGAAAATTCATTTGCCAATGGATTCCCGATTAATCTCGTATAAGAGTCACTACTCACTTCTAAATCAGACGGTATTTGAACGCTAAGTTCATCATTATTCTGGTTTGATACATAATTTGCCGGATCAGTTTCTAATTCGGTCAAATATTTATCAGATACCTCCTGATCAGATAAATTATTTACTACTTCATTTGCCAAATCTTTGTAACCTGTATCATTAGTAGTCTTATTGTTAAATATGAATAGAAATAAAACTACAACAGCTGAAAAGGTCGGTACTAAATAATAAATAGGACCAAACTTCCTGAATTTCTTTTTCTGATCAATTTTTTGATAAACTTTAGGTAGTAAATTTGAAAAATAAATCTCATTGGTCCCTAATTCATTACCAATTGAAAGATCATCAAGCTGTAATTTTATATTATCATAATCTCTCTTCAACTGATCTGATTTTTTCAGTTCTTCTTCAAATATAATTTTCTCTTTCGGCGTAAGCTGATCCGAAATATATTTTAGAATTCTTTCTTCATTTTTTTTCATTTGTCAACTCTAATACTTTTTTCAAAGCATGAAAATAATTTGCTTTTAAGCCGCCTACGCTTTTACCCGTTATCTCCGAAATTTCCTCATAAGATAAATCTTCAAAATTTCTCATTATAAAAATTTGTCTTTGTTTTGGCGGAATTTTTTGCAATACTTTTTTTACCTTTTCCAACTTCTCTTTTGAATCTAATTCTTCAACAATATCATGTTTGTCTTGTAATTCATCTCCATCATTATCGTCAATCGAGAAAAATCGTTTAATCTGTTTCTTTCTTATTTGATTTAAGCTTCTTGTTGTAACAATTTTATAGATCCAAGTATATAAAGAACTATTGAAATTAAAATTTTTTAGTTTATTAAAAATAACAATCAGAACCTCTTGAGTTACTTCATCGGCATCAAGATGGTTACCCATCATTTGTCGTGCATGCCAATAAATTTTTTTCTGATATTTTTTAACTATCAGATTAAATGCGACTTCTTCTCCGGACAGAAATCTTTTAATTAAATCAAAGTCGTTATCCTGCACTGGTCCCACACATGTTTCTTATAATAGACACTGATTACTTAAATGTGGTTTAATGAGAATTTATTAAACCAAATGAGTAAAACTACTGTCAAAATTGCAAAAGAAATAATTCATAACAAAAATAGAGGTTACAATGAAAAAGCTATGGTTTTCAGTATTCAGTTTAATTCTTCTCACTAATTTCTCTCTCTTTTCCCAGCCAATGCAAGAAGGCCAACCAATGGGACCACGACAGGGCGGTATTAAAAATCTATTAAAATTAACAGCAGAACAAGAAAAAAAGTTTGATGATCTTGTATATCAACATAGACAAGATGCAGTTGATTTACATTCCAAAATACAAAAAAATCGTCTTGAGTTAGAAAAAATGGTTAACGACAATAAGATTGATGAGAAAAGACTTTTCCAATTAACGGATGAGAATAGTAAACTCCAGGGTAATTTGAAAAGTTCGGCAGTTAAAAACTGGCTTGATGTTTATAAAATACTTAACGATGAACAAAAAGAAATTTGGGCAAAGCACATGCTACAAATGGCTAGTCCTCAGGGAATGAGAGAAAGAGTAAAAGGTAGAATTCAAGGTAAGATTAAAAATTTCATGATGAATAGAAAACCAATGCAGATGAATCGCGAGTTCTAAAACAAAAACCCCGCATTGCGGGGTTTTTTTATTTTAAGAATGATCTGTCCTTCACAAATCACCTTTAAGCGGACGTAATATTATTTCCTCCGCTATCATATTACTTTTCTCAGAGTAAAGCCTAAATATTAATTTCGCAATTTCTTCTGCATTCATCATAGAATCTCTATGCTTGCGAATAACTTCATTTGACCAAATCTCAGTTGCTGTCGCACCGGGTAACACATTTATTATTCTAATATTTTTACCGCGCACTTCTTCACGTAAAACAGTTGTGTAGCCAAGCAGGCCTGATTTAGATGCTGTATATGCACTGCTTGATGTAAATACTTTTTTTGTTACCATGGATAAAATATTAATTATTGTTCCGGATTGCTTTTCCAGCATTTCAGGTAAAACACTTTTGATTGTATAAATACCACCAAATAAATTTACTCGCAAAATATTTTCAATTTCCTCGATTGAATCATCAATTGCTTTTTTGAATGATGTAATCCCGGCATTATTAATCAGGCAATCAACTTTATAATTCGAAAGAATTTTTTTGTAGAATTGATCTATCGCAGAATAGTCTGTTACATCCAATTGATGTGGTTCAAAATTATTTTCGTGCTCGCCTAGATCTTTTTTTAATTTGAATAGTAATTCTAATCTTCTGGCTGTACCTATAACAAAAATATTATTCATGGCAAATTCAATGGCAAGTGCTTTGCCGATTCCCGAACTTGTGCCCGTAATCCAAACTACATTCTTTTTATCAACCATTAAATCTTTTTAGAAATTAAATTCAAAAATTCACTACGCGTCCGCGCATCATCAGTAAAAACCCCATGCATCGCACTTGTAGTTGTTATGGAATTTTGCTTTTGTACACCCCGCATCATCATACACATATGATAACCTTCAGCTACAACTGCTACACCGCGGGGACTTAAGTATTGATCAATTGTATCTGCAATTTCCTGTGTCATTCGTTCTTGTACTTGCAGCCGTTGTGCAAATACATCAACAATCCTTGGAATTTTACTTAACCCGAGAATCTTGCCATTTGGTATATAGGCAATATGGATCTTCCCGAAAAATGGAAGTAAATGATGCTCGCACATACTGTAAAAATCAATGTCCTTAACAATTACCATCTCGTCATACTTTTCATTAAAGACAGCCCCATTAAGAATTTTTTTAATGTCTTTGCTATAACCTTGAGTTAAGAATTCATATGCCTTTGCGACACGATGCGGTGTTTTTTTTAATCCTTCTCTCTCAGAATTTTCTCCGATTTCATTAAGAAGATTTTTCACATATTTTTCTATTAATTCATAATTCAATTGATATCTTTCCCTTTATATTCGACATAATTATTTTCTGTTTCATAAAGCTTAATCGAGTAAAGTTTGCCGGATGGCAATTTATCAACCAATTGATTCCAAATGCCGACTGCTATATTCTCTGCCGTTGGTATCTTCCCTTTTAAGAAATCAACATCAAGATTCAAATTTTTATGATCAACTTTACTTATTACATAGTTATGAATTATTTCTTTAAGAACTTTAAGATCTATTACATATCCTGTTTGCGAATCAACTTCGCCGGCAACTATAACTTCAAGGATGTAATTGTGTCCATGGCCATTAGGGTTATTACACTTTCCAAATAACAGCACATTTTCTTCATCGGAAAAATTTGGATTAAATAATCGGTGCGATGCACTAAAAGTTTCCCGTCTTGTAACTAAAATCATTTTTACTATCCTTTAAGGGCTTTTAACACTTCTTCAACATGTCCTGCTACTTTAACTTTTGGAAATATTTTCTTTATCAAACCACCTTCATCAATTATAAATGTAGTACGTTCAATTCCCATATATTTTCTGCCATACATGTTTTTTTCTTTCCATACTCCATATTTGGTAACAACTTCTTTTTTCTCATCACTTAAAAGTGTAAAGGGAAGTTTATACTTACTCTCAAACTTTTTGTGAGATTCAACTGAATCTGCACTGATTCCAATTACAACTGTTTTTACCTTTTTAAAGTTTGGGAAAATATCCCTAAAATCACAAGCTTCTTTAGTGCAACCTGATGTCATATCTTTTGGATAAAAATAGAGAACAACTTTCCAGCCTTTGAAATCATTGAGAGATACCTTTACACCATTTGTATCCATTAATAAAAACGAAGGTGCTTTCTTCCCTATTTCTAACATTTCAGATTCTCCACTAATAAAATTAGCTAGTTATGTTTTTAAATCATTTTGCACAAGAAGGGACGAATTAATTCCGTCCCATAAAAAGAATCGAAATAAAATTAAGATATTTTTTTAAGAGTATCTTGAATCACTGCATAGTTCGGTTCATTACCTGCAACTTCTAAAACTTCAGCGTATTGAATTAGTCCCTTTTTATCAACGACGAAAGCCGCTCTCTTGGAGACACCTTTCAAATCCCATTTTCCGGGAAGCCACATATCATAAAATGATCCGTAAGCTGGAGAGACTTCTTTATTGAAATCACTAAGAACCGGAAAATTAAATTGATTTTTTTCTGCCCAAAGTTTTTGTGCGAATGGGCCATCAACACTAATAGCTAAAACTTGTGCATCAAGATTTTCATAAACTTTCATTCCGTCTCTTGTTGAGCAAAGTTCCTTTTCACAAACTGAACTTCCAACAGCCGGGAAAAAAAGAATTACAACATTCTTCTTTCCTTTGAAGTCAGACAGCGAAATAGATTCGTTATTTGTATTTCTAAGTGTAAAGTTTGGAGCCAAGTCTCCAATTTTCAATGACATATAATTCTCCTTTCGTGAGATTACTCTTTAAGTTTTCTACCAATTCGAACTTTAACTTGGAATTCAACCTTTCCATCTGAAGTTATCCTGCCTCTTTGTTCAATAACCTCAAACCAACCAACTTTTTTTTCATTGTTTGCTTCAAGAATAACTTCTTTAACTGCTTCTGTGACCCCTTCAGTTGAAATTCCAACTCTTTCTACTACTTCGAATGTCTTTGACATATTAACCTCATTTATTAAATAAAAAGTTCAATTCTATTAATTAGTGAATTATTACTGAAATTAAGATAGCTTATTAAGAAGTCAGATTAAAGAATGGTATTCTCGTAACATTACATTCCTTTTACCATGATTTTTTTTGCTTTTTATGGCAGTAGTTCCTATGTTTATGTAGACTAAATCTAAATAATGGTTGATTTAAGTGGATAGAGAGCAAGCACACGAACAATTCAGACGATTTCTAAAAAGGGGAGATAATCGTATTACACCTGAACGCTTCGAAGTTTTAGACTATGTAATGGAATATGATGGACATTTTGGAGCAGATGAATTGTACATTAAGATGAAGAGTAGTAACAGTAATATTTCCAGAGCTACTGTTTATAATACACTTGAACTTTTGGCGCAATGTGAGCTCCTCTCAAAAAGAAATTTTGGAGAAAATAAAACCCGTTATGAATCTAATGTAGGAAAGACAAGTCACGATCATTTAATTTGTACTAATTGCGGAGCCATCAAAGAATTTTCAGAACCAAAAATTCAAAAAATAGTTAAGGAAATTTCCTCAGAGATCGGCTTTGATTCTACAGGTTATTCGTTTAATATTTTCGGAAAATGTACAAATCCTAATTGCGGTCAGAACAAAAATGCCAAATAGTACATTAGATAAAGCAAAAAAAGGAAATCCTTTTATTGTTGTTAAACTACCCCAGGGAAATATTAAATCCCAACTTATACGACTGGGAATAGCGGAAGGAGATACACTGAAATGCATACAGCGACTTCCAGGAGGAACGATTGTAGTTCAAAAAAATAGGCAAGAAATTGCTGTGGGATTTGATCTTGCAAAAAAAATTCATGTAATTATTCAGTAAGTAGGTTTATGAAAACAGATAATTTAGTTAGTCTTGATAATGATAAAATAGCCACTTCATATACAACTCTTATTAAACAAAAGGAACTCCAAAAAGTTGTTCTGGTTGGTAATCCTAATGTTGGCAAATCTTGTTTCTTTAATTTCATGAGCGGAATGTATGTTGATGTTTCCAACTTCCCCGGCACAACAGTATCTATTACAAAAAGCCATTCTCAAGGTAATGATGTTTATGATACTCCGGGAATTTACGGTGTGGGTTCATTTAATGATGAAGAAAAAGTTGCACGCGATATAATCTTATCTGCTGACGTAATTCTAAACGTAGTCAATGCACTTAATTTAGATCGTGATCTTTTCCTCACTCTTCAATTAATTGATATGGGGAAAAAAGTTTCTGTACTGTTAAATTTTAGTGACGAGCTCAAGAAAAGAAAAATTAAAATTGATACGAAAAAACTATCCAACCTTCTTGGAGTTGAGGTTTATCAAACAGCTGCAGTTGATAAATTAGGGTTTGATAAAATTGGTGAAGCAATTAGATCTGCAAGAACCGGTAAGCAAGAACTAGATCTTCATTTTTTGCTCAATCAGGTTATAGAAAAATCTGTTCCACAATCGGATGCGCTATTAATATTGGAAGGCGATGAAACAATTGCACAAAAAAATAATGTATTGTGTGCCACTTCAGATGAACGTGAGCGGATTTACATCAACAGAAGAAATCGCGTAAATGAGATTGTTGACCTTGTTGAATACGAGGATTCAAAAAAAGGAGAGATTTTTAATCAGCTCGGTAGACTATGTTTGAATCCTGTAACAGGAATACCCATTTTACTTTTTATGCTTGTTCTTATGTACTTTTTCATCGGCGATTTGGTCTCTCAAAGAGTTGTAAATTTTACGGAGAATAAAATCGGTAAGAATTTATTTGAGTATAATGTTAAATCGTTTACAGGCAATTATACCCCCGTTAATGTAGAAGTAAAAATTCTTGATAATAACGGTAGCGTGATTAATGATAAAACTTTCAACTTCCCTTCCGGTATAAGTGCTAATCCTACACTTCAAAAGGAATTTTTCGAATTATCAAAACAAAATGGTGCGCAATCAAATTTCAATTTTCAAAATCCTTTTGTAAAACTTTTCTTCGGCGAGTTTGGTGTTGTAACAATGACAGTAACCTATTTACTGTTTCTGCTTCTGCCGTTGGTAATAGGATTTTATTTTGTAATGGCTTTATTAGAAGATAGCGGCTACTTACCGCGTCTTGCAACAATGCTTGACCGCTCGTTTAACAAAATTGGTCTAAATGGTAAAGCTGTAATTCCTATTATGCTCGGATTCGGGTGCATTACAATGGCAAATATTACGACCCGTATGCTTGGATCAGAAAGAGAAAAATCAATTGTTACGGCCATTCTTCAATTTGTAATTCCGTGTTCGGCACAATTAGCTGTAATAGCTGCTCTTTTAAGCGGAGCCGGATTCGCCCCGATGATGCTTTATATCTCGGTGATATTAACTGTATTGATAGTGCTTTCAACTGCTTTAAATAAAATGCTTCCTGGTGAAAGCTCTCCGTTATTAATAGATCTTCCGATGATTCGTTTTCCAAGAATGAGTAATGTTTTCAAGAAAACTTTTTTTAGAAGTTTTGGTTTTATGAAAGAAGCCAGCTTTTGGTTTTTTATCGGTGCCCTGGCTGTTGGAATTATGGAAATAAGCGGAATGTTAAGTGTTTGGCAAGATGTTTTAGCACCATTCACAACAACTTGGCTAAAACTTCCTAAAGAAGCAGCAAATGCTTTTGTAATGGGAATGGTTCGCAGAGATTTTGGTGCGGCCGGACTTTTTCACATGGATTTATCCATAATGCAAAAGACGGTTTCAATTATTACAATAACTCTTTTCGTCCCGTGTATTGCTTCGTTTGTTGTTATGTTAAAAGAAAGAGGATGGAAAGAAGGAATGATGATCTGGTTTGGAACTTGGATTGCCGCTTTTTTAGTAGGTGGAATTGTTGCACAAATAGTAATCTAATATGAAAAAAAACGAGTATCAAAAATATCCAATCATATGGCGTAAAGAAGATTTTTTCATAAAGATTTATTGTTCAATCCCTAACATTGCAACAGGAATATTAATTACAACCGACCGAGCCACATTTATCGTAGATCCCGGTGATGGAATATTACGCGATCTAAATAAAGATGTTGGTGCTGTTACAATTCTTAAAGTTTCAGATATATTCATAAGCCATGGCCATCACGATCACGTTGGCGGTGTTTGGTCGCTTCTTACATATTTATCTGTCCTAAGAAAGAAAAGTCCGCTCAACATTTTTTATCCGAAGGGCTGCAAAGAGATCGAAAGTATATATCGCGCATTTATTAAAGTTTATAGTAAAGAAGTATCTTATCAAATAAATTTAAAACCGATTGATTCTGTGAAAAATTTTAAGCGCGATTCGGTTATTATCAAACCATTCAAAGTAAATCATAGAGAGCCCACTGACGATGGTAATTCATCAGAATTAATTCCTTCTCTAGGATTTAAATTCATCTATGACGGTAAATCAATTTGCTACGGCGGTGATACTGCTTATTGCAGTACACTAGTCAAAAATGCAAAAGATTCAAATCTTGCTATTATTGAAGCCGGTGCAAAAGATGATATAATCTCTGATCTTCACATGACCATCAAGCAAGCAACTCAAATTGGAAAAACCGCCAAGGAATATTTTTTGGTTCATGTACCTGAATAATATTATTTTGGCAACCACAATATTATACCGATGAGGAAATCATGAAGAGAATTACTGTTCTATTAACAATTCTATTTCTCGTTTCAATTCAAGCACAGAATAAAATTTACAGACCGGAAATAACCGCCGAAGAAGTAAAAGCTAACGTGTTCTATCTCGCATCAGATGCAATGAAAGGAAGATTTACCGGAAGTCCAGAAGAAAGATTAGCAGGAGATTATATTAAAAGTGAATTTCAACTTTACGGATTAGAGCCTGCGTTTAACGGAAATTGGTTCCAAGAATTTCCTTTTATAGAAAGAGTTGAAATGACAAAAGCTAACTCTCTTTCTTTTGAAGTAAAGGGCAAAAAACAAAATCTTAAAACCGGAATTGATTTCACAACTGTTTCCTATTCAGGAAAAGGAAAAGTCAGCGGAGAACTAGTTTTTGCCGGATATGGAATTTCCGCACCAAAATTAAATTACGATGACTATGAAGGAATTGATGTTAAAGGAAAAACCGTAGTTGTTATGCGGTATCATCCCGAACACGACAGTTCAAAATCAGAGTTTGACAAATATGCTTCTTTTAGAAACAAGGCAACCGTTGCAAAAGAGAAAGGTGCTCTTGCAATTATATTCACCAACGGATATACACCTAAGAATGATGATGATCAGTTGATGGAACTTCACTACGACGGCGCACCTGCTATGAAAAATATTTCAGTTCAACATGTTAAAAGAAATTTTGTTGACGAACTTTTTAAGACCGATGGACAAAGTTTTGTTGAAGTCCAAAAACAAATTGATGCTTCAAAAAAACCATCATCTTTTGCATTTAAGAATGCCAAAGTATCCCTCTCGACCGAAGTAAAAGGAATAGAAAATAAAGGGAGAAATGTTGCTGGAATGATTGAAGGAAGCGATCCGGTTTTGAAAAATGAATTTATTGTAATCGGTGCGCATTACGATCATCTTGGAATTGATCAGTTAAAAGAATCTTCAATGTATAAAGGTCAAGACAAACAAATTCATAACGGGGCCGATGATAATGCATCGGGCGCAACTGGATTATTGGAAGTAGCGGAAAAATTCGCCTCAATGCAAGGATTACTGAAACGTAGCATAATCTTTGTAGCTTTTTCCGGAGAAGAACTTGGAATTCTCGGTTCAACATTTATGACGAATAATTTTCCGGCTGATATTAAAAATGTTGCTGCGATGTTAAACATGGATATGATCGGACGTTTGAACGAAGACAACAGTTTAACCATAATAGGCTCCGGTACATCCTCTAAATGGAAAGAATTGTTAAATCAAAAAAATATTTACGGTTTTAAATTAAGTATGAGCGATGGCGGATCGGGCGGCAGTGATCACCAAGCATTCTCAAATAAAAACGTTCCGGTTTTATTCTTTTTTACAGGCACACATCCGGATTATCACAAACCATCTGATGATCCTGAAAAAATAAATTGTGAGGGAGAAGCAAAAGTTGCTAATTATGTTTTTGATATTGCTCTTGTTGTTGATAATTTAGAAAAAAGGCCTGATTATGTAAAAGTTGAAGAACCTGCACAAAGAGGCGGTGAAGGTGGAAGAACTCGCGTGACAGTCGGGACTATTCCGGAATTCGGGTTTAACGGATCAGGTTATAAACTCTCAGGTGTTACTGAAGGCAGTCCAGCAGCTAAAGCGGGAATGAAACCGGGTGATATCATTGTAAAATTTGGTCCTAAAATAGTTAGCAATATTTATGATTTTATGTATGCCGTTCAAGATTACAAACCCGGCGATAGAGTTGATATTGTTGTTCAAAGAGGCGGGAAAGAAATGACTTTCAAAGTAGAATTGATAGCGAGATAGTTCACAGTTTACAGTAGGCAGTTTGCAGTTGGAAGTAAAAAAAGGCGAATCTTTGATTCGCCTTTTTTTGTTCATCTAAACGAATTTAATAACTCAACGAAACAGACAAAACAAAATTCCTCGGCATTCCGGGTTCAAGATACACTGCTTCGTTGTTTACAATATCAGGATTAATAAACGCAGACGCAGAATATTTCAAATCGAATAGATTGTTGACTGTCAAGAATCCCGTAAACGAAAAATTTCCAATTAACTTCAAGGGTTTGTTCAATCCCATTGTTGCATTTAAAACGTTGAATGATGAAACCGATAAAATATTAGCGTCATCAACAAAGTACTTTCCAATTCCATTCATACTGATAGAAACAAAAGCTCCACTCAATTCAACAGGTGCATAAGTTAAACTAACATTGTAAAAGAAATCCGGTACGCCGGCAACCTTATTGCCTTTGTAATTAGCAAACTTACCGGCTTTGCTCAAATCGTAATGAACAGAATCTATAAGATATTCTTGATATTTATTATTTGAGAAAGTAAATGCTGCGTTGACCGAAAATCCATGTGTGAATTGAACTGAAGTCCCGAGTTCAGCACCAATACGCTGAGTCTTACCCGCTGTGAAATAAAATCTTCCACCCCTGTAAGGGATAATATCATTCTTAATATCAATGTAGTAAAGGGCCAAATCATACGATAAATTTTTCAACAGTTCGTTTTTCTGAAATGCAATTAGTTGTTTTGTACCAATTTCATACGTTGTTGATATGATCGGATCAAGTAAGGGATTTATCAAATACACAAGATCTTGCCCGTAAGTTCCGGCTGGGTCTGTTTCATTGCCCGCAGGGACTTCAATGCCTCCTCCCAAATTTGCGTAAATACTATGGCTAGAAGAAATTCTATAAGTAAATCCTGCTTTGGGTGTTAACCGCTCAAAGATTTTTTCCTGTAATCCATATCCGCCAGTTATAAAACTTTCACTGTAATAAGCAATATTGTCATAGCGTGCACCCACAATTAGACTAAACTTTTCATTAAATAGAATTTCATCCTGGACAAAAGCACCTAACGTATTAGCACCTTCCCTTTTATTATCTTTTAATTCATCTCCGCGTGTATTAGTTGGTGATAAGCTATAGAATAAAATCGCACCCTCTTGGTAAGCTTCATCTGTACCAATTACAAGTTTATTCATAACTGACGAAAATAATTCCGAACTGTTTGTGTACATCAAATTTCCGCCGACATGATACCGGGTAAAGTCGCGGAACGTTCCGCGTTCGGATCTTTGAAGATATTTTGGATTTACAAACACCATTCCGGAAATTCCGTTCGCATTATCAAACTCATGATTCATCGTAATTCCAACTTTGCCTAAACGATTAAATCTTCTTTCATCTCTTTGTAAATAAGTTGGGTTTGATTGTGTGGGATCAGAATCGAATTGTTTCAGTGTTAATGGTCCCGGAATATGAAATGTATTTGAAACTCCTGAAAGAAAAATTCCAAGTTTAGTTACTTCATCCAGCTTGGAAACCAATCCTAAATTGAATAAAGTTCTAAAACTGGAAGAATGATCTCTCCATCCGGTTAAATTACTATTTGAGAGTGACGTAAAAAGTTTTCCATTTTGAAAATTAGAATTAGCCTTAACTTGAAGCTGATTAAATCCAAAACTTCCTGCAATAGTACGCAATGAGACTCCTTGATCGTTTCCTGCGGGTATTGTAGAAAGGTTCACAACACCGCCGGCAGCATTGCCCCAAACCGCAGAAGCACTAGAACGTATTACTTCAATATTATCTGCAATACTCAAATCAATTTGATCGAACGATGTTCTGCCGTCAGGTTCTGTTTCGGGAATTCCGTCAACCATAACACGGATTCCCCTTGATGTACCTGAATTTGATCTATCACCGGCACCCCGCGCTCCAAATCCGCGAATTACAAGCCGCACATCCTGGTTACCCGATCTCGACTGTGCTAAAACTCCGGGAATAGTTGAAAGCGCTTCATCCAATCCGTAACCGCGTAAGTTTTTTAATTGTTGTGATTGAAGTACTGTAACTGCGTAGGGAATTTCTAAAAGATTTTCAACATAGCGTGTTGCAGTCACTGAAATTTGCTTCATTTCATAAGTTAACGTGTCTGTTTGAGTTTTTTGCTGCGCCAGTACTACTGAAATTGTGATAAGAATAAAAAGAATAATTCTTTTCATGTGAACACCGCCATTCTATAAATTATTTTTTGATTTTAATTATATCCAATTACAAGTTGAGGTTTTAAAAAAATACTTCATTCTTGTTAGATAGAATTGTAACGATTTAATTAGATGAGTGAATATTTTGGAGGTGGAGTTAATATTTTCGGAGTGTTAAGATTGTAATTACAATTCAGATAGTTTGAATATTTTATTTTTTGAATTGGTGACTCATGCCCCCATTTAATACCGTATTCAGCATACTGTATCAGATGATTAAAACTAATTGAAGAACCAGCTAAAGCTTTTTCATTAAGATTTTTATTTATTGTTTTTGAATAATCCTTTTCCAGCCTATCTTCTTTTTCATCATGAACACAATAAAAAATAATTTTATCAGTTTGCTTTTCTTCTTTTACAATATCATACATCTTCCCCTCATATCTAATCTCTTTTTTATGGATACGCTGAAAGACCTTGCCTTCATCGATCACAGATTTAGTAATAGACAGCACTTCAATCTTTGCTTTTGATTCTGACATAACAATTTTCTCAAACGCTTCTTCTTTTGCATTTTCTCTTTCAATCAAAAAATGGAAAATGAATCCAAATGAGTTGAATGCAAAAATAAAAGCAACAAAAAGAAACATGATATTTCTAATTATAGTCATCTATACTGTTGGTAACTGATATACTGTTTAAAATAATAAAGGCGAACCAAAGATTCGCCTGCATTCTCAATTACTTTTGAATTTCTGTAAGAGGGATTGCTGTCCCCCTCATTGAGTGGACTTTGTTAGGAACGGGAATAGAAATGTTTTTATTCACATATTTTTCAAATTCATCACGGAAACGTGCTATCATAAATTTTACAGGCCACGCAGCTGCATCCCCTAAAGCACAAATTGTATTACCTTCTATATTATTTGCAACGCTTATCAGTAAATCCAAATCTGCTGATGTACCATTGCCTTCATCAATTCTGCGCAGAGTTTTTTCCATCCATCCCGTACCTTCTCGGCAGGGGGTGCATTGCCCGCAACTTTCATGATGATAAAAATGTGCGATGCGTATTAATACTTTTAACAAGTTTGTATCTTCGTCCATGACCATCACACCACCGGTACCGATTGCTGAACCAACTTCCTTCAGTGATTCGGCATCCATTCGTACACCTTCAAGCTGATCACCACGTAACGGAGGCATTGAGGATCCGCCGGGAATTACACATTTAATTCTTTTGTTGCCTCGAACTCCATCGGCCACATTAAAAATTAAATCAGTTAGAAGAACTCCGGAAGGTAATTCATAAACTCCGGGTTTGTTTACATGTCCGCTTACACCAAATAAAATTGTACCTGGATGTTTCGGCGCACCAATTTTTGAATACCATTCCCAACCGTTTTTCATAATTGCAGGAACGTTTGTAATTGTCTCAACATTATTGATTGTAGTAGGACAACCCCACAATCCACGCTGAGCGGGAAACGGCGGTTTAACACGCGGATAACCGCGCAATCCTTCGATTGAATTCATTAAGGAAGATTCTTCACCGCAGATGTAAGCACCTGCACCTTTGTGAATGAAAAGATCGCAACTAAAATCTATTCCAAAAGTTTCTTTCATCTTTTCGCCGATGAATCCCCGCGCATAAGCTTCATCAACAGCTTTCTGCATTAACCTAATCCATTTGCTGTACTCACCGCGAATATATAGATATGCCACCTTTGCACCAATTGCATAACAAGTTATAATTACACCTTCAATAAGTTGAAACGGATTATCTTCAAAAATTTGTCTGTCCTTAAAAGAACCGGGTTCGCTTTCATCTCCATTGACACAGAGATACTTCGGTTTATCCGTGGTCTTCGGCATGAAACTCCACTTCAATCCGGCAGAAAATGAGGCACCGCCTCTACCGCGTAAGCCAGATTTCTTCACTTCATCAATTATTTCATCCGGAGTTTTTACAAATGCTTTTTTAGCAGATTCAAATCCGCCATTTGAAAGATAGACTTCAATTTGATTTAGATTCGGTATTTCAGGTAAAACTATTTTTTCCATTTGGCCTTTTATCCGCAGCCCACTAATTATTAAACTAGTTGATATTTGAAACCCATTCTTTTAACCAATATTTTTCAAGGCAGTTTGAGACAACAAAAGGATCTTCATTCACTAAATCCCGAGCACTTTCAAAAGATTCACATGCAAAAGTAATACAGCCGCCGGAAAAATCGGAGAAAGGACCGCCTTTATAATCAACAAGATTTTTTTCTTTCCAGTAGTCAGAATGTAGGGGAGCCGCACTTTGTATTTTATCTCTTTTGTTGTTCATCAAATAGAAAAATATCACCGATTTCATTATGCTACGCCGTTTTAATAATAGACTCTAACTTTATTTTAATGACTCCAAAATTTCATCCACTTTTTCTTTACTTAAATTTTCAAAGTAGTCTTCGTTAACAGCTATCATAGGCGCATAACCACAAGCACCCATACATTCAACTTCTTCGAGAGAATATTTCCCGTCAGAAGAAACTTGCATGTGATCGAGTCCCAATTTATCTTTAACTCCATCCCAAATCTCATAAGCCCCGCGCAGCATACACGATACATTTGTACAAACTTGAACGTGGTATTTTCCCATTGGTTTGGTGTGATACATTGTATAAAATGTTACAACACTTAGAACATTCACTTTATCAATGCCAAGGACACTTGCGATCTCTTCCATCACTTCATTACTGATAAACCCATTTTGTTCTTGAGCGATATAAACAGTATCCATTACGGCAGCAAGCGCAGTAGGATATTTTTTTCTTGCCGCTTCAATTCGTCTAAAATTTTCTTCAGTAAACTTAAATGGCATATTACCCTAGACCTTTGTTCTTACTCTTTCTCTTAATCATACTCTTAATTTATTTATCCGCTTCACCCATTACAGGATCGAGCGAACCAATAATTGCAACAACATCCGAGACCATGGCGCCTTTGCATAACTGCGATACAGCTTGCAGATTACAAAAAGAAGGCGAATGAATTTTCAATTTCCAAGGTTGTCCGCTTCCATTACTTACGATATAAAATCCTAATTCGCCTTTTGGATTCTCTACAGAAAAATATGTATCGCCAACCGGCGGATTAATTCCAAAATTTATAATCATAAAATCATGAATAAGCTCTTCCATCTTGGAATAAATTTTCGTCTTATGAGGAAGAACCTTTTTCGGATTGTTGGCAATTACTTCACCTTGGGGGATTTTATCCAAACATTGACGTAATATTTTTACACTCTCTCTTACTTCATCACCTCTCTGGAAGTAACGAGCCAAACAATCACCTTGAGTAAATGTTGGAATCTTAAAATCTATTTCATTATAAAATAAATAGGGCTTGGCGCGGCGAACATCGTATTCTACTCCGCTTGCCCGTAAGTTTGGACCCGTAACACCAAGAGCAATTGCATCTTCTTTAGGAAGAATTCCGATTCCTTCAAGACGGTCAATAAAAATTCTATTTGAAAGCATCAGCTTATCCATTTCAACTAATGCTGGTTCTAATTCTGTTAAGAACTTAGCAATCTCTGCGATTGATTGATCGTCTATATCGGAAGCAACACCGCCAATGCGTGTATAACTTGTTGTGAATCTGGCACCTGCAATTCTATCGAAAATACTATTAACTTTTTCACGTTCTCGGAAAGTCCACATAACCATAGTAACTGCACCTACATCCATCGCAAAAGTACCAATTGCAATCAAGTGAGCCGCAATCCTTGAAAGCTCTGCGACAATCATACGAATGTATTGTGCTCTTTTAGGTGTTTCAATACCGGCTAATTTTTCTACTGCAAGAACATATCCTACATTGTTACACATCGTAGCAAGATAATCCAAACGGTCAGTATGCGGAATAAATTCTATGAAGCTCATGTTCTCAGCCATCTTCTCGTAACCGCGGTGCAAATAGCCAAGTTCAGGTACAATTCCAACAACAGTTTCACCATCAAGTCGCAATACAAGTCGAAGCACACCGTGAGTTGCCGGGTGCTGTGGACCCATGTTGATTACCATTTCGTTTTCAAGAACATCTTCGATTGTGAGGTTTTGATCTTCCTGAAGTTTCTTAAGAAGTTTTTCGTCGTTATATATTTGTTTAATTCTATCCATCTTAATCTGCTTTATTGGGAAGAGGTAAAGAGCCGGGAATTCCGAGAACAGGAAAATCTTTTTTCAATGGATGGTATTCAAATCCTTCCGGCATGTACATTCTTCTGAGATCGGGATGATTTAAAAATTTAATTCCGTACATATCCCATGTTTCGCGTTCGTACCAATTTGCACTTTGCCAAATTGATGTAACAGTTTCTATAGTTGGAGGATCATCATCAATATTCGATTTTAATCTTAATGTGTAATTTAATTTGAAGGAATAAATATGATAAACAGTGGTAAACCTTTTTTTGCGGGTTGCCCAATCAATTGCAGTTACATCTTTACACATAATGAATTGAAGATCGGAATCTTCTTTCAAGAATTTTCCAAGATTTACAATTTGATCTTTCTTAATCGTAATACTAAGGTCGTCCCTAAAATCCGAAATCTCTTCAACGGATTCGCTAAATTTTTCTTTTATTTTTTCAATAATTAGTTCTTTGGTATTCATGGATTAGTTTTGAGAATGTTCAAGTTCAGCAAGTGATCTATTCTTGAAATCGCGAGCTTTTGTTTTTGAAATTTTTTCTTGAATAGTCATTAATGCATTTAATAAATTTTCCGGACGCGGTGGACAACCGGCAGTATAAACATCAACCGGAAGAAATTGATCTATTCCCTGCACTACGCTGTATGAACGGTACATTCCCCCGGACGAAGTACAAGCTCCCATTGCAATTACCCATTTGGGTTCCGGCATTTGATCATAAATTCTTCTAACAACTTGAGCCATTTTATATGTTACGGTTCCTGCAACTATCATAAGATCGGATTGGCGTGGGGAAAAACGCATTACTTCAGAACCGAATCTTGCTATATCATATTTCGGGTCTGCAGCAGCGATCATTTCAATTGCGCAACAGGAAATTCCCATTGGCATTGGCCATACAGAACTCTTGCGCGACCATGCAACAATTGCATCTATTGTTGTTGTTAAAAATCCATCTTTTTGAAGAACAGCTTCTAATCCCATTTCAATCCGCCTTTCATATAGACATAAAGAAATCCTAATTCAAGCACTATTAAAAAAATAAACATCGGCATAAAAGCAAAAATTCCTAGATCGAAAAATAATTTTTTGAATTGTACTGCCCATGGATAAACATAAATTACTTCGATATCAAAAATGATGAACATCATTGTAACGAGATAATACTTAATCGAAATTCTTTCGTGAGTTGAACCTACCGGATCTTTTCCGCTTTCATAGGTCATAGTTTTAACTTTTGTCGGGCGTTGAGGACCAAAAAGAGTTGAAGAAAAAACAACAATTCCGCCAAAAGCTGCAGCTACAATTATCACTAGAATAATAGGTATGTAATCAAGAATCATAAGATTTATTTCATTTTTTGCACGGGAAAAATAAATGAATTGAGGTTAGAAAGCAAAACAGAATGTAAAGTGTAGAATGATGAGTGTAGAGTAAAATTCCATTTTATACTCTACACTCTAAACTCTACATTATTAAGCAAGAATTTCAATTAATTTTTCTATAACAGTATCTAAATCTTCATAACTAATAACTAGCGGCGGAAGCATACGCAACACTGTGGTTCCGGCTGGTAATGAAAGTATTTTATGATTAAGTAATTCAACTATTACCGGTTGAGATTTATCTTTTAATTCTATGCCGATCATCAATCCGATAATTCTAATCTCACGGACTTTTGAAAGCGGTTGTTTCTCCAATTTCTCTTTGAAATATTTTCCCTTTGTTTCGGCTTGTTCCCACAATTTATTTTCAAGCATGAAATTAATTGCAGCAATTCCCGCGGCGCATGCAAGCGGGTTTCCGCCAAAGGTTGAGCCGTGTTTACTTTTCTCAACTGTTATTTTATTCGAGCAAAGCAATGCACCCATCGGAAAACCACCGGCTATTGATTTTGCAAGCGTCATCATATCTGCTTCAATTCCAAGATACTCGATAGCAAACATTTTTCCGGTGCGGCAGAATCCGGTTTGAATCTCATCAATGATCAGAAGAATATTTTTTTCATCGCAAAGCTGTCTTACTTTTTGAAAATATTCTTTCTCCCCTATGTTTATTCCGCCTTCGCCTTGGATGGGTTCAAGAATTATTCCTGCAGTGTCATCGTCAACGGCCGCTAAAAGTTTTTCAAAATTATTATAAGGGACAAATGTAAAACCGGGAACTAACGGACCAAATCCTTCGCGGTATTCTGTTTTGTAAGTAGCACTCAATGCGCCCATTGTTCTGCCGTGAAAACCTTTCATTGCTGCTATGAATTTTGTTTTCTTAGTATTCAAACGGGCGAATTTTATTGCGGCTTCAATTGCTTCTGTTCCGCTGTTTGTAAGAAATGCTTTGGTTAAATTTTTAGGCGCTATACTGAAAAGTTTTTCCAAAAAAATTGCTTTTGTATCATTGTAAAAAGTATTGGCACAAGTAATAAGAGTTGCCGCTTGTTTTGAAATTGCCTCAACAACTTTATCGTTTGCATGTCCTACATTCGCAACGCTGATGCCTGCAGCCATGTCAATGTATTCATTACCTTGATCGTCCCAAACGCGCGCACCCTTCCCTTTTACCAAAACAACATCGCGGCGTGGATAAACATCAATTTCATATTTCTGAGTTATTGCTTTGTAATCTTTCATTGTATTGTGGTCCCTTTTCCATTTAATGCATCTTTAATTGGATTTTCAGTTTTGCCGTCTGATAGAATAACAGTTGTTTCTCCGGACTCGAACAATTTTCTTAATGCAAGAATTTTTCTTTTCATTCTTCCATCAACTTTTTGTTCCATTGCTTCCAACTCAGCTTTTGAAATGTTAGAAACAAGTGATGACGGATCGTTTTTATCTAATAAAAATCCCGGCGCTTCAATAAGAGAAATTATTTTTTCAGCTTTGAATTCGTTTTGTAGCAAAGCAATTATATCATCATTCTCCGAATTGATAGCAAAATTATTCTCATCTATTAACGGTACACTAAGTACGGGCGTATATCCGTTATCAAGTAATAAATCTAAAAGTTGTTTGTTAATTGCTTTTGGTTTACCTGAAAAGTCTCTTAACAATAATGTTTTTCCACCTTCACGGACTTTTATTCCACTATTTCGTTTACCTTGAATCACCTTTCCATCAACACCGGAAAGCCCGATAGCATTAACTCCATTCTGCTGAAGTAATTCTACAATACGTTTGTTCTTTAGCCCGGCATAAGCCATCATAGCGAGATCAATTGTGTTCTCATCGCTAAGAACAGAATCGTAGCCGGAGAGCGATGTAACGACTTTCTTTTCAATACCAAGTTTTTTTGCAAGATCATCACGCAAAGCATTTGCACCGTGAACAATAATAAATTTTTCATTTAGTGCTGCTAAATCTTTAACAATTCCGGCAAGATTTAGATCTTTCCCGCCGCCAATCTTAATTAAAAGCATGATATTTCCGTCAACGAATTATTTTGAATTGATGTCCAATCATTTTCATCAGTTAATTTTTCTGAACATATAATTATTTGATTATCATTTTTTTTCATCATCATTGTAAAGTATTCTTCATCTTCATTGAAATGGGAATAAATAAAAGCTGATTTCTCGTCAGTCAAAATTATATTCATAGCACGTATATAATTAGATTTATTTTTTATAATCTCTGTTCCTTTCCTTAAAGCATCCTTAATACTTCCTTTATCAAATCTTTTTATATAATTAAAGATTTTTTCAGCTCCTATTTTTCCTTCTTCTTTAATTTTTACGCCTTTAAGTTCGCCATTAAAAATAAAAATATATTTGTCATCATAAAACGGCATGTTATTTTCAACAACAATTCCTTCATCTTTGAAAGCACTTCTTGCATGTGCAATTAAACGGTTCGAATCACCAAACTGTGAAAGATCATCTTCCCATATCGGATTAACATTTTTATAATAATGGAATTTTCCGTTTTGTAAATATGCACAACCCCAGCCGTGTCCTTGAAATTCCTTGCTGTGCTTTGACATTTCTGAAAACTTTATCAGATAATCGGCTGTAGAAAAATATTCTTTCGAATTAACATAAAGTAATCTGCACATATTATAATCTTGCTCTTGCTCTTGCTCGTAATCTTAATCTTTGCAGAGTAAGATTATGATTAAGAGTAAGATTTTTAGATTGGATGAAGTCCCGGAAATTCTAATCCGGTCCGTTCATCAAAACCGTTCATTAAATTAAATGCCTGAAGCGCCTGTCCAGCAGCACCTTTCATTAAATTATCAATCGCACTTATAACAACCAGGCGATTTGAAAACTCATCTTTCTTAAATCCGATATCGCAATAGTTTGTGCCGATTAATAATTTTGGTTCCGGATAACGGTAAATGCCTTCACTCTCTTTAACGATTCTTATGAACGGCTCATTACCATATGCATCTCGATAAACTTTCCAAATATCTTTTTCCTGAAGATCATTTTTCAAGAAAACATGACAAGTGGCGAGTAATCCGCGAACCATATCTATCGCAGTTGCTGAAAAATGAATTGCAAGTTTTTGTCCGAATGAAAGTTCCTGCAGCATCTCTGCAGTATGTCTGTGTTGAGTTGGTTGATAGGAACGTACAACATTGGCTCTCTCGGGATGATGCGATCCTTCGTTACCTTTATTACCGCCCTCGCTAGATCCAACTTTAACTTCAATAACCGTTCTATCTAATTCAACTAAATTATTTTTATAAAGCGGATACAAACCAAGTATAGTTGCAGTTGCATTACATCCCGCACTTGAGATGTAGTTTGTTTTTTTCATTTCTGCGCGGTGAAGTTCGGGTATTCCGTAAACAAAATCGTTCAGCAAATCCGGGTGTGCATGTTTATGCCCGTACCATTTTTCATATTCGTTAAAGTCTTTCAAACGGAAATCAGCACTGAGATCAATAATCTTCGGAGCTAACTTTTTAAATTCATCAATCTTATTCTGTGATCTATTGTGAGGCAGACATAAAAATAAAAGATCGCACGGCAGAAGCTCGTTTGCAGAACTGAATTTGAGCATTGTTGATTTGCGCAAGTTCGGATGAATCTTGTAAACAAATTTTCCGGTATGGCTTTCAGATGTAACTTGATTTACATCAACATTGGGATGAAATAGTAAAAGTCTAAGTAATTCTCCTCCCGTGTAACCTGATGCGCCAATTATCGAAACTTTTAATTTCATTTTCTACCTTCGGCAACTTGTAAAATATATTCTACCATCTTCTGCGGAATGTTGACGCCGGTTGTTGTTATACTGTTTTTGTATTCCATTGTATAGTTTACTTCGTTAACCATCAATCCTTGTGTAGTCTCAAAAACATCTATTGCCACAATTCCTCCTCCGACAGCTTTTGCTGCACGGACCGAGATATCATTTAATTCATCTGTAACAGGACAATTAGTAGCAACACCACCCCGCGCTGTATTTGTTATCCAGTGAGCAGAAGATCTATAAATGGCAGCTATACATTTATCGCCCACTACAAATGAACGAATATCTTTTCCCTTTTTCTCAACATACTTTTGAATATAGAAAATAGAATGATGATACGAGCCAAGAACCGCTTTATGTTCCAGGATCGCTTCGGCTGCATCGCGGTCATTTACTTTTGAAAGCAATCTTCCCCAGGAACCTACTGCAGGTTTTAATACAACGGGATAACCCATCTCCTCAATTGTTTTAAGTGCAGATTCTTCAGTGAAAGCTACCCGTACTTCCGGCTGTGGTACTTTATGATCAGCTAATGCACATGATGTCAAAAGCTTATCACCGCAGATAGTTGCTACGCTATATGTATTCACACATTTAACTCCGGCTGTTTCAAATAATTTCAAACCATGTAATGCTCTTGAGTGATTAATACACCGCTCAACAACAATATCAAGATTAAATTTATCTTTACCTATATTAAATTTAATTTCACGGTCGTCAATCATTACCAATTCAATTCCCTTTTTCTTATTGAATTCATCAATAAGGAATTTTTCATCTTTTCGAATCAACGAATGAAGCAGCCCGATTTTCATTTTACTCTCCTAGTTCAATATATTTAAAAAGGTAGAGCTGAGAAAATTATCTCAGCTATTGAATGTCTTGTGATGTTTAACTGCATCAACGATATGTTTAAGTTCGGCAAGATCAACCGTACGGCCGCGTTGACCAACAGATTTTACTTCTTTAAGAACATCCATTTGATGAGGCTCATCTAACGAATTTTCATCTATCAATTTTAACGCATACCTCAATGAAGCTATTCCCGACATATGATCAAGCGAAAAAGTTCTTGTCCGTCCAAGAATTTCCGGATTCAAACTTTCATAGTGCATCGGATTAATAGAAGCCGCATGTGTATGAACACCAGCACAATGTGTAAAAGCATTTTTTCCTGTAACAGGAAAGTTTGCCGGGATTGGAATCCCTGAGTGTTTGCTTACTAAATCGTACAGCTCTACTAATTTTGAAAGATTCCATCTGGTTTCGTTATAATCAACTGTAAGCACAACAAGTAGCGATGCAAGATCAACAATACCTGCTCTTTCACCTAAACCTAATGCAGCTGCATCAATTATACTTGCACCGGCTCTGTATGCATCAAGTGCATTTGCAAGTGCCAAGCCGCGATCGTTATGGCAATGAACTGCAATTCTAGGATGCAAATTTAGTTTATCTAATTCTTGAATTAAACGTGATATATAATCATACATGCTTCTTGAAGTTCCCGGAACCATATAACCAGTTGTATCGGCAACACTAATAATATCCGCACCGGCTTCAACTGCCGCCACTGCTGCTTTAACTACGTTTTCAAATTGAGATCGAACCGTATCCTCGGGAGTGTAACGAATTAACAGATTTGGTTTCTGTGATTTTGCATATTTAATAACATCAGTAATTTGTTTAATTGCAGAATCAAGATCCTTTTTAAAAACTGTTGATAATCTTTCGTCTGAAACGCAATAAAATATTCCGAGGAATCCAACACCGCATTCAAGTGCAAGATCAACATCACTTTGAAGAGAACGTGAGTGAGCACCAACAACAGCTTTGTATCCTTTTTGTGCAATTGATTTTACAGCAGCATGAATCTCTGGTGTTACCATAGGATGACCGGATTCTATGATGTCAATGCCAATTTCTTCCAGCAAACTTGCAATAGCAAGTTTTATATGTTTATCAAAATAAACACCCGGAGTTTGTTCGCCTTCGCGTAAGGTTGAATCTAATACCCAGATCACTTACTCACCCCAGTCTTCTTCTTCTTGAGGTGCTTCTTTTACTTGAGGCGGATTGACGGAAACTATTTCCAATTCAGTTCCGCAATCGGGGCATCCAATTAATTCACCTTGGACTGCATCGGAAGCCAGTTCTATTTGAGCGCCGCATACAGGGCATTCTGTTTTCATTTTATATCCTTCAATTTATAAAGTGTTGCAAAACTATGAAACTAATTTTTTCAATGCAACGATTTTGACATGAGATTAAAAAAAATTAATCGGGACGCCTAAGTGGTAAATTACGGCAAAAAGTTCCGTGAATAATTATTCATAATGATGCAGGAAGATGCAGGTCAGCTATCAGCAGTCGGTTTTCAGTTTTTTGTTTTTGATTGAGTATTCAATTCTTCAACATGCCCGATTGTGTCATTCAATTTTATCATCCATTCATCCTTAACTAACTCAAAATCATGTTTATATCTTTTCTCAACAGGACCCGATGATTGATATTTTTCTCTTAACGGATTTACCTGTCTGCCGTTTTTCCAAAAGCGGAAACAAACATGCGGACCGGTTGCCAATCCGGTACTTCCTACAAAACCAATAATTTGACCTTGCGAAACCAAAACTCCTCGGTGTATTCCTTTTGCAAAGCGCGACATATGCAAATATTGTGTTGTATAAGTAACATTGTGTTTTACTTTAACATAATTTCCATTCCCGCTTGAATAACCTGCTTCAAGAATTACTCCGTTGCCGACTGTCATAATCGGTGTTCCTGCCGGAGCGGCATAGTCCGTTCCCAGATGTGATTTATTTCTATGCAAAATTGGATGATACCGGCTTAATGAAAATTTTGACGATATACGGGAATATTTCAAAGGCGCTTTTAAGAAAAGTCTTTTAAGGCTATTTCCTTTTTCATCAAAATAGCTTTCATTTTTTTCTTTATTAAAGTAAAATGCAAAATGATTTTCTTTATTGGAATAAAAATTAGCTGCATATATTTTTCCGACATCAACCGGAACACTATCCACTAATATTTGCTCATATATGACTTTGAAACTGTCCGTCGGTTGAATTCTAAAAAAATCAATTTGCCATGCATAAATATCTTCCAGTCTTGCAGCGATTTGGGATTCAATCTTTTTTTCTTGAAGTGTTTCATATAAAGAATTATTGATCACCCCCGAAACTGTTCTTTCTCTGATTGTAACCGGTTTTTGTTTTTTATAAATATTTATTGAGTCTGCAATATCAAAAACCACATAGTTAACCGGATCTTGAACATATACTAAATACTTAACAGTCTCTACAGAATCCCACTTAGCATAAACATATAATTCGTCGTCGGCTCTAAAACTGCGAAGCGGAAATATATTTCGTGCCGCTTTTTCTATCTGATTAATTTTTTGCTGAGTTACTCCATGAGGAATTAAAATATCGGAAAGAGTTTGATCTGCCTCTATTGTATCACGTACTTCAATAAGATTTGCAACGCTCAATCCGAATTGATTAGGTTTTATTACTTCACTCTTTGTTGTTTTTTTTTCACTCTTACATGAAGTGAAAAATAAAACGAGTGGAATTAAAAAAAATATATTTATGTAATGATGTGTTTTTTTCGGCATTAGGTTGATTTCCTAATAATCTCAACTGAATTAATACCTTCAGCTTCAGCTGAAAAGTTAGGAATAATTCTGTGGCGGAGTACAGGAATCAGAAATTCTTTAACATCATTTATTGCAGGAGTAAATCGTCCTTCCATAACAGCTTTAGTTTTAGCAGCAAGAATTAAATATTGAGATGCCCGCGGGCCAGCTCCCCAAGCTACGTGTTCTTTTATAAAATTGTTTTGGTTATTTGTTGTTGGCCGTGTATTGTTTACAAAATTAACAGCGAATTCAATTACATTTTCAGCAACAGGAACTCTTTTAATTAAATTTTGAAAATTGATTAGTTCATTTGTGCTTAATACTTTTTTCAATTCCGGTTTGTAATCACTAGTTGTTGATTTAATAATTTCAATTTCTTCTTTAAAGCTTGGATAATCCAGCCACAAATTGAACATAAAACGATCAAGTTGTGCTTCGGGCAAAGGATACGTTCCTTCTTGTTCGATTGGATTTTGTGTTGCTAAAACAAAGAACGGCTCTTCAAGTATTCGGGTTACACCTGCGGCAGTTACTTTGTGTTCCTGCATTGCTTCAAGAAGTGCGCTTTGTGTTTTTGGCGGAGTTCTATTGATCTCATCGGCCAATATAATATTTGCAAAAACCGGACCTTGAATAAATCTAAATATACGTTTCTTAGTTACGGGGTCTTCATCAATTATTTCCGTGCCGGTAATATCGCTTGGCATTAAATCCGGAGTAAACTGAATCCGGTTGAATTTTAGATCGAGAACTTCCGAAAGTGTTTTTATTAATAATGTTTTAGCCAGGCCAGGCACGCCGACAAGCAAACAATGACCACGGGAAAGAAGACTAACGAGAAGATCATTAACAACTTGATCCTGTCCAATAATCACTTTTGCAATTTCTTGTTTGATCTGTTTTACTGATTGAGCTAACTGCTCAACCGTTTGTACATCGTTAGTATTTTTCTGATCTGCCAATATATTTCCTTAGTTATACTTTAGGGAAGGAAAATGTTTTCGAAATTATATTTTTACTTCCCAATATATTTTACTTTTTATCTCGCTCATCCATTTATCATACAATTTTTTCTTTTTGTAATACTCTGCAATCCGTTTTATTTCCGGGTAGTCAATATCCAAATTTGCCTTATGAGCAGGGATTCTCTTCTCCAATTTTACTATATGATAGCCATAAACATTTCTATCAACTTCAAGCCGTTTTGGAAAACTTATTTCTCCTTCTTTTAATTTATAAATTACATCAAGAAGAGATTTATCAAGTTGACTTGCTTCAAATGTTCCAAGTTCTCCACCTAACTTAGCAGATTCTTTATCATCACTATATAGACGGGCATAATGCTCAAAAGTATTTTTACTTCTAACTACGCTGTCTCTTAAATCATTTAGAAATTCAATAGCCTTAAGATCTGATTCTTCATCGCTCTTAACTTTTATAAGAATATGCCTGCAATGAATTGATTCTCCGTGTCTTTCTAACAGTTGAATAATATGAAAGCCGAAAACAGTTTCTACAACACCGGATAATTGATTTGGTGCCAACGCAAATGCTGCCGCTTCAAACTCGGGCACTAATGCACCTCTTTTAACTGAACCAAGATCTCCACCTTGTGATGCGTTACCTGTATCATCGGAATATTTTTTTGCAAGTGATGCAAAATCCGCACCTTTCTTGAGTGAATCCAATAATGACAAAGCAAAATCCTTTGCTTTCTTTTTTATTCGTTCCCCTGTCTTAGGATTTTGGAAAATATGCTGTATAACAAATTTTTCCTGAACATCCGGCAAAGAATCACGGAAGGTCCCAAAAAAATCTTCAACTTCTTTTCTTGTAGCATCAAGTTGACCGAATTTTTTTTGCTGAAGCATATAAGACATTAATCCTTTACGAGTATCTTCCTGCAGCGATCGTTTTATTTTTTCATACGGCATACCGTAAATTTGTTCAAGCCGGTCACGTGAACCATATTGCTGAATAAAATAATTCATCTGATCTTCAAGACGTTGTTTCACTTGATCGTCGGTAACTGTTATAGAATCAAGTTCTGCCTGTGCAAAAAGCAGTTTTTCCTCAATCATTGAATTTAGAATCTGGCGGTGTAAATTTATATCTGCCGGATTTAAATTCTTTTGTGCAGCTTCCATATTAATCCTAAAATCAAGCTCCGATTGTAGAATAATTTCATTATCAACAACAGCAACAATTTTATCTATTACCTGCTGAGCATTTATTATTCCTGCAAATACAAGCATAATTAAAAATATTTTTCTCATTCTGAATACCTCACGATTTCCAAATTATGATCTGCAATTAATTTGTCTATATACTCTTTCATATACTGATTTCTTTTAATAATTGATAACCGTTCCTTTACTTCTGTTTTCACCATATCAAGCGAAGGGATAAGATCTTTACCAAATTTTTCTAAAAGTTGAACAACAGTAAATTTCTTCTGTTCCGTTTCTAAAACCACGCTTATTTCATTTACGCCTAAAGTTGTAATAACGCGAAGTAATGTAGTCGGTTGAATCTGATATTTCAATAACATTTTTTTTGATTGCAATTCGATTACTGATTGATCATTCCTGTACTGATTTAAGGCTCTATTCCACTCGGTTTCCAGCAAAGAATTTCTGAATTCTACAGCTTTATTATAGTCATTAAAACTTATTACATTAAATATGTATGCATCATCAACCAGTTTGAAATCATCTTTATTGCTGTCAAAATATTTTTTTATTTCTTCATCAGTTGGTTCAACTTTATTCTCGTCAGCTATTTTTCTCATGAGCAAAGCCGAAGCTAATTCTTTTTTGGTACGGTCGAACAGCGATCTGAACTCAGCATCGTTTAATAATCCTTCATCAGCCGCTTCTTCGTATAAAACCTCAGATTTTATCCAATTGTTGATGTACTCTTCTCTATAAATTCCTTTATTACGTTCATCTTTTAAAGCTAATTTAAGATCATCCTCTGTTAAAACAGACTTATTTACTTTTGCAACATACTTTGACGGTTTCTCTTCTTTTGAACAACCAAATTGAGTTAATGCAAAAGCAAAAATTATTATAATAAAATAATTGTTAATTCTTATATGCCTTACTAAGTTCATCATAATAGAGTTTTGGCTTATAGATATTTTTCAGTTTATTCAAGTACTCGGTTTCCAGTCGTCTGCTTTCGCTTTCTTGTAATTGACTGTTAGCTTCAGCTTTTGCTTCATCAAAAGTTTTTAAGCGAGCCGGATCGCGTTTGATTAGCTTTACAATAGACCAGCCTTTATCAAACTCGAAAGGGTTAGAAATATCGCCAATATTCTTCAATGAGTTAGATTGATTTGCTAATTCATTGAAGCCAACATCAACTAAACCATGATAACCCGGTGTATTATCATATCCTGTTCTTTGATTATATTTTGTAGATAGAGAATCAAAGTTGGAATTTGAAGACACTAATGAATAACATACTTTAGCTAAAGAATCCGTGTGGCAATAGATCTCCTTAAACTCAACTCGGTTATTCCATTTATAGTTTTGTTTATTTTGTTCCCAATATGAGTAAATTTTTGCACTATCAATAGAAATTTTAGACCATACTTCTTCTTCAAGAATTTGGAATAAATAAATTCCCTTTTCGTATTCATCAACCAACTTTGCAAATTCGGGATTTTCATTATCATATGTTAATGCTTTTTCCTTGATTAATAAGTCGCCAGAATATGCTTTCAACGATTCTTCAAGAATTGCCGAGTTAATAACCATATTTATACTAATATTATGACTGATCATATACGCGAACAAACTATCACATGGATAGGATTTATCATTAATACTAAAAAGTTTTTGATTTCCTACAGCTTTTTGCAATTTACTTTTCCAGTAACTCTCAGCAATTTTTGTAGTATCACTGTTAGCCATTATTCTAGCAAATGTTTCACTGTTTAAGGAATACTTCAATTCCTTTCTCAATTTTTCTACGAGTTGATCATAATCTTTTTTATAACGCATCCTATCGTAAATTTCTTTAAGATTTTCTTTCTCTTGTTCGTAAGTTGGATAAGGGGATTCATCTACTAATCTTATTAAGTGAAAACCAAATTGTGTTTTAACAATTGGCGAGACTTCTCCTTTTTTTAATTTAAAAGCCGCTTCATCAAATTCTTTTGCGGTACGGCCGCGTGTAATTGACCCAATAAATCCTCGTTGCTCGGCGCTCCCTTTATCTTTAGAATATTTAAACGCCATTTGACCAAAGTTAGCACCATTCTTTATTTTTAATTCTATGTCTTGAATTGTTTTTAATGCTTGCACAGTATCTGCTTTGCCGGTTGAATCAGCAAAAGGAATTAATATATGTTCGACAGAAATAGATACCCTGCGGGGATGTTTCTCAGTTATCTTAATAATATGATACCCTGCACCTGAATAAACTAATTCGGGATAAATTTTTCCTAATTCAGTTGAATAAACTGCATCTTCTATATTTGTATTATTTACTAAGCCTGCGGTAAAATAATAAACATCTCCGCCTATGTTTTTTGTATAAGGGTCTTTGGAATATTGTTTAGCGAGTGTTGCAAAATCTTCTCCGTTTTGAATACGCTTTATCAGTTCATTACCCAGTTCTTTAACTTTATCCACGTTCATTGTTGAATCGGGTGTAAGAAAAATATGACTTGCTCTAAATTCTGTTTTCCTTTTTTCATAAAGCTTATGCATATTCGGTTCGTATAATTTATCATTTAGATATAAAGTAGAACCAATGTTCATCTTATAATCATGCAATTCCTTTTGCATATCGGAGTCTTTAGTATATCCGCGGACTTCTGCATCACGTAATTTTAATTTATAGTTAAGATAGAGATCAAGAAATTTTTGGTAAGAACTTAACGAATCCGTTTTAGCTTTTTCGATTCCACCCGAATTTCGTGCATAAGCTTTTTCAAAATCATCTAAGTAAATTTTATAATCTCCATATTCGCCGACAACTGTACGCTGACCCTGTTGAGAACACGAAATAAAAATAATTAACGGTAGAATAAGTAGAATTATTCTTGCCTTATACATTAGTAAACCTCCATTAGTGTAAATTTTAGTTTGTTATTTTACCCATTGATGGTTAGAAAATCAAGGAAGGAAGCTGTTGTTTCTTCAGGTACTAATGCTTCTTTCGCCGAGTTTTTATACTGATTGGTGATGTATTGCGTTCCCAGAAAACTCCGAATTCATAACCTTGAATTGATCTATTTTTTTCCGCTGCCTCAAGCCGTTTTTCAGCTATACAAGCAAAAAATTTGTCTAATTCGATACCGACATATTTACGGTCCAACTTCTTAGCAACAACAGATGTAGTGCCTGATCCGAGGAAGGGATCAAAAACCAAATCCCCTTTGTTAGACCCGGCGAGAATTAATTTGGCAATTAATTTTTCCGGCTTTTGAGTAGGATGAGGGGTATTTTCCTCCATAGACCAGAACGGAACTGAAATATCATTCCAAATATTAGAAGGAAAAGTTAAACGATAATCGCCATTCTTAATTGAACTCCAATCTTTCGGTTTCCCATTTGCATCACGATACGGTGCAAGGACTCTTCTGTTCAGTTTTACAGCATCAGCATTAAAAGTATATTTATTTGAGTTTGTGCAGAACCAAATATCTTCCGAATTGTTCTTCCAATTTTTCTGAGCACCTCTTCCTTTTTCTCTTTCCCAAGTTATCCGGTTTCTAACAATAAAATATTTTTCTAGGACAAGGGGAATAGAAATAGAGGTATGCCAGTCACCACAGAAATAAATTGAAGCATTTGGTTTCAAAATCCGTTTTAGTTTTAATATAAAACTTTCTATCCATTCGGCGTATTCATGAATTGATTTTTCCTTAAAGGAAGTTTTGTTAAAGGTTTTAGTAAGATTATACGGAGGATCTATAATTATTAAGTCAACAAATTTTTCCGGTAGTAAATCCAAGACACCAGATAAATTTTGGTTAATGGTTTTATTAATAACTTCTGTCTCGGAAATTTTATCGCTTAGTTTTATTAGTCGTTTAGAATATTCAGCAACTTCACTTTTGGTAAGAGTAATTGTTTTATTTCGGGGTGATTTTTGTTTCGCCAAAGTGATTCTTTATAAATAAATAGATATTTAATAATTAAATGCTGTCATTTGTCATTCTGAGCGAAGCGAAGAATCTTAAGATGCTTCAGTCGCTTCGCTTCCTTCAAAATAACATATTCGATTTTTAGGATGACCTTATTCTTAAAAATTATTTAGCTGTCTTGCCTAGCGCAATCGCTTCGTCAATTTCAATTACTTTTACTTTCCCTTCTTCCTGAGCATCTACAGCTAAGATCATTCCTTGTGATTCGATTCCAAATAATTTTGCCGCTTTAAGATTAGCAACAATTAAAACTTTCTTCCCAATAAGTTCTTCGGGTTTATAACTTTTTGCAATTCCGGCAACTAATTGGCGCTGTTCATTGCCTAAATCAATCTGAAGTTTAAGAAGTTTATCACTCTTCTTGACGTTTTCAGCGGCAATAATTTTTGCCACTTTTAATTTTAGCCGTTTGAATTCATCAATAGTAATTTCTTCTATTGATTCCATTGGCTTATCTGCCACCGGTTCGAGTTTATTAATTTGTTCTTCAATCACTTTATCTTCAATTTTTGTGAATAAAATTTCTGCTTCATTAAGTTTTTGACCGGAATGTAAGATTGAATTTCCGGATTTTGACCATTCTGTTGGCCGCGCATTCAACATTTTCAAAATCTTTACACTTGTATTAGGAATTACAGGTTCAAAGATTACACCGAGGGTATAAATTGTATTTAGGCAAATATTTATTGTTGTTGCACACTGCTCTTTATTTTTCTTTGAAGTTACCCAGGGTTCCGAGTCATTAAAATATTTATTCCCTGCACGGGCAAGGTTCATCATTTCAAAAACAGCATCTTTGATTTTATAACGCTCAATTAAATCTGCAATTTTTTGCGGTTGGGATTTTAAGTAATCAAGCATCTCCCCATCAATTTTTTGCAGTTTGTTTCTTTCAGGAACCTTACCTTCAAAATGTTTGTGGGCAAAAGTAAAAGTCCGGTTCACAAAGTTTCCGAGAATATCCGCTAGTTCACCGTTAGTACGCGATTGAAATTCTTTCCAGAAGAAGTCCGTGTCCTTATTTTCCGGAAGATTTGCAGCGAGAGTATAACGAAGAAGATCAGCAGGAAATAATTGTAAAAATTCTTCAAGATCAATCCCCCATCCGCGGCTTTTTGAAAATTTCTTACCTTCAAAATTTAGAAATTCGTTCGCGGGAACATTCTGCGGCAAAATAAATTTATTTTTATTAGCATCGTTCCAAGCCATCAAAATTGCGGGGAAAATGATTGTATGAAATACAACATTATCTTTCCCTATGAACGCAATATACTTTGTGTCTTTACCTTGCCAGTATTCCTTCCACAAATCGGGTTCACTTCGTTGATGAGATAATTCTTTTGTAGCCGAGATATAACCAAGAACCGCTTCAAACCAAACATAAAGAACTTTATTTTCAACACCATCAAGCGGAACTTTAACACCCCAATCAAGATCGCGGGTTATTGCGCGGTCCTTCAAACCATCGTTGAACCATCCCCGGCAATAATTAAGAACATTATCTTTCCATCCGTATTTTTCATTCATCTCATCAATATATTTTTTTAACCGGTCTTGATATTTTCCTAAAGGGAAAAAATAATGTGATGTTTCTTTCAATACCGGGGTTTCTCCGCTAATCTTACTCTTCGGATTTTTCAATTCAGATGGATCATAAAGAGAGCCGCATCTTTCACATTCATCACTCCGGGCTTCTTCATTTCCGCAACGCGGACAAGTTCCTTCTACATAACGATCAGGTAAAAACATTCTTACTTTTTCATCGTAGAATTGCATCGTTTTCTTTTCTACTAGAATTCCTTGATCATAGAATGATTTGAAAAAAGTTTGTGCAGTTTCATGATGGATTGGCAAACTAGTTCTAGAGTAAATATCGAAGCTCATTCCAAATTTTTCAAAAGCGGTTTTGTTCGCATTATGAAATCTGTCAATAACTTCTTTGGGAGTAATCTTTTCTTTATCTGCTGTAATAGTTATTGGAACACCATGTTCATCTGATCCGCAGATGTAAAGGATATCATCACCGTTCAATCTTTTATACCGTACATAAATATCAGCCGGCAGATATGCGCCGCTTAAGTGTCCAAGATGAATATTCCCATTTGCATACGGAAGTGCCGATGTAACTAAAACTTTTTCCTTAGCCAAGATTTAACTCAATATTGTGGTTTATTTGCGGGTAAATATAAGAAAATTCTCTTTTGTATTCGTAAAGTAAGTGCCGTAGAAGTTATCGGCCTACCTTAAAGCTGGCCATGGGTTGCTAATAAGCTCTTATGGAATTTCAATAGGTATATTCTATAGCAGCAATTTTGCTAACTATGAACATTCAATTTTTTTTTTATTGCATCAATTAATATCTCTTTTGTGAATGGTTTAGGGACATAATCATCAAATCCACAATTCATTAACCTTGCTTTGTCTCCAGACATCACATAAGCAGTTACGGCCAGTACAGGAATATTTTGATATCCTCGGATATTACGAAGTCGTTTCATGGTCTCAATCCCATCAATCCCTTCACCCAGATTTATATCCATCAAAACTATGTCAAACTGTTTTTTTGAGGCAAGTGCCAGCGCAGTAATTCCGTCAGCAGCTTCGTTAATCTCAAAATAATCTTTCAAAAACAACTTCGTAACATCTCTGTTTGATATGTTGTCTTCCACCATAAGAATAGAGGGCATTTTTTTTGAAGTTGCAGGAGGTTCTTCGATAGTTGTAGTTCTTCTTCTCTCTTTTATTTCCTGCTGTAGCTGTGTTTCGTTCATTTTAAGCGGGAGACTTATAATAAAAGAGGTGCCTTTACCCGGCTCGCTTTCAAGTGTAATTTCCCCTTTCATCAATTGAATTGACTTCATCGCGATTGTTAAGCCTATACCGGAACCTTCAAAACCTCTACTGTATCCTTGACTAGCCTGAACAAACTCACCGAATATTTTTTTGTGCTGAGAGGGCGAAATTCCAATCCCTGTATCTTTTACTTTCACAATCGCTACATGCTTGCCATGTGATTGTCCGGTCGTTACCTTGACTGAAACGCCACCCTCTTTGGTAAATTTAATGCCGTTACTTATTAATTGGAAAAGTGCATTGCCGAATAGGTCCGGATTTATTTCGGAGTATATGTTTTTGTCAGTTGCAGCAAAACCCAGTGAAAGATTTTTGCGGTAAGCGATTGTTTGCAGCGCTCTAACTTTCTTCTCGACCTCATCAACTATATTTTGGACCGAAAACGCTATCTGAGCATTTCCCGCTTCTATTTTTGACAACTCAAGAATGCTATTCAATGTTGTATTAAGTCGTGTAGCCCCGTCCATAATACCTTCAATCATTGAAAGATGCTCGGGATCAGAAATTTCTTTTTGAAGCAGTTCCGAATACCCCATTATTGCAATCATTGGAGTTCTTAGCTCATGACTCATATTGGAAAGGAAACACGATTTTAATCGATCCATCTCCTCGGCTTTTTCTTTTGCTGCAATTAATTCTTCCTCTATCTTCTTTCGTTCTGTAATGTCTTCAACTGTTCCTTCGTAATAAAGAATCTTGCCTGATTTATCTTTAATTGCTTTCGCACTTTCTCTTACAAAAATTTTCTCGCCATTCTTTTTTGTCCATACCGATTCTCTTCCTACAATTATTCCTTTGGATTCTATTTCCTCTTTAAATCTTGCACGGGGATATAACGTCTCAAAACCTTCCTTTTCTAAATTTCGGTTTTTCAATTCTTTAAACGAGGAATAACCAAGCATTTGTGCCAGAGCAGGATTCACCATAAGTATTTCGCCTGAAGGTGCAGTTCGGTACAGGCCTAGCACAGCATTTTCGAAAAGGCTTCTGAATTTTTCTTCGCTTTCAGTAAGTGCAACCAGCATCTTTTCACGCTCGGTAATATCCAGCGAAGCTCCTATAATGCCAATCGTTTGTCCTGCTGAATCGAAAAGGGGTTCTACAACTAAATCAAAATAAAATGTCTCACCTTTCCAATGAACTGTAACTTCGTCGCGGACTCTTTGATTAGTTTTCAAAACGTGGCGTTTAATCTTAGTAATTCTTTCTGCTGCTTCGCGGGGCAAAAGTTCATAATCTGTCTTGCCAACAACCTGTTCAGGCTTGTAATTAAGCTGCGGCTGATACATCCAAGTATATTTTAATTCTTTATCTTGATGAAATACGGCAATGTTTACAGTGGAAAGTCCAATGCGCACACGCTCTTCATTCTCTCTGATTTTTCTGTTTGCTTCTTCAAGCTCTTTCTTGCGGCGAGACTCTTCAATAACTCGTTTTATAGTTACGCCGAATTTTTCAATTTTCTGTTTGAGAATGTAATCTGCAGCTCCCCACCTCATTGCTTCGATAGCTACATCTTCACCAAGCGTGCCGGATAAAAAGATAAATGGGGTATCGGGTTGAAATTTTTTCGCAAGCCGGAGAGCATCTATTCCGTCAAAATCTGGCAGCGTGTTATCGGAAAGTATTAAATCGAATTGTGTGACTTGAATTGCATTAATGAATTCATTTTTCAGGAATACTCGTGAGATTGTGCAATCGATCCCTTCCTTTTCCAAATGAGATTGTAATAACTCCGCGTCAAGATCGCTATCTTCCAAATGAAGTATTTTAATTTTGCTTTTCATCTCTACCCCGCTCGCCTTTTAATCTAATTAATGTTTCTAAAAATATATAACAAAAACTAAATTAATATCGCTTGTAAGTTGTGTCTTACCATATTCTTTATAACTCAACTGTCTCGTTTATCAGTGCCCAGAATAAACCCAAATTTTTTACGGCATCAACGAACTCTTGGAAGTCGACAGGTTTAACAACATAGGCATTAACGCCAAGCTTATAACTTTCTACCAAATCCCTTTCTTCACGGGAAGATGTAAGCATAATTACCGGAATTAATTTAAACCTATCATCAGTTTTTATTACACGAAGAACTTCTATCCCGTCCACCTTCGGCATTTTTATATCAAGTAGAATTGCGGCGAGCGCACTGTCTTCACTCTGCGCAAATCTACCTCTCTTATAAAGATAGTCCAGTGCTTCTTCGCCGTCGTTGACACAAATCACCTTGTTTGCAAGTTTGTGTTCTTCCAAGGCAGCTAGCGTAAGTTCTCTATCTTTAGGATTATCTTCCGCGTACAAAATGTTTTTTACGTTACTCATATTATCCCCTACATTTATTAAAGTTAGTCTTGATTTTCCAACCGTGAGGGCAGAGAAAAATAAAAAGTAGCTCCTTTGCCTTCCTTTCCCTCCGCCCAGGTTTTACCGCCATGTTTATGAATAATTCTTCTAACCGTTGCAAGTCCTATTCCGGTGCCCTCATACTCTTCATTGCTGTGCAATCGTTGGAATACACCAAATAATTTGTCAACGTATTTCATATTGAATCCCGCACCGTTATCTTTCACATAAATTATCGTTTCATTGTTCGATGTTTCCTTATATCCAACTTCTATTTCCGGAACCTCGACCTTGGAAGAATATTTAACTGCATTTCCAAGAAGATTGGTCAGCACTAATCTCATTAGAGAAGGATCGCACTTAACCAAGGGCAGATCTCTTATCTCCCATTTTATATTCTTCCTATCGTCAGTAACCACTTCTTCACTTACTTTGAGAACCAACTCTTTTAAATGAACATCCGATAAATTCAATTCCAATCTACCCACTCTTGAAAAATTCAGCAGGTCGTCGATCAGTTGCCCCATCTGTTTTGACGAAGATGAAATAATATCTAAGTAACGTTTACCTTTTTCATCAATACCGATATTCTTATTTTTTTGGAGAAGGTCGATAAAACCGTTTATGTGTCTGAGTGGAGCTCGTAGATCGTGAGAGACCGAATAAGAAAAAGCTTCCAATTCTCTATTCAAAATTTGGAGTTGTTCGGTTCTCTCAATAACGCGTTGCTCTAATTCTTCATTAAGTTTTTTAATTTCTGCTTCTGCACGTTTTCGTTCCGAAATATCGAATGAAAGAATAAAAATTCCTTCTGGTACAGGTTGCATGCTTAATTCAAACCAGCCTTTGGATCCGTCGGGATAAACAAACTCGTTCTCCACAAAGAAACTTTCATGGTTAGAAGCGCATTTACGCAAAGTTGCAAACATTTCTGTGCTTTCGATGCCGGGATAAATCTCCATCATAGTGCGACCGATATATTTCTCTTTTGGCATTCTACCTTGTTTTGCCGCGCTATCGTTGATATAAATGTATTTCCAATCAAAACCGATGATTTGGCAACCTTCCATCATATTATCGAGTGTAGAACGATATCGTTCCAAACTTTTTCTCAGTTCATTGGTACGTTCTTCCACCCGCTGTTCTAGTTCTAAGTTCAATTTTTTCAGTTCCTGTCCGCGGAGGAATATCTCTGCTTCCATTTTCTCCATTTGTTCTTGAATATTAATTGCTTCTGCTGAAGTATCCGTCCCGCGTTTTTTCTGAAGTACAAATTCAGTCACATCTTCAACACGGTGAATAATGTATTCTATATTTCCATCAGCTCCAAAAACAGGAGAATTGATAGGGCTCCAATATTTTTCTTCAAACGCACCTGTTTCTGATTCGGGATTGCGCACATCATATTTTTGAATCGGCATAGTATCGGTACTACCGTTTTTCAATACTCTTTCCAATGAACTGCGAAGATTGCTAACTCCGTCAGCGTTGGAATCATTTGGATTATCTGGAAAAACGTCAAATACTCCTCGCCCCATAATTTCTTCGCGCTTTGTCATTGTAGCCTGAAGATAAGCATTGCTCGCACCCACAATTGTCAAATCCGGTTTTAATATCAAGTACATACCGGGAACAGACTCGAATAAAGCTCTAAATTGAAGATGAATTTGCTCAATTTTTTTGCGTTCAGTAATATCTTCATTAACTGCAACAAAATGTGTGATTTGTCCTTGAGCATCAAGGATAGGAGATAAAGAGATTCTTTCCCAATAGTATTCGCCGTTTTTTTTTCGGTTTAGCAACTCGCCGTGCCATTCTTTACCGGAGGTTATTGTATTCCAGAGATCTCCGTATATATCATGAGGCATCTTACCTGATTTAAGTATTCGAGGATTTTTTCCAACGACTTCTTCGCGTGTGTATCCGGTTACTTCAGTGAATTTAGGGTTAACATATTCAATATTTCCATTCTTGTCTGTTATGACAACATAGTCCGGGCTCTGCTCAACTGCCAAAGAAAGTTTTTTCAGTTGTACTTCAACTTTATCGCGTTCTGCTTCCGACCGATTTAGAGCGGAAGCTATCCACAAGATTGTAATAGACATTATTAAAGTTGTTCCAATCACCATAATAATCATTCCAAGAGCAGTTGAATAGACTCCCTCAGTTTCACCTTTCCACCTTAGCCACCCGAATAGAGCCGGAAGAAATATTGCAGATAGAAGAAGGCGGCGCATTAACGTGCTGCTTTTCTCTTCCCTTATAAATATTGCCAAAAAACCTTGATGTGGTTTCAAAAATAAAATACCGACAGAAACAAAAATAAATGTTATTGAAGTGTGCAGCGCCATTTTCGTATAATCAGCAGCGCCATAAGATTCCGGAATACCATATACATATCCCAGCAAGGCAGCCCACGAAATTAAAGCAACGATTACAGCAAAAATTTGTGCTAACGAAAAAATGCGAATTGATTTTACATTCATAAGAATAAGCGACAAACCGACAGCGATAAAACTGACCGCTGTGTTCGGCGCCATCCTACCCAGCTGGGATGTTCCTATGGCTCCGGGCGACTCTTTGAATAGAAACTGATCGATGCCTAAATCAATCTTGAAAATGTATTCGAGCAGAGAAAACATGCCGATAAAAATTACAAGTAACGAAAAAATATTTGTAAATAATTTCCACCGTTCTATGTTTTGTTCGGTGCTTAAGAACAAAAGTGAAATACCGGAAAGAAGAAAAGCAATTGCGGTGTTAGTTTTCATAGTAACAAAGCTTGGATGAATGCTTTTCATAAACGGTATGTCAAAGGCCCATCCAATAATTACAAAACAGCTAACAAGAATTACGAAGACACCTGCAGTTTTCGAGATGAGTTTCAAAAAATTAGAAGATTTTGAGTTAAGAATTTCTTTTCCCATGTTCCACTATCAAGTTAAGCTTGATAGAAAACAAAAACTAATAGTTATTAACTATATTAAACCGTAATGGATGAAAAAGATTCTTCAAGAAATTAAAGAAAATAATAAGAAAAGAGACTTGACAAAAATACTCAGAGAAACTTTCCCACCTCTAAGTTTCAAATTCCCGCCTTTCCGTAGGATTAACAACTTATAATTAACTACTAATCATTTCTAAGAATAGCTACAAAAGCATGAAACCAATATTATATTAAATATTATTATCAACTTTTTCAAGTTCAACGAAGTAATATATAATGATGTGATAACAAAATACTTTTCCTTAACCAATATTCTGCTGCCAAAAATGGATTATCACTGTCATCACAAAAAAATCACAACCTCTATTTTATCCTTCCAAACCTTTATACATATCTTCAATTAAATCTTTGTAACGTTCTTCTACAACTTTCCGCTTTATTTTAAGAGAAGGTGTAAGTTCACCGGTTTCAATTGTAAAAGGTTTATCAAGAATTGCAAACTTGCGTACTCGTTCAAAGTTGGCAAGTTTTTTCTGGAATACATCGAGTTCCTTATCAAGCAGTTCATAGATTTGTTTCATCTCAACAAGATCTTCCACTGATTTGTATTGTATTCTATTTGCATCGGCATATTCTTTCAAGGCATCGTAATCCGGAACAATTAATGCGCTTAAAAACATTCTGCGGTCGCCAATCAAAATAAATTGATCAATATATTTGCTTGCTAAGAACATATTTTCAATCGGTGTTGGCGCAATATATTTCCCGCCGGAAGTTTTGAACAAATGTTTTTTTCTATCTGTAATAATTAAAAATCCTTCAGCATCAAAAACACCGATGTCTCCCGTATAGAGCCAGCCGTCTTTGATTGTTTCCTCTGTTTCTTTTTTGTTTTTATAATAACCTTGCATAATGTTAGGGCCGTATGCAAGAATCTCGCCGTCCTTTGCAATTTTAATTTCTACACCAGGCATTGGTTTGCCAACTGTTCCAAATTTATAATCGTTTACTCTGTTTGCTGCAATTACAGGAGACGACTCAGTCAAACCAAATCCTTCGATAATTAAAATACCGGCAGCTTCAAAAAATAATCCTAGCTCACGGGAAAGAGCAGCCCCACCCGAAATAAAGAAACGCAATTGTCCGCCTGTCTTAGCTCTTAATTTATGAAAGACAAGTTTATCGGCCAGTTTTCTTTTAAGAGAAAGAAAGATTGGAACCGGATGACCGGATTTTTTTTCAACATTGTATTCTTTACCAATTTCAATTGCCCAATTAAATATTTTCTGCTTCTTCTCCGGTTGTGATTCTACATTGCGTTTTATCTTACTGTACATCCTTTCAAAGAGACGCGGGACAGCAGTCATAATAGTTGGATGAATATCTTCCATGTTGCTTGCAATTTTTTCTATACTTTCTGCATAAGCAATTGTACTGCCGCCGGAGAATGCAGTATAGTATCCGCCCATTCTTTCAAAGATATGGCAAAGCGGAAGGAATGATAGGAATACATCATTCTCACCGATATCAAAAATTTCATGCGCCGCTTTAATATTGGAAACAATATTTTTATGGGTTAGCATTACGCCTTTTGGAACGCCTGTTGTGCCGGATGTATAAATGATTGTACAAAGTTCATTCTCTTGGCAGAGACGGCAGCTATCTTCAAAGTATTTAGAATGATCTTTCTTAAATTCCATTCCTTTAGATTGCACTTCCGAAAACGAAAAAACTTCTTTATCGCTAACCTTATCTTCATTGTTCATCACAACAATGAAACGGAGAGTTTTACATTCATTTCTTATCTTCAACACTTTATTTAGCTGAAACTTATTCGAGACTACTATTCCCACCGATTCCGAATTGTTAAGAATAAATTCAATCGAATCAGAAGTTGAGATCGGGTATAAAGGGACATCAATACAACCCAATCCTAATATTCCCATGTCGGAGTAAACCCATTCGGGACGGTTCTCTGCAATTATCGCAATACGATCACCTCTTTTAACTCCAAAAGAAGCAAGTCCTAAAGCAAAATTTTCAGTATCTCTGTAAACTTCATCATACTTAATTCCAAACCATTGATCTTTCGATTTATATTTAAGTACAGGTTTTTCTTTTCCCCTTCCAAAATCTTGAGTAATAATTTGAAAAAGCTGCGAAATAGTTTTGAAGTCTTTATAAATCGGCATGTATCTCTCCTCTTAAGTTGCAGTTCAAGATAATTTGAGGTGTTGTAAAATGCAATAAAGATTTATGATTTAGTTAAATATGCTATGATTTAAGGATAAGCCGTCTATTTTATTTTTCTATTTAGCCCAGACCTCACCGTTCACGACAGGAGTTACACAGATAAGCGGTTTTTCAGGTACACGGAATTTTTCAAATATCTCTTCGAACAACTTGTATTGTAACCCTTGCGATTCGATCTTGGAAAATTTTTTATATGGCATGAAATCGCCGTGTTTATTTTGAGGTGCATTAAAGTGGAAAGAAGTATTAAAATCTTCCTTAGCCCGTTCTTTCAAGAATTTTATTTTTTCTTCATCGCTTCCATCAAGTTGATATGACTTTGCTTTGAAAGCAGTAACAAGATTATTATCAATGATCAGAAAAATATTTAAAATGGTTTCCAAAAAATAATCCTATTTAATAGCGGTTCTGTTCTTCAGCACAAAGAACATTAAGAATGTAGCAAAAATGAATGCTAGCTTACACAACAAACTTTCTACTGCAGTTATAAATGCAGGGATAAATAGAGCAATGATCATTGCCGGCATAAATGTAAATAAGTAACCGAAAAAGAAAAGTCGTGTAACTGATTTTTGTTTAGGATCTGTTTCACTACCCCATTTTTTATTAAGAATTATCATCGAACCAATTATTGGCAGATAATAAAATGTTGCGTACAAAGATCCCATCGGATAATGATAAGTGGCATATAATACTGTACACTTAGTTACAGCAAACTGATCAAGTACGAATGGGTAATAAACAATGAAGAACAACGCCGGAATAAAAACGTATTTGTGATGACTTTTAAGTTTGCCGGAAAATTTTAATACTGTATAAATTCCTAATGGTGGTAAAAGAGTTATATCTGCATAAGCCAAATAAATAATTATTTGATTTTGTAATCTCACAAAGCAAATTAAGAACTCGAGAAACTGATAACCGAATAAAAGTAAAATTATCCCAATGACAAGTTTGTTAACCGGATTTTTCTCAGCGTAGATCAGAAGATTTATGATGTAAACTAATTCAATACACGCAATTAATAATGAAATTATGCCGTCAAGATTCATAATGTGACTCTTAGTTTTTAATATTTATTTATTATTGAACCAATCAGCATACAATTCCGGTCTTCTGTCTCTCATAAATAATCTTCTAGCATGAGAGTTATCACATTCACTTAAGTCAACTTCGCAAAATAAAATTTCTTCCGTGCCTAACCCGGCACGCGCTGTTACCTCTCCTTCCGGATTGCACACAAAAGATTCACCCGAAAAGGTTAAACACTCTTCTTCTCCAACGCGATTACATAATGCAGTAAAATATCCGTTCTGAAATGCAGCAACTCTCATCTCAGCTTCATATAATCCTTCAGGCCATTCACCAATTGAACCTGCTTGTGGAATAAATACAATCTCAGCGCCGTTTAATGCCAACGCTCTCATATATTCAGGAAAGTGGCGGTCATAACAAACTGCTACACCGATATTACCAAACTTAGTTTTATAAACCGGTGCACCGGAATTTCCCGGAGTGTAATATTCTTTCTCATGAAAACATGCGTAGTCGGTTATATGAATCATTCGGGTAGCGCCTAAGATTTTCCCATCTGCATCTATTACCGGAGATGAATCATATTTATTTCCGCTATCTTTTTCATATAAATTTAGAATAATAACAACTTCTAGTTCTTTAGCAAGTCGGGAGAATATTTCTGTTGTCGGTCCCGGAACCGTCTCAGCTTCTTCTTTGGCTTTTGTGTTTAACGGTTTCTGAGGAAAAAATGGAGTGAATGCCAATTCTGAAAAACAAATTATTTTTGCGCCAAGTGACGTAGCTTCTCTAACAGCTTTAATTCCTTTTTGAATATTTTCTTCTTTATTGTTTGATGCTCTTTGTTGGATTAATGCAATTTTCATTTTATGTCCGGGACAGAATTTAATTTCTTGAATCGAATTTATGTTTTTTATAATGCTCTGACCTCAATAATTTCTACAATTGTTCCCCACATATGAAAACTTGCCATATCATTTTTCTCAACATACTTAAAGTAGATTCGTTTACCGTCAACTTGAAATTCTTTTGAAAGGTTAAGCGGATCTAGATTTTTATTATCATCCGTTGTGATTCCGTAAAATCCGCCTTCAAGAGAAATATATTTTACTGTTCCGGTTGTAACCTTAACTTCAGACTCAAGGGATGAGCACGAAAATGCAATGAATATAAGAATAGTTAATAAAATATTTCTGACAATGTTTTTCATATTTGAATGATTAGGTATTTCCTATTTCCGACCTCCCCCCTATCCCCCTCCTTATCAAGGAAGGGGAGAAAGGGGGTGGTCAAATAATTTATTTTTTAGTACCGATCATTTTTTCAGGACGAACTACTTCATCAAATTTTTCTGCAGTTAAAAGACCAAGTTCTAATACCGCCTCTTTCAAAGTTTTATTTTCTTTGTGAGCTTTCTTGGCAACCTTTGCTGCATTATCGTAACCAATAACCGGATTTAAGGAAGTTACTAACATCAATGAATTTTCGAGGTGTTTTTTAATATTGTTTTCATTTGCTGTAATACCTTCGACACAATTCTGACTGAAACTTTCGCATGCATCGGCAATTAATTTTATGGATTGAAGTATGTTGAATGCGATAACAGGCATAAACACATTTAGTTCAAAATTTCCGCTTGAACCGGCCATGTTTATAGTTACATCATTTCCAAATACTTGAGCACAAACCATCGTCATAGCTTCTGATTGTGTTGGATTTACTTTTCCAGGCATGATAGAACTGCCGGGTTCGTTTTCCGGTAAAGAGATTTCACCAATTCCGCATCTCGGTCCGGAACCAAGCCAGCGGATATCATTTGAAATTTTTAATAATGAAGCACCAAGTGTTTTTAACACACCGCTCATTTCTACTAAAGCATCTTTAGCAGCCATTGCTTCAAATTTATTGGGTGCTGTTCTAAATGGTTTCCCGGTTAATTTAGAAATTGTTTCAGCAACTTTAACTGCATAATCGGGATGTGCATTTAATCCGGTTCCAACTGCGGTTCCGCCGAGAGGGATTTCGTATAATCTTTTTAATGAATCACTAATACGTGCTAATCCGTTTGTTAATTGCTGCGCATAACCTGAAAATTCATGACCAAGTGTTAGCGGAGTTGCGTCCATTAAATGAGTTCTTCCGATTTTGATTATATCTTTAAACTCTTTTGCTTTTGCATCTAATGAATCGCGTAATTTGGTTACCATCGGAATTAATCTGCGATGAATTTCCTCAACGGCAGCTACATGAATTGATGTCGGGAAAGCATCATTAGTTGATTGTGCTTTGTTTACATCATCATTAGGATGGATTGGTTTTTTACTTCCCATTACCCCGCCTGCCATTTCAATTGCACGGTTGGAGATAACTTCATTTGCATTCATATTGGTTTGTGTTCCGCTTCCGGTTTGCCAAACTACCAGCGGAAAATGATCATTCAATTTTCCTTCAATAACTTCATCTGCTGCTTTTACAATCAAATCAAGTTTGTCTTTTGGTAAGGCACCTAATTCGTTGTTTGTAATTGCTGCAGCCTTTTTTACAATACCAAGTGCTCTAATCATCTCGGCAGGAAATCTTTCTCCGCCAATTTTAAAGTTCATCAATGATCTTGCTGTTTGCGCACCATAATACTTGTCAACCGGGACTTTCATTTCTCCCATAGTATCAGTTTCAATTCTGTATTCCATTTTAACTCCAATAGATTTTTGTTTGCATTGTCAAATTAAGGGAATATGATTTTATTATCAACGAAGTTATTATTGAGATTTGCGTTGTAAAGAATGGTCTAAATAACGGTGCGGTTATTCTGCGATTGTTTCTACACGCCTCGCACCAACAAATCGTTTCTTGTAATAAGCATCTTCAAGTGAAGAAACAGTAACACCCAATGAACGGCTTGCATGTACAAATTGATTCTCACCAAGATAAATGCCTACATGACCGGGGAATGAGCGTTTTGTTGTATTGAAGAAGACCAGGTCGCCGAATTTCAATTCATCCTGAGAAATTTTTTCTCCGGTGGAATATTGTTCACGTGCTGAGCGCGGAATTTCAATCGAAAGAGAATTTTGATAAACCTGCAAGGTAAATGCGGAGCAGTCCATTCCCTTTTGTGTGTTGCCTCCGTATTTGTAAGGAGTTTCTAAATATTTAATTACTTCAAACAAAACTTTTTCACGCGGTGTAAGAGCAACATTGAATGTTTTTAATTTTTCAAAGTGAGCCACAAAATTTGTTTTATCAACAGGATTTTCTTCAACCGGTACCTCATCAAATTCATCCGAAGTATCTGCAGGCAAATCATTAAAAACAATTCTTTCGTTTTTAGGTTTTGTACGCGAAGATCGTTTTGTTGTGTCGTTAGATTCGAATCTTGGATTGGAATTACTGTTTCGATCGCTTTTACTTTGCTTAAATCTTTGTGAGCTGGAGGAAGAAGAACAACCGCTGAAGATCATAAATACAAGAATTGTACAAATTATTTTTTTGAAAAATCCGTAAAATATATTCATAGGCAATATCAACCCAGATAAGATCGTAAATTCTTACTGCGTGATGCGTGGCGTAATCTTCTAATAGCTTTTTCTTTTATTTGACGAACTCGTTCGCGTGTAAGATTAAATTTTTCACCAATCTCTTCAAGAGTAAGAGAATGTTCTTTATTAAGTCCAAAATAAAGTTTAATTACTTCAGCTTCTCTTTCCGAAAGAGTAGAAAGTGCCCGTTCAATCTCACTTCTAAGAGATTCCGACATTAAAGTGAAATCAGGCGACGGTTGTTCATCATTTTCCAGAATATCAAGAAGACGGTTTTCTTCACCTTGATTAAACGGTGCATCCATTGAGACCGCACGACCCGCAATTTTTAGGGTATCAGAAACTTCACTTATATCCATATCAAGTTCTTGTGCAAGTTCGTGGGCATTCGGCTCACGTTCATATTCCTGCTCTAGATTGCTGTAAGCTTTACCAATCTTATTCAATGCGCCGACTCTATTTAATGGCAGACGCACAATACGTGATTGTTCAGCTAATGCCTGAAGAATAGATTGGCGGATCCACCAAACAGCATAAGAAATAAATTTGAATCCGCGTGTTTCATCAAATCTTTTTGCTGCTTTGATCAATCCTAAATTGCCTTCATTAATCAAATCGCCAAGCGAGAGTCCTTGATTCTGATACTGTTTAGCAACCGAAACAACAAACCGTAAATTTGCTTTGACCAATTTTTCTAAAGCTAATGAATCATTTTTTCTTATTCGTATAGCAAGCTCAATTTCTTCATCTGGAGTTAATAAATCTACTTTACCGATTTCTTGAAGATATTTATCTAAAGATTGACTTTCTCTATTAGTAAATTGTTTTGTGATTTTCAAAATTACATCTCCATTAGGATTCTATATTAATTGAATCAACAATTCCAACGATTGAGGCATCAACCGGAGCCATATCAACATCAAGGGGGATAACGGCTTCACTTGCCGTAACGAAATAAATTATTTCTCCCGGACCTGCTCCTACCGTATCTAATGCAATGATCGGATCTCCAATTTTCTTGCCCTCAGAATTAATTGGCTGGACAAATTGCATTTTATAACCCGTAACAGCTTCGTATTTTCTTGTTGCCCAAATTGTTCCGATGATTTTTCCAAGCTGCATTATACTACAACAGTTTCTTTTTGTTTTTCTTTAACAGATATATCAAGCTTATCAACAATGGCCATTATTACAGCATCAACAGGTTTATTCTTCGTAAATGTTGTTTGACGGGCGGAACTGCCTTGTGCAACAATTACTATTTCACCGACTCCTGCACCAACTGAATCAACTGCAATTACTGTTGCTTCCTTTGGTTTATATTCAAGATCAATGTGACGAACAATTAAAAATTTAGCGCCTACAAGATTTTCATCTTTACGTGTTGACCAAACAGTTCCAATAACTTTGCCAAGTACCAAATCACCCTCTCAAATCTAATGGTGTAATTATTTTTATTCCGCTTTCTTTATATCTGTAACGATCGTTTGTAAAAATAGGAAGTTTATTGTTTTTAGCAACAGAACAAACAATTGCGTCACGTGTGGTCGCAACTTTATTAAAAAAATCTGAAATGGTCAAACTATATCTCGGATGGATACCTAAAACTTTCATGGCACGCATTACTGAATCAGCACCTTTTTTCTCTAAAGGTTCCGATGCATAAAAATATAATTCGGAAGCTTGTATAACAGAAGTGAAACACATACCTGTTGACATTGCAGCTTCAAGATCAGATAAAGCAGAAATATCTCTTTGAGTAAGATGATCTACGAATATATCTGTGTCAATCAAGTATTCAATTTTATTTGACATGAGGGGAAAATTTACTTTTAAAATTTGTTGTACTTAAAACACTCTTACAATTCAAGAAGTCATAAATTACTTCATCAGGTAAAGATTGTAACAATTTAATTCTTTCAAATAGCGTTCTGTCCTTGATTTTATTGGATGAATCGGCTTTAACGTTTTTCTTAATTTCTTCATTACTCATTTAAAAAACTAGTTCCCTTCAAATCATTATTGATCTTAAAATAATGTGCAACCGTCTGGGCAACATCGGAAAAAGTTTCACGTGTACCTAAATTCTTACCTCGAATATTTTTTCTATAATAGAGCAGAGGCACATACTCCCGCGTATGATCTGTGCTTATATCAGTCGGGTCATTACCATGATCGGCAGTTAAAATCAACCGGTCAGATTCGTCCAAACAATTTATGATATCCGGTAACCGTGTATCAAATTCTTTAAGAGCCACGTGTAATCCTTCCGGATCGTTTCGATGACCGTAGTAAACGTCAAAATCCACAAGATTTGTAAAAATGAAAGAGCCCTTTACGTTTTTTGCCGTCTCAATTATCTTTTCAATTCCCTCTTGGTTTGATTTTGTTTTCAGTTTGTGTTTTATACCATTGTAATTAAATAGATCATTCACTTTACCAATCGCATAAGTCTCAATTCCTTCATTCAAACAATAATCCAAAATTGTAGGTGAAGGCGGATCAAGAGAAAAATCTTTTCGATTTGTAGTACGAGTAAAATTTCCTTCAGTTCCGATAAACGGTCTGGCTATAATTCTTCCAACAGCATCTTTACCAATTAAAACTTTTTCGCGTGCAATCGTACAAATTTCATAAAGTTTATTTAGCGGTATTACTTCTTCGTGCGCGGCAATTTGAAAAACAGAATCTGCAGAAGTATACACTATTGGATAGCCGGTTCTTACATGCTCGGAACCAAGGTCCTTAATAATTTCTGTTCCCGATGCCGCATAATTTCCGAGGACACCTTTTAAACCGGTAGCACTTAAAAATCTATCAATAAGTTCTTTTGGAAATCCATCAGGATAAAATGGAAATTCGATTTCTACTTTTAATCCGCCTAATTCCCAATGTCCTGTTGTAGAATCCTTCCCCGATGAAATTTCTGCTAATTTTCCGTATGATGCTAACGGTTGTTCTTGTGCTTTGATACCAAGGATGGGATTAATATTCCCTAATCCAAATCGTTCAAGATTCGGTAAATTCAAACCGCCAAGACGGTTTGCCATATTGCCAAGTGTGTTACTTCCTTGGTCCGAATAATTTTTTGCATCGGGCAGTTCGCCAATCCCGACGCCGTCGAGAACTATTAGAAAAAAATTGTTCACCGGATACTTTCGAATGTTAATTGATACTTTTTACCGTGTTGCCGCCTTTTTCTAATGCTTTTTTAAGTGCAAGTTCAGCATTAGTTAAGATCTCTTGAACATCGGTTTTGTTTGTTGTTGAAGCAACACCGATTGAAACGGTAAATGTTGTTTGCTTTGAAACGATTGCAATCGGTTTGCGCGCTATTTTAATCCTTAATTTTTCTGCCCACAGAAAAACATCTTTAGGAGACATATTGAAAAAATATACTGCAAAAACCTTTTGACTTAACCGCCCGATCAAATTTAATGGTGTCATTTCATCTTTAACAATCTGTGAAACTACGCGAACAATTTTGGGGAACGGATCACTTTCAAATAACGAATCTTGTTCCAAGAAATCATCAATCTTAATCATTGCAATCGCACCTTGAATTCCTAATTCTTTACTGCGTACCAGATCAACTGTAAACCGCTCGAGGAATGAATCATAATTCAAAGTTTTTGTCTCGGCGTCAACTGAAAGCAAACTTTTTAGAACATTTATTGTTGAATATGAGTGAAGTATAAAGGCAAATATTTTAGTCGCATTCTTTATGAATGTAACTTCATTATTTGAATAAACATTTTTCTTCAGACTTTCGAAGCAGAGAACTCCAAAGTTTTGTTCATCATGTACTAAAGGAATTGCGAGGAAAGAGCCGTCGAAGCTAACATCTTCGTTTTTTGCGAAGCGCGGAATTTCAGAAATAGAAGTATCATCAATTTTAACAGGAGTTGCACTTAATATGGCTTTACCTACCAAGGTGCCGGAAAGATCAATGTCTAAATTTTCACCAACATACTTTAATGAAGTCTTGTTTATGATCTTTGAAGTTTTAAATTTTTGTTCCGAAGGATAATACGAAACAAAAGTAAACGAATCCCAATCCATTAAACCTTGAACTGCATTTTCAATTGTTCTATGAAGATCCGACTCGGACTCAATTTTTTTATCATGACTCAACATATTAAGCAGAGTATTTAATCTCAACTCAGCTTGTGATTCGGAAAATTTTTCTTCAAACAAAGTTATAATTATTGAAATTACACGGACAATTCTGCCGAGCGAATACACTTGTTCAATTCCGAAAGCATCATTTACTTTAGAATCGAGAACAAGAATACCTGTTAAGGATTTACCATAGAATAACGGCACACCGACAAAACTCTTTATTCCTTGCGGTGCGCTGTAATACCTTATTACATCAATTTCAGCATTAGAAGAAATGTCAGTTAGCAACTCAGGTTCTTCTTTTTGTACAATCTTCCCGAGTATATCATCTTCCAGATCAAATTTTTGCTGTGTTATTTGTGATGAACTTGTTACATAACGTTCAAGGGTAAGCCGCTTTCTGTTTTTATTATACCAGAAAAAGGCGGCGGTATGCGCCATGAAAGAATCCTTTACTACATTTAATATTTTTTCAAGTACAAAACCGAATTGTTCATCATGATTAACGTCTTCCGGAAGCTCCTCGTGAACAATCTTTTCAAAATTTTGTTTGAAATCGGGAGGCTTAAAAAGATCTTTATTTCCACGGCCAATGTTTGAGGAGAAATTATCAGCTGTAATTACTTCAATATTTTTTGTCTGAGAAATAATTTTGAAATCTTCACCGGCATCTGTTTCATAGCGGTCCTTGACAATTGCATCGTCTTCTTCAAAAAGCTCCGATTGTAAATCAACATCATTATCAACAGCACTACTTCTCATCGAATCGCGCAAAAAGATAATGAAGCCGGCGTAAATAAGAAGAATAACACCGGAAATAACTTTGAGAGTTAAATCATCTGTAAAAAATGGAATTACGACCAGGATCGGAATAAATAAGAAAATGAAAATTCTCTTTCTGATTTTTTCTGTAACTCCCATCCGCCCTTCTTAAGATCTAGTGGAAGAAATATGTTCTAAATTGTTATTACTTACAACTTTACATTCAATAATAAGAAAGATTTAAGAGATTTTCATATAAGGAAGAGCGAGGAAAGCAACTTTACCATTTCCTTTTTGCCCGTGCCTTTTATAGTTGAATAGAAAAGCATATTCTCACCATAAATGAGTTCAGGAAAGATTTTATTGATTTGCTTTCGTGATGAAACCAGTTCGGATTGTTTTAGTTTGTCGGATTTGTTAAGAATTACAAAGTACGGGATATTTTGTTTGTGCAGGAATTCATTCAGTTCGATATCCAGCTGCATTGGTGCATGACGGCTATCAATTAAATGAACGGCTAGGTCAATATTTTTATTAAGTGAAAAATATTTTTCTAACAGATGCTGCCAAGCATCTCTTTCTTTTTTTGATACCTTTGCATAACCGAAACCAGGTAAGTCAACTAAAAAAAATTTATTCTCAATCAAATAATAATTGATTGAACGAGTTTTACCCGGTTGAGAGGAAGTCTTGGCTAATTTTGTATTAAATAAGGAATTAATAAACGAAGACTTACCCACATTTGAACGGCCGCACAAAACAACCGTTGGCAAGTTTCCCTTCGGTAATTCGTTTAGATTATAAACCGGTTTGATGAATTCAATTTTTTTCATAGAAACAAAAAAGAGTAACCGAAGCCGGTTACTCTTTTCAAAATAATTTATGATTTATTTTATCAACTGCCTTTTTTCTGCGGAGTAGTCTTAGGAGTTGCAGTTTTTTTTGTAGTTTTTATTTTTTCTTTTTTCGGTTTAGGCGTAGTTTCTTTTTTAGTTCTGGGAGTTGTCTTTTTAGCTGCTTTCGCTTCTTTTTTCTCTTCAGCTTTTGTTTCTTCTACTTTTGTATCAGTCGGCTTTTCTTCTTCTTTAGATTTCTTTGGTGTTTTTGGTTTTACTAATCCGCTAAAATCTACTAATTCAATTATAGCCATTTCAGCGCCGTCGCCCTTTCTTTGTCCTAAACGAACAACGCGTGTGTAACCGCCTGCTCTATCGCCAATTTTAGAAATAATATCTGTAAATAACCCCTTAACTATTTCTCTATCGTTGATTTGAGAGGAAACATATCTTCTTGCATGAACAGAATCTGTTTTTGCTTTTGTGATAAGCGGTTCAACAAAACCACGTAACTCCTTTGCTTTTGCAGTGGTAGTTGTAATTTTTTTGTGCTTTAATAAAGATGCAGCTAATGATCTCAACAATGCAAGTCTGTGACTAGCTGTTCTGCCTAATTTTCTTCCTTTAACTCTATGTCTCATTCTTTAACCTTCTGGAAATACTAGTTGTTTTCTGGTTTATCTTTTATATACTTGTCAACATCCATACCGAACTCAAGTCCGTAATTTTCAACAATCTCTATTAACTCAGCCAAAGATTTTCTTCCGAAATTTCTGAACTTAAGCATTTCGCTTTCATCTCTCTTAACTAGATCGGATAAGTTTTTGATGTTTGCCGCTTTTAAGCAATTATGTGAACGGACACTTAACTCAAGATCATCTACGCTTGTTAAAAGAATTTTCTTAATTCTTTCTGCTTCAGCATCTTTTTCGTTTTCAATTTTTTCCTCTTCAGGTTCAGCATCAAAATTGATGAACATCTGAATATGATCTTTTAATATTTTAGCTGAACATGAGAGAGCTTCTTCAGGTGTAATTGATCCGTCGGTTTGAATATCAACCGATAATTTTTCAAAATCATTTCTTTCACCAATACGAACATTTTCAACATTATAATGAACATTAACGATCGGTGTAAATATAGAATCAACCGGGATTGATCCAATAGTCATTTCCGGAATTTTTTGTTCGTTGGAAGGGACATATCCTTTTCCAACTCCGAATTTTAATTCCATATTCAATTTTGCATCGGAGTTCAAACGGGCAATGTGAAGATCCGGGTTTAATATTTCAATATCGGGACAAGCTTTTTGAATATCTCCGGCTCTGAATTCCTTTGAACCGGTAAAAGAAATTTCACAACCGGTAACTTTTTTATTAATGATTCTCATTCTAACTTTTTTCAAATTTAGAATAAGTTCGGTAACGTCTTCAACTACACCGGGAATTGTTGAAAACTCATGTAATACACCCTCAATTTTAATAGCAGTAACTGCGGCTCCGGTAAGGGATGATAACAACACTCTTCTTAAAGCATTGCCTAATGTAACTCCAAATCCTCTCTCAAGAGGTTGGATCATAAATCTTCCAAAATTTTCTTTACTTGAAGATTCATCGAGTACGACACCATCGGGCATCTTTATGAATGGATAACTCATTTAGTATCCTCTTTATAATTTTATAATTACTTAGAATACAACTCAACAATCAATTGTTCGTTTGCATTCAATGGAATATCTTCTCTTTCAGGAATATTTAAGAATGTTCCGGATAGAGTAGCTTTATCTACGGACAACCAACTGTAAACGTTGTCTTTTGTTCTTCTTAAGGAATTGTGAATCGCATCCAGCTTCTTACTTTTTTCTCTAACAGAAATTACATCGCCGGAAGTAAGTGAGAACGATGGGATATCAACAATTTGCCCGTTAACAGTAAAATGTCTGTGAAGAATTAATTGACGGGCAGATTTTCTTGAAGGCGCAAATCCAAGGCGGAAGATTGTATTATCCAATCTCTTTTCTAAAAGTTTAATTAAGTTGCCGCCTGTAACACCTTTTTGATGAATTGCTTTATCAAAATAATTATGGAATTGAGTTTCCTGCAATCCATAAATTCTTTTTACTTTCTGTTTTTCTCTAAGCTGAACACCATATTCAGAAAATTTGGTTCTGCGTGTTAAACCGTGCTGCCCGGGTGCGTAATTCTTCTGCTCCAACGGACATTTTTCGGATAAGCACTTAGATCCTTTTAAAAATAATTTTGTCTTTTCCCTTCTGCATAATCTGCAACTCGGGCCAGTGTATCTTGCCATCTAAAGTTTCTCCTGATTAAACTCTTCTGCGTTTTGGTGGTCTGCAACCATTATGAGGAATTGGCGTTTGATCTTTGATTGATAGAATATCCAATCCTGCTGTATTTAAAGCTCTAATTGCCGCTTCTCTTCCAGAACCCGGACCTTTAACGAGCACATCAATTTTTCTTAAACCTAAATCATGTGCTTCTTTACCGGCCGCTTCTGCAGTAACTTGTGCAGCAAATGGAGTATTTTTTCTTGAACCTTTAAAACCGTTCTTTCCGGCTGAAGACCAAGAAATAGTATTTCCATAAATATCTGTAATCGTAACAATCACGTTGTTAAAGGTGGCTTTAATATGCGCAACGCCAACTGCATCAACATGAACTTTCTTTTTAGTCTTTTTTACAACTTTTGCCAATTTGACTCCTCAATAAAAATAGTTAATTACTTCTTAGCCGGTGTTTTCTTTTTACCGGCAACTGTTTTACGTTTTCCTTTACGTGTTCTTGAGTTGGTTCTTGTACGTTGTCCTCGAACAGGCAAACTTCTTCTGTGTCGAAGACCGCGGTATGAACCGATATCCATTAATCGTTTAATATTTTGTTGGACTTCACTTCTTAATGATCCTTCAACTTTATAATCAGCTGTCATTACAGAACGAATCTTTGCGATTTCTTCTTCTGTTAATTCACTAACTTTTTTATTCGGATTAACATTCGCTCTCGTAAGAATTTCCATTGCCGATTTATCACCGATACCGAAAATGTAAGTAAGACCGATGAAAGCTTTTTTATTTTTTGGTAAATCAATACCTGCTAAACGAGCCAAATCTATAACCTCCTAAGTTTAACCTTGTCTCTGTTTATGTTTAGGGTTTTTACATATAACTCGTACAACCCCTTTTCTTTTAATTATCTTACAGTTCTCACAAATTTTGCGAACTGATGAGCGAACCTTCATTGCTACTCCGTTATTTATATCTGTATGTAATTCTGCCTTTATTCAAATCGTAAGGTGATAGTTCTATTGCAACTTTATCACCAACCAAAATTTTTATGAAATGCATTCTCATTTTACCGGAAATATGAGCAAGTATTTCATGACCGTTGTCGAGGCGGACTTTAAAATGTGCATTTGGTAAAGTCTCAGTAACTATTCCGTCAACTTTAATCGGTCCTTGTTTAGCCATTTATCAGCACTTTGTTAAAATTTCTGGTTTACCATCAATAATTGCAACAGTATGTTCAAAATGTGCAGAAGGTTTTCTGTCTGCTGTTAACACTGTCCAACCATCTTCAGCAACAATTACTTTATAGGATCCCATATTAACCATCGGCTCAAGCGCAAGTGTCATACCATTCTTAATTAAAGACCCATTTCCTTTTTTTCCGTAATTGGAAATTTGCGGATCCTCATGAAGATGTTTGCCAACTCCATGACCACATAGATCTCGAACTATTGAGTATCCGCTTTCTTCAACAAGTGTTTGAACAGCATTGGAATAATCACCAAGTCTGTTGCCCTCTTTCAATTGTTCAATGCCTAAATACAATGATCGTTCCGTCACATCCATCAATTTTTGTTTTTCATCAGAGATTTTCCCAACTGCTACTGAAAGAGCAGCATCTCCAAAATATTTATTCTTTTCAACACCAACATCAATCGAAAGAATTTCACCTTCTTTTAGAACTCTGTTGCCGGGAATCCCGTGAACAACCTCATCATCAATTGAAGAACAAATAGAACCGGGAAAATCAAAAGAACCTGCTTGAGAATATCCTTTAAATGCCGGTCTTCCATTATTACTTAAAATATAATCTTCAGCAATTTTATCCAGTTCAATGGTCGTTATGCCTGGTTTTACATAACGCTTCACTAATTGTAGAACTTCAGCAACTATAACACAGCTTTCACGAATTAAATCAATTTCTTTTTTACTTTTTATTAGGATCACATCAAAACTTAATTAGAATCTTCTTCCTTTTAACTTACCGGATTTCATAAATCCATCGTAATGTCTCATCAGCAAATGAGATTCAATTTGTTGCAGTGTATCAAGTGCAACACCAACAATAATAAGCAAACTAGTACCCCCAAAGAACGACGCAAAACTACCGCTGACACCAAATTTAGAAATGAAGGCCGGAAGAATTGCAACAATTGCCAAGAAAAATGATCCGGGCAATGTAATCTTTGTTAAAATATTATCTATAAAATCTGCAGTTTGTTTTCCTGGTCTAATACCGGGAATAAATCCGCCCTGTTTCTTCATATTTTCAGCAACATCTTGGGGGTTGAATGCAATTGCAGTATAGAAATAAGTAAAGAATATAATCATCAATGCATAGATCACTGAATATGTTAAAGACTGATAATGAAAATAATTTGCTAAGGTACCGATAAATTCGCTGTTAGGGAAAAAAGAAAACAAGGTACTTGGAATAAACATAATTGATTGAGCAAAAATAATAGGCATAACACCGGCTGTATTCACTCTCAATGGTATATATTGAGTAACACCGCCATAAACTTTTCTTCCTACAACTCTTTTCGCATATTGTACAGGAATCCGTCTTGTCCCTTGTGTAACTAGTACAACACCAGCAATAATCAACACCATTAAAGAAATAACAACTACTTCAATAACTAAATTCCGTTGCCCGGAAGCAATTAACCTGTATTCATCAAGTAATGCAAAAGGAAATCTGTTTATAATTCCGATAAAGATTATTAAAGAAATTCCGTTGCCGATCCCTTTTTCAGTAATTTGTTCACCCATCCACATAATAAACATAGTACCGGCTACTAAAATTATTATTGTGGAGAGACTCCACAATACACCGCGAACCGCTTCAGGCACAATCGGCCCGCCAGAAGGAACGTTTATGTTCAACAAATGAATTGTTACTCCCCATGCCTGCATAGCAGAGATTATCACAGTTCCATAGCGAGTTAACTGAGTTAATTTTTTCCTTCCCTCTTCGCCTTCTCTTTGCAATTTTTGAAAGTACGGGATTACTGCACCGGCAATCTGCAAAATAATTGAAGCAGAAATGTATGGCATAATACCAAGCGCCAAAATTGCAGCATTAGAAAATGCACCGCCTACAAACAAATCATACAGACCAAATAAATTATCAGAAGTTTTATTTTGATTAGCAGCAGTAAGCAATGAAGTATCAATGCCAGGCAACGTGATATGGGTACCGATTCTAACAATTACAAGCAGAGCAAGTGTGTAAAGAATTCTCTGACGTAATTCATGAATCTTAAAAATATTCCGGAATGTTTCTTGAATTTTTGCCATTAAGCTTTAATCTCTTTAATAGTTCCACCGGCAGATTCAATTTTTTCTTTTGCAGAGACACTAAAAAAATGAGCTTCAATATTCAACTTAGCTTTTAGTTCTCCAAAACCAAGAATTTTAAAAGGAGCTGCGGCTTTTGAAATAACTCCGTTCTTATATAAAGAAACTGCGTTAATTACTCCATCTTGAACTTTCTTATCATCAACTAATTTTTGTAATCTTGCAAGATTAACAACTTGATTAACAACTTTGAACGGGCTGTGAAATCCTCTTTTAGGAATTCTTCTTTGAAGCGGCATCTGACCGCCTTCAAACGATGCGGGAAATTTTGCACCCGAACGCGAACGCTGACCGTTTTCTCCACGAGTTGCAGTACCGCCATGTCCAGAACCTTCGCCTCGTCCTATTCTTTTTATTTTTCCACGAGAACCTTTTGCAGGTTTAAGATTACTTAGAATATCCATTTATTCCTCTATGCTTCAATTTCTTCTACTTTAACAAGATGATGAACTTTTTTTACCATACCTCTAATTTGAGGAGTATCATTGTGAACAACAAAATGATTAGGTCTGTTAAGACCTAACGCTTTAATTGTTAGTTTCTGCGGAACAGGTCTATCAATAACACTTCCTACTTGAGTAATTTTTATTTTCTTTGCCATTCTAATCCTCAATTACAAATTGAATAACTCAGCAACTTTCAATCCGCGTTTACGGGCCATTGCTCTAGCATCAACAAGATTTAATAAAGCATTCAAAGTTGCTTTTACTTGATTGTGCGGATTACTTGAACCGAGAGATTTTGTCAAAATATCTTGCACGCCTGCAGCCTCAAGAACAGCACGAACACCGCCGCCTGCAATTAATCCAGTACCCGGAGTAGCTGGTTTCAATAGAACTGAACCGGCTCCAAACTTGCCAATAATAGCATGAGGAATTGTTCCTTTTAAAAGATGAACGCGGTAAACATTTTTCTTTGCATCATCAACACCTTTGGAAATTGCATCGGTAACTTCATTTGCTTTACCAAGACCAACTCCTACGTGACCGTTTCCGTCTCCAACAACGACAATTGCATTAAAGCTGAATCTTCTACCACCTTTAACAACTTTTGCAACTCTGTTAATGTGAACAATTTTTTCTTTTAAATTCTCAAGACCGGATACTTTTTTGTACTTAAAATTCAATGTGAACTCCCTTGTTTACAACTTTGTTAATCAACTTTTTTAGAACCGTCTAATCTGGCTGCCGGGAGAGGAGTCGAACCTCTACAGACGCCTCCAAAGGGCGTTGTCCTGCCATTAGACGACCCGGCAGTTTTTATAATTTTAATCCGCCTTCGCGAGCTCCCTCGGCTACTGCTTGAATCCTGCCGTGGTACTCATATCCACTTCTATCGAAAACAACAGTGGTAATACCTTTTTCCAACGCTTTTTTTGCTATTAATTTCCCCACCAATTTACTTTTTGAAATTTTTCCTTTTAAACTTTTTACTTCTTCTGCTATCTCTTTCGAAAGTGAAGTAGCAGCAACTAATGTTGTACCTTTTACATCATCAACCAGCTGCGCATGTACATTGTTTAAACTTCTAAATACAGTTAAACGCGGACGATCTGCAGTCCCGGAAAGTTTTCTACGAACTCTAACTTTTTTTCTGGTTCTTCTTTTATTGTCTTTCAAAAACATTTTTCAGATTCTCCTATTACTTACCAGCAGTTTTGCCTGCTTTGCGGACAATAACTTCTCCGGTATACTTAATACCCTTACCTTTGTAAGGTTCAGGTTTCTTAAATGATCTTATTTTAGCTGCCATTAATCCCACCAACTCTTTATCGCTACCGAAAATTTTTATTTGAGTTGGTAGAGGAATTTCAAATTTAATTCCTGGCGGAGGCATAAGAAGAATCGGGTGAGAATAACCCAGATTAAATAATGCTGCTTCTCCCTTTGCTTCAACCTTATAGCCAACACCCACTATATCTAGAGATTTTGAATATCCTTCGGTAACACCTTTTATCATATTTGCAATAAGTGCACGTGTTAAACCGTGAAGTGCTCTATTTTCTTTTTGATCATCCGGTCTGGTAACAATAACTTCATCTTTTTGAACATCCACTTTCATATTAGGATGAATTTTCATTTGAAGTTCGCCGAGTTTACCTTTTACTTTTAAGATACTGTCGGTCTTCGTAACCGTTACTCCTTTGATCTGTACTGGTTTTTTGCCTATACGTGACAATTTCTTTTCCTTATTAAAAAATTTTACCAAACATGGCAGACTACTTCTCCACCAACAGCTTCTTTTTTTGCTTGTTTATCCGATAATAAACCTTTCGGTGTTGAAAGAACTGCCATTCCAAGTCCGTTTAAAACCCGTGGAAGTTCATCTTTACCAACATAATTTTTCAATCCCGGTTTAGAAATCCTTTTCATTCCGGTTATTGATGGAGCACCATTAATATATTGAAGATGTACTCTAAGAATATTTTGTTTTTTATCTTCAACAACATTATAGTCTCTAATAAATTTATTATTCTTCAAAATTTCTGCTAAGCTAATCTTCATTTTTGAAGAAGGAATATCTACAAATTTCTTTTTTGCTTTAACAGCATTTCTAATTCTTGTCAAAAAATCCGCAATCGGATCGGTAGTATGCATTTACAAATCTCCTTTATTACCAACTTGCCTTTTTTAAACCCGGGACCTCACCTCGCAAAGCCATTTCGCGAAGTACTAAACGAGAAACACCAAACTTTCTATAATATGCTCTCGGTCTACCCGTCATTTTGCATCTATTATGTAATCGGGTGGATGATGAATTTCTTGGCAAAAGCTGTAATGCATCATAATCACCCTTTTCTTTTAATTCTTTTCTTTTTTGTGCATACTTATCGTAAAGTTTTCTTCTTTTATCTTCACGAGCTAATAAACTTATTCTTGCCATGATTTACCTTTAATTAATTTCCTTTTTTCTAAATGGTAATCCAAAAGCTGTTAAAAGTTCTAATGCTTCTTTATCAGTTTTTGCTGTTGTTACAAACGTTATATCCATTCCCAATATCTTTGTTACTTTATCAGGATTAATTTCCGGGAAAATAATTTGTTCTTTAATTCCCAAAGTATAATTACCGCGTCCGTCAAATGATTTATCGGGTACACCGCGAAAATCGCGTACACGGGGCAAAGCAAGGGAAACGAAACGATCTAAGAATTCGTACATTATTTCCCTTCGCAAAGTTACCTTTGCACCAATTTTCATTCCTTCACGCAATTTGAAATTCGATATTGATTTTTTAGAAATCCGTACGGATGCTTTTTGTCCGGTTATTGTTTCAAGATCTTTAACAGCTTCATCTAAAATTTTAGGATCTTGAACTGCCTGACCAACACCCATGTTTACAACTATCTTATCCAAACGAGGAACTTCCATTATACTTTTGTAATTGAATTGCTCTCTAAGTTTTGGAATAATTTCTTTATGATATTTTTCTTTTAACCGAGCAGGAATTTTAGGTTCTTTAACTTTAGGTTCGGCAGTTTTTTTAACATCTGCTTCCTTACCTTTTTTTTCTTTTTGCTCTTTTTTCTCTTTTTGTTCTTTTGCCATTGCTATTATGCATCCTTAAAATTATTAACCAAGCATTTCCCCGCTTGATCTGCTGACTCTTGCACTTTTCTGTTTGCCGGTTTTTTCATCTATAATTAGTTTGGAACCGATTCTTGTTTTTTCATTTGTTTTAGGATCAAGAATCATAATGTTAGAAACATTAATTGGAGCTTCTTTTTCTGTAATTCCGCCTTGAGGATTTTTCTGAGTCGGTTTTGTATGACGTTTACGTAAATTAACGCCTTCAACAATAACTCTATTAATTTTTGGAAATACTTTTAAAACTTTTCCGGTTTTACCTCTGTTATTTCCGGCTATTACAATTACATTATCATTTTTTCTGATCTTCATTTTCTATCCTTATAAAACTTCTGGTGCTAGAGAAATTATTTTCATAAATTTTTTATCTCTCAGTTCTCTTGCAACGGGACCAAAGATACGTGTACCTTTCGGTTCACCTTGTGGATTTAACAGTACAGCCGCATTTTCATCAAAGCGTATATATGAACCGTCATTTCTTCTAACTTCTTTTTTAGTTCTAACAACTACGGCGCGTGATACTTCACCTTTTTTAACACCTCCACCCGGAATAGCGGATCTAACACTAACAACAATAACATCGCCTACACTGGCATAACGACGATTACTTCCACCAAGAACTCTAATGCATCTAACTTTCTTGGCTCCGGAATTATCCGCCACTACTAAATTTGTTTCTTCTTGTACCATAATCTATCTGCTCCTCATAAAACCTGCCTGCGGCAGGCAAGCTTTTTTACTTGGCTTTTTCAACAACTTCAACCAAGCGCCATTTTTTTCTTTTACTCAAAGGACGAGTTTCCATAATCTTAACAACATCACCAATTGTGCATTCATTTTTCTCATCGTGTGCCATTAATTTTGTGGTCTTCTTAAAATATTTTTTGTAAAGCGGATGAGCAATGCGTCTCTCAATTGCTACAATAATACTTTTCTGCATCTTATTGCTAACAACAGTACCGATCCTTGTCTTTCTAATACTTCTTTTCTCCATAGGAACTCGAATACTCCTTATTTATTTGCCTTTGAGTTTTTTGTTTCCTGCATCTCACGTTCTTTTAGAATTGTTTTCATCTTTGCAATATCTCTTCTTACAAGACGCAGTTTTGCCGTGTTAGTTAATTGTTTTAATTCTTGTTGAAATTTTAAATCCACTAAATTTTTTTGATCTTCAAGAATTCTTTTCTTGATCTCATCAGTAGACATTTCTCTTATTTCAAAAATCTTCATTTTCTCTTAAATCCTTTTATGATTCTAAGTCCGGACGTTGAGTAATTTTTGTTTTGATCGGCAGTTTATGAGAAGCAAGGTTTAACGCCTCAACGGCTGTTTTTTTATCAACTCCGCCAATCTCAAACATAATTCTACCCGGTTTAACAACAGCAACCCAAAATTCCGGTGCACCTTTTCCTTTACCCATTCTTGTTTCAAGAGGTTTCTTAGTAACCGGTTTATCCGGGAAAATCCTAATCCACATTTTTCCATCTCGTTTCATATGTCGTGATAAAGCCACACGGCATGCTTCAATCTGACGACTTGTAATCCAAGCCGGTTCCAATGCTTTCAATCCGTAATCGCCAAAGTTAACAAGATTACCGCGTGTAGCTTTTCCGGCTCTTCTACCTCTATGTGCTTTACGAAACTTTACTCTTTTGGGCATTAACATTAAAAAAACTCCTCAAACCCGCCTGCCGGCAGGCAAGCTCTTTATTCTGATGAACGTTTACCTAAAATTTCTCCGCGGCAAATCCAAACTTTTACACCAATCGAACCATAAATTGTATGTGCGGTTGCCGTTGCATAATCTATATCTGCCCGGATTGTGTGCAACGGAATTCTTCCTTCTTTATATTGTTCTGTACGAGCCATTTCAGAACCTGCTAATCTTCCTGCGCACATAATTCTTATTCCTTCAGCACCCATTCTCATAGCAGATGTTATTGATTGCTTCATAGCTCTTCTAAATGAAACTCTTCCTTCAATCTGACGTGAAATATTTTCTGCAACTAATGCTGCATCAAGTTCGGGTCTTTTAATTTCTGTAATTTGAATCTTAACTTCTTTGTCAGTTAATTTTCTTAATTCTTCTTCAATCTGTGCTATCTCTTTTCCGCTTTTTCCAATTACAACACCGGGTCTTGATGTATGTATTGTTAAAATTATATTCTTGGAAGTTCTATCTATTATAATAGAAGAGATACCAGCATTTTGTAATCTTTTTCTTACATAGGTTCTAAGTTTTTTATCCTCAACAAGTTTAGTAGAATAACTTTTGTTTTCGTACCAGTTCGAATCCCAGCCTCTAATGATACCTACTCTAAAACCAATTGGATTTGTCTTTTGACCCAAAACTTCCTCCTAGATTACTTTTTTGTAGCAACAACAATTGTTACGTGATTAGATCGTTTTCTTATTCTATATGCTCTCCCCATTGGTGCAGGAGAAATTCTTTTTAACGTAGGTCCACCATTTACAAAAGCTTCTTTAACAAATAAATCGGAAATTTCATGTTTAGTGTTATCATCTTTGTTCATTAAATTAGAAACTGCCGAACGTAAAACTTTTTCTGCATCTTTTGAAGAATGCTTTGGTGAAAAATGAAGTATTTCAATTGCCTGATCTACAGATTTACCTCTGATTATATCAACGACCAATCTCATCTTACGTGGAGAAGTACCAATATATTTATGAATTGATTTAGCTTCCATTATTCTATCCTTATGCCTCTTTAACTTTAGATGCTTTTTCAGCTTTTGTTCCGGGATGACCTCTGAAAATTCTTGTAGGTGAAAATTCTCCGAGCTTATGTCCAACCATATTTTCAGAAATGTAAACGGGAATCATTTTATTGCCGTTATGTACAGCAATTGTATGTCCCACAAAATCCGGTGTTATAGTACTAGTACGGGACCATGTTTTGATAATTTTTTTCTGATTAGTCTCGTTTAGCTTTTTTACTTTTTCAATCAACTTAATGTCGATGAATGGACCTTTTTTTACTGACCTTGGCATATTTTATTCTAACCTATTTTCTTCTTTTAACTATGTATTTGTTAGTTCTATTTTTTTTCTTTCTCGTCTTTAATCCTTTTGCTTTTTGTCCCCAAGGCGAAACCGGATGACCGCCGCCTGATGTTTTACCTTCACCGCCGCCCATGGGGTGATCAACAGGATTCATAGCAACACCACGGGTATGGGGGCGAACACCTAACCATCTGCTTCTGCCAGCTTTACCCAAGCTTACATTTTCATGATCGAGATTTCCAACAACACCATAAGTAGCCATACAGTCAATACTAACCATTCTTACTTCGCCGGAAGGCATTTTTAATTGAGCGAATTTTCCTTCTCTTGCCATCAACTGAATTGATGCACCGGCAGATCTTCCAAGTTGACCGCCTTTGCCGGGTTTTAATTCAACGTTATGAATAAAACTTGCCAGAGGAATTTCTTTTAACGGTAATGAATTACCGACTTTAATTTCAGAACCGCTACCGGAAACAACAGCATCACCAACTTTCAAACCATCAGGAGCGAGGATATATCTTTTCTCTCCATCAGCATAATTTAGAAGTGCAATTCTTGAAGTTCTATTAGGATCATATTCAATTGAAAAAACTTTTGCAGGTATTCCATTTTTATCACGCTTAAAATCAATTACTCTATAACGTCTTTTATGACCGCCGCCGCGATGACGTGATGTAACCCTACCAAGATTATTTCTTCCACCGGATTTTTTTATAACACCAGTCAAAGATTTTTCCGGAGTAGATTTTGTAATCTCTTCAAATGAAGAGATACTCATAAATCTTGTTCCTGGAGTATTTGGTTTTAATTTTCTAATTGCCATTTAATTTTTAGCTCCGATTCGGTAATACTATGCTTGACCAAAAATATCTATTGTTTGACCTTCTTTTAAGGTAACGACAGCTTTTTTAAATTTTGCCGTTCTTCCAGAAAATCTACCTTTTTTAGTAAACTGGGTTTTCATTTTTCCTTTATACAAAATTGTATTTACAGAAGTAACATCAACATTAAATTTTTCTTTGAGAGCTTTAGCGATTTGAATTTTATTTGCATCCACTGCAACAACAAAACCAAATTTATTAGAATGTTTTTCGCTGATACCACTCATCTTTTCAGTAACTAAAGGGCGTATTAAAATACTTTTCATTTTGGGACCAGTTTAATTAATTGAGCTTTCTAAAAGATTAACTGCACTTTTTTGTAAAACTAAAACTTGATTATTCAATAGATCATAAGCTGAAGCTTTGTTTGCTTCAAGAATATTTATCCTTGCAACATTGCGCCCCGACTTGTAAACGTTTTCTTGAGTACCGTTAGTAAGTAGTAAAGTCTTTTTACCTTTTACCTTCAATGCATTTAATATTGAAACAAAATCTTTTGTCTTTGGGGCTTCAAAGTTGAAATCTTCAACAACAAGAATTTGATTTGCTTTTGCTTTGTATGATAATGCAGATTTTCTTGCAAGAGCTAAAACTTTCTTATTGAGTTTCTGTCTGTAATCTCTTGGTTTGGGGCCAAATATTGATCCGCCGCCGATCCAAAGAGGAGAGCGTGTTGTGCCTGCCCTAGCACCGCCGCGGCCTTTTTGCTTCCATGGTTTTTTACCGCCGCCGCTCACTTCACTTCTTTCTTTTGCTTTGTGAGTTCCTTGACGTTGATTTGCAAGGTAAGCTTTAACAGCTAAGTAAATCACGTGATCGTTCGGTTCAATTTCGAAAATCTCTTTTGAGAGTTCAACAGTCTCGCCAGATTTTGTACCGTCTTGTTTATAAACTTCTAATTTCATCTTATTCAATAATTATTTATTGATAGCTACAATTGAATTAATAGGGCCGGGGACAGCACCTTTCACCATAACAATATTTTTTTCAGCAATAACTTTAACAACTTTTAGATTTGAAATGGTTGTATTCTCAAATCCCATTCTTCCTGCCATACGTTGTCCTTTGAAAACTCTTGATGGATAAGAACTTGCACCAATAGAACCGGGAGCTCTTAATCTATCACTTTGTCCGTGAGTTGTACCGCCTACACCACCGAAGTTATGTCTTCTCATAACTCCTTGAAAACCTTTACCTTTGTTCTTACCGGAAACTTTAACTTTATCACCTATCTGAAAAATATCCACTTTAACTTCATCGCCAATTTTAAAATTAGAAGATTCAAAGTTTCTAAACTCTTTTAGAGTTTGTGGGATTTTCAATCCGTGTTTTTTATAATAATCTAGCTGAGGTTTACTTGTTCTTTTTTCTTTCTTTTCACCGAAACCAAGTTGAACAGCTTCGTAGCCATCTTTTTCTTTTGAACGCACAGCATAAACATTACACGGACCGGCTTCCAAGATTGTTACGGGAATAATTTGGCCATCTTCCGAGAATATATTTGTCATTCCTAATTTTTTTGCTAGCATACCAGGCATTTCTATAATTCCTATAACTTAATCTCTATGTCAACGCCGGCAGGAATATCTAACTTGCTCAGTGCGTCAACAGTTTTGTTGTTTGAGTTATGAATATCTATAATTCTTTTATGAGCCCTGATCTCAAATTGCTCACGTGATTTTTTATCAACGTGCGGAGATCTTAAAACCGTAAAAACCGTTCTGCGTGTTGGTAACGGAATTGGACCGGATACAACTGCGCCAGTACTCTTTACAGTCTTGATAATCTTTTCAGTTGATTTATCAATAAGAATATGATCGTAAGACTTCAACTTTATTCTAATTTTCTGACCAGGCACTTTTTCTAATCTCCTTGTTCAACAAATGCCCCGCATAAGCGGGGCTAAAATAAATTTATTACTCAATAATTTTTGTTACGAAACCTGCACCAACAGTTCTACCGCCTTCGCGGATAGCGAACTTCAATCCTTCTTCCATTGCAATCTCAGAAATCAAATCAATCTTAAGTTGTACGCTATCACCGGGCATAACCATCTCTGTCCCTTCAGGCAATGTTGCAACACCAGTAACGTCAGTTGTTCTGAAATAGAACTGTGGTCTGTAACCATTGAAGAACGGTGTATGACGCCCGCCTTCATCTTTTGATAGAATATAAACTTTACCTTCAAATTTCTTATGAGGAGTAATTGAACCGGTTTTTGCTAAAACCATTCCTCTTTCAATTTCAGTTTTATCAACACCTCTTAAAAGAATACCAGCATTATCACCGGCAATAGCAGCATCAAGTTCTTTGCGGAACATTTCGATACCGGTAACAACTGTTTTTTTATGAACACCTAAACCAATCAATTCAATTTCTTCTGCTAATTTTACTTGGCCTCTTTCAACTCTTCCAGTAGCAACAGTACCACGACCGGTAATTGAAAATACATCCTCAACAGGCATCAAGAACGGTTTGTCAACACTTCTTTCTGGAACCGGAACATAGGTATCAACAGCATTCATTAATTCCCAAATACAATTGTATCTTGGATCTGAAGGATCAGCACCGGAAGCTCCGGCTTCTAAAGCATGTAAAGCAGAACCTTTAATAATCGGAATTTCATCACCTGGGAATTCATATTTAGTTAACAACTCTCTTAATTCCATTTCAACTAGATCAATTAATTCTTGATCATCAACAGCATCAACTTTATTCATGAACACAACTATTTTAGGTACACCTACTTGACGAGCAAGAAGAATGTGTTCACGTGTCTGAGGCATTGGACCATCGGTTGCAGCAACAACAAGAATAGCACCGTCCATTTGCGCAGCGCCAGTGATCATGTTTTTAACGTAATCCGCGTGACCTGGACAGTCAACGTGAGCATAATGTCTGTTCGCTGTTGAATATTCAACGTGAGCAGTAGCGATTGTAATACCTCTTTCTCTTTCTTCAGGGGCATTATCAATACTGTCAAATGTTCTTATTTGAGATAAACCTTTTTTAGCCAGTGCCATGGTGATGGCTGCAGTAAGAGTAGTTTTACCATGGTCGACGTGTCCGATAGTACCAATATTGACGTGAGGTTTACTACGGTCAAATTTTTCTTTTGCCATCTTAAATACTCTCCTTAATGTGTTTTATTTCTTTAATCATTTATTTATTGTCTAATAAGATTCAACATGTTTCTTTGCTTGAGATTTTTCCTGGATCTCTTCAGCAACAGATTTTGGTACTTCGGCATAATGTGCAAACTGCATTGTGTAAATTGCACGACCTTGTGTCATGGATCTTAACGTAGTTGCATAACCAAACATTTGTGCTAACGGAACCATTGCCTTAATGACCTGTGCATCTTTTCTTGAACTGAATCCTTCAATCTTTCCTCTTCTAGAATTAAGATCACCCATAACATCACCTAAGTATTCTTCGGGAGTAATAACTTCAACACTCATCATCGGTTCAAGTAAAATAGGATTAGCTTTAAGTGCACCTTGTTTAAATGCCATAGAAGCAGCAACTTTAAATGAAATTTCATCTGAATCAACATCATGATAGGAACCATCATATAATCTTGCTTTTACATCTACGACTGGATAACCCGCCAACACACCATTTCTCATAGAATCTTGCAGGCCATGCATAACAGGATTTATATATTCTTTCGGAACAACACCACCAACAATGTCATTTTCAAATTCAAAACCTTTTCCAGGTTCATTCGGTGAAAGTTCAATCCAGACATGTCCATATTTTCCACGTCCGCCGGATTGTTTAATAAATTTACCTTCTGCCTGAACTGTTTTAGAAATTGTTTCTCTATAAGCAACCTGAGGTTTACCAACATTAGCTTCAACTTTAAATTCGCGTTTCATTCTATCAACAAGAATTTCAAGATGTAGTTCACCCATTCCGCTAATTAGTGTTTGACCGGTTTCATCATCAACTTTAACTTTAAATGTCGGATCCTCATCAGAAAGTTTTGCTAAAGATTCAGAAAGTTTATCCTGATCCGCTTTAGTTTTAGGTTCGATTGCAATTTGAATCACAGGTTCCGGGAATACCATTTTTTCGAGAACAATAGCATCTTCTTCGGTACAAAGAGTATCACCGGTTCTAGTATGTTTCAAACCAACTATTGCAGCAATATCGCCACATCTAATTTCTTCTAAATCTTCTCTTGTGTTAGCATGCATCTCAAGGACACGACCGACTCTTTCTTTTTTATCAGAAACAGAATTAAAAATATAAGACCCGGCTTTTAATTCACCGGTGTAAACTCTAATAAATGTTAACTTGCCAACATAAGGATCTGTCATAATTTTAAATGCTAAAGCCGCAAATTTTTCATTAGGAGATATTTTCCTTTCTACATGATCATTCTTAAAAATATGATGAGCGGAAAGCGCTCCAGAATCCAAAGGAGATGGTAGAAAATCAACAACAGCATCTAGTAATTGCTGCACACCTTTATTCTTAAATGATGATCCGCATAATACAGGAATAATTTTCCCTTGAATTGTAGCTACGCGTAACACATTTTTAATTTCTGCTTCAGTGATTTCTTTACCTTCAAGATATTTTTCTAATAATGTATCATCAACATCAGATACAGCTTCAAGCATTTCAGTTCTATATTTTTGAGATAATGCCAATAAATCAGTAGGAATATCTACAACTTCGTATTCGGCACCAAGGGACTCTTCAATAAACATAATTGCTTTCATTTTCATCAAATCAATAATACCTCTAAAAAGATCGCCTTCTCCAACAGGAAGATTAATCGGCACAGCAGGAGCTCCTAATTTTTCTTTCATCATTTGAACCGCATGAAAAAAATCAGCTCCAATTCTATCCATCTTATTTACAAAAGAAATTCTTGGTACATTATATTTATCGGCCTGTCTCCAAACAGTTTCGGACTGCGGCTCAACTCCGCCAACCGCACAAAATAGTGCTATAGCGCCATCAAGAACTCGAAGTGATCTCTCAACTTCAACAGTGAAATCCACATGCCCTGGTGTATCAATAATATTTATTTGATGATCTCTCCAAAAAGTTGTAGTTGCAGCACTGGTAATAGTAATTCCTCTTTCCTTTTCCTGTTCCATCCAATCCATCGTTGCTGCACCATCATGAACCTCACCCATTCTATGTAATTTTCCTGTATAATATAGAATACGTTCAGTTGTGGTGGTCTTACCAGCATCAATATGAGCCATGATACCAATATTTCTTACTCTATTTATTTCGACGCGCTTTGACATCTATCTTAATAATTCCTTTCCACTACCATTTAAAATGTGCAAAAGCTTTGTTCGCTTCTGCCATACGATGTGTATCATCTTTTTTCTTAACTGCGGAACCTTCGCCATTAGCAGCTGCCATTAATTCAGATGCAACCTTTAATGCCATTGATTTATCTTTACGATCTCTAGCATAAGTTTTGATCCAACGAAATGCTAACGCAGTTCTTCTTTCGGGTCTAACTTCCATAGGGACCTGATATGTCGCTCCACCAACTCTTCGACTTCTAACTTCAACCAATGGTTGAACATTCTGTACTGCTTTCTTAAATACATCTAATGCAGGTTTCTTTGTTTTTTGTTCAATCAAACCAAAGCTATCGTAAACAATAGTTCTTGCAGTGGATTTTTTACCATCCCACATTAGATAATTAATGAATTTCGAAACTAGTATATCGTTATACTTTGGATCTGGTTTTAAATACTTCTTCTCTGATCTTTTTTTTCTCATAATAATTATTTTGCTTTAGGTTTTTTAGTACCGTATTTAGATCTGCCTTTTTTTCTATCTTCAACACCGCTTGTATCTAATGTACCTCTAATAATATGGTAACGTACGCCCGGTAAATCTTTAACTCTACCACCTCTAATCAAAACAATAGAATGCTCTTGCAAATTGTGACCTTCACCAGGAATATATGCCGTAACTTCAATTCCATTTGTTAACCTTACTCTTGCAACTTTTCTTAAAGCTGAATTTGGTTTTTTAGGAGTTGTAGTATATACTCTTGTACAAACACCTCTTTTTTGCGGACACGCATCTAATGCGGGAGCCTTATTTTTTGAGGTTACAACCACTCTTCCTTTTCTAACCAACTGGTTTATCGTTGGCACGCAAACTCCTCCAAAATTATACTTTTTGATAAAAATTCAGACTTTGAATTTATTGATATTAGCTTGAATTGTCAAGCAAGCCTGTTCTAATTTTTCAACTATTATATACTAAACTGATTCTTTCTCCGCATCTATCTCTTCTTTAACAACAGTTGATTCAGCTTCATCACCAGTTAAAATTATGTTACGGTATTTCTTCAATCCGCTTCCAGCCGGAATAAGATGACCCATAACAACGTTTTCTTTCAAACCAATTAAATTATCAACTTTGGCTTCAGTTGCTGCATTTGTTAATACTTTTGTTGTCTCCTGGAATGATGCAGCCGAAATAAAACTCTCAGTAGAAAGAGCAGCATGAGTAATACCCAATAAAATATTATCGAATGTTGCAGGTTCGGCATCGCGAGTATTAATTAATTTTTTACTCTTTCTTGTTAAATCAGAATTAACTTCTCGTAATTTTGGTTTTGCAATTAGTTGAGCAACTTTAAATTTTGATTGTCCGGGATCCTCTATATAAACCATCTGTTTAACTTTTTCGTTTTCTTCGATGAATTTATTTCTATCAACTAAATCTTCTTCAATAAAAATAGTATCCCCTGCAGAAATTACTTGAAGCTTTTGTAACATTTGCCGAACGATAACTTCTATATGTTTATCATTAATCTTAACACCTTGTAAACGGTAAACATCTTGGATTTCATTTACTAAATATTCCTGTACTGCATTTGTTCCTTTTATTTTTAAAATATCATGCGGATCAATCGGACCGTCTGTAATTTTTTCACCTGCAGGAATTTCATCTCCCTCTTGGACTAGAATATGTTTACCATAAGACACATTATAAATTTTCTGAATAGATCCGTCAAGTGATTCAATAATAATTTCTCGTGAACCTTTCTTACGAGCACCAAATTTAACTTTACCTTCAATTTCAGAAACAACTGCAGGATCATGTGGACTCCTTGCTTCAAAAAGTTCAGTTACTCGAGGTAAACCACCGGTAATATCACGTGATTTAGTTGATGATTTCGAAATCTTAGCGAGGATTGTTCCTGCCTGAATCTCTTCACCTTCTTCAACCGATAGATAAGCACGTGTTGGAATATTAAATACTTTTTCATTTCCCTTATTATCTTTGATAAGAATACTCGGTGTTAAGGTTTTATCTTTTGATTCGATTACAACTTTTTGAACGTGACCGGTTTGTTCATCAGCAACTTGCTGAATTGTAATGTTATCCAGTAAATCGATAAATGAAACTTTACCTGCATTATCTGCTACGATTACTGAGTTGTAAGGATCGTGATTGTATAGTGGTTGACCTTTTTTAATTTCCTGTCCTTCGGAAACTAATAATTCTGCACCATAAGGAATCTCAAATTTCTTTATCTGTCTATTATCTTCATCATAAAGTCCTATTGCTCCTCTGCGACCAATAACCACTTTTACTTTTCCAAAAAAATCAGTTTTTTCAACAAACATGATTCTATCAAACTTAACAGTACCATTAACATTTGCTTCAACTTGAGATTGAGATGCAATACGTGATGAAGTTCCACCTAAGTGGAATGTACGCAATGTCAACTGTGTACCAGGTTCACCTATTGACTGAGCTGCTATAATTCCTACTGCCTCACCGTTTTCTACAAGTTGACCAGTAGTTAGATTTCGTCCATAACATTTTGCACAAACACCACGTTTAGCTTCGCACGTTAATACAGTTCTAATATAAACTTGATCAATATTTGCTTCATCAATTTTTTCGGCGATATCTTCAGTAATCACTTCACCTGCTTCGATTAACAAATCATCAGTACGGGGATCATAAATATCTTCTTGTGCTACACGGCCAATAATTCTTTCTGCCAATGGTTCTCTCTCAAGTTCAATATCTTTAAGCGCAGAAATATAAACACCTCTAATAGTACCGCAATCTAATTCAGTGATAATAACATCTTGAGCAACGTCGCATAAACGACGCGTTAAATAACCCGCATCTGCAGTTTTCAATGCTGTATCTGCAAGACCTTTACGGGCACCGTGAGTTGAAATGAAGTATTCAAGAACTGACAATCCTTCTTTGAAATTCGCGACAATAGGATTTTCAATAATTTCTCCTGATTGACCTGTTAAACTCTTTTGCGGTTTCATCATTAAACCACGCATACCTGCAAGCTGACGAACTTGATCTTGTGAACCTCTTGCACCTGAATCAACCATCATATGCAATGAATTGAATCCACCTTGATCAGTTTTAATTCTATCCATTAATGATTTAGCAACGTTATTTGTTGTATGAGTCCAAACGTCAACTATCTTATTATATCGTTCAGCATCTGTAATCAGACCTTGTTCATGTTCACTTAAAATACCGGAAACTTTTTTGTTTGAATCATCAATCAATTTTACTTTTTCATCAGGAACAATCATATCGCTGAAGCTGATAGAAATTCCTGCTGCAGTTGCATAACGGTAACCAAGCTCTTTAAGATCATCCAAGAATTTTGCTGTAGCTTCGTTACCTACCTTGATAAACATTTTATAAATAAATCCTGAGAAACTTTTCTTTACTAGTAATTCGTTAACATAACCCATTTCTTTAGGAACGATCTCATTAAAAATTACTCGTCCAACCGTTGTCTCTAAAAATTCCTTATCAATTTTAACTTTTACCTTTGCGTGAAGATCAACTACCTTAGAATTATATGCTATCTGAACTTCTTCAATACTGCCAAATATCTTACCTTCGCCTTTGGCACCGGTGCGAACTTTTGTTAAGTAATAAAGTCCTAATACAATGTCTTGAGAAGGTAGAACAATTGGTAAACCATTTTGTGGAGATAAAATATTATGACTGCTCAACATTAAAATAGATGCTTCGAGTTGTGCTTCATAAGACAATGGAACGTGAACTGCCATTTGATCACCGTCGAAATCCGCATTGAATGCAGTACAGACTAACGGATGAAGTTGAATAGCTTTTCCATCTACTAAAATCGGTTGAAAAGCCTGAATACCAAGACGGTGTAATGTAGGAGCGCGGTTCAACATAACCGGATGTCCGTCAATCAATTTTTCAAGAATATCCCAAATGGTTGCATCTTTTCTATCAACAGCTTTACGTGCACTCTTTACAGTTTTAAAATGTCCGCGTTCAATAAGTTTGCGGATAATAAATGGCTTGAAAAGTTCAACTGCCATATCTTTCGGTAAACCGCACTGATGTAATTTCAATTCCGGACCAACAACAATAACAGAACGGCCAGAATAATCCACTCGTTTGCCAAGTAGGTTTTGACGGAAACGACCTTGTTTACCTTTCAACATATCACTGAGAGATTTCAACGGTCTATTACCATCACTGCGAACTGCACTTGCTCTGCGCGAATTATCAAACAACGCATCAACTGCTTCTTGAAGCATTCTCTTTTCGTTTCTAAGAATTACTTCAGGAGCTTTAATATCAATTAATCTTTTTAAACGATTGTTACGAATAATTACTCTTCTATAAAGATCATTTAAATCCGATGTTGCAAATCTTCCGCCTTCAAGTGGAACAAGCGGACGAAGTTCAGGCGGAATTACAGGTATAACGTTTAATACCATCCATTCGGGTTGGTTTGGAACTTTTCCTTCATATTCACGAAATGCTTCAAGCACTCTTAATCTCTTTAAAAGATCAGCGCGTTTTTGCTGAGATGTGTCGGGGCCAAGTTGAGATTTCAAATCAGCAAAAGTAACTTCAATATCAATCTTCTTTAATAATTCTTTGATTGCATCTCCACCGATACGAGCAACAAATTTTTTCGGATCCTCATCTTCGAGTGAATCATTATCATGTGGAAGAGAACCTAGAATTTCATAATACTGATCTTCAGAAATAAGATCTTTCTTATTTAATCCGGTTGGGCCAGGATTAATAACAACATATGATTCATAGTAAATAACTTTTTCAAGTTCTTTTGTTGTCATTCCAATAATGTTACCAATCTTTGATGGCAACGCTTTGAAAAACCAAATATGAACAACCGGAACTGCAAGTTGAATATGTCCCATTCTTTCACGACGAACGCTCTTTAAAGTAACTTCAACACCGCAACGGTCGCACACAATTCCTTTATAACGTATTCCTTTATACTTTCCGCATGCACATTCCCAATCTTTAACGGGACCAAAAATTTTCTCGCAGAATAAACCATCTTTTTCAGGACGAAATGAACGATAGTTTATTGTTTCAGGTTTGGTTACTTCCCCGTGAGATCTTGATAAGATATCATCTGGGCTTGCCAAACTGATCGTCATTTTTTCGATCTGTCTAATTTTATTTTCTTGCGGTTTAAATCGCATTTTCTACTCCTTTAGTCAAACTCTTGGTTGATTCCGATTAAGTAAATCTTAACCGGAATAGCTTAGTTAATTTTTATATCAAGACCGAGACCTTGAAGCTCTTTAATCAATACATTAAATGCTTCGGGAATATTTGGTTCAGGTAAATTTTCACCTTTAACAATTGCCTCGTAAGTTTTTGCTCTTCCTGTTACATCATCGCTCTTCACTGTTAAGATTTCCTGAAGAACATGTGCAGCACCATAACCTTCGAGAGCCCAAACTTCCATTTCTCCAAATCTCTGACCGCCGAATTGAGCTTTACCGCCTAAAGGTTGTTGAGTAATAAGCGAGTAAGGACCAATGGAACGAGCATGAATCTTGTCATCAACCATATGGCCAAGTTTCATCATATATATATAACCGGTTGTAACTTTCTGATGAAATTTTTCTCCGCTTCTTCCATCATATAACCAGGTTTTACTACCTTCACTTAATTCAGCACTATTCAACCATTCTTCAACATCGCCTACTTTTGCACCGTCGAAAATTGGTGTTTCGAACTTAACGCCAAGTTTATTTCCAACCCATCCAAGAGCGGTTTCATATAATTGACCTAAGTTCATTCTTGAAGGTACGCCAAGCGGATTTAAAACTATATCAACCGGAGTTCCGTCTTCGTGGTGTGGCATATCTTCAACAGGAACAACTTTTGCAACAACGCCTTTATTGCCGTGGCGACCTGCCATTTTATCACCGACAGAAACTTTTCTTTTCTTCGCTACATAAACTTTTGCGAGTTGAGTTATTCCCGGAGGTAATTCATCACCGCTTTGTATTTTCAGTTTTTCACGTTTGTAATCTTCTTCAATTTCTGCAAGAAGTGTAAAATAGTTTGAATATAAATGCTTGATTAATTCGTTTGTGTTCTTTCTTTCAAACCAATCTTTTGTATAATCCAACTTTGAAATGTCATCTATGTCAGTAAATGTTTCATCTTTTATGGAAGTACCGCTTCTTAACACAACACTGCCGTCCAAATCACGAATACCTGAAGTTGTTTTTCCATGAGTAATTCTAGTTAATTTATTAACCAGTTTGTTGTAATGATTTTCTTTTGTTTTCTTATACTCAGTTTCAAGATTATCCATCAATTTCTTTTCAACTTTTTTGGAATCGGCATCTTTTCTTTTGCGGCTGAATAATCTCGTTTTAATTACAACACCTTTTAATCCAGGAGGAGCCTTTAAAGATGCATCTTTCACATCGCCGGCTTTATCACCGAAGATAGCTTTCAATAATTTTTCTTCCGGAGTAGGATCAGTTTCACCTTTTGGTGTGATCTTACCAATCAGAATATCACCTTCTTTAACTTCAGCACCTTCTCTAACTATACCATGCTCATCCAAATCTTTTGTGGCTTCTTCACTAACGTTAGGAATATCCCTAGTTAATTCTTCTTCTCCACGTTTTGTTTCGCGAACTTGAAGTTCAAATTCTTCAATATGAATAGAAGTAAATACATCATCGGCAACTAATCGTTCACTTAGAACAATTGCATCTTCAAAATTATATCCGCGCCAAGGCATAAATGCAACCGAAACGTTTCTTCCAAGAGCAAGTTCACCTTTATCAATCGCAGGACCATCAGCTAAAACTTCGCCTTTCTTTACACGCTGCCCGGTAAATACAATCGGTTTTTGATTAAAACATGTTTCCTGGTTTGTGCCGTTAAATTTTGTAAGTATATACTCAACTCTTCTCTCATCATCAAAACTAACTAATGTTTCAGGAGCGCTTTCATCAACATCATACTTAACAATAATTCTTTTTGAATCTGCATACTCGACGACACCGCTATCTTCAGCAATAATAATAGAACGGGAATCACGAGCAATTTTTTGTTCCATACCTGTTCCAACTATCGGAGCTTGAGGAACAAGAAGCGGAACAGCTTGACGTTGCATGTTGGATCCCATCAACGCTCTGTTTGCATCATCATGTTCAAGGAATGGAATTAATGCAGCTGCTGCAGAAACTATTTGAGCAGGGGCTACATCCATATAATGAACTTCATCCGGAACCACAACAGGAAAATCTCCTCTTTCTCTACATTTAACTCTATCATTCACATAATAACCTTGTTCATCTATAGGTGCATTAGATTGAGCAATAATAAATTCATCTTCTTGATCGGCACTTAAGAAATCTATACTGTTTGAAACTTTTCCTTCCTTAACTTTTCTATATGGCGTTTCTAAAAATCCGTAATGATTAACACGTGCAAAAATTGTAAGCGAAGAAATAAGACCGATGTTCGGACCTTCAGGCGTTTCGATCGGACACAAACGGCCATAATGAGAATGGTGAACGTCACGTACCTCGAAGCCTGCACGTTCACGTGTTAAACCGCCGGGTCCCAATGCAGAAATTCTTCTTTTGTGTGTTAGCTCTGAAAGCGGATTAGTTTGATCCATAAATTGTGAAAGTTGGTTTGTACCGAAGAATGCATTTATAACACTGCTTATTGTTCTAGCATTCACCAAATCTTGCGGCTGCATATTTTCATTATCGCGCATGTTCATTCTTTCTTTTATTGTGCGCGCCATTCTTGCCAGACCAACATTATATTGCTGCATTAACTGTTCGCCAACAGTCCTTACTCTTCTATTACCTAAATGGTCTATGTCATCAACATTAACATTACCGTTTTTCAGCTTAATGATATTATTCATGATTGCTATAATATCTTCAACAGTCAATACTTTGATGTTATCCGGAACATTTAAATTCAGTCGGTCATTCATTCTAAACCGGCCGACTTCGCCTAAATCATATCTTTTCTCATTAAAAAATAATTTATCTATTAATCCAACTGCTGTGTCAACATCCGGAGCTTCACCCGAACGCAGTTGTCTGTAAATTGCATACAGGGCTTCTTCTTTATTTGTTGAGGTGTCTTTTTTAAGTGTGTTTATTATTAAGTCCTGTTCAAAAGTAGTTTCAATACTTAACAATTGAACTTTAGATACACCCGAACCTTTTATACTTTCAATAATTTCTTCAGTTAGTTCGGCATCTTTCGATGCATAAATTTCTCCGGTTGCGGTATCAATTACATCGTTGGCTACAATTCTTCCAATGTGTTTATCAACACTTAAATGTTTAACTGTAATTTCTTCAATAAGATTGAACAGATTTAAAATTTGCTCATCTGTTTCATAACCAAGAGCTCGTAATAATGTTGTTGAAGGGAATTTTTTTCTGCGATCTATATAAACATAAAGTATATTATTTATGTCAGTTGCAAATTCAACCCAAGACCCTCTGAACGGGATAATTCTTGCCGAGTAAATAGGTGTCCCGTTTGGATGTAAAGTTTGAGCGAATGCAACACCGGGTGAACGATGTAACTGGCTTACAATTACTCTTTCAGCACCGTTAATTATAAATGTGCCGCGGCCTGTCATGTAAGGAAGATTACCTAGATAAACTTCCTGTTCAACTGAATTTACATACTCGCCTGTTTCATCATCCTTAGTAGATAGACGAAGTTTTGCTTTTAAAGGTGCAGAGTATGTTAGTCCTCTCTCTTCACATTCCGCCATTGAAAAGCGGGGCTTTTCAATGTAATACTCAATAAAATCTAATCTGTAAAATTCTTTATTGTCGAAGATTGGGTAGTTGGTATTAAATACCGCTTGTAAACCTTTGTTTTCTCTTTGCGCAGGTAAAACTTTTAATTGAATAAATTCTTCAAACGAATCTAACTGAATATTCAGAAGATCCGGAACTTTAACCGACTGAGAAATTTGAGCAAAGGTAATTCTTCCAGTGCTTTTGTTAATTTTTTGTTTTTCCAACCCTAACCTCCAATGTGGTTTTTGTCAGTTTTTCTTTCATATAAAAATGAAAGAAAGTGGTAAGACGGATTTTACCATCTCACCACTTCAATTTATATCGAATGAAGGGAATTGAATCAGTTTATTTAACTTGAACAGTAGCGCCAGCTTCTTCGAGTTCTTTTTTGATTTTTTCAGCTTCGTCTTTTGAAACTGCTTCTTTAACAGGTTTTGGCGCACCATCTACTAAATCTTTAGCTTCTTTTAATCCGAGTCCAGTATGCGCACGAACAACCTTGATCACATTAATTTTTGTAGCACCGGCAGCTTGAAGAATAACATCAAATTCTGTTTTTTCTTCAGCAGGAGCTGCTGCACCACTACCTGCAACTGGTCCGGCCATCATCATTGGAGCTGCTGCTGATACTCCAAATTCTTCTTCTAATGCTTTCTTTAATTCTGAAGCTTCAACAAGTGTAAGCGCCTTAATTTTTTCTACAATTTCAACAATTTTCTCTGACATTTTACAACTCCTATTACTTTAATTAATTATTCAAATTTATAATTGATTATGCAGCTTTCTTTTTTCCGACCTCATCAATTACACTAACAAGATCCCTGACAACTGCATTGATTGAACCGACAATTCCGCTTGCTGGAGCTGCAATACTACCAACAATACCCGACATGATTTCTTCTTTTGTAGGCATTGAAGCAATAGTATCCAATTGATCTGCATCGTAAAATGCTGATTCAATATAGCATCCTTTAAAAGTAAATTTTTTCGATTCATCAAAATATTTTTTAATGATTTTTGCGGGTGCAACAAAATTTTCACCGGCAAAAGCAACACCTATCATACCAACAAGTTGAGAATTGAATTTTTCAAATCCGCCAACCTGTTCCAAAGCTTTTTTGAACAGAGTATTTTTTAGAACTTTATAATTAATTCCATCTTTTCTAAAATTCGAACGCAGCTTATTAATGTCAGCAACGTTAACGCCACGGTAATCAACAAGAAACATCGCAGAGGAATTTTTCACTAGTTCTTTCATCTGTTCAATTCGTACCGCCTTTTCTTCTTTTTTCATCGTACTCCCGATAAATTATAACTGCACACTTAATAATGTAGAAGCATTTATGAGTGCGTAAACTTTTATTTAATCGTGTTTGGTAGCAATGGTTGTTTCATCTTTAGTAATCCGTAATCCGGGACCCATTGTGGTTGAGAGATATAAACTTTTTACATAATTCCCTTTTGCTGATGAAGGTCTCATCTTTATTATAGTATGAAGAAAGGCTCTGGTATTTTCAGTGAGTTGTTCAACACTAAAGTTCATTTTGCCTAGGGAAGTATGGATTATTCCAGCTTTTTCAACTCTGAATTCTATTTTTCCTGCTTTAACTTCCTTAACAGCTTTTGCTACATCGGTAGTAACAGTTCCGCTTTTCGGATTAGGCATTAAACCTTTTGGACCAAGAACACGGCCAAGTTTACCAAGCTCACCCATAGAATCCGGCGTTGCTACAATAACATCAACTTCAGCCCAACCGCCTTTAATTTTTTCTATATATTCTTCAAACCCAGCATATTCAGCACCAGCTTTTAAAGCTTCTTCAGCCTGAGCGCCTTTTGCAATTACAAGAACAGTAACTTTTTTTCCAGTACCATGTGGTAGTGAAACAGTTCCTCTAACCATTTGATCTGCATGCCGTGGATCAACACCAAGCCTAATAGCACAATCAAGTGATTCAGTAAATTTAACTTTTGAATTATCTTTTAAAAGTTTAACAGCTTCTTCGACTGTGTAATCTTTAGCTTTATCAATATTCTTATTGATTGCTTTTATTCTTTTGGAAACTTTCATTTTAATTCCGCTATAAAATTATTATTGAAATTTAATCTTCGACGGTAAAGCCCATACTTCGTGCAGTGCCAGAGACCATGCTCATTGCATGATCAACATCATGAGCATTAAGGTCGGGCATTTTCATCTGTGCAATTTCACGGACTTGAGCTTTGGTTACTTTAGCAACTTTTGTTTTATTTGGTTCAGCTGAACCTTTTTCAACTTTTGCAGCTTTCTTTAATAAGATAGCAGCTGGAGGTGTTTTTGTAATGAACGTAAAAGATTTATCAGAGAAAACCGTTATCACAACAGGAATAATTAATCCTTGTTTATCGGAAGTTCTTGCATTAAACTGCTTACAAAACTCCATAATATTAACACCTTTTTGACCTAAAGCAGGTCCAACAGGAGGAGAAGGATTTGCTGCACCGGCAGGTATTTGTAATTTAATATAACCATCAATTTTTTTTGCCATTGTTTAACCTATATCAATTTATTTTTCAAATTCAGCTTGAGCAAAATCAATTTCGACGGGGGTTTTTCTTCCAAAAATCGAAACCATGACTTTTATTTTTAATTTTTCTTCATTTACTTCCTGAATAAAACCGGAAAAATTATTGAACGGTCCATCAATAATTTTTACAAAGTCGCCTGTTCTAAAAACTGTTTCGGTTCTTTCTGTTTCATTGTCCTGAGATAATCTGCCTACTATTCTTTTTACTTCTTCGGGCTGAAGTGGTACAGGATGATTTACTGATCCGAGAAAGCCCATAACAGATGGTGTGTTGATAATAAAATCTTTTGCTTTGATATCCAGATCAACACAAACCAATATATAACCGGGAAAGAAATTTTTCTTTTTAGTTTTTTTCTTACCGTCTTTTACTTCAAAAACTTTCTCGGTTGGAACAAGTACATCAAAGATTCTTGAACGGAGTTCTTCGTTTTCTTTTAATTCAGCATCTATCAATGTCTTAACTTTATTCTCATGACCGGAAAAGGTTCTGACAACATACCATCTTGCTTTTTCGTTTTCCAAGATTAAAAAATTCCTTGTAATATTTTATTTACAGCCATATCAACTATATAAGTAAACGCTGCAAGCACTAAACAAACTATGATAACAACTGAAGTTGATTCCTTCAATTCCTCACGAGTGGGCCAAGTAACCTTTTTCATTTCCTTTACTACATCATTAACAAAGTTGACTATTTTTTCTTTCATGAAATTTTTTCTTTTTTATTGGTTGCACGTCAGGAGGGACTCGAACCCCCAACCTGCGGTTTTGGAGACCGCTGCTCTACCAATTGAGCCACTGACGTATTATTTAGTCTCTTTAAAAACTACATGTTTACGAACTACAGGATCATATTTCTTAAACTCAACTCGATTAGGATGTTCCCTTTTATTTTTTTTAGTTGAGTAACGAAAGCCCGTATTAGCGGTGCTTTCTAATACAATTATTTGTCTAACATTTTTTGATTTTGCCATTTCATCTTTCCTTATTAAAACTATTTCCCGAATTACTATTCGGTATTGAGCTGATGACCGGGATTGAACCGGTGACCTCTTCCTTACCAAGGAAGTGCTCTACCAACTGAGCTACATCAGCAGTTAGAGCGGGAGACGGGACTCGAACCCGCGACCAACAGCTTGGAAGGCTGTGACTCTAGCCAACTGAGTTACTCCCGCAATAAAACACAACGTAAAGAACTCGTGGGCGGCGAGGGATTCGAACCCCCAAAGGCGTATGCCAACGGATTTACAGTCCGCCCCGGCTCTCCAACTCCGGCGTCCGCCCAGACGTATTTCACCCGTTTCTGTAAAAACCGAGCTTCAAATATAGAATGACTTGTATAAAAAAGCAATTAATGTTATGAATAATTCTCTGATTATGAAGGATCAATGCCCCCATAACTCACGATCTAAACTTCTATACTGAATTGCTTCTGAAATATATTGGGGAAGGATATCTTTGGATTTTTCAAGATCTGCTATTGTTCGACTAACTTTAATGATTCTATCATAAGCACGTGCCGATAAACCAAGCCTTGTCATAGCCATTTTTAAAAGTTCTTCGCTCTTAGAATCCAGTCTACAAAACTTACGCAATTCTTTAGATGACATATCGGCATTCTTAAAGATGTTTTTCAATCCAATAAATCTTTCATGCTGTACTTCTCTCGCAACCATTACCCTCTTTCTAATATCTATTGATTTTTCACCCATAGCACTTGAAGAAAGATCTTTGAACTTTACTGCGGGGACTTCGATATGAATATCAATACGATCTAAAAGTGGGCCGGAAATCTTTGCCATGTATTTTTGAATCTGCATCGTATTACATGTACAGTCCTTTGTTGGATCAGTAAAGAAACCACATGGGCATGGATTCATTGCAGCAGCAAGCATAAAGTTTGCAGGAAATTCTAAAGACATTTTTGAACGGCTGACTGTTACTTTGTAATCCTCTAATGGTTGTCGTAAAACTTCTAATACATTTTTTTTGAATTCAGGTAGCTCATCTAAAAATAAAACACCATGATGCGCATATGAGACTTCGCCCGGGCGCGGAATTGTTCCTCCTCCAATAAGTGCTGCATCAGAGACCGTGTGGTGAGGACTTCTGAATGGCCGTTCCGTAATAAGCGCTTTATCTTTAGCTAATATTCCAGCTACGGAATGAATCTTTGTGGTTTCAAGAGCTTCTTCAAAATTAAGCGGCGGAAGTATTGACGGGAATCTTTTTGCAAGCATTGTTTTTCCAGAGCCCGGCGGACCGATCATTAAAATATTATGTCCTCCGGCAGCAGCGATCTCCAATGCGCGTTTAACATTTTCTTGTCCCTTCACATCTGAAAAATCGAGAGCATAAGTGTTTACCTGTGCAAACACATCTTCTTTGTTTGTATGAATGGGAATAAATTTTTCTTCATCGTTAAGAAATTGAATTACTTCAATAAGATTATGAAGTCCAAAAACTTCAATGCCATCAACAATCGAAGCTTCTTTTGCCGAATCTAACGGTAATATTATTTTTTTCATTTTTCTTTTTCTTGCTTCAACTGTTATTGGAAGTGCACCTTTTATTTTTCTTAATGTACCGTCTAAAGAAAGTTCTCCCAATAAAATGGTTTCACTTAATAAATCTTGTTCTACAATTTCATTTGATGAAAGGAGTCCAATTGCGACGGCAAGATCAAATGCGCTTCCTTCTTTTTTGATGTCTGCAGGTGCAAGATTAATTGTATGTTTTCTGTGAGGTAATTCTATCTTTGAATTTTTGATTGCGGCTACAACCCGTTCACGGCTTTCTTTAACAGCATTATCTGGTAAACCTACAATAGTGATGGATGGAATTTGTTTTTCGGAATGAGTTTCTACTTCTACTAAGTAAGCATCTATACCAAAAGTTGCCCCGGAAAAAACTTTGGAAAACATTTACAGCCCCCGGATTTATGATTTCAATCTATAGAAAATACTGTAATAAATGTATTTGATAGAAAACTAAAAAAATTTATTTAAACTTTCTTAAGAATTCCAATCTATCTTTCAAATTTTCGACAGGTATTAAAAGTTTGTCTTTACCAAAAATTGCATCATTTCTGTTTTTAAAAACCAATTCGTATTCTTTGCTCATAACAATTGCTTCCTCGGGACAAACTTCTTCGCAGAAACCACAGAAGATACAGCGCAGCATATTGATCTCAAATTTTACAGGATATCTCTCTTTTTCCAATTCGGTCTCAGAGGCTTGAACTTCAATGGCAAGAGCAGGGCAAACCCGTGAGCACAAACCGCATGCGACACAACGTTCAACCCCATTACCCTCTTGAACGAGAACAGGACGGCCTCTATATGAAGCAGGTGGTTCAAATTTTACTTCAGGATATTGCAGCGTTACATTTGGCCGGAACATATTTTTAAGAGTTAATGCCATTCCTTTTGCAATTTCCGGAATGTATAATTTTCCCAAAATGTTTAAATCTTTTTCTCTTTTTTGTCCAGACATTTTTTTCCTTTAAAACTCTTTATAAATTAAACAGCATTATCAATACGGCCACCCAAATTAAATTTGCAAGTGCTAACGGAAACATAACCTTCCAACCAAGACTCATTAACTGATCATACCTAAACCGTGGTATTGACCACCGTACCCAAATAAAGAAAAACAATAACGCACCCATCTTAACTAAAAATGCCGCAACTTGAATTAACGTTGTTAATGTTGTACTCAAACCAAGTTTATCAATATAAGGAACTTGCCAGCCGCCAAGGTATAAAGTAACAATCATACCACATGCGATTATCATATTTGCATACTCTGCTAAAAAGAATCCGGCAAATTTAAATGAACTGTATTCAGTATGATATCCTCCGACTAGTTCCGGTTCAGCTTCGGGTAGGTCGAAAGGTAATCTATTCGTTTCCGCAAATGCAGAGACAACAAATGTTATAAATCCTATCGGCTGAATAACTGCGTTCCACATCCAACCGTATTGTGATGCAACAATTTTCATCGGACTTAAGGATTGCGACAATAATAAAACCCCGGCAATAGAAAATCCCATCGATACTTCGTATGAAATCATTTGAGCAGAAGAACGAATTCCGCCAAGCAAAGAATATTTACTTCCCGAGGACCAGCCGGCAAATGTAATTCCATAAACACCAAGAGATGTTAAAGCGAAAACATAGAGCACACCGATATTTACATCAGCTACAACCAAATTAATTTTGTAGCCAAAAACTTCTATTGGCGGACCAATCGGGATAACGGCGTAAGTAGCAAACGAAACAAAAAGTGCAATGAATGGTGCAAGTGTGTGTAACGGTTTATTCGCTGCATCAGGAACAATATCTTCTTTAAGAAGAAGTTTAAAGACATCAGCAAATGGTTGGAGTAATCCTAACCAGCCTACTCTGTTTGGTCCAACTCTATTTTGAACCCATGCACTGATCTTTCTTTCAAAGTAAACCATGTAGGCTACCGATAACAGCAATAGAACTACTATGATCAAAATCTTGATCAGCGAAATAATAATAATTTCCCAAATGTTCATTAAACCAAACTCCGTTTATGCGTTTGCTGTTTGTTTGATTTTCAATTGAGTACCTTGTTTCCCAACTACATCGTAATCCAATCCTTTGAAAGCAGAATTTGAATTTGCTATTTCAGAAAAAATTTCTTCTGCCATATTATTTTTCATTTTAAAACCAAGAAGTTGAGATAGAGCTACAAAAATTTTCCAGCTTGGTTTAGAATCAAATTTATGTCCCTGCATCCACCGGTCGAATCCCGTTCCAAATTTATCCCAGCGGCTCATTTCCATTCCGTCTAATGCACGATCCATTTCTTCAGTTGCAACAGCAGGACGAATTCTCTGAACTCTTCCTTGAAAATTTACAAACGTACCGTTCTTTTCTGCAAATGTTGACGCCGGAAAAACTATATCAGCTAACGCTGTTGTTTTATTTTCATTTGTTGCATGAACAATTAATAGATCGAGATTTCCGATTGCCAATTCCCATTCTTTATCTAATGAAACTAAATCTTCTTCCATTACATATAGTGCTTTTATCTTCCCTTCTTTAATTCCTTTTAAAATTGCCGAGAAATTCATTCCACTTGCAACTGGCCGAACTCCAACCAATTCTGCACCGAGTGAATTCGGAGTTTTATCTTCACGAATTAAAATATCATCTTGATCACCCGGAATAATATGATTTGCAAAATCAATATTTGTAACACCGAGCGATTTAGCAAATTTTACTAACGCATAATTATCTTCACAAGTCGCAAAAGCTGAACCGATAAATGATATTTCACTACTCTTATAATCTTTCAAACTTTTTGCGGTAACATTTAATGCTTCGCCCCAAGAAACTTTTTGAAGTTGTCCTTCTTTGCGAATGTAAGTCCCGTCAATTCGATTACCCGCGTTTACATTTTTAAATGTTTCTAGTCTTCCTCTATCGCACATCCAATAGCTGTTAACATCTTCGTTATGTCTTGGCGTTAATCTTAAGATCTCATTATTTCGAACCCAAACTTCCGTGTTGCATCCGCGAGAACATCCAACACAAATAGAGTCTGTCTTAGACATTTCCCATACGCGGGATTTAAATCTAAAATCTTGATTTGTAAGCGCACCAACCGGACAAATATCAGTAGTATTTAACGTGTAAGGATTATCAAACGATTCACCCGGAAAAGTAGTGATTGTTACTTTGTCTCCCCGCTGAATAAATGTAAGCTGATTCTTCTTTGCAATTTCATCTGAAAATCTAATACATCTTGAACATGAGATACATCGTTCACCGTCAAATTTAATGTGAGGCCCGAGTTGAACACGTTTTTCTTTTCTGTTTTTAATTTCTTCGAATCTACTTTCACCCTTCCCGTTGACGTACGCATATTCTTGAAGTTTACATTCACCAGCTTCATCGCAGATCGGGCAATCAAGAGGATGATTTACAAGAATGAATTCCATTACAGCGTTTCGTGCTTCAACTGTTTTCTGCGAATGTGTATGAACAACCATTCCTTCAGTTGCGTATGTTGAACACGAAATTGCAAGCTTCGGCATCTTTTCAATTTCTACTAAACAAACCCTGCAATTACCGGAAATTGATAAACTCGGATGCCAGCAAAAATGTGGAATTTCTATTCCGGCAAAACGAGCTGCCTCAATTATAGTTTGTCCTTGTTTAAATTCTATCTGTTTTCCGTCAACAGTAAATGTTGGCATATAATGTTCCTTATGCAACTTTATGAAGCAATGGGTTTTTCGAAGACAAAATTACTCTTGTTAGGGTACCATTTTCAAATATTTCGTTGGATAAATCCCTAATATCTTTTGGTGTTACCGCTTGGATATGTTTAACTGTTTCTTCAACTGATTTAATTTTATTAAAGTAAATCATTGATTGAGCTATTCTTAACATTCTATTAGTAGTGCTTTCCAAACTCATCAGCATATTACCAATTAAATATTCTTTCGCCCTATCTAATTCTATAAGTCCGACATTTTTCTTCTTGATCTTTTCAATCTCTTCATAGATTAACTCTTGTGCTTTATTAACCGATTTATCATTAGTAGAAAGATAAATGCCGAATGTGGAGGTATCGAAAAAAGAATTGAGAAATGAATTTATTTGATAAGCAATTCCGTTTTCTTCTCTTACTTTTTGAAAAAGACGCGAGCTGCTTCCTTCTCCTAAAATATGCGAGAGCACACTTACTTTAACACGGCCCTTTTCTTTGTGGCCGTAGGTTGATCTTCCTAAAATATAGTGAACTTGTTGAGTTTCTTTAGAAACATGGAGATCGCTTGTTGGATTTATAATCAGTTCACGTTTATTATTATTTGTTGCTTTGAGATTTTTAGAAATATATTTCTTTGCAAACTTGATCAGATCTTTATGCTCAATATTTCCCGAAGCAACAATGTAGAAACGATCACGTGTGTAATTTTCATTTACATATTTAAATAAATCCTTTTGTTTGAAGCTACGCAGATTTTTTTCCGTTCCGATTATCGGCATACCCAAAGAATTGCCGTGAAAAATATTACTTTCAAATTTATCGAAGATCAATTCATCGGGAGAGTCTTCTATATCATATAGTTCATCAATAACTACAGTAGATTCTTTTTCTATTTCTTTGGGATCGAAAATTGAATTCTGAACCATGTCGGCAAGTACTTCAAAAGTTTTTTCAACGTGATCGGTTAATCCTCTTCCGTAAAAACATGTATGTTCTTTTGATGTGAATGCATTTAAATAGCCGCCGAGCGATTCTATATCTTCCGCAATTTTTTTTGCTGACCGCTTTTTTGTCCCTTTGAAAAACATGTGCTCAAGAAAATGACTTATGCCGCTGTTCTCTTCTGTTTCATCGCGTGAGCCAACATTAAACCAAAATCCTAGAGAAAATGATTTAACATAATTTATTTTTTCTGAAATGACTTTTATTCCGTTAGGCAGTTCGGTTACATTTATTTTTTTCAATTAGGATATATATTATAGTTAAGAAAATGTGGAGCAAATATAGAGAAGGTTGGTTTGGTTATCAAATTACACTTTGGTCTTTTAATGATTTGTTAATTCATTTTTTCATATCTATTTCTTTTACCGGTTGTTGACACTTTGCTTATTTTGTTTTTATCTTTGCGTCACGATGAAAACACAGAACAACACATATAACGCACTTGTCAGCAAAAATTGGCTCTGGTGGTGGCATAACTCAATAATGGAAAAATCAGTGTAACTACCTAAGCATATAATTTAAATTTGAAACCCTTCTTAGTAAACACTGAGAAGGGTTTTTTGTTTTTAAAGGATAATTTATGGAATACAATTTATTTATAAAATATGCTGCTGAATACAATATTGTCCCGGTCTATAAAATCATTTCAGCGGATTTACTTACACCTGTAGCTGCTTACTTAAATATCCGCAAGGATAATTCTACTTCCTTTCTTCTTGAATCCGTTGAAGGAATAGGAAGATTAGCGCGCTATTCATTTATTGGATTAAATCCATCAACAATAATTTCCAATTATGGAAATGAACTTATTCTTAAGACAAAAGACGGAAACGAAAAAAGAAATTATAACTTATTCGATTATCTAAAAGAACGGATAAATAATTTCAGCCACCCGGTAATAGAACGGCTTCCCTATTTCACAGGCGGAATTGTCGGTTACATCGGCTTTGAAAATATTTCTCTCATTGAAGATGTAATTGAATTCACCGGCAAAAATAATCTTGACGTTCCCGATTCCATACTTGGTTTGTATGAAACCATAATTGTATTCGATCATTTCAAACATCAAATTATTTTGATCACAAATGTTAATACCACCGAGAAGAACAATCTTCAGAAAAAATATGATTCCGCGGTTGAACAACTTGAAAAGCTGCGGAACAAACTTTCTAAAACAACTTTTTACAAATCTGATTTTAAGTCCTTCCCAAGCATAATCTCCGAAAAAGAAGAAAAAGATTTCTGCGAACTGGTAGAAAAAAGTAAGCAGAATATTTTGCAAGGAGATGTATTTCAAATTGTTCTCTCAAAAAAATTTCAAGCAGATTATGAAGGTGATTCATTTAACGTATACCGCGCATTACGGATGATAAATCCTTCGCCTTATATGTATTTCATGGAATTTGAAAACGATTTAAAAATAATCGGAACATCACCGGAAGATTTGCTAAAAGTTAAAAATAGAAGAGCGGAAATTCTTCCAATAGCAGGAACAAGGCGGCGGGGTAAAAACGAAGAGGAAGATTCTTTATTAGAGAAAGATTTGATAAACGATCCGAAAGAGATTGCAGAGCATGTAATGCTTGTTGATCTCGCTCGAAATGATTTAGGAAGAGTTTGCGAGTTTGATTCAATACATCTTTCGGAAAAAATGAGAGTTAATAGATTTTCACACGTTATGCATATTGTTTCAAGAGTTGAAGGAATTCTATGCGATGATAAAGATTGCATTGACGCACTCAAAGCGTCTTTTCCGGCAGGCACAGTTACCGGCGCTCCAAAGATTCGTGCTATTCAGCTCATCAATGAATATGAAAATTCACGGAGAGGAATTTACGCAGGTGCAGTCGGTTACATTGACTTCAGCGGCAACCTTGATATGTGCATTGCAATCCGCACGTTGTTTGCAAAGGAAAATAAAATCTATTGGCAAGCAGGTGCCGGTATTGTTGCTGACAGCAAACCGGAATTGGAGTTAAAAGAAATAAAAAATAAATCGGCTGTTTTATCAAGTGCATTAAAATGCGCAGAGGTGATAGATGAAAATCTTAGTAATTGATAATTACGATTCATTTACTTTCAATCTGGTGCAATTGGTCGGACACTTCACAAAAGAAATAATTGTGAAGCGAAACGACAAAACTTCGCTTGATGAAATAAATGACCTGCAGCCGGATAAAATTATTATTTCTCCGGGGCCAGGCACTCCAAAAGAATCCGGTATATCTCTCGAAGTAATAAAACAGATAGGACAAAAAATACCGGTGCTTGGAGTTTGTCTCGGTCATCAAGGAATTGGTTATGTGTTCGGGGGGAAAATAATTAAAGCACCAATTCTTATGCACGGAAAAACTTCTAAAATTTCACACGATGGAAAAAAGATTTACTCAAACATTCCGCAAAATTTTGAAGCCGGACGTTATCATTCTTTGATTATTGATAGAAATACTCTCCCGGAAGTTTTAGAAATAACCTCACACTCAGAAGAAGAAATTATTATGGGCGTACGGCATAAAAATTTTCCAATTGAAGGAATACAATTCCACCCGGAATCAATTTTAACAAATGTTGGTCATCAATTAATGAAAAACTGGTTAACACTATGATAAAAAAATACATCGAAAGAATTGCGGAACGCGAAAACTTAACTCTGCAAAACGCATATAATGTAATGCACAAAATTATGAGCGGTGAAGTAAACGAAACACAAATTGCCGCTTTGCTTATTGCATTAAAAACAAAAGGAGAAACTCCGGAAGAAGTTGCCGGCTTTGCTAAAGCTATGCGAGATTTCAGTGTGAAGATCAACCACCAAGAAAACAATATGATTGATGTTTGCGGAACCGGCGGCGACGGCTCAAATACATTTAATGTTTCTACTACTGTTTCATTCGTTGTAGCCGGTACAGGAATTAAAGTGGCCAAACATGGTAACAGATCTATTTCCAGTAAAAGCGGAAGTGCGGATGTTTTAACCGAACTCGGACTAAATATTAATCTTTCCGCTTCTCAATCCGAACAGGCATTAGTTGAAATCGGAATCGCATTTTTATTTGCACCGAATTTTCATCCTGCGATGAAATATGCTGCACCTGTTAGAAAAGCTCTCGGCATAAAAACAATTTTTAACGTGCTCGGTCCGTTAACAAATCCAGCCGGGACAAAAAAACAATTAATTGGTGTTTACAACCTAAAGACAGCCCAATTAATGGCAGAGGCGGCAAAATATCTTGGTATGGAAAAAGTTTATTTCATCAATACATCTAACAGCTTCGATGAAATTTCTTTAACCGGTGAAACTGATGTGATCGAATATTCTTCCGATAACGGGATTAAAAATTTTAGAGTAAATCAAGATTCTTTCGGATACGCGAAAATTAATATCAAAAAAATTCAGAGCGATTCCATAATTAATAATTCAAAAATCATGCTTTCGATTTTGAGAGAAAGAATAAAGAGCGAAGCTTATTACGTTGTAGCAGCAAACGCCGCATTAGCACTTCGTGTGGCAGGATATTCTGATGATCTGATTGTTTGTAAGAATGCCGCCGAGGAATCAATTCTTTCCGGAAAAGCTTTTGAGAAATTAAACGCATTAAAAAACTTCGGAGAAAAATCTAAATGAGATTCTTAAGCAAAATATTAGAAGTAAAAAAAGATGAAATTAAAAAACTGAAAGCGAGACGTACTCTGAATTCCTTCAGTGATGAAAAATATTTCTCCGCACCGACAATGAGTTTGAAAAATTTCCTCGATAGAAAAGACCGGCTCGGTTTAATCGCAGAAATTAAAAAAGCAAGTCCGTCAAAAGGTATTATCAAACCGGATTTTAATCATATGAAAATTGCAGAGACATATTTGAAATGCGGAGCTGATGCGATTTCAATTCTTACCGATAAAAACTTTTTCCAGGGTGATACCCGGTACATTAGTGATATCGCCGCAATAAAAACAGTTCCGCTTCTTCGTAAAGATTTTATTATTGATGAATATCAGATTTTCGAAGCAAAAGCATTTGGTGCCGATGCTGTATTATTAATTGCCGAAGCTTTATCGGCAGTGCAAATAAAAGAACTATCACATGCCTCAGCGGAATGTAATTTGGAAGTTTTGCTCGAACTTCATTTGGCTACACAATTGCCAAAGATTGATTTCACAATTAATAACCTTATTGGTATTAACAATCGCGATCTTGAATCATTTGAAGTAAACTTGAATACTACAATAGAACTTTCAAAAAAAATTCCGCAAGAAGTAACTATTATATCTGAAAGCGGATTGTCATCTGAATCTGTAATAAGAAAATTATTAGAATCAAACGTAAAAGCTGTTTTAGTCGGTGAACATTTTATGCAATCAGAAAATATGGAAGAAACTGTAAATGAATTTTTGCGCTGGTTACAATTTTCAAACTAATTAACACAATTAAGAGGTTAAGAATATTATGAAAGTAAAAATTTGCGGAATAACTAATATTAAAGATGCCACGCTAAGCGTTGAACTTGGAGCGGATATGCTTGGATTTATTTTTTATTATAAGAGCAAACGCTACATTCAATACAATGTAGCGGAATCAATAATCAGACAATTACCGGACTCTGTTTCGAAAATAGGAGTTTTTGTGAACAGCGCAATGGGAGAAGTAAATTCTGCAGCCGATAAAATTGGTTTATCTGCAATTCAACTTCATGGCAATGAAACACCTTTTTATACAAAACAAATTAAAAGACCGGTTATAAAAAATTTTAGAGTTGATAACAAATTTGATTTTACTCTTCTCGATAAATATGAAAACTGTTCCTTCTTACTCGATAATTTCTCTGAGAAAGAAATTGGCGGTACAGGCAAATCTTTCAATTGGAGTTTGATACCGAACGAACTCAAAAGTAAAATTATTCTTGCGGGAGGAGTTTCATCAAAAAATATCGAAGAGATATTCACAAACCATAGGCCGTATGCGGTTGATCTCGTTTCTTCAATTGAAAAATTTCCGGGCAAGAAGGATGAAGAAAAATTGAAAGAATTTTTTAACATCGTAAATAAGTTGAGGAGTAAATGTTAATTCTGATGAGTTTAAATTCACCTCGAGAACATATAGATCAAGTAAAGGAAAAAATAATTTCTTTAGGATGCACTCCGCATGAAATCCCGGGCGATTCCAAACTTGCTATTGGAATAACAGGGCCTTCGGATAAAGTAGCTAAAGAAGATTTTCAACTTCTACCTTCAGTGGAAGAGGTTGTACGGGTTTCAAAAAAATATAAACTCGTAAGCCGTGAAATGAAAAGTGAAGATACACTCATTAATGTAAACGGAAATATTATCGGTGGAGAGGAATTATTAATAATTGCCGGACCTTGTTCGGTTGAAAGCCGTGATCAAATTTTTGATATCGCAGGACAGTTGAAGGAAATAGGAATAAAGTTTTTACGTGCCGGCGCATACAAACCGCGATCAAGCCCTTATGCATTTCAAGGATTAAAAGAAAAAGGGCTTGAATATCTCGCAGATGTGAAAAAAGAATTGGGAATGAATATCGTAACGGAAGTATTAAATCAAAACACGATTGAAGCAGTTTGTAATATTGCAGACGTAATTCAATTAGGCGCGCGCAACATGCAAAACTTCACGCTCATTGAAGAAATAGGAAAAACTCAAAAACCGATTTTGCTTAAACGCGGTATGTCCGCAACTGTTGAAGAACTTCTTCTTAGTGCCGAATATATTGTTTCCCAAAATAATTACAATGTAATTTTATGCGAACGCGGTATCAGAACATTTGAGAATGCTACTCGCAACACTCTTGATCTTAATGCAATCCCGGTTATCAAAAAACATTCTCACTTGCCAATCATTGTAGATCCATCTCACGGAGTTGGTATTTGGGATAAAATTCCCGCGATGGCCATGGCATCAATTGCTTCCGGCGCTGATGGATTGATTGTGGAGGTTCATCCTAATCCTGAAAAAGCTTTGTCTGACGGATTCCAGTCTCTTAGTCCGTCAACTTTTAAATCACTGCTTGCAAAGCTTCAAGAATTAGCTCCGGTTGTAAATAAAAAATTAACTTTGAATTGAGCGAACATGAAAACAAATTATAATTATCCCGATAAAAACGGAAAGTTCGGCCTGTACGGCGGAAGATTTGTTCCGGAAACACTTCTCCCCGCTTTATATAAACTTGATCAGTGCTATCAAGAAATTAAAAACGATTCTTCATTTATATCTGAATATGAAAAACTTCAAAAAGAATATAACGGAAGACCGACCCCGTTAACTTTTGCGGATCGCTTGACGGAACATTTTGGAACCGCAAAAATTTATTTAAAGCGTGAAGATCTTTGTCATACCGGCGCGCATAAATTGAACAATGCAATCGGACAAATATTAATTGCAAAGCGACTTGGCAAAAAAAGAATTATTGCCGAAACCGGCGCCGGACAACATGGTGTTGCGGTTGCTACAGTCTGCGCAAAGTTTGGTTTGCAGTGTATAGTTTATATGGGCGAAACGGATATTATGCGCCAAAAACCAAATGTGTTTAGAATGCAACTTCTTGGCTCAGAAGTTCGTCCGGTAAATTCCGGAAGCAAAACTTTGAAGGACGCAACCAACGAGGCAATCCGCGACTGGGTTACAAACGTTAAAGACACTCATTACATAATCGGTTCCGTAGTCGGTCCTCATCCTTATCCAATGATCGTTCGAGATTTTCAATCAATCATCGGTATAGAAACGAAAGAACAAATATTGAAAGCTGAAGGAAGATTGCCGGACGATATTATTGCATGCGTAGGCGGCGGTTCGAATGCTATTGGAATTTTTTATCCGTTCATTAATGATGTAGAAGTAAATTTAATTGGTGTTGAAGCGGAAGGTTTAGGAATTGAAACCGGAAAACATTGTGCAACACTCAGCGTTGGTGAACCCGGAATTTTTCACGGAATGAAAACTTACCTTTTGCAAAACAGTGATGGACAAGTTGAAGAAGTTCATTCTATTTCTGCCGGGTTGGATTATCCGGGAGTTGGTCCCGAACATTCTTTGCTAAAAGATATCTCGCGCGTAAAATATTTTTCTATCAGGGATGATGAAGCACTAAAAGGTGTTGATCTTTTAACACGGCTCGAAGGAATACTTCCGGCACTTGAATCTGCACATGCAATTGCATTTCTTGAAAAATTGATGCCGAAAAAAAACAAAAACGAAATAGTAATTGTAAATGTGAGCGGCAGAGGCGATAAAGATTTGGCAACAATAATTGATAATCTTGGTAAATAGAGACATCTGAGAAATTCTAAAATGTCATTCCTGCTTACAGCAGGCAAGTCGATGGAGCAACTGAGAAATCTTTCTGAACACAAAGACTTCTCTCCCGATGAACCTGTCTGCCGACAGGCAAGATCGAATCGAAGTGACAAAAACATATTTTTCAGAGGGTCCAAATAATTATTCGCTGAAGTTATGCAGAGTTGCATTTTTTAAGACAAAACCAAGTAGTGTCATTCCCGCGAAAGCGGGAATCCAAGATTTAGTCTCTAATTTCGCAAATGGATTCCCGATAAAATCTTTCGGGAATGACTTAAACCTTGTTTTGTGTAACATCAGTTATTCAAAAAAATCATTTAAGAAAATCAAAACAGGTTTTTGAATTGTGAGCTACATTAAAAATTATATTGAAAAGTTAAATAGTAAAAACCGCAAAGCTTTATCAATTTTTCTTACTTCCGGATTCCCGAACAAAAATAATTTTGTTGATTTAGCAAATCGAGTCTTGGATTCCGGTGCGGATTTGCTCGAGCTCGGAATCCCTTTCAGCGATCCTCTTGCAGATGGACCCATAATTCAAGCATCTTCAAAAATTGCGTTGGATAATGGAATAAAGTTAAAAGACGTCTTCAGTTTTTCAGAGGGAATCACAAGCGGGACAGATAAACCGGTGATACTAATGGGCTATGCCAATCCAATCAGAAAATACGGAATTGAAAATTTTCTCCGGGACGCAAACAATTGCGGAGTAAAAGGATTGATCGTTCCCGATGTACCGCTTGAAGAATATGATTTCTTCTTTGAGAGCAGTATGCATAATATAGATGTAATTTTACTTACAACTCCCACTTCTTCTAAAGAGCGGATAAAAGCAATTGATGAAAAAAGCAGCGGATTTGTTTATTGCGTAAGCATAACCGGTACAACAGGTGTAAAAGAGAATTTTTCCAATGAAGTAATAAATAATATTAGTCGCACCAGATCGCTGATCAAAAAAAATAAAATGTTGATCGGGTTTGGTGTTTCAAAACCGGAAGATGTTAAAACATTTTCTCCATATTGCGATGGAGTAATTGTTGGAAGTGCAGTTATCAAATCTCTGCTTAACAATGATAATTATGATGTTACACTAAAACTAATTTCACAGTTAAGCAGTGCATGTGAATAGCATAGTTTACATTCTTCGCACTACACTTTTACAGCAAACTTCTCAACATACTTTTCATGAAACTGTGCAATTGCTTTGTA
>Ga0172369_10000109_pt1 | contig 116572 bp, 82 predicted proteins | sample LakKiv25m_FD_114539 | JGI IMG/M metagenome (GOLD analysis project Ga0172369, IMG submission 114539) | Freshwater microbial communities from Kabuno Bay, South-Kivu, Congo - kab_022012_11.25m | ecosystem: Environmental > Aquatic > Freshwater > Lake | place: Democratic Republic of the Congo... | reverse complement strand
CTTCTCGGCGGGCGTGTAGTTGTGTCGTGCTTTGCGTGGTATGGACATGTTGATCTCCGATTCGTCTGGTGTAGTCTACCAGAGACGAAGGAGATTCTCCAAATCCGACCGGCTCAAAACAGTGGCTAGTGTCGCTATCAATGCAAAATTTTATCTTATACCAGCGAACTGACCGCATATACGGACACTAGCCACTAGCCACTAGCCACTAGTTACTATTTCTTACTTGACGTTCACCCCCGATCTCTCTATAATTTACCGGTTTGCGACCGATAGCCGCGACTTGATTCACTCCCTGTCGTGGCGTGACCGTGAAGCCATTCACGGCAATCTGACGTTGCACACACTAAATCTTCCCACACAGTGGGAGTTAAGGGAGTACCCATGGCGTTAGTATCTATGAAAGAGCTGCTGGAGGCCGGCGTCCACTTTGGCCACCAGACCCACCGTTGGAACCCGAAGATGAAGCGCTTCATTTACGGCGCGCGCAACGGGATCTACATCATCGACCTCCATGAGACGCTTCGCCGCATGGAAGACGCGTATGCCTTCATGCGTGAGATCGCGGCCAATGGCGGCCAGGTGCTGTTTGTCGGCACCAAAAAGCAGGCGCAGGACGCGGTGTATGAATCCGCGCAGCGCTGCGGCATGCACTTCGTCACCCATCGCTGGCTGGGCGGCATGATGACCAACTTCCCCACCATTCAGCAGCGCATCCGCCGCATGCGGGAGCTGCGCGAGATGGAAGCCAACGGCACCTTCGAGCGCCTGCCGAAAAAGGAAGTCATCAAGCTGCGTGAAGAGCTGGCCAAGCTCGAGCGCACGCTGGCGGGCATCGAGCACTTGAAGGGCTCTCCGGAAGCGCTGTTCATCGTGGACGTTAAGAAGGAAAACATCGCCATCCTCGAGGCGCGCCGCCTGGATATCCCGGTGGTCGCCATCGTCGACACCAACTGCGACCCGGACATGGTGGATTACGTCATCCCCGCCAACGATGACGCCATCCGCGCCATCCGCCTCATCGCGCACAAGCTCTCCGAAGCGATCATCGAAGGCCGCCACGAGTATGACGCGAAGATGGTCGAGCAGTACGGCGAAGGCGGTTACACGCAGGAACAGTCACCCTTCCGCCCGCTGCCTGAGCAGGTGCTGGTGGAAGAAGAGGTCACCGAGCCGATCGGCACTGCGGAAGCGGAGCAGCAGGAAGAGGCCACCGAGGCAGCGACCACCGATTACAGCGATGCTGTCGAGTTTGTCGAAGTGGAAGAAGAGCCGTTCGTCACCGAGAAAGAGAAATACTACGAAGTGGCGAAGGACTATGGCGTGATTGGCGAGGAAGATTAAGTTATTTTGGATTTTAGATTTTGGATTTTAGATTGTTGGCTGAATCAGAAAGCTTTACCGATCTAAAATCACCGATCTGAAATCCGGAATAATATATAGGCCGTTGTCCCTTTGGACAACGGCCCACCCTTTGAACATTGATTGCTTTGCTGGATTGCGGATGAGAATTTTGGATAGCTTTCGATTGAGCGGAAAAATCCAAAATCCAAAATCCAAAATCCAAAATGATAGGAGGCTATCGTGGCTGAAATTACCGCCCAGATGGTGATGGATCTGCGCCAGAAGACCGGCGCAAAGATGATGGACGCCAAGCGCGCCCTGGTGGAAGCGGATGGCGATTTTGAGAAGGCGATCGACCTGCTGCGCGAACGCGGGCAGGCGGATGCCTCCAAGCGCGCACACCGCGCCACCGCGGAAGGCACCATTGCCGCCGCGCAGACCGATACGCACAGCGGCGCCGCCTTGGCCGAGTTGAACTGCGAGACCGACTTCGTGGCGAAGACCGACCAGTTCAAGGCGATCGCCACCGACCTGGCGACGTGGGCGCTGACCAACGCCGCGGAGACAGTGGGCCCGGATGACATCCCTGCCGACAAGCAGACTGAAATTCAGGGAGCCGTCTCCAAGACCGGCGAGAACATCCAGTTCCGCCGCGGCATCAAGTTCGCCAGCGAGACCGGCGCGGTGGAGTATTACATCCACCTTGGCGGTAAGATCGGCGTGCTGGTGCAGGTCGACGGCGCCAACAACGACGCGGTGCGCACGCTGACGAAGGACCTGGCCATGCAGGTGGCCGCCGCCTCGCCGGATTACCTGACCCGCGAAGACGTGCCCGCGGACGTGATCGAGCGCGAGATGGAGATCTATCGCACCTTAGCCCGCAACGAGGGGAAAAAGGAAGAATTTCTCGACCGCATCGCCGAAGGGCGCCTGGAGAAGTTCTACAAGGACAACGTGCTGATCGAGCAGCCCTTCATCAAGGACCCGGACAAGGCCGTGAAGGCCCTCGTCGCCGAAACCGCCAAGGCGGCCGGCGCGGAGCTGAAAGTGAAGCGGTTCGTGCGGTATCAGCTCGGACAATAAGCTCGTTCGCGAACCGATAATCAACCGGGATAGGCCGCAGGGCCTATCCCGGTTTTGTTTGGTCAGGGACGACCTTGAAAAATTATTCACAGTTTCTTCACACCCCTATTCCCCATCTTCACTGGTAGTTAACAGTAGGTGGAGTAATGTGATGTTGTCGGTGAACGCATACGAGGACCGATGGAAAAACGAGGTGGGTAGACCCGCCAGGGATGGCAAGCCAGTCCGGGTGTGACAGGTGGCAAGGATGCGGCGGCGTGGGGGCCCGCGGGTAACGATAACGACCCGTCCCGGTTGTGATCTGCTGTGGCCCCCGTCCCCGCCCCCGTCCGGACGCAATGATTCAACAGGGGGAGAGGAGGATGGTTGGATTGATGGATGAAGATGGGCCACACCCCATTGGCATTCAACGATCCAACCATCCGGCAGCCCCCGACCTCACCTCAATGCGATGACCGATTCGCAACCGACCAGCGATTACTGCTCTCTTCTTCGTCGCGCTTGCATTATAACATCAGGTGAAAGGGATACATGCCATGTATCAGAAGGCGCCGGCAACCGGTCTCCCGCCGCGTATCGGGTTTCTCAGCCCGTTCGCTGCCTGGCGATCAGGCATGGCCATCTTCACCGAGGGACTGCTGAGCGCCGCCACATTGCAAGGCGCTTCCTGCCGCGTGTTCGCCGTGCTGGCGCCCGGTGAGGCGGAGAGTGGCGATCACCGCGTGACGGCGACCATGCGGGAGGACGTGCCTGACGATTACCGGCTGATGGCGGAGCGCATCAACCAGGCCGGCATCGAGGTGTTGAGCGTCCAGTATGACCTGCATCGCTATGGGGGCCTGGAGTCCGATCTCCTGCTTGACATGCTGGAGATGATCGAAGTGCCGGTGATCACCAGCCTGCATACGGTGCTGGCCCGTCTGTCGCCTTCGACGCTGCGCTATCTAAGGACACTGGCCGACCGCTCGCAGGCGGTGACGGTGGCGAACCCCATCGCCCGCGATCTCTTAATCGATCAATACGGCATCGACCCGGCAAAGGTCGGCATTCTCCCACACGGCGCGCCGGTCATCTCGCTCACCAATCCGCTGCTGCTGAAATCGCGGCTGGGCTTGTTCGGGCACCAGGTGCTGCTGACCTACGGTCTGATCGACGAGATCAAGGGCATCGAATACGCCATCTACGCGCTGCCGGAGATCGTACGCCGGCACCCGGAAACGCTGTATTGCATCGTCGGCCAGACGCACCCGGACGAGAAGGAACGGCAAGGCGAACGCTACCGGACCTACCTGCTGGATCTGGCGCAATCGCTGGGGATGCAGAATTACGTCCGCTTCGTGGACGGGTATCAGTCGTCGCAAACCATCTGCAATTACCTGCAGGCCGCGGACATCTGCCTGCTGCCGTACTTGGCGCCGGATCAGACCACCAGCGGCACGCTCACCTACGCGGTGGCCTGCGGGCGCCCGATCATCGCCTCCGACTTCCAGCATGCCCGACACCTGCTGGCACGGGACCGGGGCATCCTGGTGCCGGTGGCGGATTCCGGCGCCATTACCGCGAGCACCCTCGAACTGCTCGATCATCCTGAGCGCGCCTTCATGATGGAAACCGCGTGCCGCGACTTCGGTCGTTCGCTCTCCTGGATCGATATCGGCGGCCAGTTCATCGAGCGCTGCCGTCACCTGTCCGAACCATCGCCCACGCGGCCCGCACGCCTGGCGGTCACCACCAGCGGGAGGTCGCTCACATGATAACAGATGCGCAATCAGTATCCACTCCTATGACCGTTCGCCCGCTTGCCCGCCGGCGCGACCTGCTGGAAGCCATCGTACTGGTCGGCGGATATGCTGAAGGGTTGCTGCCGTTGACCCAGGCCCGCCCGCCAGCGCTGATGCCGGTGGTGAACCTGGCGCTCATCGAGCATGTCATTGAGGGCTTGAAGCACGCCGGTGTCCGACACATCGTGCTGGCAATGCATCATCACGCCCAGGAATTGATCCGCCATTTTCTGTATCGTCCCTGTGGGGTGGATCTATCTTTTGTCACCGAAACGCTGCCGCAGGGCACCGCGGGCGCCATCCGGCATGCATTACCATCGGTTCGTGGTGAACGCTGTTTCGTCATGCATGGTGATATCTTCACCAATCTGAACCTTCGCGGAATGCTGTCGGCGCATCTTCGCCAGGGTGCGGAGATCAGCATGGCACTGGCCGCGGCCCCTGATCCCCGCAGTTCTCGCGCCATCGAAACGGACCAGACAGGCCGTGTGCGATCAATCGAAGAGCAGCCGGCAGGACCGCCGTGCCCGGGGCGCGAGGTGAGCGCCGGTGTCTTCCTCTTCGAGCGGACGGCGCTTGACCGCCTGCCGGAGCACCCGGCTTCTTTTGAGCGAGATGTGTTGCCGTCGCTGCTGCGGCAAGGGGTGACGATCTACGGGCACCGCGTGAAGGCATTCTGGGCGCGTCTGTGCACCCCCGCGGACTACTTGCGAGTTCACCATGATATCCTCTCCGGCAAAATCGCCGTGCCGTTGAACGCTCACGAAGCATCGCCCGGCATCTGGCTGGGACGAGACATTGTGCTGGCGGATGACGCCTTGCTGCGGGCGCCCGTGCTCATCGGCGACGGCGCACACATCGAACGCGGAGCCGTCGTCGGCCCCTTCACCGTGCTCGGCAACAATGTGACCGTCGGTCAGCACGCCCGCGTGCGGGGCAGCCTGCTGTGGAATGAGAGCGTTGTCGATGCGCAGAGCAGCGTGGTGCAGTGCGTCATCGGAGAACGCAACCGGCTGTCGGGCAAAGTGCACGGAACGATCCGGGGTGATTGCACCGCAACCTCCGGCGCACAGCCGAACCCGTCGTCCTGGAACATCGCCTGTCCGGTCGCCGCGTGTGTCCCGGGATTCGCGCATCTCACACAGCCCATGCCCTCCAGATTCCAGGAAGAACTCTTCTAACAGGCCTTTCGCTCCATCCCCCCTAACGTATTAGGCGCCGATCTGTGATCGACTTCACACGCCAAAGAAGGACTCTCATCATCACACCGCGAATATATAACTTACCCTATCGAAAGTGCGCCGAATATTCGTGGTGACAAACGAAGGACAATCCAGCACGATCCTGGTGGTCGATGACGACGAGCTGATCCTGCGCATGATGAGGACCATTCTCACCTTGCGGCAGTATAAGGTGCTGCTGGCCAAGGACGCCCAGGAAGCGCTGGCGCTGGTGGCGGAGGCGACGCCCGACCTGATTATCCTCGACATCAGCATGCCGGGCATGAACGGCCTGGATTTCTGCAAGGAAGTCCGCAGTTGGCTGGATGTCCCCATCCTGATGCTCTCCGCGCACATCCGCGACGCGGACAAAATTCACGCACTGGATCTGGGCGCCGACGATTACCTCACCAAACCCTTCTCCACCGGCGAGCTGCTGGCCCGCGTCCGCGCCCTTATCCGCCGCAGCGGCGGCAAAACAGCGGCAGCCCCCGCGGTCATAACCGTCGATGATCTGGAGATCGACATCCCCCGCCACCAGGTGCGCCGCGGCGGCGTGCCGGTTGAACTGACGCCGATGGAATACGACGTGCTGGTGATGCTGGTGCGTCATGCCAACCGTGTGGTGACCTTCAACATGCTGCTGGAAGCCTTCTGGGGGGCGGATTACGAGGACACCCGCGCGCTGCGCGTGCATATCAGCCATCTCCGCCGCAAGATCGAGCCGGAACCCAACAATCCCAAATACATCGTCTCCGAGCCACGGGTGGGGTTCAGGTTTGTGCTGCCGGAGGCGGGGTAACCGGCAATACCTCACTCGTCCGACAAATCATCCTCATTGATGCACCGGAGCGGACACACCCACCGGCACTTGCCGCACCCCGTGCACTGCGCTTCCTCCACCCGGCAACGCGCACTCTCCAGCATGATGGCGCCGGCCTGGCACACCAGGCGGCACTGGGTGCAGCCGCAGCAGCGCGAATCATCGATGCGGGCAGGCAGGCGGTCGCTCATCGTTCCGCCTCCAGCAGCCGCCAGAGACGCGGCGTGGAATCACCGATCACCTCGGCGGCAAAACCGTATCCCACCGCGTCCTCCCCGGCCAGATACAGCCCGGCGATGCCGGGCACGGCGGGTGAAAAGCGCGCGGTGCCGCACTGCCCGAGGCGCGTGGCCACCCCGGCCGCCGGATGATCGCGATAATAGGTGGCGGTGTTGAAGACCTGCGCCCGCGGGCCGAAATGCGCGGACAGCTCCCGGCGGGCCGCCTCGACCTGCTCCCCGATCGGCTGCTCGGGATCGAGCACCTGGTAGGCGAGTGAATAATGCCACCCCGGTGGGCATAACCCGGAGCACAGGTTGGAGATGGGCGCGATGCCGGCGACGTGGTCGAGATCGAGCGGCAGCTCGATGCAGGTATGCTCATGCAGGCGCTCGCGGCTGCGGATGGCGTGCGTCGCGCCGAAGGCCGGCCGAACCTGTTGCAGTCGTTCCCGCCAGCAGGCAGGCGCCTGCTCACCGAGCAGGTTCACCGTGCGGCTCGCGCCGGCGTTCGAGACGATGAGGGACACCTCCAGCCGTTCGCCTGCCGAGGTTTCCACCCCGACGGCGCGGCCGCCTTCGGCCAGGATGCGCGCCACCGGCGTCCGCGTGCGCAACACGGCGCCGTGTGCCTGCGCCTTGTCCAGCAGCGCAGTGATCAGCGCCCGGTTGCCGTCGCGCAGAAAGCCTTCGCCGGTGCCGCGCCGGATGAGCGAGAGCGAGCGCAACACATAAGACATCGACGCATCAGCCAATGGCACCAGAAAACAGAACTTCGCCAGATGATCCAGCACGCGGTACAGGCGGTCGTCCCGCGAAAGCCCGCGCATCCAGTTGATCACCGGTCGCTCGAGGCCGAAGGCGCTCTCCAGCGCATACCTGATGGTGCGCAGCGCAAAGCGTCCCGGACGGTGAATGCCCAGCGCCGTGCGCAGCGCCCGGTTGCGCCCCTGGAACAGCGGAAGATAAATCGGGAAATATTTATCAGCCGTCGCAACCATGAACGCCGGATTGGGTTCCACAACATCGAGAGCGATCCCCTGTTTCCGGCAGCAGGCGGCCAGCGGCCCATGTGATCCTCCGGGGAGCGCGTGGAACGCCCCCGTCGGCACGGCGAATCCCTGGTAATCGATGTGTGTGAATCGTCCGCCGGTGATGTCGAGCGCTTCCAGGAAGGTCACCCGCCGCCCCCGTGCGGCGAGAAACGCCCCGGCCAGCAATCCCCCCAACCCGGTCCCGATAATGATGACGTTGCGGTCTGTCGGCATAAACGCTGACGATTATATCAGCCTTTCAGTGAACTGTGGGGCTGTTGAAGAGTATCTCGAACAACCAGCAAACCGGTACGTAGTAAGCCACTCCGCTGCGGCTGCGTGGCTTACTACATACCGGCTTACCGGTTTTTCGGGAAGCATTCAGGGACAATCTTCGACAGACTCTAGTTATTCCCCAGTGCCCCCCGGCGCTTGCGTCGTGTCCGGCGCGCTTTTCTTCTTCAACGGCATGCGGTGGTCGGTATACGACTTCGGCGTGCTCCCGGTATCCGGCGGCGCGGTGTGCGTGGCCGGCGGATTTGCCGGGTGGCGCACTTCCGGTCGCGGTCGCGTGGTGCTCGGTGGACGGGTGGAATGCCGTCGCGGCGTCGTACGATGCGTCACCGAGGGCTCTCGGTTCGGCGCGGGATTACTCACCGTCGGCCGATCTCCGGTGTTCGGCACGCGATTCATCGTCGGCGGTGTCTGCGTATCCGTCGCTGCCGGCTTGTCCGTACCGGGCGCGGTCTGTTGCGCCGGTTTCGGGTTACCAGTCACCGGTGGATGGTTCACCGCCGATGAGCTCGCGTTCTCCGGGGCGGGCGCCGGTTGATACGCATCAGGCGGCGGTACGGTGATCGGCTCCTCCAGCACTTTCACCTCGCGCACCACCACGGTCACCGGCGACGGCGCGTCGGGCAGCTTAATGCGGTCGCCTTTGTGCAGCGCCTTGTAATTTACGCCGGGATTAAGCGCTTTCAGATCATCCACGGTAATGTGGTTGGTGGTTGCGATCAGCCAGAAGTTGTCGCCCAGATCGACGATATGCACGCGCGGGCGTGGCGGGTGCACCATCTCCACGGCGGTTTCCGCCGGCGGCAGCTTGAGGATAGATTGGCCCTTCTCGATACTGAGCCGCAGGTGATCGATGGCCACGCGCTGTTTGAAGGTCGGAATGCCGCGTTTGCCCGCCATCCCACGATCGAGCATCATCGAGATCGTCTTCCAGGCCTCATCTTCGGAGGGCATCAACGCCAGCGGCTGGCCGCTGACGAACAGCCCGTACCCATCGAAGACCGGCGTCAACTGCTGCTTGAGCACGGTCGCGGCCACGTCCGGCGTGCGGACATAACTCGCTTTGCCGAAGGGACGGATATCCGGCTCGCCTTCGAGAAATGTCACCACACCCGGCGACTTCGGCGCATACTCCTCGCGGATCAGGCGCAAGGCCTGCACGGCATCATCGCGGGAGCGCAGCACCGCCAGCGTCTTGCCGCTCATGATGACGGCATATGGGGCATTCACCACCACATAGTTGGTGTAGAAATAGTAGGCAGCCCCGGCTGCGAGCGCAGCCAGGAACATCACGGACAGCACGATCCGTGGGTAGTCGACCGGGCGCGTATAAACCGACTTGCGGCTTCGGGGGCGCCGTCGAATCGGCGTTACGAGCACCTCGGCATCCTGCTCTGGTTCAAACGCCTGCTCACTCATAATTAGACTTCAACCTTTGCTGGCGGCTCCTGCGACTTGGCTTCGGCTTGCTGATCGATCGGTTCCGGCATCATCTCGTCCGCGGTGGCCCCGGCTTCGCGCAGATATCCGGCAGCGTCCTCCGGACTGGTGACGTTGATATAGATGCCCGTGCCCATCTCGAACCCGGCGGCGATGGTCAACCGCGGCATGATCACCATGTGCCAGTGGAACACCTCCGAGTCCTCGTTGCCGCACGGCGCCGTGTGGAGGGCGAAGTTATACGGCGGCGAGCTCAGACAGCGGGAGATGCGCGCCATGGTATCTTGCATGAGGGCGGCGAAGTCCTCCACCCGCTCGCGCGTCATCATGGGGAAGCTGGCTTGATGCTGCTTCGGCAGCAGCCACGTCTCGAACGGATATTTCGAAGCGAACGGCTCGAAGGCCACGAAATGTTCGCTGTCATTCACCACGCGGATGCCCTGGTCGAGCTCCTGCTGCACCATGTCGCACCAGATGCAGCGGTCGTGGAATTTGTGGTAGATATCGGCACCCTGCAGCTCGTTCAGCACGTCAATGGGGATCATCGGCGTGGCGATGAGCTGCGAATGCGGATGCTCTAACGACGCGCCTGCCACCTTGCCGTGGTTGCGGAAGACCAGGATATATTTGAACCGCGGGTCCTTGCGCAGGTCCAGGTAGCGTTCACGATACGCCCACAACACCTCGGACAACTGTTCCTTGGTCATCACGGAGGGATCGAGGTTGTGCTTGGGCGTTTCGATGATCACCTCGTGAGCGCCCACCCCGTTCATCATGTCATACATGCCGGCGCCGCGCTTATGCAGATCGCCTTCGATGGCCAGCGCGGGGAATTTGTTCGGCACCACGCGTACCCACCAGTCCGGCGTATTCGCCTCGCGCCCCTGGCGATAGGCCAGGATTTCCGGCGGCGTCATCAGCTCCTTGCCCGGGCAGAACGGGCAGGTGGGCGAGTATTCCGGCTTATCCGGCTCGGCAATCGTCAAATGTGTGAAATCAGACGGGCGGCGCGCACGCTCGGTGGCGATGATCACCCACTCCTGCGTGATCGGATCTTTTCGCAATTCAGGCATGTTCAACTCCTACTCCAAAGTCTCACCCGTGTCTGCACACCAATATACGACGATCGTTCTCAGATTGGCATACGGGCAATCCATGAACGGATCGCATGATAGCTTTACCCACGCACTTCACATGAAACGCGTGGGCTTGTCCCGGTTAGTGACGCGCGTGCATCATTCCCGCCGTGACGGTGTCGAACGGCGCCGGCCTGTTCGCACACAGCCGGACGCCGCTCCAAAGACAGGTTGCCTTTTTATCATACCGTAAATTGCCGGTCCCGTCATTGCGAATTATTTACGAAATCTTTACGCGGTGATTACAAGCGCACCCGCCTTGACAGAATCCCGGCAGGCAACTACCATAGACACGTTCATGCCCCCGTGGCCAAGTGGATAAGGCACAGGCCTCCGAAGCCTGCATCGCAGGTTCAAATCCTGCCGGGGGTACCATTTTTGCAGCCCATGACCATCCTGTCATGGGCTGTGTTTTTTCTATGGTACCATGCGTTGCCGCGGGCGCTGGTAAAACAAACAATCCCATGATATAATGACGAGTCACAGCCCCTCGAGAACATGCCGTCCAATTTTACGCCAGGCTTGTGATCCCGATGGGTTGTGTGATTTCCCCACTCAGCGTTACAGGCGCCTCTTCTTCACGCCCACATTCGCGAAACCAGGAGTGACGGTTAATGTTAGGAGGTGACAGTGCCGATTGAACCCCAACAAGTTTATGCGCTGATCCTGGGTGGAGGCGCGGGCACGCGTTTGTTCCCGCTGACGAAGGATCGCGCCAAGCCGGCCGTGCCGTTTGCCGGCAAATATCGGTTGATCGACGTGCCGATCAGTAACTGCCTGAATTCCGGCATACATCATATCGCCGTGCTCACGCAATTCAACAGTCATTCTCTCCATCGCCATATCCAGCAGGCGTACCGGATGGATTACTATTCACACGGCTTCATCGATCTCATGGCCGCCGAACAGCGCCCGCAGAATGATGCCTGGTACCAGGGGACGGCGGATGCGGTCCGTCGCAATCTGCGGCATCTGAACGATCCCTCCTTTTCGCACGTGCTCATTCTCTCCGGCGATCAAATCTATCGCATGGATTACCGCGAGATCCTGGCGGCGCACGACCAGCGTGCGGCGCAGGTCACCCTCGCCGTCACGCCGAAACGTCCTGAAGAGGCCGGCAGCTTCGGCGTAATGAAGATCGACCGGAATTTCCGCGTGGTCGATTTCGTCGAAAAACCCACCGAGCAGCAGATGGCTGAGCTGATTATTCAGGGAGAGGATCTTGCACCGTTTGGCGTGCATATCAGCGGTCCGGTCGTGCTGGCGTCGATGGGCATCTATGTCTTTTCCGATGACACGCTGCGACAGTCGCTTGAAAACGAGATGGATGACTTCGGCAAGCACATCATTCCCTGGTGCATGCAGCACTTGCAGGTCTTCGTGCATCCCTTTGTGGGGTACTGGCTCGATGTCGGCACCATCCGCTCGTATTACCAGGCGAATCTCGACATCACTTCCTGGGAACCGTACTTCGACTTCTATGACGAGAGTGAACCGGTCTTCACCCAGCCGCGCTTCCTGCCCAATTCCAAGCTGGATGACGTGGAAGTGGTCCGCAGCACCATCAGCGACGGATGTTTCATCCGACAATCCCGCATCATCCATTCCGTGATCGGCATGCGCTCCGTCATCCGCCGGGGCAGCATGCTGGAAGGTGTGGTGATGCTCGGGCAGGATAATTACGGCCCGCCGCATCACCTCCGCCAGGCGGCGGCCACCACCTTCAACGGCGAGGAGGACATCACCGATATCCTCCCGCGCGGTGTCGGACGTCGATGCCGCATTACGCAAGCCATTATCGATAAAAACGCCTGCATTGGGGACGACGTGGAGATTACCGATCATACCGGCAAGCCGGACGAGGATGGGGAGTACTACTACGTTCGCGATGGCATCGTCATTATCCCCAACAACGCGGTGGTGCCCTCCGGTACGGTCATATAGTCGGTCGTGAAATGAATGGGAGCAATTTGTAGGGCATGGAGGCCTCTCCGTGCCGGGTTAACCGCATTTCTACCCGCCACCAGACCTTATCGCTAACTTTTGGTGGCGGGTAGAAATGCGCGGGCTGGGCACGGAAAGGCCTCCGTGCCCTACGAATCGACACAAATTCACCATTCACGATTCAGTAGCTCCGCATCGGATCATATTTCCCCCGCTTGACGCCCATCGTTTCAGTGTTGTTCTGGAAGCGCACCTGCACCTCGGGATCGCCGGCAATGACGCGGTCGAGGAAGGCCGGCGTGCCGCCGTGGCGCAGTACATGCCAATTATACGGGTTCCCATGCATGCACTCGGTGTCCCAATACCAGGACCCGGCGAAGCCCGCCGCCAGCACGCTCTTCAATGCGCCTGCCTGCCACTGGTGGTCGAAGGGCTTCGGCGCTTCCAGGCCTGGTTCGTGCCCGTAGTGGACGGACGAGTAAATCTTCACCGGATACGCATCACGCATGCGCGCCCAGAAATCGGACTGCGGGGCGTAGCCGGTGGTATAGACCGCCTCCATCAACCCGCGGCGGAACAGTGTCTCGATATTCAGCCCCATGCTCAAGTTGTAGGTGTTGTCATGGTCGAGGATGGCGGAGAAGACCTTCCCACGCGACGCCAGCAGGGCGTGCAGGCGCTCGACGAACCTGGTCAGGATCTCCTGGCGTATGGCCTGCATCTCCGGCGTGTCGAATTCCTCCGGCAGCTTCGGCGCGCGCCCGTAACGCTCCCGGTACGCCGTCAGCACCGGCTCCTCGGCGATCAACATGGGCAGGCTGCGGTTGAAGGCAAAGCAGATGCCGTCCGGATCGTACCCGAGCAGTTCCTCGATGTAGGCCAGCATGTGATCCTGCACCTCGGGATAGGCATAACTCATACGCATTATTTCATCGCCGAACTCGTCGCGACAGCGCCACTCCGGATGCTGCGCAAGAAACTGTGAGGTATACACCCCGTTGTATGGGAACGGCGCAAAGAATGCTTCCGGGCGAATATAGAAATGCAGCTCCATCCCCACCTCGCGCGCCGACGCCACCGCCTGCGCCAGGATGTCTCCCCCACCCTCCAGAATGCGCTTCGTCGTCTCCGCGTATTGCCGGTCGCAGCGGCGGTAAGCGTGGGTGCAATCGAACGGCAGCACGGTCCCGACCTTCGTCAGGTGGTTCCCGCTCACATCGGCGCCGGTGGTATTCCACAGCATGCGGTAAAAGTCGCTGTCGCGGTACGGTGCAAAGAACTTGGAGACGTCGCGGACGGACTCCATGCCGTCCAGCGCAATCCAACTGTAGCCGTCATTGGTCGCCACCAGGTTGCGCGCGCTCTCCTTCGGCGCGTAATCGTCGCGCACGGCGCGAAGATAACTGATGAAGGTGTGGGCATCGGTGTCTCGATAGCGCGATGCCGGCAACGGCGCGATGTGCAGATTGCGCCCGGTCAGATCGGCGCGGTGCAGGCGGGCTTCCATGAAGCGATGCCCGCCATGGCCGAACTGCAGCTCGCGGAATCCCTCCTCACCGTCCAGCCAGACGCGCACCGTATCATAACAGCCGCCCGCCAGGTACAGCACATACTCGCCTTCCAGGTCCAGCCGCAACGTCAACTCCGTCGCGCCGCTGTCATAGCCGGTAGCCAAACCGATGCCGTTGAAGTCGGGCGTCTGATAATCCACCGCAATCCACCCCTCCCCGACGCCCGCCGCCGGGATGAAGCCGCCCACCACGCGGGCGGGAAGATCGGTGATGAGAATGTCCGGTTGAACCTGGGTCATGTATGTGCTCCTCTACAGAATTGGCAGGGGTATGGTAGGGGTGAGACCGGAAGAGTGTCAATAGTAGCTATCAGGAACTGCGAGGCTGCTAAAAATATGTTTCCCGAAAAACGAGTAAGCCCGTTCGTAGTAAGCCACGCAGCCGCAGCGGAGTGGCGTCGTTGATAGGCGAGCTTTCCTATACACGAACGCCACTCCGCTGCGGCTGCGTGGCTTACTACGTACGGGCTTGCTCGTGCTTCGGGAAACAATCCCCAGAAAACTCTATTTTCAGACGCTTCCTCAAGGAAGCAATTACCGAGAAAGAGAAAGATATCTCGCAATAATATCTGTAACCTTTTCGCGAAATACTCCACTATACAGGTAACAACGCGCTCGAGATACGGGAGCTGGATGGAATCCGCATACGACCGCATATTTGAAGAGCTGGTGCATCGCTACCGCAAAACGCTGACGGCGGCGGCGTACCACCTCTGCGATAATTGGGAGGCGGCGTGCGACCTGGTGCAGGACACGCTGCTGGATGCCTACCGCAGCCTGGACAGCCTGCGCGACCAGGACAAAGCCGGCGCATGGCTCTTCACCATCCTACGCCGCAAAGCCGCCGCGTACCGCCGCACGCGGCACCTGGAAACGGAATTGACCACCGAGCCGTCGGTGCCGCCCCTGGATGACGTCGAAACGCTGGTGCGCGGCATCGTCATCGAGCAGATGGCAAAGCTGGCGAAGGAAGACCGGGAGGTCCTGGCCGGCAAGTACCTGCTGGGCCTGTCCTACCAGGAGCTGGCCGAAGCGCTCGGTAGTAACGAAGGCGCCGTCCGCGTGCGCTGCTTCCGCGCAAAGGAAAAACTCCGTGAAGTGTTGAGCGGCGCTGGCGTCGAGATCCCACAGAAAGCGAAGCCATCCCTGAAAGAGTGTCTTCCCGTAAAGAGGAACGGAGGTGCGCAACATGACGTGTGACCGCGAGATGTTGCTGCTGATCTCATCATATGCCGACGGTGAAGCGACGCCGGAGGAAGCGGAACGCGCCGCCGAGCATCTGGAACGCTGCACCGGCTGCCACAAAATGGTCGAGCAATGGCAGGGCCACCAGCAGTTGTTCACCTGGGCCTATACCCGCGAGATCACCGACGGCTGTGCCGTCGATGCGCTGATTCGACAAGCAGGGAAGGAGCAATCCATGACGGAAGAACCGATGCCCCGGAAGGCCGCGCAGGAGCGGAAAACGATCATTATCTTGCCCCATCGCTGGAAATGGGTGGCGGCGCTGGCTGCCGTGCTGTTCATCGCGTTCACCGCCTATGCGGTCATTACCCACTCCTGGATCAAGGTCGGTCAGCAGGTCGTCACGGCGATGCAGCCGCGCGAAACGCGCATGGCCATCAACGTCGGCCTCACCATCGGTCCCCACTCGATAATCCGCCGTACCGGCCCTCATACCCTCCGCGTGGAACAGGGGTGGGTTGCCACCGATGTGCGCAACGGGGCAGGCGTCACCATTGAGACACCGCGTCTACGGGCAACCGACCGCGGCACGAAATTCCATGTCGGCACCGGCGCGAAGGCGGATTACGTCACGGTCGAAAAAGGCGCTGTCGAGGTGAAGATCGGCGTGGCAAGGCGCACGGTGAATGCCGGCCAGGCGCTATTCGCCAACGCCGACGGCACGTATACGGAGTTGACGGCACCAACCGAAAAGCCTGATAAGGACAAAAGAGCTCCTTTACGCGCCAATCTGACTGATGTCCCCACCACGATCGAGGCGAGGCAATGGGAAGAAGGCATCGCGAGGCTGGCGATAAGTTTCCCCAACTTGCACCTGGATGGTGGAAGAGGCACTTCATGTAGTCGTGATAATAAAGTTGACTATATCATCGGATTTGAGGATATCACCAAGGCTGATTACCGGCAGGCATTGCGCGCCCACTTTCCGCAGCTTGCCCACCTCCTGGCCGGTGGAACGGGCGACACCGGGACCTGGGACATTCCGGTCGGGGTGATGCAGCTTGCCGGGATTACCAGCCCAAGTGGTTTGGCGGATGATGTGTATTACCTTCGCCTCGCCCCGGCAAAGGGTAATATCCTGGTCTGGCGGTTCAGTGGCTCGCGCGGGACTGATGTGGATGTCCCGGTGACCTTCAACAAGGCCTGGCCTCATTTGTTTCCCAGCAGTGGCATGCTGCAGCAGGCAGGTAGTGAAACCATTGAGCATCCCGGAGGTAAAAACGAATATATCGGGAAATATCTACTGGTAGATTGGCCGGTCACGCAGAAACCGTACCTGGAGTTCCGCGTCAATGGCCCACAGGAACTGGCACTCTGGCAGGAGGAGCGGGTGATGCTGGCGGAGGTGGCGCGACAATGCGCGGGCGTGCCGGAGCTGAGCCTGCGCTATCCGAACGATCAATACTATTATCTCGACGCCGACCGCAAACACCGGCTGATGATTGCCTGGAACCAGGACGCTGGCCGTCAACTGGCGCAGGTCTCCGACCGGGCGAAAACCGAGCGAGGCGCGGCCGTAATCCTGGCGGTCATCAACACCGAGCTGCCGCTGGCCGATCCGCCCGCGCCAGCTGGTATCTACTTGTTGCGCTTGGTGCTGCTGGCCGGGAAATCACCCTTCCTGGAGATGAGCACCCCCGGCAACCAGCGTATGCCCACCTGGGGAGCGCCGTCGCGCATCCTGCTGGCTGGGAAACCGGATGATAATGGCGGCGGCCATTCCTTCAGCAACGCGTTGAATATGCCGCGGAGATATGGCCGTGTGGAGGTGGAGTGCCGGCTCGGGAGCGTTTATAATGGCGCCTTTCCCTTCACGTTCAAAGTGTTCGACCGTTCCAAAGGGGCCTGGCCGGGAAAAATGTGGACGGAAGGGTGGATCCGTATTAAGAAACTGTAACAACGATATCGAAAACCCATGGATGGGCAATACAGATGGGCGAGCGTCCCCGCGAGCCCCGTGCGAGGGAACCGTGGACGCCTGACGCACCGGTCTTTACGAAGGCAAGGCGCGGCAGGCATTGTAATTCGGAAACGAGCACATGATCGGGGCTCGCGGGGGTACGCTCGCCCTCATATGCATCAGGTTACGGTTAGCACTTGTGGATTCATGCTCATGCTCGAAAAAGTCTTCTCAAATTCTGGTAAGCCGTGCAAGTCACTGTAGTCGTATAGCCCTCATGGATTCGAGAAGGCGTTTTTGAGCATGAGCATGAAGCAACGAGCGTTTCCTGTAACCTGACGCATATGACGCTTGCCCTCCCATCCTTCTAATCTTCCATCCTTCCAACCTTCCAATCTTCCATCCTTCCACTCTTCCAGGTATAATACCCCTCGGTTAATCCGCTTACGAAAGGTGACATCCATGAATACCATTCGCATCTCCGGGCAGGCGATTACCTGCACGAACTATACGACCCCGCGGCTGTTCGACTTCCGCCCGCTCATGATCCAGGCCATGGCGGAGAATTTCCTCGCCGCCGGCGTGTCGGAGGTGGAGATCCCGCAGGGCGTGCTCGATCCGGAAGGCAAATATCCGGAGACCGGGCTGGATGAAGCGGCCGTGCGCGAGAGCATCTCCCGCCTGCCCAAGGAGACGCGCGTCATCGGCTCCTACCTCGGCTCGCCCAGCCTTGGTACCGATAACGCGGCGTTCCTCACCGTGCAGAAGCGGGCCATCAGCCAGTTGGTCCAGTTCTTCCCGGAGATGCAGTACGTCATGCTGCACCCCGCCGGAGCGCAGTTGACCGACGCCGGCACCATCCGCGGCATCGTCGACACCTGGGCGGAGCTGGCGGACTACGCCGCCGGCCTGCGCGCGGGCTTCCAGTGCTGCCTGCATAATCATTACGATAGCAACTGCGAGACCGCCGACCAGGTGGTCACTTACCTGAATGCCATCCGCGCGGTGAATTCGCCGGCATTGAAATGGGCGCCGGACACCGGCCACAGCCAGGGCATGGGCGACCGCTACCTGGAAGTGCTCGATGCCAACGCCGATCTCATCGGCAACTGGTTCCACCTCAAAACCCGCGTGCCCGCCTTCGACAAGTTGCACGGCGGCGACAAGTACCGCGCCGAGCGCGACATCTGGGGCAACCCGGCGGAGAAGGGCACCGGCCTCTACAGCGGCTTCGTCAACTGCGCCGACCCGGAGATCGAGACGCCGCTCAAGCAGGTCTTCGACATCATCGCGCGCAAGGCCAAACCCACGGACGGCGTGGTCACCGGCGCCGTCGAGATCGACAACCCGCGCCAGCACCCGCGCCTGGAAGTGCTCTGCAGCGTCCTCTACCTCAAAGAAGTGCATGGCATCACCCCCGCGATGGCGCTCTCCAACGATGAGATCGTCCGCCGCGTCTTCACCATGCCGGTGTTCGACGTCAACAACTAACGCGGATAATCAATCAACTAAATCATGCCCGTCGGCATCGCCGGCGGGCATGATTTTTGTTATCGCCTCTCACTTCATCCACTTTCTCGCATACTGTCTCGACATGAGTCAAACGGCATTGTCTGCCAACATTCGTTTTCGGCAATGATCTCAGGTGGTGAGGAGGTGGGATATGCGCGACAGAATGATGTTGCTGGCGATCCTCTTGCTGGCAATCTTTCTCGGAAAGGGATATGGCAGCCCAACGGCGGAACCTGCCGGAGAGTCATGGAAGACAATCGTCATTCCCTCGGCTGATGCCGTCACCATTCCGCCGCCCCCGGCCAATAACTCGACGGCGACTGTCGAGGAGTTAAACGAACTACACTTCCTGCAGGCCGCGCGGACACCCGACGATCTGGAGCGGATACGGTATTGGGAGTTCGGCGTCGCGGTGCGTTGGAACGAAATTGCCCGTGGTCTGGTCATCAAATACCGCACGCCTCCGCCGATGGCTTCGCGCGTGTATGCGCTGGTCAGCGTCGCGCAGTACGATGCGGTGTTGGCTGCCCGTGCCGGCGAAGATCGGTACCGGCGACCGGCGCCGGCAGTGTTGGACCCCGCGATCATGCCGCTCGTTGGTGCCAGCGGAGATGCCGTCTATCCCTGCGAGCAAGCGGCGATCGCGGCGGCCTCTGCGTCGGTACTGGCCTATTTATATCCCGCTGAGACTGCGAATCTGGATCAGTTGGCGCAAGACACCGGAGAGAGCCGCCTGTGGGCCGGCGCGAATTATCGCAGCGACGTCACCGCCGGCGCCGGCGTGGGAGAGCAGGTGGCCGCGCTGGTGGTGGCGCGGGCGAAAACCGACGGCGCCGATGCCGCCTGGACTGGCATCGTGCCGGAGGGACCGGGATACTGGTACAGCAGCGCCACGCCGCCGCTGCCGCCGTTGCTGCCGGCCTGGGGGCAGGTGCGCCCCTGGCTGGTGCCCTCCATCAGCGCGCTGCGGCCGTCACCGCCGCCGGCGTTCGGCTCACCGGAATTTCTCGATAATTTACATCAGGTGCGCATGATATCTGATTCCCGCACCCCGGAGCAGATCGCCATCGCCCATTTCTGGGATGACGGCGCCGGCACCGTGACGCCCGCGGGACACTGGAATCAGATCGCCTGTGATTTGATCCTGCAGTATCGGCTCGACGAGTTACACGCCGCGCGGACGCTGGCGCTGCTGAACATGGCGGAGATGGATGCCGGCATCTGCTGCTGGGATGCGAAATACACTTACTGGCTGATTCGTCCGTCACAGGCGGATCCGGGCATCACCCAGGTGCTCGCTCTGCCCAATTTCCCCTCGTATCCCTCCGGTCACGCCACCTTCTCCGGCGCCGCCGCTGTCGTCCTTGGCGCGTTCTTCCCCAAAAAACAGTCGCGGCTTGATGGCATGGCGGAGGAAGCGGCTATGTCGCGGGTATATGCGGGAATTCACTATCCCTTCGACACCACGGAAGGTCTGCGCAGCGGACAGGCGATCGGCCGGCTGGCGGTGGCCTGGGGACAACTCGACGAGGAAAATTGAGCGTTCGCCTTTCCCGCTGTCGTCCGCTGGTCCAGAAAGCAACCGCGGGATTCTATAATTTTCACATGGCTACTTACCGATCAGAGCTTGCGCCACGATATAATAGGCGATACCCGCTATTTAGCGAAAGGGATGCAGATGAAACTCCCGCTCTTCTTCGTGACAGGCGCCAGTGGTACCGGTAAATCGGCTGTCGTCCCGTACCTTCAGCGCCTGCTGCCCGCCTGCGATGTCTTCGATATGGATATTATCCTCGATCCTAACGACTGGCGCGTCAGCCACCGCAACTGGTTCCGCATCGCCCGCAGCCTGGCGGAGCAGGAACGGCCGGTGGTTCTCTGCGGAACAGTCCTCCCCGAGCATTACTCCGGATATGATGAGATCTCGGCCTTCTCTACCATCCATTTCATCAATCTTCATTGCGACGATGCGGTGCGTGATACCCGTTTACGGGCGCGGAACTGGTCGGAAGAGCTCATTGACGATCACCGGCAATTCGCCCGCTGGCTGTTGGATAATGCGGAGACGGCCTTCGACCCGCCGATGGAAATCGTCGATACCGGAGCCAACACGCTGAATGAAGTCGCGACACTCATTGCGCAGTGGGTGCAGGCACGCTTGGCGAAGGCCGCAGCACCGTCACCATCCGCTTCCCCAACTGCAGGCGCTTGAGCCGCGTATACCCGGTATGCTCGATCCGTTCGTGCTTCTGCGAGGCAATGGCGAGAAGGGTAGCCGGACCGGCGATCTGCCGCAGCGATTCCAACAACCCGGCAATCGGATTGGCGGTGTCGGCGATGTCCTTCCACTGTGCACACCGTCCCTGCGGGATATCGGCGAAGATCAGGTCAACCGGTTGCTCCCCCACCCCTTTGCGCAGTTCGGTCGCTTCGAAGGCATTCGCCTGGAAGACGCGGGTGGAGATGACATGCTGTTGCAGCGAATTGGATAACTCGGCACGCAGTTCCTCTGCATACACCAGCGCCTCCGCATGCGACGCCTTCCCATACAGGTCACGCATGGCGGCGATCTCGGCACACCGGCGGTCCATCCCGGCTAGTGTGAGCAAGGACAGGTTGCTTTCAGCCGCGTTGAGAACACGGCCGTCGATATCGGAACAGAGAATCGCGCCGATCTCCTGCCAATGCAGGAAGGCCAGCGTGCTGAGGTGGCAGGCGGCGCCGCAGCAGGGATCATAAAGCACGCAGGGAGCCGTCGCGCCCTCCCGCCGGCGGATCTCCTGGCACAGTTGGAACACTTCGCTCATCAAGCGCACCGGAAATACCGGCGACCCGGAGACGTGGTAAAACACCTGGCCACTCGCCAGGCGGGCATAATTTTCTTTGCTGGTGACAAATTGGTAAGGCATGAGTGCCCTGCATTATATGCTAACCGTCGGATGGGGACAAGCTTCAGGATACCCCCAGATACTCCTGCAGCACCACGGCCGAGTTGTGCGCTTCGTCGCGCGCCGCATAAACCAGCGTGATCGTTCCGCGTTTCGCTTTCTCGCGCAGCTCGGTGATCAGCTCCGGCTTTTCTGCCAGCTCCGCCCGGTAGCGCTCGCGAAACGCCTCCCATTTTGCCGGGTCATGGGCGAACCATCTGCGCAGTTCCGTGCTCGGGGCAATCTCCTTCATCCACAGCTCAATGTCCGCCCGCTCTTTCGAAACGCCGCGCGGCCACAGCCGCTCGACGAGAATCCGCTCCCCGTCCTCCGGCGCCGGGGGCTCATACGCGCGCTTTAACCGGATCATCGTCTGCCCTCCATACTGAATATACCCCTGCCGAGCGATTCTCTTGTGCGGTCTATCAGGCAAGGCAGGAAAGACGACCGCGTCAGCGAACTACAATCAGCATGATGACGTATGATCCGGTAACCTACCGCTTTGGCACTGCCGATGGTACCGAGCTCTACGCGGATGTCTACGGAAACAGCAGCAGCAGCCCGCGCCCGGTCGTCGTCTACCTGCACGGCGGCGCGTTGATCATGGGATCGCGGCAGGGCATTCCGCCGGGAGTGGTAGAGCTGTGCCGTGAGCTGGGGTATGTCGCGATTTCGGTAGATTACCGGCTGGCGCCGGAAAGCAAGATGCCGGCGATCCTCGACGACCTGCAGCGCGCCTTCCGCTGGGTGCGGGAGAAAGGGCCGGCGTTGTTCGGTGCCGATCCGCATCGCCTGGCCGCTATGGGGCATTCCGCGGGCGGCTATCTTTCGCTGCTGGCCGGACACCAGGTGGCGCCGCGCCTTGCTGCCATCGTCTCGTATTACGGCTACGGCGACATCATGGGGCCGTGGTACAGCCAACCCGACCCTTTCTACTGCACAATGCCGGCCGTCCCGCGCGAGGAAGCGTTCTCCGCCGTGCAGCCGCATCCCCTGGCCGACGATCCCGGCGATCCGGCGCGCGGCCGCTTCTACCTGTATTGCCGCCAGCAGGGCTGCTGGCCGCAGGAAATTCTCGGTGCTGACCCAGTAACGAATCCCGCCGTCTTTTACCCCTTCTGTCCCGAGCGGAACGTCATGGCCGATTATCCTCCCACCCTATTGCTGCACGGCGACAAGGATACCGACGTGCCATATGGGCTGTCCATCTCCATGGCCGACGCGCTGGCGCGTGCCGGCGTCACGCATGAATTGATCACCATCCCCAACGGCGCTCACGGCTTCATCCGCGACACCGACAACCCGGTGGTGATCGCCGCGGAGGCACGCGTGCGGGGATTTCTACAGCAACACCTCGGCTCCTGTTGACAAATCCCCGCTTCGCTTGTATAAAGACAGATGAGGAGCAGGGCGGCCGCCCTTCTTGGCGGATGCGCGGTTCCTCCCCCCATTCTCACCGCGCGCTTCGGCTGCGAGGGTGAGATGAGAGTCTCGCCCCCATTCTCGGGGAGCCGAGACTCTCACCCAATCTTGATGCCGCGCCAGCGGAGGCAATCCTTCGCCTGCCGGCATACACATGGGGGAGCTGACTGATGGACCGCCTGATCACCTATGGCCGCTGCCCGTCGCTGGGCGAGGTGCGCGCGTATTACACCCGGCCTGATTTCCTCGACTTCCTGCTGCGCACGTGCGCCGTGCGGCGCGTGCACCTGATCATCCCGACGGCAAAGCACTGGAATCCGGGGGATGCGGACCGCATCACCGGCAACACCTGCGAGGAGCTCCGTGACAGCATGCTGGCGCGCATCGCCGCTGCCTTCCCGGACACTCGCGACGATGAGTCCCTTCCCTTTTACCCCTCGTTCCACCAGGGGATCGAGCGCTGGGCGCCGGGCATGGTGGATGTCGCGCCGGCGACGGGAAATGACGCGGTGGCGGAGGCAGACCTGTCGACATGGCGCGAGGCCTTTCTCGACGTGCGCACGCTGATCGCCACGCTGCGGGAGCAGCAGATTCCGTGCCTGTGCAAGTTCAGCGGGCACCGCAGCCTGCATGTACTGGTGCCATACGGCGAGAAGTACCTGCGCCCCGCGCACTTCGGCGAAAGCTTGGCGCACAGCGTGCACCTGCTGCGCATGCCATACAGCTTGAACGAGGACACCGGGCTGGTCAGCCTGCCGTTGTCCTGGGAAGAGCTGCCGGCCTTCCGCCCATGGCACGCCAACCTGCACCTGGTGACCATCCGCGACGCATGGCTGTGCGAGCCGTCCACGGAGGAGCGGGAGCGAATCCATCAATACTTCTCACGAGTCTACCGGGAAGAAGCGCCCGTTCCGCGCCTGCCCGAGCCGGAGCTCGATCTGCCGGCGATGCGGGCGCAAGGCCGACACCTCGCGAACTCACTACCGATTCAAAACAGCGCCGCAGTCGCCTGGCGGCAGTTGCAAGGCGAAGCCGGCGTCACTGCCGCAGAGTTGCATGAGACGCTGGCGGCGCCGCAACCGGACGTCCGCTGGCTGTCCGCAGAGGTGTTCCTCCTCAACGGCGACGCGTTGTCTTTACCGACATTCGAGCTGCTGATCCGGGATGAGGACCCATACGTGCGCGCGTCGGCGATGGATATCCTGACACGCTTTGCCGATGAAGCCAGCGCATACTACGTGAGCTTGCTGCGGCAGGACGATCTCGGGCAGCAGTCGCGCTCGCTGTACCTGCTGGCGGTGTGCGAGCGGCTGCGTGACGCTGTCTTTGCCGCGATTCAGGCAACCCCGGTGCGCACCGCTGTTCTCACGCTGCGCCTGGCGTGCGTGACCGGGGTGGTGGCCGGCGACTGGCCGCTGGCCTGGCGGTTTGTGGCGGAAGGCGAAACCGAGTATGACGGTTCCACCACCTGGACCACCGGCGTGAACGTCTTGCGCGTGCTGCACACGATTACCTCCGAATGGATCGAGGATCGGGAGAGCCTGCATCGGCTGTCCGCGCTGGGAGACGGCGCCGTCGATTTGCTGCTCCTCTCCATGGCGACCCCGCACCGGAAAACCCGCTGGCACTTCCTGCGCGCGTTGAGCCTGCTGGCCGACCCGCGGGCAGTGGACGTCTATATCGAGGCGCTGGGCAGCACCTATCGCGACAGCGTGCGCTGGGCAACCCGCGGCCTGGTGGGGTTGGGGCCGGTCGCCGTGCCCGCGCTGATCGAAGCGGCGGCAAGTGACGACGCGCGCGTGCGCCGCTACGCCGTCCGCTGCCTGGGCCACCTGGCCGACCCTCGCAGTCGTGCCGCCATCCTCAACGCGCTGGACGATGCGGATGAGGCCGTCTGCCGGCAGGGAACCATCGCCTTGCGCCACCTGGTCAGGGAAAGCGATATCCCTCCCCTGCAACAGGTCATGCGTACGCGCGACTGGCTGACCCGGCGGGAAGCGCTGGCGACGCTACTGGAGTTGGGCGAGATCGGCTGCCGCACCGTGACCGATTTGGCGCTGCAGGATCACGAACTGGTCGCCGCGGGGTGGCTCTGGCAGCAAAACGATCTGCGCGGGAAAGCCATCTTGTTGCACGCGTTTGCTCACGAAGTCGAAACACGCCATGTCGCCGTATTGGAACTGGCGCACGGCCCCAGCGATGCCGATGTCAATGACGTCCTGGCGCAATACCTGCCCGAACTGAAATGGGTCGAACAGGAGCAGGTCGCCAATGCACTGGTCGACTTGCATGATCCACGGGGGTTCGACGCGCTGCTGGCGCTGACGACGGATCAACACTTCTTCGCGCGCCGAGTTGCCGCTGACGCGCTCGGTCGCTGGGGAGATCCGCGCGCAATCGACACACTCATCTCGTTGCTCGAAGATCCCAATACCAAGGTGCGCCAGCATGCCGGCGAAGCCCTGGCCGCCATCGGGGAACCAGCCCGTGCACCGCTGCAGGCCGCACTGGCAGGCTTGACGATACCGAACGCTTTCCAGGCCAACGCGCAAACCACCCTCGACACGCTGGAGGTGATCCGGCAGGCGTCGGCCGGTGAACCGATCGACATCCTGCTGTTGTCTCATAGCTGGCAGTCAGCTATCCGGCGCGTGGCGGCGGTCCTGCGCGAGCGGCAGGCGGTGGCCGAGTATCACCGCCTGGCCGGATACCTTGGACACGAGAAATCCGGCATCCGCTGGTTTACCCGGCTGCTGCTGCTGGAGATCGGTGAAGACGCCCGGCCCACGCTGGAAGCCTTCCTTCAGGAGACGGAAAACACGACGGCAAAGGCAGAAGCCGAATCCCTGCTGCAGGAGCTTGACCGGCGGCAATCCGAGGAGGAGAATGAATAATTACAAGGAGCGGTCACCGCATGGAAGAAAAAACCTTCGTCATGTTGAGCAACCGTAAGCGGGAAAGCCTGTCGGAGCCGTTCAGCGGCAGTCCGGGGGAAAGGTCGTATTGTGTTGGGAAGACGGCTACGGCTTCGGATACGACCACAGCTACTGCATGCTCTTTGCCAATGAGTGAGCGAGAGGAGGCACCACGTGCACACTGCCGACCGTGAATTGCTCGACCACTTCCTCCGCACGCGCGAGAGGACAATCGAGCTTATGCAAAATATCCCTGACGAGTTGCTGACGCGCACGCCGGACGGGGAGGCGCAGCCGCTGTATCACCTGCTGGCCCATGCCGGGTGCAGCGGAGAGTGGAAGTTCCCCCACATCTTTGATGACGGCCTACCGGATCGTTATGTGCATCCATCGGAGAAGACCGGGTTGCTTGCCGAGGTCGCCTACTGGCGCGACCGTGTCTACGCGTTTTTCAACGCGGAAGACGGCGCCAATCTGGACCGCCGCTTTCACTTTGACGAAGCGGACGGAACGCATTTTGAGTGGACGGGCCGCAACCGCTTGCTGTACCTGATTGACCATGAAGTGCACCACCGCGGGAAGATCGTCCTTGCCCTCCGGCAATGGGGAATGGAAGGATTTCCGTTCTTCCCGTTTTAAGCAGACCGCTCCCGCCGGATGAAGACCCAGGTGGCGATGGCCAGTAACTGGATTGCGCCGGCCAGATAAATTGCTGGCAAGTGCCAGACCTTCGCGATGAAGCCCAGCACCACCGGCACGCCGATGTAGATCCCGCCGATGATGAAGTTGATGGCGGAGGTGATGGTGGCGCGGCTGACGCCGGTGATGCTGTGCTGGAGGCGGCTTTCCGCCAGGATGCTCACCGGCGCGACCGCGGCATACGCGAGCAGGATTAGGCCGATACCGGCATAACTGGGGAACCGCCAGGCCAGCAGCAGGCAACATCCAGCGAGCAGCGGCAGGCCGGAGAAGGCCGTGAGATTCCCCTTCATGTGATGTGCCAGGCGCACCCCCAGCGCGGAGAGGAGCATCTCGAGACACATCATTGCGCCGAACGCCGCGACGGGGAGGTGCACCAGGTGATAATACAACTGGTCGAATTCTTCTGTCTCGCCAACGATGGAGATGCCGAGGAGGTAGATGCCGACATTCCGCAGCAACGGATTGTCGCGCAGCTCGCGTATGGCCAACCGGATGTGCTGCAGGTAATGCATTTCCCGCGCCGATTCGGTTCTCGGCACGTCGCGGAAGGTCAGCGCGATACCGGCGGTGAACAGCAGCGGGATGACCGACAGCAGGATGGCCCACTCGATGTGATAACTCGCCAGCACGCCGCCCAGGATGGCGCCGGCGGCCTGGGCCAGGTATTTGTAGCTCATACCGTGCCCCAACGTGCGCTCATACTCCTGCCGCCGGTCATAATACGCCAGCGTGTCAAACAGCAGCGCCTCCTGTGTGCCCGACACCAGCGCGCTGCCCAGCGACCAGAGCAGAAAGCCGAGGCCATACACGGCGAAATGCCCGTCCGCCAGAAACCAGGCGACGAAACACAACGCCTTGATCAGCGGGGCGATGGCCAGCATCGCCCGCCGGCTCCAGCAATCCGCCAGCGCACCGGTGGGAATCTCCAGCAGAATGCTGGTCAGCGACCACCAGGAGAGCAGCAGCGCGATTTGCACCACCGACATTCCGCGCAGGCTGAAGAAGATGGTGTAGACCGCATAGGCAAAGCACAAATCATATCCGGCGTACCACAGGTAAAAGCACCTGCGGAAACGGCGATATGCGGCTTGGGCCGGCAGCGTGGATGATAATTCAGGCATGGTTTCCTTCCTTTCGACGATTGAGATCAGACCATCGGAAAGCGAAGGAAACGGGGAGGCGCCCGGGCACCGGGGAGTACCAAAAAGACGCACTCCCATAACACCGTCCGGGTTGCGACGGTGTTATGGGAGTGCGTATTACTGCAGTCTCAATGACGTCAGCCCATAACAGATTAATGCTATCACCGAGGGGTGGGTCTGTCAATCAAGCACGGTGATAATATTATCGGCATGCCTCGCTATCGCTCGTTTTCCGGCAAGGAGCCATTGCCCGGTCGAATTCAGGGGTGATACGAAGACGGTAACTCATATAACCTGCCCCAGGCCTTTCGTAGCTTCCCGGACTCCGCGGTGATGTGATTGCAGCAGATCGCGATCTTTCTTGGTTTCATCCATTTCATAATCATCGGCCAGCTCGATCTCCGAGATATTTGGGATTACCGGCAGCGTAATCCTTGAGGGATAGCGGGCGTCGTGATACACGGTCTGGTGGGCGACCTGCAGCTCCGCGTCGGCGCCTTGCGGGTGGCCGGTGTTCGGGTTGCGGTCCCACAGCGGGAAACAGCTGCTGGTCACGTCGATGCGAAGGCAGTGCCCGGGCAGGAAGACGTTGCTGGTGGGCAGCAGCTCGACCGTATACTCATACACCTTGCCCGGCTCGATCAGCTTCTCCGGCTCGTAAATCGACTCGCGGAAGCGCGCGCGGATCACGCCTTCGGTCAGGTTGATGGCACGGCCGTCGGGATGCACGTCGACGAGGCGGGCGACCCAATCGGTGTCGGTGACATCCGTTTCCGCGTAGAGCGTCAACTGGATGGGGCCGGTGACTTCCAGCGGGGCGGTGAGCGGCGGCGTGGTGTAGACCAGCACGTCATCACGCGCTTCAACGGGTCGCTGATCGAAGGGTCCCGGCTGGATCATGTGAAAGGCTTCGCCCCAGCAGATCGAATGATTGCCGCCGATCGTGGGGACCGGGTCGTCCGGGTCGTAGGTGTAATGCTCGGGCGCTTCGTCTGACGGCGGGGTGGTATCCAGCAGTCCGCCGCCATGCAGGTAGTAATCGGTGTATTGTGTGCGCGCCAGCGGCCATTCCTGCTCCTGCCGCCACTCGTTGATGCCCATCACAAAGATCGTCACCGGCGGCTCGTCCATGATGCCGGTGTCGATGTCCTTCAGCAGGTAATCGAACCAGCGCAGCGCCACCGCGTTGACGTCCAGGAAGGACGGTTCGCCGAAATCTACCTCGCCCAGCGTCGGCCCCAGGCTGATGAGATGGCTCCACGGGCCCATGAGGATGCGCCGCCGTTGACGCATCTCCTCCGAGCCGGCCGTCTCGCGCAGGCGGTTGAAGGAGCGGAAGGCGTCGCGCGGGTAGTAATCGTACCAGCCGCACATGATGAAGGTGGGCACCTGGATCTTCTCGAAGCGGGTGTGGACGTCCATCTTTGTCCAGTAGTCGGTATATTGCGAGTGCGACAGGAAGTCGCGCCAGAACTGGTTGTGCACGCCGGCCGCTTCGTCGAAATCCGACAGCGGCAGATGACGGAAGAAGGCATTGAGATCGTAGGCCGGGATCATGTCCAGGTCGCTGGTGTGGCTGGAAATTTCCAGGCAGGTCCACAGCGCGTTGAGCGCCAGACTGAAGGCGCCGTCGTGCCAATAGGCCTCCTTCCAGAGATCGCTGGGAATGCAGTTGGGCACAATCGCCTGCAGCGCCGGGTGCTCCTCGCAGGCTAACAGCCACTGCACGGCCCCCAGGTAGGACGGCCCGAACATGCCCACGCGCCCGTTGCTCCACGGCTGCGCCACCACCCAGTCCAGCGTGTCGTACCCGTCCTGCCCGTCGGTTTCGAACGGGTAAAACACCCCGTCGGAGTCGTAGCGCCCGCGGCAGTCCTGGATCATATACGCATATCCGCGCTGCGCGTAATACGTCCCCAGCCAACTGCCGCTGGCTCCGTAGGGCATGCGCTGGAAGATCAGCGGAAACGGCCCCTCGGCTTCGGGCAGAAACAGGTTGGCGGACAACCGCACCCCGTCACGCATGGCGATTTTGATATCGCGCTGGATGAACACCTTATATACCGGCTCGGAGCCTGTAGTCATTGCCGTCAATTCCTCTCACCGCGCCCTTCAAGCGCTGACTGCATTTTCGCCTTTTAGGCGTAAAGACCTGCCACGTCGATTCGACCTGAAGGAGGAAGCGAAAAAGCTTACGCTTCCGCCACTTCTTCCGTCAGTATCTCCGTCTCCAGCACCGGCGTAAGGCGTCCGATGATCGGTCGTTTCCAGTAGCCGGACAGGTAGAACCCCATGCTCACCAGCGTTGAGACGCAGAAGCTGATGGCGATGGCATACCAGATGCCGGTGATGTGAAAGAAACGCGGCAGTACCCAGGCCAGCGGCACACGCACCAGCCAGAGGCCGATCAGTGAGATGATGGTGGTCACCAGCGTGTGGCCGGAGCCATTGATCACGCCATTGCAGGAGAAAGTAAAGGCAAAAAAGACATAGGCACTGCCGACGATGCGCAGGTACGGCACGCCCAAGTCGATTACGGTCGGATCATTGGTGAAGAGCTGCAGGATGAGGCGTGGTGTGAGAATCGCCAGCAGCGAAGCGACAATGGTGAATCCGCCGCAGTAAGCCAGCCCCCAACCGAAGATCTCGCGCACGCGGTGCAGCTTCCCTGCCCCGATGTTTTGCCCGGTGAGCGTCGAGATCGCCATGCTGAAGGTCATCGCCGGGATAAAGGCCAGTTGATCGAAGCGCGAGGCGACGCCATAAGCCGCGGTGGCGGTTTTCCCGAAGGTATTCACGACGTCGATGACAAAGAGCATGCTGATCGACACCAGTGATTGCTGTACGGCAGAGGGCACGCCGATGCGGGTGATATGCCAGATCGTCGCCCAATCAACCTGTAAACGATGCCATGACGGGGTGACCAATGACTTCCGGACCTGCATGTAAATGATCAATGCCGCCAGCGCCGCCAACTGGGTCAACAGCGACGCCCAGGCCGTGCCGTTCAGCCCCAGGCGCGGGAAGCCCAGCTTGCCGAACATGAGCAGCGGATCGAGGATGGCGGTCATAATCACCGAGCCCGTCACGAAATAGAGCGGTGTGGTGGAATCGCCGATCCCCTGCAGCGTGCTGCGCGTGAGGAATAGCCCGAAGCCGAACGGCAGCGAGAGCAGCATGATCTGCAGGTACCCCACCGCCAGCGGATACACGTCTTTCGGCGTCCCCATGGCGCGGATGATTACCGGCGCCAGCAGTTCGCCAACCAGCGCGATGAGCAGACTGACCACGACGACGAGAACGGTGGAGCTGTCAACGACGCGCCGCACCTGGCCCATATCGCGCGCGCCGTAGTGTTGGGAGACCAGGATATTGGCGGCCATGGTCAGTCCGACGCCGATGGGCAGCAGCGCAAAGATCACCGGAAAGCTGACGGTAACCGCCGCCAGCTCGGCCGTGCCCAGGCCACGTCCCACCCAGAAGGCGTTCACAAAGCTGTAGGCCGTCTGCAGCAGGTTCCCCGCCAGCATGGGCATGGCGAACGCGGCCATATGCCGGGGGATGCTCCCCACCGTCATATCGCGGCCTTGTTTCGTTTCGGTTTTTGCCATCTCTGTACTCATAAAATATTGATGGTCCTCTGTGCGCGACGCAGCCTTGCCGGAAGGCGGGTCACGCCTTCCGGCAAGGCTGCGTCAGCTCCAATACGAAGTGCTATTGTACTGCCGATCCAGTCGGCAAGCAATATCGTTCATTGGGGTGGCTGATTGGCGTCCTGCGTGATTACTTCGCTTTGGCTTCCAGCGCTTTGAAGAACTCGTCATAACGCGCCGCAGCGCGTGGTCCGCCCATGCCGCCCGACTGCGCGTTGAACGGGTTGAAATCCTTCATCGCTGCCGGATCGAACTGGGGACGCTGGCCGCCCGGCCGACCGCCATTCTGCCCGCCCTGACCGCGGGGGGCACCGCCGCCTTGACCGCCGGCACCACCCATGCCCTGACCGCCGGGACCGCCCTGGCCTCCACGATTGCCGCCGCCGAAGCGCCGTTCCGGCATCTGGCCGATTTCGGTACGCTGGTCCATAGTAAGTGCTGCCTGCAGCGAGCGGATCGCCTCCTTCGCGTCATCCTGGGTCAACTTCGGCTGCGTGCGCAACGGCTGCAGGATGCCGAGTAGCTGCTTCGCCTGCGCCGGGGTCAGCTTGTTTTTGCCTTCCTGCTCCAGCCGGCCGATGTTGCCGACCAGCCGGGTCAATTGGAACGTATACTTGTGCTCCTCACGGAACTGGGTCATCTGCTCGCGGAACGCGCTGGGATTGCCCCCGCCGGTGCCGGCCGCCGGGTTGGCCTGTGTGGTTTGACTGGTCGGCGCCGCCGCATTCTGCCCCTTCTTGCCGGTCAGTATCCAGGCCGCCGCCCCGACGACCAGCACAATCACAATACCGAGAATCACGGACTTGTTCATCAGAAACCCTCCCTTCCTTATTCATAACGTAATGCGTCAATCGGGTTCAGTCGCGACGCCTGCAGCGCCGGGTAGTAGCCGAAAAAGATACCGACAAAGGCCGCGAAGCCGAAGGACATCAGCACCGAGGAGAGTGAGACGGAAACGGTCGCGTTGGGCATGCGGGATAATCCCCACGCGCCGAGAAAACCGAGCAGGATGCCGACCGCGCCACCGAGCAGGGAGAGCACCAGTGCCTCCACCAGGAACTGCAGTTGGATATCCCGCCGCCGCGCGCCCAGCGCCATACGGATACCGATCTCACGCGTGCGCTCGGTGACCGACACCAGCATGATGTTCATAATGCCGATGCCGCCTACCAGCAGCGACACGCTGGCGATGCCGCCCAGCAGCAGCGTGAACATGGAGGAGAACTGGTTGGCCATCTGCATGATTTCCGCCTGGTTGCGCACATTGAAGTCCTGGTCCGAGCCCGCGACGATATTGTGACGCTTCCGCAGCAGGTTGGCGACCTCGTTGCTCGCTTGGTCCATCACCTTCATCGATTTGGCCTGTGCGATGATCATGCGGATATTCTGGACGCCGAACACGCGCTTCATCGCGGTGGTCACCGGGATCATGATCTGGTCATCCGAGTCCTGGAAGCCCTGCGTGCCTTTCGAGGCCAGCAGGCCGACGATTTTGAACTGGATGCCGCGGATGCGTATCGCCTTGCCGACCGGCGACGTGGTGCCGAACAGCGTGGCCGCGGTGGTCGGGCCGATCACGGCCACCCGCTTCAGCGACTTCACCTCAGAGTCGGTGAAGAAACGCCCGCTCTGCACCTGATAATTGCTGATGCTGATGTAGGACGGCGTGGTGCCGGTGATCGAGGTATTGGTGTTCTGGCTGTTGTATTTCACCTGCGCGTTGCCGCCCACCTGCGGCGCGACCGCATCCACCGATGGACAGTCCTTCTCCACCGCGGCCACGTCATCCAGTGTCAGCACCTGGCTGCTGCCGAATCCGCCGCGCACGCCGCCATGCTCCGAGCGACCGGGCATAACCATCAGCACGTTGGTGCCCATCGATTGAATGCGGCTCATCATGCTCTTGCTCGCCCCGGTGGCCAGCGCCAGCATGGTGATCACCGCGCCTACGCCGATAATGACGCCGAGCATGGTGAGCGCCGCGCGCATTTTATTGGCGGCGATCCCTTCCAGGGCGACCATGAAACTCTCACCGATATTCATTCGTCTTCCTCCAGCGGTAGCTCCGCCAGCACCTGTTTCGCATCGAGCGGCTGCTTTACCGGCTCATCCACCACGATGTGCCCGTCCTTGAAGCGGATGATCCGGTCCGCATGCTCGGCGATGCTCTCTTCGTGGGTCACCATGACGATGGTTTTTCCTTCATTATGCAGCTCCTGCAGGATGACCATGATCTCTTCGCTGGTGCGCGTATCCAGGTTGCCGGTCGGCTCGTCGCCGAGGATGATGGGCGGATTGTTCACCAGGGCGCGCGCGATGGCCACGCGTTGCTGCTGCCCGCCGGACAACTCATTCGGCTTGTGCTGTGCCCGATCCGCCAGGCCGACGCGCTCCAGCGCGGCCAGTGCCCGCGCTTCCATGTCGGTGCCGCTCGCCTCCGGGTTATACATCATCGGCAGCATCACCTGGCGGAAGGCCGGGCGGCGCGGGATCAGATTGAACGTCTGAAAAATGAAGCCGATCTTGCGGTTGCGCACCAGCGCCAGTTCATCATCGCTCATGCCGGCCACTTCCTCGCTGTCCAGCAGGAATGAGCCTTCCGAGGGTTGATCCAGGCAACCGACGATATTCATGAAGGTGGACTTGCCGGAGCCGGACGGGCCCATGATCGCCACGAACTCCCCCTCGGCGATATGCAGCGTGATGCCCTTTAACGCCCGCACGGCAATATCCCCCGTTTGATAGACCTTTTGCAGGTTCTCCACATGGATCACGTGTATCTCCTCTTATCCGCCGAATGGTCCGCCCATGCCTCGCCGCCGGTTGCCGCCCTGGCCGCCGCCCGGAGCGCCGGTCGATGTATTGTTCGTTTGCGGCTGAATGACTTCCGTCACGACCGTATCGCCTTCCTTCAGTCCGTTAACGATCTCGGTGTAGTCGTTGTCCGACAGTCCGACCTGCACCGGAGTCGCGACCTGCTGGCCGCCCTTGACCACAGTGACGGTGGCGCCGCCGTTGTCGCCGTCCTTGACGCCGGAGTTGGGCACGCGCAGCACGTTCTTATGTCGTGCGGTGATGAAATCACAGGTGGCGTTCATCCCCGGCTTCAACCGCAGATCCGGCGACTCGATCTCCACGGTGACCGGCACGGTGGTGACATTCTGGTCGGTCACCGTCTGCGGTGAGATCTTCGTCACCTTGCCGCTGAAGAGGTCATCGGGATAGGCATCAAGCGTGACATCCACTTCCTGCCCCATACTGATTTGTGCGATGTCCGTCTCGTCCACATTGACCAGCGCGAACATGCGGCTGACATCGGCGATGTCCACCAGCGAAAAGCCCGCGCCCGAGCCGCCGGCGGAGGATTTGCTGCCGGTGACGATAGAACCGGGATCGACGTATTTCTGCACCACGATACCGTCGCGCGGGGCGACGATGGTCGTGTAACTCAATTGGGTTTTCGCGTTATTGACCGCCGCTTGAGAATTCGTGACCTGCGCCAGTGCCTGCGTGATATCCTTTTGCCGCATCTGCACCTGGTAGGCATTGGCGCGGGCGGTATCGAGCGACGCTTGCGCCTGCGCGAGTGCGGAGCGGGCCGCCGCCACGTCATCTTGCTTCATCGAATCCTGGGCCTGGTTGGCCTTCGCGGCCTTGAGCGCGGCCTCCGCCTGTTTCACCGAGGCGCGGGCCGCCGCCACATCCTGCCGCTTCAGGCTGTCCTGTGCGCTGTTCGCCACGGCATTGTCATACGCGGCCTGCGCCTGGTCGACCTTGGCCTGCGCGGTATCCAGATCCTGCTGCGCTTCGTCCTTCACCGGGTCGAGCTTGTTCTTCGCGGTATCGAGCTGGGCTTTCGCCACCTGGAAGCTCTGATCCGCCGCATCTACCTGGCTGCGGGCGACGAACCCCTTGGCCAGCAACTGCTTCTGTCGCTCCAGGTTTTTGACGGCGTAATCATAATTGGCCTTCGCCTGATCATAGGCGGCCTGCGCGCCAGCGATCAACTGCGGATTGCTGACCGTTTTCGTCTGCTGATAGGCTGACTTTGCCGCCGTCAGGTTGCTCTTCGCCTGGGTGATGGCGGTGGAGGTGAGCTGCGGCTGAATCCGTGCCTGCTCCTCTGCCTGTGCCAGGCGAGCCTGGGCGGACGCCAGCCCTTGCTGCGCCTGCTCGATGCTCGTGGCGCTGGTCGTCACCTGCAGCACAGCCGTCTTTCCCGCCTGCGAAAGCCGCAGCTTCGCGGTTTCCACCGCCTGCTGCGCGGAGACAATCTGCGCGGCCGTCTGCTCGCGCTGCATGGCCAAGTTCTCCTCCGACTGGGCCACCTTCGCGCGGGAGCCCACCAGGTTGGCCTGCGTCTGTTCCAGATTGGTTTGCGAGTCGGAGGGATCGATGCGGGCGATCACCTGCCCGGCCTTCACCCGGTCGCCTTCATCCACGCCGAGGAAGATGACCGACCCGCCGACGTTCGACTTCACCTGCACGGTGGTCAGCGGCTGCAGCGTGCCGGTGGCGGAGACGGTGGTGGTCACGTCGCCGCGATCCACCTTGCCGGTCTTATACTGCGGCGCGTCTTCGTGCTTTTGCAGGTTGCGCACAACCGCCACGCCGGCGATGACCACCACGATGATCAGCGCAAAAATCCAGATGCCGCGGTTCTTACTTTTCCGCATACCAACCTCCTTGCTTACCCATGGCGTAGTCCAGTTGGGCTAACGCCGTGTAATAATCGTATCGGGCTTGCACCGCGTTGCTGTTGGCGGTGGTGAGCGTGACCTGGGCATTGAGCAGGTCCAGCGGGATGGCCATCCCCTGCTGGTAGCGCTCCTGCTGCACATCCAGGTTGCGCTGTGCCGCCTTCACGCTAATATCGCTGGCCTTCATTCGCTCTTGCGCATCGGTCAGATTCAGATAAGCGGTCTGCACCTGCGCGGCGATGTCCTTGTCGAGCTGGACGGCGCGGACTTCGGCGCCGGCTTCATTGGCCTTCGCTTCGTTGAAGACCGCGCGCGTGTTGCCGCCGTTGAACAGGTCCAGGGCCAGGCCGGCGGTGATGGAGACCGCGCGGTCGCTTCCCCCGATGAAATTCTGGTCGAGCTGCCCGGCGATGATCGGGCGGGGATACAGATCGATCTGCGCCGTCTTCACCGACGCCTTCGCGGAATCCACGCTCGCTTTCGTCTGGCGCACATCCGGGCGCAGTGTCTTCGCCTGTGTCAGGCAATCCTCCAGGGCCGGCACGGCGACATCAGCCGGCACGGTGACGTCCTGAACGGGAAAGTCCGATGTCTGCGATGGCAGCCCCATCGACTGCTGTAAGGAGATGGCGGCCGTGCGCACGGCATTTTTCGCCGACAGGTCATCCACCTGCGCGTTGGCCAACTGGGCTTCGATGGGGATGATGTCCGCCTCCGCCGCGTCGCCCACTTCCACGCGCGTTTTGATCATGTCCAGCTGCCCCTGGATGTAGGTCAACTGGGTATCGGCGACATCGGCCAGCCGGTGCGCGCGCAGCAGGCCCAGGTACGATTGCGTGACATCGAAGGTGACCGTCTGCCGGGTGCGCTCCAGTCCGGCGGTATTCTGTATCAGACCGCTCTTCGCCTGGCTCACCTTCGCTTCTCGCCGCCCGCCATCATACAGGTTCTGCGAGATCGACAGCGAGCCGGTATTATTCTGGGTGAGCCGGGGCATGCCGCTGTCGTAGACATACGAGTTCGTGCCGACGGTAATCTGCGGGAAGTAGCCGCTTTTGGCTTGGATCTGGCGCGCACTGGCCGCGTCCACGGCGCGCTCGCCCTGCAGCACGTCACCCTGCTGTTTGAGGGCGATATCGATGCATTGCTGCAGCGTGAGAGGCGTTGGCGCCGGTGTATTCTGCGCTAACACCGGCAGCAGGCTGAACAGCCCGATAGCGATCATCAGACAACAACGTTTCATCAACATGGTCATTCTCCTGGTAGCGTATCAACATGATTTTGCCAATATCCCGCCCGTTTTGAGTAGGCACTACTCCGGAAAATTCAATTTGACGGAGTACTGGTTTCAATGGCCCGGGCGCGAGCGGCAGTTCGCTCACCGCACCGGCCGGCACCGAGCCTTCACCCCACTCAACAGTTGACAACGGAAAGGATATGCCCGCGGTCCGACCTCGAAACGTAGCAGGAGCGGGCGATTGGAGGAAATGGCGAACAGTGGCTAAATCGTCACAGTTTCTTAACTCATGCGCTGGCCGTTTACAATCCATCATCTGCATCGTAACAGAGAGTTCTTAAAAAATGATGAAAGGGCGGTGGGTTGCTGATTATTTTATCAATATTGGTGATCTGCGTGGCATGCTCCCTCACCCCCGGCCCCTCTCCCACTGAGAGGGGAGCAATAGACCAGCTTGTGTAAAATGGTCTCCCCTCTCAGTGGGAGAGGGGCCGGGGGTGAGGGAGCGCGCGCCACGCATGCTGGAAACCGTGAGGGAGCAGGCACGCGCGAACGCTTCCTCCATCGTGGGGTAACAAGGGGGCCTGAGACGAAATGAAGCACTCCGCACGGAGTATTCGCGCGGGTGCTTCGGTGTCGTCGACGCCAGTGAAGGAGCTCGTATTCGAGCACTGGTGATTCTACAATGATACCCTTTCAGCTCCGGTCACGTCTGCTCAAGGTTATTCATCGCAGAATCAAGCCGACAGAGTACTAGACTTCGGCTTTATCCCAGTCGTCTTTGCTCACGAACTTGGTCAGCATGCGCCCGTCGGCGGTTTTGCCGCGCAGGGCATACCGTTTGCGCCCTTCTTCACCGTACACGACCTTGTCGGTTACGTCGGCTTCGACTTTCTTGCGCTCTTTCACATCGTAGAACGTCGTTTTCACCTGTGCACCTCCGTCATTCGCTCTTCTGCCACCCGCAGGGCGGGCGTTTTCATCGTACGGGATAATTGCCTGTCTGCGTGTGCGATTCTCCCTACCATGTGCCGAATTCGGCTGCCTGCATCATGAGCATATCTGTTCAAACAGCAGACAAGGGATGATTTTCTCTGCCTGCGGGGCGGCCTGTTCTCTTGTGGCAGCAGCGGCGGTAGCGTCGGTGTTCTGAACGAAATGGCAGACGCTGTATACAAGAAATCGTATACAGCCTCCGCCCTCACCGGGAAGTATATGGCAAGGAGAGGCCGGATGACATTGTTTATCCTTGTTGCCTTATTGTTGGCCGCGCTGGTGACGGCCTTCATGGTGAAAGCCACCTGGGCCTACAGCCTGCCCGGGGTGGCGCTGCTGGCGCTCATCTTCTGGTTGCTGTTTGCCGGATAGTGCGTGAAACCTTCTTGAATAATACTTATGTTTGCTTGCCCCACAAAACGGGAATACTTCACATGCCGGTGGGCGTCTCTACTATTGCACTTGTGATTGGCGATTTCCGAAATATCTACAGCCGAGACCCCCTGACATCAAGACGCGTCTGACAATTTGGCCCCGACGAGTGTTTGGACAATTCACACAGAGAAAGTGAGTATTTGGATCATGAGTGAGCAGCGAGAGTTCAAGCCCGGTGATTTCACCATCTCCCTCCAGGGAAAAGAGTACCTGCCGGTGGCGGCCCGCGTGAAGTGGTTCCGCACCGTGCACCCCAGCGGCACCATCGAGACCAACGAAGTGATCGTCGATCTCGACCGTCCCTTCAGCAAAGGCGGCGGCAAAGTGTATGGCTACGCCCGCTTCCACGCCACCGTGAGGGATGCCGACGGCCGCATCCTCGGGCAAGGCACGAAGACGGAGACCGCGGCGAATTTCTTTGACTACGTCGAGAAGGCGGAGACCGGTTCCATCGGCCGTGCGCTGGCCGCCGCCGGCTTCGGCACCGAGATCGACCAGGAACTGGATGAAGGCCGCGTGGTCGATTCCCCCCGTGAGAAACCGCACCCGCGTGGACAGTCCGCACCCCGCGTCGCCTCCCAGCGTCCCTCCGAGGGCGGTACTCCGCCCTCTCCGGCGAAGGTGATCCGTCCTGGCTCACCGGCCACCGGCCCGATTCGCCTGCAGCCGGATGTGCTGGAGTGGTTGGACCAGCAGGCAAAGCGCGCCGGCTTCGAGAATCTGGAAGCCGCCTGCAAAGCGCTGGATTACCCGATGGAAAGCGTGCTGACCATCGAAGCCATGCAGCGCAGCATGGATAAAGAGTTGAAAGACCGCATCACTGCCAAACCGGCATCGGCGTAAAGGCGCAGGGACTGTCTCGGCCCTGCGGGACCGAAGCCCGCTTTTTACATTTCAAGCCCGGGAACAGGATCACGGGACTGTCCCCCCGCGTGCGAAAGGTAAGCCGATCCACGCGGGGGGACAGTCCCGTGTTTACGTTATCGGCGCTAATGTCGGATAACGAGCTCTGGTCCTGCGGGCTCGGGACAGTCCCTGAGTGGTTACAGCGCCAGCTCGATCTCTTCCCGCACCCAGGCATCTGCTTCGTGTATCAATGCCTCTGCCAGCGCTTCCCGCGCCCCTAACCGTCCTAGCGCCCAGGCGGCGTGGCCGCGCACCAGCGGTTCATGGTCATGCAGGGCATACATCAACACGGGGATATTGGTTAGATCACCGAGGTTGCCCAATACCACGCAGGTGTTGCGCAATACACCGCGCCGTTTGGCGCGGTGCAGCGGTGTGCCGCGGAAGCGGCGGTGAAAATCCGCCACCGGCATCAGCAGCAGTGCGGGCAAATCCGGGGCCAGCAGATCGAGCGAGGGCGTGAGGGGCGAGTCAATGTTCAGCACCTTCTGGTTGTGCGGGCAGGCATCCTGGCAGGCGTCGCAACCGAACAGCCGCGTGCCGAGCAGCGGACGCAATTCGCGCGGTAATGGCCCTTTGTGCTCGATGGTCAGGTAGGACAGGCAGCGGCGCGCATCGACGATGCCGGGCTCGGTAAGGGCGCCGGTCGGGCAGGCGTCCAGGCAGCGCCGGCACGTCCCGCAGCCTCCGGTGATGGGCGGCGTCGGCTCCAGCGCCAGCGTGGTGAGGATTTCGCCGAGTACGAAGCGTGTACCCAGCTCCGGATGAATCAGGCAGCTGTGCCGGCCCACCCACCCCACCCCCGCGCGGCGCGCCAGCTCGCGCTCCGGCAGCGGCCCGCTGTCGACGAAGATACGTCCCGTCGCTTCGGGGTATTCACGCTGCAGCTCATCCCAGAGGAGGGTCAGCCGTTCACGGACTACATCATGGTAATCCGCCCCGCGCGCATACTTCGCCACCGCGCCGACGACGGATTCACCATCCCACGGACCGGGATACGGCAGCGCGGCGCAGATGACGGAACGGGCGCCGGGCAGCACGGACGGCAGGTCCGCGCGCAACGGCAGGTGCCGGGCGAGATAGTCCATCCCTGCTGCATGCCCCGCCTCCAGCCAGGCGCGGAACGGCGCGGGATCCATGGTCGTCACGGCGGCAATCCCCGCCGCGCCGAACCCCAGCGCCCGCGCCCGATTCAGTATCCCTGTCGTTTCCACCACATCATTATACGCGGAACATGACGCGGGCTGAAACGGGGGCGTAAATAGGAAGAATGGGAGGAATGGGAGATTCATTTTTCCCATTCCTCCCATTCTTCCCAGACTGATACTTTTCAGTCAACCATCGCTTTGCTCTCACGCAGCCGCTGGGCGGCGATGCCCGCGCCGATGAGGCCGACGTTTTCACCGAGCGAGGAGAGGGAGAGCGGGATGGTGCGCTCGTAGGATTCCAGCACCATGGCGATGTAGGGGTGAATTTCGTCCCACAGCTCCGTCATCAGGTAGCCCTTGAAGACGATCTCGCAGGGATCGATGACGCGGATCACGTCCATCACGCCGGCGCCGATCCATTTGCCGGCTTCTTCCACCAACCGCTTGGCCAGGCCGTCGCCCGAGTCCAGCAGGTCCGGCAGGTCGCGCAATTCCACTTCACGCTCGAGATGGGCCCAGTGTCCCTGGCGCCACATGCGCTTCAGCCGGTTTTCCAGCGCGCGGCCGCTGGCGAGCGCGTCCAGGCACCCGCGATGCCCAAGCCGGCAATACGCCTCCTGCCCGCGGTCGATGATGATGTGGCCCACCTCGCCCGCGATGCCGGAATGGCCTTCATACAGGTCGCCGTTGATGACGACGCCGCCGCCGATGCCAGCGGACACGGTGATCAGCACGAAGCTCCGCTCGTCTTTTAAGCGGGGATGGTACTTCGCTTCCGCCAGTGCCGCCGCCTTGGCGTCGTTGATGACGACCACCGGATAGCGCAGTTGCAGTTCCTGAACCAGCGGATAATCGAACATATTCATTGCGCCGGAGGTGACGCACTCGTTGCTTTCCACCATGCCGCCGATGGCGATGCCGACATAGGGGTCGTGGATGCTCAGCGCGTTGCTTTCCACGATGCGGGTGATGTGATCGACGATCTCCTCCGGATGGTGGGGAGATTCGAAGGTGACCTGGTTGGAAAGATTCCCTTCGTCATCGACAACGCCGCTGCGGAAGCGCATGCCGCCGATATCGAACACGATGTAGTGGTTGCTCATGCTCGTTCCCCTTGCAAGTGTGGGTGGATGGAAGGGTGGAAGGTGGGAAGAATGGAGGTGAGCAGTAAGTAGTAAGTAGTGAGTAGTAGATAGTCTTACGAAAACTACTGACAACTCACTACTTACTACTCACATCCCATCTTCCAACCTTCCATTCTTCCAACAGTCCAACGTTCTTTATCCCTCGGCCGTGAGGGGAGTTTCATCCCGAGCGACGCGCGCGATGGTGTTGTTGTCGTTGACGAAGACCACGGTCGGATGCCAGTCGCGAGCCTCTTCCGGAGTCATCTGGGCATAGGAGATCACGATGACCAGGTCGTCCGGTTTCGCGTGATACGCGGCCGGCCCGTTCAGGCAGATCACCCCGCTGCCGCGCTCGCCCACAATGATGTAGGTCTCCAGCCGCGAGCCGTTGCTGACGTTCAGCACCTGCACGCGCTCATAGGGCAGTAAGCCGGCCTGCTCCAGCAGCTCCTCGTCGATGGTGATGCTGCCGATGTAATGCAGGTTCGCCTCGGTCACCTTCGCACGATGAATCTTCGATTTGCACAGTGTCAGTAACATAATATTTCCGGAGCGCGAATACGCGCGACACATATTGTACCGTGTGCGAAGAGTGACGACAAGCCCGTCTTGATCAGTATGTGCTTACAAGGCCGGCGGAGGCGGCGCTTTCGGGACGAGCGGCGCGTTGTCAATCAGGCGGGTCTTGCCGATGTGAATGGCTACCAGCAGGCGCGCTTCCTGGGTCAGGATGCGCACGGGGGTCAACGTCTCCGGCTCCACGATCACCGCGTATTGCAACTGCGCCAGCGGCTGTTTCGCCACGGCCTCTTCCACGGCGGCGATGATATTGGCCGTTTCCAGCTCGCCGCGCTCGACCTGCTCCTGCGCGGCCTGTATCGCCCGCGGCACCACGCGCGCGGCCTGGCGCTCGGTGGGAGACAGGTAGCTGTTGCGCGAGCTCAATGCCAGCCCGTCCGGCTCGCGCACTGTCGGCACGCCGACGATGGTGAGCGGCATAAACAGGTCGCGCACCATGCGGCGGATCACCTGCAACTGCTGGTAGTCCTTTTCGCCGAAATAGGCGCGGTCGGGGCGCACGATGTTGAAGAGTTTGGTGCAGACGGTGGTGACGCCACGGAAATGCCCGGGGCGCATGGCGCCGCAGGCGATGTCCGTCATGCCCTCCACCTCGACCCAGGTCGCCGCGCCGCGCGGATACAGCTCCGGCGGCTCCGGGTGGAAGATCAGGTCGACGCCCGCCCGCCGGCACAGCTCCTGGTCGCGCGCCAGGTCGCGGGGGTACTTCTCCAGATCCTCAGTGGGGCCGAACTGCGTGGGGTTGACGAAGATGGAGACCACAACCAGGTCACAATCCTCGCGCGCCCGGCGCATCAGCATCTCGTGCCCGGCATGCAGGAAGCCCATCGTCGGCACGAAGCCGATGCGCTTCTGGTACGGTCGCCGCGCGCGAATCGCATCGCGCAGATCAGCTACCGTAGTCAAGGTTTCCATGGGATGTCCTTCGGGGGTTGCTGACATGTCCCCATTGTAACCGCTTCCTCTGGTCGAGGCAAATGATCACTCGTATGATCGACCGCCCGCACCCACCGGCTCGCGCAAGGTTTCGTCGGCCAGCCGCTGGCCGCAGGGGGTGGGATAACAGCCGGTGACGCAGCCGGTGCAGAGGGTATCCACGCCGGTTTGCAGAGAGGCGGCGATGTCGGGGACGCCCAGGTAGCGCAGGCTGTCCACGCTCAGCGCCCTCGCCATATCGCCTAACATGGCAGGCTCGGGAATGCCGGTGTAGCCGTCCGGGGTGAAATTCGGCGCGAAGAGCTCGCTGCGGGTCGACATGTCGATGCCGTAGAAGCACGGCGACATGATGGGCGGGCAGGAGACGCGGATATGCACCTCGCGCACCCCGATCTGGCGCAGTTGCCGGATCAGCGTGAGCAGCGTGGTGGAACGGACGATGGAATCCTCCACCAAGAAGACGCGCTTGCCCTTGAGCACCGAGGGGATGAGCGTGTATTTCCGCTGCGCGCACACGCCGCGGATGTTCTCCGGCTGGATGAAGGTGCGGCCCACATAGCGGTTGCGGATGATGCCTTCCACCAACGGCAGCCCGAGCCGGTGGGCGTAGGCGCCGGCGGTGGTGCGCGCGGTATCCGGCACCGCCACCACGATGCAGTCGCTGTCGAGCGGTTGATCTTCCTGGTCCGCCAGTTGTTGTCCGAGGCGGATGCGGACGTCGTTCACCGGGATGTCGTCGATGACGCTGGCCAGGCTGGCGAAGTAGATCCACTCGAAGAAGCAGCGCGCCTTGCGCCCGTTCGGCGCGAAGCGGGTGAAGCGCAGCTTGCCGTCCTCCAGGATCGCCATCTCACCGGGCTGCAGCGAGTGAATGTCGGAAAAGCCCAGATTCATCAATGCCATCGACTCGCTGGCAGCGGCGAACAGCCGCCCCTGCACCGCCCAGCTCAACGGGCGGAAGCCCAGCGGATCGCGCGCGACGAACATCCGCCGCATGGCGTCGAGGAAGACCAGGTTATACGCGCCGTCGAAGATGCGGCTGGCAGCGGTCATCACATGCTTCAGCGTTGGCGGGTTGTCCGGGCGCAGGCTGTGGGTCAGCGCGTGCAGGATGATCTCGGAGTCGCTGTTCAGCGTGAAGTGGTAATGCTTCTGCGCCAGCTCGTCACGGATATCGCGGTAGTTGGCCAGGTTGCCGTTGAAGGCGAAGCTGAACCACTTCCATAACCGGCCGTGCACGCGCTCGAAGGGCTGCGCATATCGCACATCGTCGAGCCCGCAGGTGGCGTAGCGCGTGTGGCCGATGGCGGCCGACCCGGCGTATTCGTCGAGGATCTCCTGCAGCCGGGCGGGCATGGAGGTGCGGAATACCTCCTGCACGGTGCCGACGTCCTTATATGTCTTCAGCAGTTGCGCGCGGTCGCTTTGAAATGAGGTTAGGCCCGCTGCCAACTGCCCGCGGGTTTGCAGGTCAAGCAGGATGCGAGGGATGAGGCTGGCGACGTTCCGGTCGGAGATGATCTCGTCGCACGCACTGGTAGGATCAGTGCACCCCGTGTTGCAGGGTTCATCCAACAGGTACAGGGCAGTGATGCCGCATTCATGACGCATTTCATCGGACACAGTAGGTCCTCCGTACGATTATAGCATAAATGCCCGCTCCGCCCAATGACAAGGAGGGGCTTGATCTGGAATAATGTAGTGACGAGTGATTAGTGATTAGTGATTAGTGATTGAGGTTTCATGATTTACGATACTTATTACTTCTTACTTAATCACTTATCACTACTAACGAAAGAGCCGGCAATATGCAACTCGATATGAACTGGCTGCTGCTGTCCATGCTGGTGAGCTCTGTCGGCGCCGGACTGTTTATCTACGGCAAGAAGGAGACACGCCTGCCGTACATGTTGGTCGGCGGGATCTACTGCCTCTATCCCTATTTCGTGCGCAATTCGCTGCTGATGGTGATCATCGCCGCCGTGCTGGGCATTGTGTTGTGGTTCGCGGCGAAGCTGGATATCTAGGCAGATCCCCGCAGATCCCGGGCTCCACAAACATTTTGAGCACAAAATCAGACTTTTTCGGGATCCGTGGTGGGAGTGGTTGGTCAGTATCTATGCTATACCCAAAAATCAGGTGTTTAAACCTATATCCGCCTTTTTTAGGGAAAGAAGCCCCACTAGTCAATAACAGCGGTGGAAGTGCGATTCTCAGTCTGGAAGGAGGCGAGAGCCCCGCCCGAGTATAAGTCAGCCTACCTAAATTCGGGCGGGGCTCTCGCCTCCTTCCAGACTGAGAATCGCGCTTCCACCGCTTACCTGATCAACGCAGGTAGTGCGCCTGCACGAAGTGCTCGACGCGCCAGATGGCCTGGCCGGTGTCGGTCAGCTCGTAAATGCCGCCGCCGCGGCGCATGAGGCCTTCCATGATGAGCTGGCGGCGGGTGGTCGAATAGTCCTGGCAGGCGCGAGCGATCAATCCCGTCAGCTCGCGCTCTCCATACGGGCGCACTTCCGGCAGCATGCCGATGGCGCCGTGCAGGGACATGAGCGCGCCGGGCCGAGGGCCGGCGCCAACGAGGCGATCCTTCACCTCGCGGTCCATTTGCTGCAAGATTACGTCTGGCGGCAACTGCTTGCTGAAGTGCGGGCTGGTGTGCAGTACCTTTGCCGCGGTGCGGGCCAACCCTTTGTCCTCCGCGCGCATTGCTGCCTGCAGGGCGGCGCGCGCCTCCTCGCCGCCGATATCGCCCAGCGCCACCGCCGCCACCTGGCGCACCTGCGTGTCGGGATCGGCCAGCAACCCGGTCAACATCGGCACCGCCTCAACGGCCGTCAGCCGGCCCAGCGATTCGATGGCAGCCAGGCGCTCGGACCGTTCCCGGCTCTCGGTCGCTACCACACGGAAGACCGGCACGGATTCCGGCGACCCGATCTCCGCCAGCGCGCGCAGGGTGGCCACCCGCGTCGACGGTTCTCTGTGCGCGGTCAAGCCTTCCAGGCGCGCCCGGTACTCGCTACGCTGCAGCAACCCGAGCACGCGGATGGTCCGGTCACGGATCTCCGCGCGTTCGTGATCCAGTAGCGCGGCCACACGGGTCACCGCATCAGCCAGCACCACCACATCCACGTGCTCCGGCGGGATGGGCGCCCACTTCGCCGCGTGCCGCCAGTCCTCGCCATGCGGAGAATGCAGCGAGCGCGCGACGGCTTCCAAACCGTTCAGTGCCACTTGCTGACGGCCGGTATCCCCGCTGGACAGCGCTTCAAGCAGCACGGCGACGAACCGTGTGCCCATGCGCGCCAGCGCCGACAATACCGGCACATTCACCGCGTGATCGGGAGTCTCCGCTGCTCTCCAGAAGCGCGCCAGCAGCGCCGGCAGCGCCGCCTCCGGGTAGCCCAGCAGCGTCACCGTCAGCAGCACCGCAGTGGTATTGGTGGCGCCGGCTTCGATCAATTCCGCCAGCAATTCCGCCTTCGTCACCGCGTCTGCCGTCGAGCGGATGATGCCGTCCGCCAACAGGTAGGCGTCGATGGGCGCCGTCGCCATCCAGGGAGGCGTGCCCGGCAGCTCCTGGCGCATGCGGGCAATGAAACCACGCAGCAGGCGTGTTGCACGCTGTGGCGCGGATGGTTCACCGGTTAACGCGCTGTTCAGCGCGATCTCGATGGCCGGCCGGCCCAGGCGATGCAGCAGCAGGCCCAGGTTGTCCAGCGTGTCCTCGTCCTCCGCCTCCGCGATCAGCCGCGCCAGGCGTTCCGGCGCGTGCGAGAGCAGGATAGACAGGCGCTCCGCCGCTCCCGGCTCCTCGCGAAAGATCGTCAACAGCACGGCAATTTCCGCATCCACTTCTCTGGTAAAGTCTTCATCCGGCGTCATGGGTATCTCCTCATCGTTCATTTCTTCGACCAGTCGCTTCAGCTCGCGGCGACCGCGGTGCAGGCGGCTCATCACCGTGCCCACCGGCACATCCAGGAAGGCGGCCACTTCGTCATAGGACAGCCCTTCCAGATAGTGCAGCACCAGTGCCAGCCGGTGGGGCACCGTCAGGCGCGTCAGGCCGCGGCGCATGGCATGCAGCAGGTCATGTTCCTGCGGTTGGCCGGCGGGGATTTCCTCCGTCAGCTCCTGCGCTTCCAGCTTCTGCCCGCGCAGCCACATCCGGCACAGATTGAGCGCCAGCGTGCGCAGCCACGGGCCGAAGCAACTGGGGTCGCGCAACTGGTCGAGTTTGAGGAACGCCTCCACGAATGCCTCGTGCGCCAGGTCATCCGCGTCATCGGCATTTCCCGTGACGCGGTAGCACACCCCGTATACCATCTGCCGATAAGCAGCGACTAATGTGGTATACGCGGCATGATCTCCGGCCTGTGCTCGCAATACATAAAACTGGTCGTTCATGGAATCGTCCCGATACCATAGATGCAGGATTTCCGTGAATATTCCGCGCTGACGCAAAATCCCTCGTATTACAGAGACGGACATTAATAACTTGACCTATGCCGCGGTCATTGACTTTCTCTCCATAGTGTGAAAATCCGCAGAACCTTTCATATTTCTATAAGCGATCAATGACCGCGGCTGTAGTTTCGCCCGGCTGATTCGCTAAGCACGTGGCGCACATCACGAATCAGCCGGGCGATGAATGGCGAGCAGCACAGTACCGAGGCGCTATGTCGGAATGAGTATCACCGATGTTGCCGGGACGGTAATTACCTCCCGATTTCAATACCGGAATTGGTAAAGCGGAATTTCCCCTCAATTACCGGCTTGCCATTGACCAGGCATTTCCAGGTATATTTACCGGACTGGCTGGAGCCCTGGAAATCCTCGGGATAATACACCACAGCGAAGTCATCGCCTTCCACTTTCTTATATACATGATATTTTTGTTTGTTGGGACCGATGACCACGAAGTCTGCGGTGTAACCATCCAGCTCACCGTATTTATCTCGCACACCCAGTTGAATCTGCGCAGACTCCAATTGTTGCCAGGTCACTTCGGAAGTCGGTTCCTGTGCATGGAGCTTCATCATCAGCAGGCACACACTGACAACGGAAAGCAAAAGCACGATTGTGGCAATAACCAGTTTACGCATCTTAGCCTCCTATTTACTAACCAGGTAGAAGAAATCCCGGTAATTATTGCCGAGAAAGCGGCTGGGGTTCAGGAAACGTGAAGTCAGCGGGTTGATGGTAAGACGTCCTTTGGCATCCTGCGCAAAGAGGCCGCAGGTGGCGTTTCCGCGGTTCATATCCAGGCAGATGGCGGAGACGGCGCCGGCCGCGATCATTGCCTTTGCCAATCCGGCGGCAGACAGCTTATCGCCGCCGGCGTAGACCATGCGGCCATCGGCGCAGACGCCGATGGCGGTGCGATACACGTAAAAACGGCGGTCCAGCGCATACGCCTTATATGGCTCATGCTCATTGAAGGCGCCGTTTTCCACCAGCAACAGGCACTGGCGCGCGTATTGCATGTCGGGAGTCACGCGCGTGAAATCCTTCCCCCAGCGGCCAACCTTCACGCGTCCGTCACGCAGCACCACCAGCGTGCCGGCATGCTGTTTCATCGGTTTCAGCGCCTTTCCGTCGATGACAATGCCTTCGTGACCGTGGCGATACTGGAATCCGCCGGAAAAGGCCATCAGGGCCGTATCCCGGTGCTCCTTGGGGATGCTGCCGTTGCCGAAAGGAGCCGGCTCGCGCGAACCACAGACCAGATGCAGGCGAGCATGGCGCGGATCGATGATGACGATATCCGCGATGCTCGGCAACTCGGTTTCCGGGTAGACATACGTCTTACAATAATAGCCCTTATCTACCCACTGCCCGGCTGCTTCATCCCCATTGTTCCGAAGTCGCCCGATCGGCGTCATCTCCGTTGAAGGCTGGGGCTTCGTCGAAGGCGCCGGCGGCGGCAGTATCGGCTCGAATTGCGGAAGGGGCTGCAGTCGCCCGCTCTTCACCTCGCGGGCATATCGCCATTTATCCAGGCGATTTTCCACCCCGAACACGCACTCTTCCAGGCGCAGCACCGCCCGATCGCCTACCACGCGCCGGGTGAGATCGGCAAGACGGGGGACAGCCTGTGAATCCATGAGAAGCCAGATGGAAAACGCGATTGCTCCAACGAGCAGAATCAGTCCTATGCGCCACCCGCGATGGGCGCGAATCCTGGTAAACATCGTTGCTCCCTGCACATCAAGACAATGTATTGAAGAATGATGCGTTGCGAAGCCCGTGAGGATGAGGAAGTAGTGTTGCACCAGCCAGGGGATCCTCGGGGGTTCGGTATAAAAATTATGTAAAGAAGCGCTTGGACTGTCAAGTTAATTCATGTTGTAAATGATGTTTTTGTTTGTTTTTTTATCTTCTATTAATATAACTGTAATAGATAGGTAAAGGACTGTCGTGCGGTGGGCGGTTTGGAGACACGGGCCCTCTCCCCCCCAGCCCCCTCTCCCAATCCTGGGCGAGGGGGAGCAGGCTTTTTTTAACATGAAGACGGAATCATACTTCATCTCAGGCACTCCCCCTCGCCCAGGATTGGGAGAGGGGGCTGGGGGGCATACGCGTCAGGTTACACCAACCGGTCCTGTTCGCGCCGATTGGAAATCGGTGTTGCAGAGATTCCATGCAAGACTGCCTGGGCGGCGGAGTACCGCCACAGGCCGGACGTCCTTCTGCGGGAACGTGAAGGGTGTCAGCGAACAGGTTCATGCTCTTGCTCTTCAATCTTGCTCTTGCTCTGGAAGGTCACGGATTTTCTACTCCGTGACCTTCCAGAGCAAGAGCAAGATTGAAGAGCAAGAGCATGAAAATCCGAACGCTAGCTGTAACCTGACGCAGATGGGGCTGGGGGGGAGAGGGCTCGCGTCTCTGAGCTACCACTGAACGACAGTCCTGAGGTAATCAGCAGTAATGCCTGAAGCCAATCATCACTTGAGTTGCTGATAGTTCCGGAGATCGCCGGGGAGGGAGCGATGCTCCCTCCCCGAGTTTTCGTTTACAGTTTATAGGACACTACGTTCGTATATGCAGACACTCCATCTGCGTTATACGCCTGCACACGATACCAGTAAGTCCGATTAATCAGACCAGAACTCCAGTAGCTCGTGGTATTGGCGCCGACCGTCGTGATGCGCGACCAGGGGCCGTTCGCACCGGCAGTGCTTCGTTCGATGTAGAAGCCGGTCTCGTTATTGGCATTGTCCGTCCAGGCGATGCGGATCGCCGTGCGGAGAGTCGTGGAGACCAGCAAGTTCGTCGGAGTCGCCGGCAACCGGCCCGGCGTAACAGCAGAGGCTGTCACCCAGGTCGAGTTGCCCACGGCGTTGCCCGCGCGCAGGCGGTAGTAGTAGGTGGTCCTGGTCGTCACACCGGTATCGGTATACAACATGACATTCGCACCGAGCGCGACCGTCGTCAATCCCGTCGTGAAGCCGGTGTTCGTCGCTCGCTGCAGGGTGAAGCCGGTCTCATTATTGGCGTTGTCGGTCCAGTGCAAGCTGACCGTCGGCAGATTCACACTGAGTGTCGACGGAACAGCGGTGAAGCCGGACGGCGCTGCCGGCGGTACATCCGGCGTTGTGGCCGTCGCGCTGTTCGATGCCGGTGAATCGCCGTACGTGTTGTAGGCGAAGACCCGGTAGCGGTACGTCGTGGCCGGCTGCGCCGTGGTGTCGCCATACGTTGCCGTATTGGCCGCGACGGTGGCCAGCGGGGCAAAGGCACCGGCGCCGGTTGCCCGCTCGATGCGGAAACCGGTCTCATTGTCCGCGGCGTCGGTCCATGCCAGATTAACCCGGTAAGCCGTGACCACGGTGGCGCCAAGGTTTGCCGGCGCCGCCGGCAGATACGGCGTGGTGGTTGTGGCCGTGTTGGACCAGCCGGACACACCATACGCATTGCTCGCCTGTACCCGATATGCATAGGCCGTTTTCGGTTGCGCCGTCGCATCGGTATACGCCGCCGAGTTCGCCCCGACGGTGGCCAGGAAGGCGAAAGCGCCGTTGCCGGTCGCGCGCTCGATGGTGAAGCCGATCTCATTATCTGCATTGTCTACCCAGCTTAGCGCGACCTGCGTCGGGCTGGACGCCGCTGCCGCCAGGCCGGAAGGCGCTGCCGGGAGATACGGTGTCGTCACCGTCGCGGTATTCGACCAGCCGGACGCACCGGTGGCATTGTTTGCCTGCACCCGGTAGTAGTAGGTGGTTTTCGGCTGCGCCGTCGTGTCGCTGTAGGTGGTGGTATTCGCCCCCACAGTGAACGAAGCCCGATTGGCGGTGAAGCCGTTGTCGGTTGCCCGCTCGATGGTGAAGCCGGTTTCATTCCCGGCGTTATCCGTCCAGGTCAGATCAACCAGCGTCAGGCTCACCGCCGTTGCAGTCAAGCCGGAAGGCGCAGCCGGCACGGCCACCGGCGTGACAGCCGTCGCCGTATTCGACCACCCGGAGACACCAGCCGCGTTAACAGCCTGCACCCGGTAATAGTATGTTGTGTTCGGTCCAGCCGAGGTATCGGAATACACCGTCACATTGGCGCCTACCGTGAAGGTCGTCACCCCCGTCGCAAAGCCGGTATCCGCCGACCGTTGGACCGTGAAGCCGGTTTCGGTCGCCGTGTTGTCTGTCCAGGCCAGATCAACCCGGGTTGGTGAAATCGCCGTGGCGGTCAATCCTGATGGCGCCGCCAGCAGCGGGGACGGCGTGAGCACCATCGCCGTGTTCGACCACGCGGACGCGCCTACCAAGTTGCCGGCCAGCACCCGGTAATAATAGGTGGTGTTCGGCAACACCGTCGTGTCGGAATAGGTCGTCACATTGGCATGCACGCTGACCGTGGTGACCCCGGTGGTGAAGCCGGCATCATCCGCGCGTTGGAGCGTGAAGTTGTCTTCATTGCTCGCGTTGTCCGTCCAGCTTAAATCAACCCGGGTGGGGCTGATGGCGTTGGCGACCAGATTCGTCGGCGCAGCCGGCGCGGATGGAGCCACCGTGGGTGTCATCACCAGCGGCCGCATCATGTCCATCTCCTCATGCCCGAGCAGATGGCAGTGCCAAACATATTCGAACCCGAAATTCTCCATGCGGTTGACCGTGGTGGTGCCGTTCGGATCGGTCAGGCTCGGGAAGGGCTGCGTGAAGCCCATGGTGGAGCCCAGCGGCATAGTCGGATCGAGCGGGCGGATGCTGTTGGGCACCTCGAAGGGCACCTCCGGCTTTTTCGCCCTGACCGCGATAATGCAGTCCTCCAGCGGGTGCATGCGCACGGTTTCCTTCCACCCCAACTCATTGGGATCGGGCGGCTTCACGACGCCGGCCCAGTCCACGCGGTTAATCACCTGCACGTTCACCAGGTGCCAGTGGATGGCGTGAGTGTCGACGCCATTATGCACGATCTTCCAGATCTGCGTCTCGCCTTCCGGCACCGTCTCGGTCGCCGGGTCGATGTAGGCAAACCCGTTGGTCTGCTGCCCCTGGTTGTTGATGATCCACCACTCGGTACCGAGCATGGTATTCATGCGCCCATATGTCGCGTCGAATTCCTCGACGATGGCCTTGGTCTGGAAGGGTATGGTCACCTCGCCGGTCGAGCCTGCAGGCGTAAAGGTCATGGCGCCGTCGAAGATGCGCGCATAATTATTCTTCGTGGCGACACCCGGAAAGGCCTGGTTGTAGGCCATCTCCGGTATCAGGGGCGGATCCTGCGTCGCGGCGTAGGCGGTTGGGATGGCGGTATCCAGCGCATTGACGTCAAACGCAGGCGCCGGGTTGAGGGTATCGACTACCTCGATTTGCATGATCGTCCGCGTGTTCGGACCGTAACCCGGCTGGGTCGACGGCGCGCCGCCTTCCGCCGTCAGGTCCGGATCGCCGGTGTAATAATCGTAGCGCGGATCACCCGCCGGCAAGGCAGCGGGCGCATCGTTATACAGAATAAGCTTCGACCCGGCCGGCATCTGCGAGAAGTCGACGATCAGGTCGGCGCGCTCCGCCGGCCCCATTAACAGGTTATAATTCTTCACATTGCCGAAGGTCATGCTTTTACGGTTGTTGTCCCAACCGACGGGCACCGGCGGCGCATTCAGATGCACGGCGTTGGGCAGTAATCCGCCCTCGGTGCCGATCTGCACCATCATCGGACCGGCTTTCGTCACATCGGGAATGCCGCCATCGCGGCCGTCAGGCGCCGGCACCATGGCGACTTCGCCGGCATCCGCATCGATGAGGTTGCCGGAAGCGTCCCACATGGCGTTGTTGGACTTCGCGTAATAGAGCTGCAGGTTGAGGAAGCGGTCGTTGCAGGCATTGAGCACGCGGAACCGGTATGCCTTCTTCTCGACCTTCAGCACGGGATACGCGGTGCCGTTGACGACCGGGGTATCCATGAAGGATTCCATGACGCTGGACGGCCACGGCAGCGTGTTATTGGTGACGGTGGTCGGCGGCCAGATCCACGGGCCGTAATCCCAACGACCGAAGGCGTTGACGCCCGCCGGGTCATTCGGGTTCTGATTCGGCATGTAGACATGGGGGAACCAGAGGCTGCCCATGCCGCCCCAGGCCATGCTGTCCCACAGCGGATCGGTCTGCGCCAGTTTCGCGTTATCCGGCACGAAGGTCTTATCTTGGATGATCAGCGGGATCTGGTCGGCGGGGATCACGCCGTCGGTAACGAGCTGCTGCTCCACCGGGTCCGTTACGATGTAACCCGCCGCCTCGCCCGCATAGACATTCAGACGGGTGATGCCGTAGGCATGGTCGTGGTAGAACATCAACCGGGCGCTCTGCTGATTGGTGTAATAAAAGGTCTCAGACCCGTCGCCGGGATCCGGCATGTCAGGGACGTTGTGCACGCTCACACCTTTGGGATAGGACGTGTTCTCGCCCGCGGGGGTGATCCACTGGTGCGGTGTGCCGTCGCTGATCCATGGCGTGAAACCGCCGTGCAGATGCAGCGTGGCGCGGTTCTGCGTGTAGGTTTCGGTATTACCGTTGGGCATGAACATCTGCATCATGTCATCCCATGACCAACTCAACGGACCGGTGCCCGCCCCCATCATGGTGGTATCCACCGGGAGGAACAGGTCACCTCCGGCGCCGGTCGGCAGCTTGTTGGTGAACTTCACGCGCACCGGGACGCCGCTCTGCGCGATAATCAACGGCCCCATGTAATGCGGCACGCTGATCGGGCCATTGGTCTGCACATAGCCACGCAGCCTGGTGCCGGGCAGGTCGGAATGCATCTTCTCGGTGTACTCAACCAGCGCGATTTCGTAGTAATCCGAGCCCGGGTAGGTGGTGGTGTCCGGCACCGCCACGGGGATGAATTGCCCCAGGTTGTTGTGGTGATCCGGTCCCAGGCCGGGCAATCCATCGATGAATTTCCGGAGGATCGGGCTATTGGTGTAATTCGGCACGTTAAAATAGTCCGGCGTCCCGGGGGCGCTCATCGCCTGGATCCGGTTCTCTGTCCCCTGCTTGCGCGAGGAGGCTGCCCGCCCGGCGGCCCCCAATCGCTGTTGCGATGTGATCTTCTTTTCACGTCTCTCTTTGACCGCGTCGCCATCATGATTGATGAATGTGCGACCGAATGCCGGGTGCATAATGGCAAAAAAGACAGCGATGCATGTTACCAGTACGATCAGGTAGCGATGCATATTCATGATTGAGACTCCTTTCGATTGCTACATAATTTTCAATGTTGTTGCGCGCTTGCCTGAGTGTGGTCAGGCAAGACCGTGATAGTGCCTTCATGCTTGTCGGTGAAGGTCATTTCTCCCCGAAGGAAGCGGCGTTGCCGGTCATTCGACGGGGAAGGCAACCGCGCCGGCAGGAGCAGACCCGCGATATTGGCCAGCGGGAAGGCGGCGAATTCGGCGACGGCATCTCCGCTGATGACCGCGGGCACGGGCGCGGGACGGGATGCCTCGGTGATCGGAGAAGCCGGCGTCTCGGTGATCGTCCACATTCCACGCAGGTACCAGTGGTCCGGCGGCGCTCCCGGTAAATCCGGCCGCGGCGAGAAGGCGGTGATGGTCAACGCAAACTTCCCTTCCGCGAACAGCGCATTCTCCTGTTGCGCGACGGCTTTGGCCTCGATGCGGAACCCGGTGATGGTTCGGTTGCCGGCGGTGTCGATCGACTGCCCGAAATCGGCGACCTTCACGGCTTGTAACGCCCAGATGGCGACCGGCGTTTCCGAAGCCGGCGCCTGTGGCTCAGACGCAATGCCGGCAACCGCCAACAACAGCAGCACGCCGATGATGAAACGGAATATGACTGGCATGAATCCCCCTTTTTCTGCCCGGCCATCAGACAACCGCCTGTACAACGACCGAGCACCAGCGGTATAAACGAGCGCTCATGACTGGAGGGTATTTTCCCACGAATAGAGAGCGTGCTTGTCGGTGAAAACATCTGTCACTGTTATATGTTTGTTAAGATGAAGTATTTATTGATAACCTCTCTAAATGAAGCGAGGCAGGCAGGCCTTTCCGAGGGAAAGGCCTGCCTGCCTTGATATGACTTAACGGAGAGCCGTTTAGTCGGAGACTGTCACGGTGACAACCGCGGTGCCGTAACTCGCCGCGGGATCGATCCTTTGCAATTGCACGCGCACATGGTACACGCCCGGAGTGGTGAAGCGATGCGTGATGGTGGGAGAGACATCCGGCGTGTCGGGCGGGGGGTCCATCTCGAAATAGTTGAACGGGGTGTCGAAAACGCCGTCATCCTCCCAATCCCAGCGCAGGTAGCCCATGGGCACCAGTTGATCTCGCGTGAACCCCAGGAATTCAAAGGCTTCGACTGAGAAGATAAAGTTGGTTTGCGTGGTGCCGGATTCCTGCGACACCGACAGATTCATCGCCATCGGATTGGGGTCTTCGGCAACCTGGATCTGCTGCTGCGCGCTGGCAGTGCGCCCCGCGGCGTCCTTAACAGACACGTGAACCGTATACGTGCCCGGCGTGTCATACACGCGCTCGACGCTGGCCTGGTTGATGAAGGGCGTTTCGTCCGCGCCGTCGTTCTCCCAGTCCCAGCTCGTCTGGATCGGCTGCACCGGCTTGCCGCTGCTGTCGAGCCCCTTTGCCGTCAAGGTATACAAGGTCTGATTCGTTCCCGACGAAGGCGTGATGGTCAGGCTGGCAGACGCCAGGCTGCTGCCCCCATTATCGCCGCCACCACACCCGAGCCCCATTGCCAGCAGCGTGCCGGCAGTGAGATACCAGATTAGCGGTCTCCAGTTTTTCATCGCTACCTCCTGCATCTCGAATGCCTTGATGGTAAAGCGAATGCCATAAAGAGCATGTTTCGTTTGTTATCCGCCTTGTGCATGAAGTGACCAATTCACGCGCACAGCGCCCGTCCCCGGTAAAGATGAGGACTTTTCCGCTGTCTTTGCGGGCGCTGCCTTGCTATAATGGGCAAGCCATCGCCGGAAGGAGCATGCCATGCCTGTGTTGCCCGAGATCGACACCCCCTTTCTACTCAATTTCCTGACCCGGCTGTTAAACACGCCCTCCCCCACCGGTTTCACGGAGCCGGCAATCTCGGTGGTCGTGGAGACACTGCGCGCCATTCCCGGCCTGGCTTGCAGTCGCACGCGGAAAGGCGCGCTCCTTGCCAGTTGGCGCGGTGCGGAGGAGGGCGGCCAGCGCGCGGTGACCGTGCACGTCGACACGCTGGGCGGGATGGTGAAGGAAGTGAAGGGCAACGGCCGTCTGCAACTGACGAAGATCGGCGGTTTTGCCTGGAACACGGTGGAGGGCGAAGGCTGCACGGTCTTTACCCGCGCCGGACAACAGATCCGCGGCTCCTTCCTGCTGACGAAATCCTCCAGCCATGTGTTCGGCAACGAGGTGAACGAGATGAAACGGGATGATGGCGCGCTGGAAGTGCGATTGGATGCCCGCACGACATCGACAGCGGAGACGCGGGCGCTTGGGATCGAGGTGGGGGATTTTGTCGCTTTCGACCCGCGGGTGGAGATCAACGAGGGGTTCGTCCGCTCTCGCCATCTGGATAACAAGGCCGGCGCCGCCGCGCTGGTCGCCGCCATCAACGCGCTGGTCGCTGCCGGCCAGTCACCCGCCCGCACCACGCATTTCTTCTTCAGCAATTATGAAGAGGTTGGACACGGCGCCTCCGCCGGCATCCCGGCGCAGGTGGAGGAGTTGCTGGTGGTGGACATGGCAGCCATCGGCGAGGGCCAGTGCTCGGACGAGTTCCACCCCTCGCTCTGCGTCAAGGACAGCGGCGGGCCGTATGACCGCGGGCTGTCGCTACGGCTGCGGGCACTGGCCGAAGGGCACGACATCCCATACAAGGTTGATATTTACCCGCACTACGGCTCGGACGGCAAGGCCTGGTGGGTGGCCGGCGCCGACGCCGCGGTCGCTCTCATCGGTCCCGGCGTCGACGCCTCGCACAACTACGAGCGCACGCACACCGACGCGCTGGTGGGGACGGCGCGGTGGGTGGCGGCGTATTTGTTAGCGAATGAAAAATGAAAATCGCAAAATGATTGTCATTCTGGATTCGCCGGTGCGGCAGGCGCCTTCAAGGCATCAATCCGTTTGAAGGCGTCTTCCAGCATGGCGGCCAGCTCCGTATCGGTCAGCGAGGTGTTCTCCAGGTCTATCAGCAGCAACAGCTTCCCACGGACGGCGCTGACGATGGTTTCCTTGTGCTCCCCGGCAGCGATGATCCGCTTATGCGTATAATCGGCCGTGATGCCTGCCAGCGGACCTTGCTTATCACCGCTGATTCTGCCGTCGAACTGCCGGTGGGTTTGTTCCTCGATGACTTTGACAAACGGCGCCATCTGCTCCTGATTTTGGAAGGTGACCAGCATCAGCATGAGAGGATCGGCTTCTTCCGTCAGTCCGGCCGACATATAGATTTGATCAATGCCGGCGGTGAGCTTGTCGCGCTCCGATGCATCGATGACGGCGAAGAATTCTCGCATGGTGATCTCACCTAGCTCCAGCGTCATCATCTTTGCTTTTTGTATTCCCAGGCGAAGAGCGGTTTCCCGCATGATCGGGGCATAATCGAGTCCGGGCTCGACGGCATTCCCATACAGCTCGGGGTGGAGAATCATGCGTGTTTTCACGGGCGGATTGGCGAGAATCTGCCAGGCGGTGTCCATTCCCTGCTTTTGTATATGCCAGTCGATGAAGTCACGACCGCCGAGATACACTTCGCGAAACGTTTGCAGGGAACCGTTCTGTCCGAGGAATGTGGTGGGCGGGCTCGGTGTGATGGCGATGGCCAGCATGCGCGCCATTTCGCGGGCGGTGCTATTGGCCTTCAGCTTCTCGGCCACGCCATCCTGCACATAAACGGCGTATCCTTCGTGCGTTGCACTGAGCGCCAGCACCTTTTCCGCCGTGGTGGCTTTCGCGATCTGCCCCGCCAGGTCGACGTGCTGGTCTTCCAGCGCATGGGTCAGCTCATGCGCGATAATAAGCTTGATCAACCCCTCGCGATGCATCGGGCTGATTTTCACGACCCGTTCCAGCGCATCGATGTTGCCCGGCAGCAGGTAGAGGATATGATCCTTCACGCCGTATTTTCCCAGCACCGCCGGCGCCGATCCCTTGGCCGACAGACGGGCAAAGGAATTCACATCGATCGCATCGTTTCCGAAGAGACCACGCAACTGCGGCGCGATTTCTTGTGCCATCACCGGCACCAGTTCCCGGCGCTTGACCAGCCGCACTTCCGGCACAGTGGTGAATTTGCGGCCGGCCACCTCCTCGATCATTGGCACCAGCTCCGCGACATAGCGCTGGGCATCTTCAAGCGTATACGCCGGTTCAGCTTCCTTCATCTGATCGTTTTGATTCTCTTTGGGCGGTTCGGCGTCACCGACAAAGACAATTTGCCGGCCATCCGGAGCGACGGCAAATTCTCGCACGTCCATGTCTTCGTAGATATCCATCTCATCCGCGCCGTTCGGCCTGATGGAGACCAGCGAATAGTCAAGGTAATACTCATCCTCTTCATCCTCCTCATCCATAAAAGACAACGGCGAGCCATTGCCGCGAAGGAAGACGATCTGCTGTCCATCGCTGGTGAAGATCGGCGATTTGTCGAAAGCCCCGGTGGTGAGCTGTGTAACGCCGCCGCGGTCAGCGCCCATGATGGCCAGGCCTTTACCACGATATACGATCTGTTTGCCATCCGAACTGAATTGCGCCTCGCTCTCGCTGGGCGTCTCCTTCGGCGGTGCCGGCACGGCGGCGGTCGGAGTACCGGCCAATGGTCGGGGAACGAGCAGATCGATCGCCTTCTTTTCGACATCGAATGATTTGCTATACAGCAAATTCACGCCATCCGGAGCGATGACCGGGTTATTGCCGGTGCCAAGCGAACGCTGCTGCCCGCCGTCAATATCCATCAGCCGCATCTCGGTCTTGCCGCCATTCTCCATGGTATAGGCAATCGTGCGGCTGTCCTGACTGACACTATTATAGGTACCGACCCCCAACATACGCTTTTCGCTGCCATCCGGCTTCATGCGCCAGATCCGATATCGATTTTCCGTTTTCAGACCTGTTACCAGGCGCTGCTGGTAGAGAATATATTTTCCATCAGGCGTAACACACGGATGGGATAAAATATCGTCCTTCGCAGTCAGCAGGCAGATTTCATCCGCCTGCTGGACGTGCCGCAGGTATATATTTTCATTGCGGATATATATGAGGTATGCGCCGTCTGGGGAATATGCCGGTGAATGAATGTATCCGATGTTGGCGCCAATCCGGCGCAGGCCGCTGCCATCCAGGTTGATGACATACAGTGCGTTGAAAACCTCACCCTTCGATATCCTCCATTTATCCAGCGGAACCAGAGGAAAGTGCAACGGATCCTTCAGGCTGGCCGCCGCCACCGTCGCGTAACCGGCCGGGGTATTGACGGTCACCGTGCCGCCGAATGCTCGCACCAGCGGAGCGATCGGCATATACAGACGGTCGCCGGACAGAAACGGCGCCTTGGGCAGCGTCAGGGGCGTATCGCCGATGCTGGCCGCCGTGCTGTTGATGGTGCAGGTGAACGTTACCTCTCCGCGGGTGACAGTGAGCGTTTTCCCCTCCAGCTTGACCTTCGCGCCCAGATTGTCCGCCGTGAGCTGTACCGGCCCGATCAGCACACCGTTGACGATGAACAGGTCAGGCGGCGACACGGCGTAATCAGAGGCATCGAGCGCAAACGCGCGCACGAACAACATAGAGAGAGCGAAGAGCAGGCACAGCAGGCGGGTTTTCCGTAACATGCGATCCTCCTGATCTGCGACATGCGACCACTGCGAGCGATGGCAGGTCATTCGAGCGTCATGCCGTGTCAGATCTATACGGCATTATCGGTGATAGCGTAAGGTCTGTCAAACATGGGATTGGCCTGTTTGGTAGCATTAATTCACCGAGATGGGGATACGGCAAGCATATTTATCGCCGCTCGACTACATTCACCAGGCAATGCAGCGAGCCGCCCAAGTACCAGACCTTTGCGCAGTCAATGGGGATCACCGTGCAGCCAGTTTTCTTGCGGAAGGAGTCGGCGGCGGCCGCGTCCAGGGCTTTGGCGCCGAAGGTGGGCATGTAAAAGATGGTCTTGCCGTCATACGTTTCGACGATGCCGTTGTTGTAGCTCATCCAGGCGCGATGGGTGGCGGAGGGCAGCAGAGGCACACGCACCACGGAGTAGCCCAATGATTTCAGTTGGTGGGCGACGCGATCCAGGCGGGCGGTAAGGTCGGCGCGAAAGGCGGGCGTCGCTTCACCGCCGGCCGGCTGCAGCGCGGCGCGGATTTCAGGATGTGCGGCAGCGATCTTTTCCGCCAGCCGCACATCGCCGACCACAGCGGTGTGGCCCATCACCGTCAGGAACATGCCCAGGTGATGATCCGGCGCGCCGTTCAGCCAGGTGAGCTTGCGGCCCATTTTCCGGTCAAGGTACCCCTTCAACACGGTGACGGAGCGGAAGCGCATGCCGGCGCCGGGGGCGTTCTTTTCAATGATGGACGGGCCGGCGAAGAGGTGGCGGGCGGTGGCGAGGAAGTCGCCGCCGTCGAAGTCGGCATCAGTGCCGCGCACATAGAACGCGCGGCTCATCTGCTGCGCCAGGCGATACGGCACCTCCTGGTCATTGGTGCGCAGCGGGCTGGCCGCCCGCGTGCGTGCCGGAGCGCAGGCCACGGCAGCGCCAGGACGGTCAAGCGCGGACAGCGCCACGAAGCGGTCCTTCGACCAGGTGCTGATTACCTTGCCGACCACCACGCTGCGGCAATGTCCCGCCGGCCAGGCGGGGCCCAACCGGGCTTTCAGGTCATCGAGATCGGATGACTTCCCGACCACCCAGACGATGTCGACCTTATTGCCGGCCGCCGACAGAAATTGCGCGTAGATCTGAGCCACCAGCGGGCCGGCGTCGGGTTGATACTGCATCACGACCCGCGCGATGCGGCCGCCGTCTTCAGGCAGCGGCGCCGCGCGCACCTCCCGCCGACCGAGCGGGCTCCAGAGTGCCCCAACGGCTCCACCGATCAGCAGACCGGCCACCGTCCCTACGACAAGCGGGCGCCATCTCATCAGCGAACCGCTACCCGTCCCACCCGGGCATCTGCCAGCACGGCGGTGATGTCACGCCGATTGGCGGGGAAGATCGCCACCGTTTCGGTTCGGGTGAATTGGCCGGGGTCCAGCCAGGAGAGCAGATCCACTCCTTGCATGTCGTCCCCGAGTTGTTTGCCGGCGGGCAGAGGCTGCCAAGGCGTGATTTGCACTGCCGGCGCCTGGCCCACGGCTTGCGTCTCGATGGCTTGATTGAAGGTTTGCACTTCGGCGGGAGCGGACTTGCCGCCCAGCGATGAACTGAGCACCATCCAGTAGTTTGTCACGGTCGGCATGAGTTGTAGCTGCTGCGGCTTCCCGTCTTTCGCCGGCTCGGCGGCAGGCTTTGGTGCCGGCTGTGCCCACACCAGCGGCAGCTCGACAACGGCGACGCCTTTGCCATCCGATCCCACCGGGATATACGTTTCAATCTGCGTCAACTGATCCGGCGCCGGCATCGACCGCGCCATCGGGTTCATCGTCGTTTTCTGCACCGTCATCGTCACCGGCACCATCGCCAGGTCCGTGCCCGGTGGTGAAGACAATGCGAGCAGCACCTTGACCGGCAGCCCCGGCACCGGTGTGGCAGAGGCAGATATCTGCGCATCGATCGACGGGATCGTCAGGCCCGTTGACGGCAAGGCCGGCACCGCCACAAGCGTCTTGCCCTCCGCCCAGCACATCGGCGGCACCGTCACCATCACAGTGAGCGCCGCGACAAACACCGCGGCTATACACGCGGTCAACCACTCCTGCTTACTCATGGCCCCCTCCTGTTGAAATGAAAGCATTCAATTTGCTATACGAAATAGGAGAAGGAAACGTTACAGACTCGGCTGAAATAGATGATAGTCTGCAACCGCATCCGTAACAGGGCAGACGCCTGTGTGAGGTTATCATGGTCGTCATTTACGGTCACCGCGGCGCCGCCGGTGAGGCGCCGGAGAACACCCTGACCGGGTTTGCCTATGCCCGGTCGATTGGCGTGCAACATTACGAGTTCGACATCCATCTCACCCGCGACGGGCAGGTGGCGGTGATTCACGACAGCAGTGTCAAGCGCACTACCGGCGCGACCGGCGTTGTCGAAGAGATGACGATGGACGAGTTGCATGCCCTCAATGCGTATGGTCGCTTCCCGGAGTGGCCGGAGCGTGCAATCATCCCGACGCTGGACGAAGTGTTTGCGGTCATCGGCGATGGCCACGCCTTCCAGGTTGAGATCAAACGCGCCGCCCCGGACACCTACCCCACCCTGGTCGCGCGGATGCTGGAGGCTGTCGAGCGGCACGGGCTGACGGAGCGGGTGTATGTCAGCTCGTTCGAGACGCCGGCGCTGGCAGCCGCGCGGGAGCTGGCTCCGAATTTGAAGCGGAGTTTCATCACGGGTGAGCCTTCCGACGCCTACATTCAGACGGCCCTCGAGCTCGGTTGCACCATGGCGGCGCCGTATTACCCGGCATCTTCGCCAGAGCTTATCGAACGGTTGCACGCGGCAGGCCTGCTGGTCTGCGGCTGGATGGGCAACGACGCCGAGTCGATCGAGACGATGCTGCAATGGGGTATCGATGGCATCACCACGGATTACCCATCGCTGGCGTTGAATTTTCCAGGTATTTCACCTGAATAGAATGGCCTTCCAGACAGAACGAGGCGCCGAATCAGGTATGATGCTACTAAAAGAGTCCCAGCACTTTTCGCCGATAGAACGGTTTGGCTTGCCGAAAATACGATTCGATACTGTTGGCGCCACCGGTCAATTGAATGATATCAATCGGCGGGTCAGGCACATCCACATTACGGATGACGATTCCCGCCCGCGCTGATATGCGTTTCCATTCGCCTTCGACGTCGAGTCCGATCAACGTATGAGGCCGTTCGTCACCCCCCTGGTACATCAACGCGACGTAGGCCTTTCTCACGAGTTTCTCACCGGCAAAGCAGCGGGAGAGAGCATCGACCAGCGCCTGCGGGTATCGCTCAGGTTCACCGAGCAGAATTTTCGCACCATGCTTGATCACGAAGGATTCGTCTGGCTTCCAGAGCGAACCATCCAGCATCGTGGCGACCTCAGCGGCGAGAAAAGCCTTCCCATACTCCGAGCCCGGATTGAGAAAAAAATCAGCGCCTTGCGTGATGGTGAGAAAATCGCACGCTTTCATGGCAATGTAATTCGCATCCCCCTGCAGCACCTGCTGTAAGCGCACCAGTGCAGAGAAGATCGGGATATATGATTTGCCTTCAATCTGGATCTACCGGAGTTTCAACTCCATATCTTCGTGAAGCTCTACCTGCCCCTTCACGCTTGACGGTGGATCGACCGGGAGTATGAAGAGATCCGATTCCAAAAGGTCGCGATAGAACTGCGGGCAATGCGCGGGGTCCGTAGCCGCCTTCATCAGCGACCGTTCGAGAGCATTTTCTGGTTCGAATGGCATGGTAAACCTCCAAACGATTTTCCGGTGAGTTAACGCTCCCCGGTCAATACGATGTTGATGTTATTCCGACTATCTTTTGCCAAGTGCAGTGTGTTTTCGATCTGCCGTCCGTCTTTCACGACCGTCACCCGGTAATTACCGTAGAACCCGCGCCAGCGGACGGCGCCTTTGCGGTCGGCGGTGACGGTCAGCGACGTGTGCCATTCCTCGTGGATGAGATGCTGCAGCGCGGTATATACCGGTTTCGGGCTCAGGTCCGCATGGAGCATGCCACCGCCGGGCAGCCAGGCGCCGGTGTCGCAGAGATCCCACCAGGTGATGGCCGCCACCGCGGGGTGGGCGAAGCACACGCGGTAAAACTGCTCCGCGTAGTCGGCCTGCGCGGCTTCATCCCACACGCCCTGCACCGGCGAACCGGTGATGGGCTGATTGTTGGAGCACGGGGTGAACTCGGTGATATTCAACTGCTTGCCCAGGGTGGCATACTGATCCAGTGTGCGGTGCACGCCGTCCAGCGGGAAGCGCATGGTGCGCGGCTCGTGCGCCTGGATGCCGATGCCGTCGAACGGCACGCCGTTGGCGACAGCCTGCTTGAGCAGTTCGAAGAATTCCGGGGCGCCGGAGGCCAGTACATCGTAGTCATTCACGATCAGCGTCGCGGTTGGATCAGCTGCTCTCGCCCAGCGGTAGGGTTGGTCGATATTCAAACCGGGCAGGTGTGCCGGTTCGTTGACGACTTCCCAGCGGGTGATCTTCCCCTGGTAGCGCTTCATAATAGCGGCGACGCGCTGCTGCTGCATCTCCGGCGCCGGCTGCGCGTCACACCATGTCGGAACGCCGTCCTCCGTGTTCCACAGCAGCGGATGCCCCTTCATGGCGATGCCGTGCTCGGTGCACCAGTCGACGATTTTATCGGTATAGGGATAATCGGGTTTCCCCTGTAGCGGCTCATACCAGCGCCAGTAAAAGCCGACAGTGGCGTAATTGAACAGGTCCGCAAAGCGCTGCTTATATTGCTCGTCCTTCGCCGGGTCGCCGAAACGATCAAACATGAAAATATTGCCGCCGAAGAGGAAGTCGTGGGAGGTTTGCTCGATGGTCACTTTCGCGCCCGGCACGGGGTGGCCCTGCTCATCGACCACGCGCAGCATGGCGTCGCCCTTGCGGTATTGCTCGATATCCTGTTGCGTCTGCATGATGGCCGCCTTTTCCCGCAATTGCGCTACCTCCATCCACTGTGCCTGCATCGCCCGCGCCGGCGCGGCGGCCTCCTCCGGTGCGGAGAGCGTCAATGAGAGCAGGAAGAGATTGCAGTCTTCGGTTTTCGTATAGGCATCATTGGTGAACGCCAGCGTCAGCAACGAAACCCCTGCCGGCAGGTCGATGGCAATATCGTACTGCGTCCACTGAGCTTTGTCCACCGTCACGACCGCCTGCAGCGTGCCGTCGACCTGCACCGCCATGTGCGCCCACACGCCGTTGACCGAGCTGCTCTGGGCGGTGACGGCCAGCCGGTAATGCCCCGCGGCGGCAGCGCTGATGTAGAAACCGATGTAGCCATCCGACCACAGGCCCCACCCGCCCCACGTCGTCGCGCCGGCGCTTTTTACATCGGCGTCGGCCGCGCCGATGGTGAGCGATTGCCCGCTAGCCGGCACGGCGCCGGCCAACCCAAGCAGCAACAGAAACAACAGCCATCTGCCGTGTACCAATGCAGAACCTCCGGGTACGTTAGATCAGGAAAGCCTTGCGATCAGTAATCGCTTTTCACACGCGATTATCCTGCCTGGATGACCAATTCAACTACCGAACCGAGAAGTATCGCTGCGCAGGTCGGCGCGGTATTTCACGGTTGGGCTCCCTTACTTTACGTCCACCATTTGTGGCTCACCTTTGAAATCGCCCTGGGGAAGTGGAATATTGTATGCAGTATCATCCAGTGTAAGTGTGAGCGTCGTGCGCTGCCGGAGCGGATCGGACAGATAGGCGCGATGCGTGGCGGTGTCGAGCAGCAGCAGGCACGGGGCATCGACGCTGACCGAATGCTTATCGCCATACACGAGAGTGCCGGGCGTATAAAACGCCGCCTGCAACTGCATCCCAACACGCACGGCCTGTAACTCAGGCGTGTTGTGCAACAGCTCGACGTCCGGCTGGCGGTCGGGGTCGACGGGCTGGATGACGTAGGCATAACTGCCATCTTCGGGATGGATCCCGTGCTCGACGGCGAGGTGGAAAAGGTTCAGCGTGACATCGTCGCGTGGGACATATGCTGCTTGCAGCACGACGCGCCAATTGCCGGTGCGCGGCCCGGCCGAGATTACGGTCTGCTGCGGGCCGAGGAAACGGTAACGCACGCCGTCATGCTCGACCCACGCCGGCGCCTCCAGGCGAAGGGCGCCGGGCTCCATCACCCGCACCGTGCCTCCATCGTTCACGCGCACCGGACCGTGCAGCAAGCACTGGTTGACCGTGGTCAACAAAGGCGCGGTCAGCGCGTCGGTGGCCTGGATGCCGGCGCCCAGGCACACCACCTGGTCGTCGAAGCAAAACCAGGCCTTCTTCGCGGAGAAGCGCCGTGCGGCATCCAGCGCGCGGGTATACTCCACCGCCACGCCGCCGTTCCGGCCATCGGAGACGCCCCCCACCCAGGCGGCCGGCAGGCGGTTAGTGGAAAACGCGGGCAACGGACCGTCCTCCTGGGGGCAGGTGACGCCGGGAACTTGCCGCCAATTCCACACTGGAAAGATGCCGGTATACTCCCCACCGCTGCGGTAGAGGAAACTGGCGCCGTCAGCCAGGTAGTAGCCGGACAGGTTTTCGCTGTTGAGTGACTCGACGCCAATCACCCGCTCCGATGAGAGTTTGACGGTGAGACAGAACTCCGGCCGGCGGTGAATGAGATAGTCGGAACGCCAATAAAACCGATTACCGATCAAATCGTTCGGCATGCCGGGAGCGTTCCGGCGCACAGCGGCGGTATAGGCGGCGGCCTGTTCCGGATCGATGCGGGGCATGAGCTTGAGGATCCGCTGCATCGTCCAGCTCTTGCTGACGGGAGAGTTGGGGGCTAACTGTCGTCCACAGGCGCTGATATCCATTTGACCGCGCCAGAGCACCCAGGAAGAGCCGTCCAGCAGATACCGGCGAATGATCTGCAGCTTCTCCGCCGGCATGGCCCAGGGCGTGCCGTGCAAGATGGCCGCCCAACGCGTGGTATCGTCGGCAAAGGAAAGGCCGTAATTGCCGAATTGCTGCTGCGCGCCATGCTGGTGGAAGCTGTAATCCGGCTGGATGCCTTCCTTGCCGGTGACAATGACTTCCGCAAAGATGGCCGTAGCCGCCGTGCCGACCAGCGCCCGGTCGCGCAGCAGCAAGCCGCCCATCAGGCTATTGCCTGCCAGCCAGACGCGGTTTTGCCCGGTCATGCCGATTTTCACCCGCGGCAACACCGTTTGGGTCAGGTAACTGCGCTCGTCCGGCTGCAGGGCATCCCCCAGGATGAGCCCCGTGGCGAAGAGACCTTGCGGCGTGCCGATCTGGTTGAACCACCAGTTCGGGCACTGATAATCGTATTGCCGCCAGTTGGCAAACGCACGATGGATGGCGGCCAGCAGATCATCCGACGCCGCGCCATTCACCCCGCCGCGCCGCCAGGCGATGGCCATCTGCTGCATTCGCGAGACATGTATCGCAGGCGCCCACACCGCGAGCTGCTGCGAGCCATACTCGATATCCGCCCAGGTGCCGTCCTCGCGCAGCCCGGCCAGGTACCCCGCCACCTGCTGCGGATTCACCGTGCTCTGCTCCAACGTGTATTCGCGGAATTGGCCAATGACGCGGTCCAGGTCATCGGGAGCCAGGATTTGGGCCAGCACGGGAAGACCGAGCAGTGGGAGCAACAGCACGAGCCAGAAACGCATACGGATGATCCTTTCGAGAGGATGTCAATCCAGTATACCGGATACTGACCATGCGAGGAAGGCACAGGACTGTCGCTGCACTTCTCGAGATAATTCATTCGCAGAAGAGACAAAACGAGGCAGGATATTTCAGGATGAGAAACATCGTCCAACCTGAAAATCCTGCCTCATTTTGTCTCTCTTGAGAAGAAGATTACGCCTTCACCAGCGACGCATGCGCATCGGCTAGCTGTTTTCGTATTTCAATCTTTTGAGGGCACTTCGATTCACACACGCCGCATTCCTTGCAAAAATTGGCAGGATTGTTGCCGTCTTCGGCGTAGGTCTGCATGCGCTCGTACCAGTAGCGGGCGTGATCCCAGAGGCCGTAGACACGCGCCTGGTTGAACAGGTTGAAGATGATGGGGATATTCACGCCCCCCTGCTCGCACGGCATGCAGTAGCCGCAGCCGGAACAATAGAGATCGGCCATCTTTTTCAGCCGTTCGTAATGTGCGGTGATGGCGTCGATCTCCTCGGCGCTGAGCGGGCCGGGGTTGGAGGCGACGGCAGCGTTTTCCTCGACCTGCTCGATGGTGGCCATGCCGGAAAGGGCGAGGGAGATATTGGGGTTGGCGAGCACGAAGCGCAGCGCCAGCTCCGGCACGCGCTTGATGCCCGGCACAATCTTCTCCAGTTCGGCACTCCCGCCGGCGCCGAGGCGGCCGCCGGCGACCGGGCCCATCACCACCACGCCGATGCCCTTCTCATGCGCGTAAGCGATGCCATCTTCCAGCGCGCGGTCGAGCAGGTTGTACTGCAGTGTGATGACCGCCGGGTAGCCGGAGTCGACGATATTCCGCAACCCCGCGTTGTCATCGTGAAACGAGCAGCAAATGTGCTTGATCAATCCCTGATCCTTGGCTTTCGCCATCCACTTGCCGATGCGCGGCTCGACGGCTTCGGTGTAGAGCTTCCAGTTGATGCCATGGTGGTTGTAGATGTCGATGTATTCCACCTGCAGCCGCTCCAGGCTGTTCTCCAGGTTCGTCCACCAGGTCTTCTCATCTTCGCCGTAATCGGGGTTCTTCGTGGACACGACGATCCGCTCGCGGTACCCCTTCAACGCTTCGCCGACCGCGCGCTGACTGTCCTGGTTGCAATAGCCGACCGCCGTGTCGATGTAATTGACGCCGAGATCGAACGCCCGGCGGATCAAGGGCACAGCCAGCTCGCGATTCACCGGCGACTCGCTGGTCGAGCCGGCCATCGGCAAGTGCATGGCGCCGAAACCCAACTGTGAAATCCGGTAGCCTGTGCGGCCTAATGGACGATATAACATGAAATACCTCGCTGTGGGTGCATTATAGTCGTTGAGCAAGGGACGGGTCAATGCTGATACCACCGCCCCTCCTGCATTGCATGAGATTGTGATCCGCCGTTACGGCGCAGGCGGTTTCAGGAATTCCACGGCATACACAGCCGGCGAATCATCACGCGGGTTCAGCACCAGCCCATACATGTTACTGTGCGCGATCCGGCGATAACTGTCGCGGCCGACGACCGTTCCTTCAAGTTTGACGAACGGCCCTTCGACTTTATCGGCGACCCACCACTGGCCCGGCCAGGAACCGAGTACGTAGACCTGTTTCTCCTCGAACACCACGCTATCGAAGAAGGTTCCCGGGAAAGTGGGTGAAACCGGCGTGCTGTTCAGGTCCGGCAGAGCAATGCGCATCAGCCGGTCGTTTGCTTCTCCCGCACTGTTGCGCCCCACCCAGTAGAGCGCGCCGTCATATGCGGTGAAGAAATCTTGCAGCAAGTGCTGCGGTATCGCGACCGGCGCCACCGACACGGCACGCGTATTGGGGTCGATGAGCAGCGGATACGACGGCAAATCGACCATCGTGCGCCCCACGATGATCCGTGACTCCGCACCGCTGCCCAGCAGCCCGATAAAACTCGGCCGGAAGGACAGCTTCGGCTCTAGTGCCGCTTCCCCGGGCTTGAGCTTCCGGTCAGGTTGCAGCCGCGCCTCATGAAAGATATCGACCGTCTTTTTGCCGCCGGGACCGAGCGAGAGAAAGGCGCACCAGGTGCGGTCCGTCGAGCCGCAGATACAGATGGTGCCCGGGCGCACCGCGGTGCTGACGATGCCTTCCATATCGGGCAACCCATCCTTCGCGGTGAACTCCCAGCGCTCATTGGTGACCGGATCGATGACCAGCAGGTAGGGATCGGCCACCGGCGCGGAGCCATCGGCCTGCTCCCGTTTATGCGCCGCCGGCAACCAGAGATATTTACCGTCGTAACATACTCCGACGAAATTAAAGAAGCGTTCTTTGGATTGGAAGACGAGGGTCAGCCTGTCCTTCGTCTTCATCAGGTATACCTCTTTCGGCCCCCAGACGGCATCTATTCCCCCGCTGCAGGGGAGCCACCCCCAGATGCGCATCGGCGGCGCCGTTTCGCGACCATTCATATCAACAGTCAACAGCTCAATCGGCTGGAAACGGATCTCCGGTTCTTTGGTCGGCGCGGGTGGTTTGACTGGTTGCAGCGGCGTGGGATTGATCGCCCGGTCGCGTAGATCACGCAGGAGTTTCAGGTTGCCCTCGGTTCCCTTCAGTTTTGCCACTTCGCCGATGAATTGCCCCATCCGCGCGCTCATCAGTTCATCATGTGAGACGTTTGCATAACCGATGTTGTAAACCTGGCTGTTCTCACCCCAGGCGTTCAAGGCGGTAATCGCCCGGAGCTTCAGGGCATATTGCTGCTCCGTTGATTCGCCGAGGCGCGGCAGGCTCAGGTAAATCACCATGCCTAATCGACCAGCCACCACCTGTTTCGCACGAGTTTCTGCTTCGGGCTTAACTTCGACGATTTTTAGTAAACGATCTCGCTCGCTGCGCATATATTCGCGGATGCGCTGTCGGATTGCCTCGCCTTCCTGCCCTTTGCCGTGAGAGAAGGCATAGTCGAAAATATAGCGGAAGGTCCATTCGAATCCAGCGAATAGCCGGTCCTGGCTGGTAATCCAGGGATCGAGCGCCGCACCGGTCACCGCCTGGTTGCGTGTGAGATAATCCGACATCCGGTCGAAATCTTCGAAAGCCTGCAGCGCCTTGCGGCTGAAGTTATCGAAGTTGCCATACGGATCATACCCCTGGCTGATCAGGCGCGAGGTGACAACGGCGGCATCATACAGCACCTGGGGCTGCCTCGGTGCGAGCAGCAAGCTGGCATCAAGTAATGAAAGCGCCTCCGGCCAGTTGCCGATGCGTTGGAAGAGCTGCGAGCGTTCATACAGCTGTTTTGCTTCCACCTCGGCATCGTGAGGGGGCACGGTAATGTTGGCGGCTTTCCCCAGCAATGCACCGGTCGCCTTCAACAACCAGGCGCCGGCGGTTGCCGGCGGCAGGTCGGTCCCCGTCGCCCTGCCCAGTTCAACGGTGCCGCGACAGAGCACCAGGTGCAGCGTGACGCGCTGATTCTCGCCCACGCCGTCGAAGCGAAAGTCGCCTTGAAAATACAACGGCAATTTGCGGGTGATGCCGTCGCCGTTGCCGGCCAGGGCTTGCTCGTTGCCCAACGCTCGGGCTTCCGCCAGCTCGACCACCACCAGGCCTTGCTGATCCAGCAAGGCCTGCTCCACCAGCCGGGCATAGCCGGTTTGCAGCGCGTCATTGTGCCGCATCAGGTCATTACTGACGAAAGGGGGAACCGCGTAGATCTCGGTGATCGCTTCAGCGTGTTTCGCAAGCGCCTGGGTGATGCACTGCCGCAGTGCGGTAACATCCTCTTCCGGGTTATTCGACCAGGGGATGGTGCGCATGAAGAGCCGCAGGCCGCGAGTCGTCTCCGAAACCACCAGGGTGAGCGTACGGGTCTTTTCCTTGCCGTCCGATTGCTCTGATGCCTTCACCAGGATGAGCAGATCGGCCTTCAGCAGCTTGCCGGCCTGGACGCGCGCGGCGCTGCCTTCCGGACTGAACAACATCGAAAGCTGCTGCTCCTTGAGAATCCGCTCAATAGCCACCCGTTCCAGCATAGCCATGCGCGGGTCTTCCAGCAGTCGCGCCTCCAGCAGCGCATAACAGGGAGAGGCCGGCAGATCCAGCGCGCGATCCGGCAGCAGTGCGCAAGTCGGCGGGGCGGCCTCGGCCGCTGGTGCGATCTCGGTGATGAAGAGGAACACGAGGGAAAGCAACAAAGGAAGGGCCGTGAATTTGAAACGCATTCGAGAATCCTTCTATATTGGCGGAGTGCCGTAATGACATTGGTTGTGTAACGTTTGCGATTTATTCGCTACGGACGATACGGACTCCTGCTCCTCATCTCATATGCCCGACCCTGATGATAGGGTCAACCACGCTGCCGTTGACGAACCGCTTGTCCGGTGAAAAAAAGGCGACCCTCCGATTTCTCGTGGGTCGCCCCTTCTGCCCCCTGGTTGAGCAAGTCGTTAGCCACCCACCCGTTGATATTCAAGCAGCATAGCCCCCGGCATGTCATCGATGCTGATCCGCAGTTCGAGTAGTTCTCTGCCGCTCATCCGCCGAGGCGCTGGCGCGCTGAAGTCAATGTTCAAGCTGACATCATACTCTGCCGCTTCGTCGATGCCGTGCAGAGCGGTGTGCATGGTGGTAAATGGGCTCTCATGGCGGCGCAAGAAGAGCGCGAAGCCCGCCTGCTGCTCGGGCAGATGGTACTGGTAGGCGCACCAGTCATGCGCGTTGGTGGTCAACGGCAGCAACAGGTAATAATCGCCCAGGTAATAGGGACGCAGCCGCTTCAGCATGGCAATGCCCGCGGCCGCCTGCTCGCTGGGGAAGCCGTCCGTGCGGATATCGCAGTACAGCACCACGCCGGTCGACATGGCGCTCCAGAAGGCATACGGCGAGAAGGTCCAGACGGCGGCGGTGTGCAGCGGCACCCAGCGCGACAGCCCGGCGGTCTGCAGTTGATCGCCGATCTGCAAAGCCTGCCCGTTTTCCGGGCCGCCGACATCGGAAAAGTCGCTGCGCCAGAGCGGGTAGGAACGACGTGTCGTCTCCAGGTCGATGCGCCGCCCACCGCTGGCGCAGTTATCGATGGTCAGACCGGGATGGCGGCTGCGCAGCTCATCCCACATGGCATACAGGCCTTCAATATGGCGGATTTCCGCCATGCCAATGCGGTCCGGCGCATCCATCGCTTGCCAATACGGCAGCGGATCGAAATTGTGATCCTGGCGATAGGTAGTCACCCCGGAAGCGGCAATGATGCCAGAGATGGTCTCCGTCATATACGCGCGCGCCGCGGGATCGCCCAGCTTGAACAGCGCATTCTGATTCCCCGGCAGGATGGTGAGAAATTCCGGATGCTCCGTCATCAACTCGGCGCTCTCGAAGACACGCTCGGGCTCAAACCAGAGAACAAAGCCCATTCCCGCCTGGCGGGCGGCATCGCCGATCGGTTTCAGGCCGTTCGGGAAACGCCCGGGATACACGCGCCAGTCCCCGACGTCCTGCCACCAGTAACCACTGGCGCCGTACCAGCAGGCATCGACCCAGAAGGTTTCCACCCCCAGCGCGTGGGCATGGGCCAGCGCATCGAGCTCGTTTTCCTGGCTGGTCGTGCGCGTGACGTGGTAGGTGGACATCGTCATATGCGCGACGGTGGGCACGGCCGGCTCGCCCTTAACCTGCGGGGTGTAATGGGCCAGGATCATCCGGCGCAGCAGGTTGTTCCCCAGCACGGGGTCGCTCCCGCTCCAGTCGATGCGCAGCAGGCGCGGCGTGCGGATCGTTTCGCCGGGGTGCAGCCGCAAATGCGTGCGCTCCATCCCCGCGCGCAGCCCCACTCCCTGCTCGTCGCGGGTGAACTGCGCCGACCACTGCCCGGACCAGCCGATCGCCAGCACCATGCCGCCGTCCGGTCCCTGCAGATTCATAAACGGCAGCGTCCCGTTGGAGGAACGCCCGCCGATCGGCGCCAGCGTGAGCGCACTGCCGGGGTAGAGACGATCGGTCAACGGCTGGAAGTCATCCATCAGGCACAGACTGCCCTTGGCATGGTGCAGGATGACGGAACTGCTGTGCTGCTGCGCCCAGACGGTATCGAGCGGCAGGATCTCGCTAAGAATCGGCGTGGTCTCGGCTCCGGTGTTGCTGAATTCCAGCACCCAATCCACCGCGGGAAAGGCGGTAAAGGCGAGGACATGCGCGGTTACCACCAGCCCGCTCGCCGGATCGGCATACCGATAATGCGTCAGCGTCCCCTCGTCCACCGCCTCCGCAGACACTTCGACTGACCACTGGGGCAAGAATTCCGTCGATGAACGGCCATCCAGTAAAAAGGTAAACGGGGGATGATTGGTATCCCATACGGCTGTGCTCATAAAAACTCCCGGCAATAGATTGTCGGCACATCATACCATGCCGAGATTGGATTCTGCCAGAACATCAGCCATCGTGGGAGTATATATTTGACCTTCGATCGGAAAGGTCCGATCACGCTAGGTGTAGAATACACTCGCTGATAGTGCTCCGGTATATCAATACCTGGTGAGGTCATTATGAACCGCCGCTTTGCCGCTTTCAGCTTCGATGACGGGCGACCCTCCGATTTCGCCTGGGTCGCCCCTCTCTTCACCCGGTATGGCGCCCGCGCGACGTTCAATATTATCAATGCCCCCGAGCACACACAGCCGGACTATGTGCGACAGGTGAACCGGCTCATCGCCGACGGGCATGAGATCGGCGATCACACCGTGCTGCACCATACCTACATGTATGAACAGCCCCTGTGTGATGGCCGAACTACACCATCCAACGACGACCTGCGGCTGGATCGGGGAGACGGAAGGAACGTCTTTCATTCGCCGCTACATGAAAAGATTAGTGAATCCAGCGGTGTGCAGAGCTTCAGCCGCATCGGTCTGGCGGACGATGTCACCTGGGGCACGCTGACGGACGAGGATTGTGCGAAGATCCGGAGCTACTACGGCGTGTGGGGACACAGCGATATCATGGCCTATCTGGACGAGCTGTCCGCGCGCTACTGCGGCACCAAGGGTTCATCGACGGACCCAGATTCCTGGAACGGCACAGCATTTACGAAAGGCATCTTCGCCGGCTGCCGGACGACGGGCAACCACGAGATCTGGGAGCGGTTGCTGGAGATCCAGCAGCGATGGTATACCGACCACTTTCGGCTTGATGCGCCGCCGACCAACTGGTCGCAGCCCGGCGGCGAGCGTTGCCCCTGCCTCCTCTATTCACACAATGGGAAGCGCTATTTCGATCCGGCTTGCACCATCCTGGCCAACCATTACGGCAAGCTCACCAGCAGTCGGACGGGCCAGCGCCGGTCATGGGCGGACCTGTTGAAAGCATGCGGCTACCTTACCGTATCGGATAGCATTTTCGAGAGTCAGCTTGACGGCTCACTGTTCCGCTCGATCATGGTTGGATTCCACGCTAATGCACACTACTCAAAGGACGACATCGTCTGTCGTGAGCCCGCTTTCGACCGGCTGTGGTTCGTCCCCGCCGAGGTGAATGCTCCCGATCAGCCACCGCTGGCCGGCTCGACAGACTGGCTGAAAACGATCTACGAGACGGAAGAAAACTTCAAGCAGGGCATCGACAACCTGGTGCAGCAATGCGCTCGTGGCTGCATACCGATGGGCCTGTATGACAGCATCGACACCTTCGGCGCCCGGTTGGTGTACGAGCTGTACCTGCAGTTCTGTCAGAAGGCGGGAATTGCATCCGTCACGTTTCGCGAAGCGTATGGGCTGGCCTTCAAGCAGCCGGTGACGGAAGGCAATTTCTTCCGCAATCCGGGCATGGAGCGCACGGTCTTCTCGGTTATCAGCGCAGCTAACGCGCCGGAAGCCCCTGACGGTTGGACGGCCGGCCAGGTGGAAGATATCACGCTGCCCGACGGCAACGCCGCGCGAGCGCTGGTTCTCGCCGGCACCAACCCTGCGGAATACTTCGTCTACGGTATTCCTCCAGGAACGCTGGATTTCACGTTTCTCGCCCGCAAGGGGTCCGAAGCGAAACTGACGGTGAAGGCGGTGCGCAACATCGATCCCTGCCATCAAGCGGAGACCTGTCCGGTACTGGCCGAGATTGCCATCGATGGCGAAGATTGGCAGCGTTATCACACACGGATCGTGCTAGAGGACGCTCTGAAGCTCACCCACCCTTCCGAGCTGTCGCCCACCTGCGACGGGTTGGACAACAAGATCTGCGGACTGGCATTTACGCTGGAGGGAGAAGGCACGCGCTTTGCCATGCCGAATCTGGTACTCCAGCAGATTGAATCTGCCGAAGTAGTGCTTCCTCAAGACCGAAGATAATCGTGGGCAGAATCATTCTGCCACGATACCAGTCTGGAATGCTCATCATGAATGAACACAATCCGGCACCACGCCCATATACCCCCGAGCTGCTGGCGGACATGGCCCGGGTGGAAGCCCACTACCTGTTGCGTATGTCGCGCGAGATTGGCGGGGTTTTTTCCGAGCTAGCCGGCGCATATACACCCTGGCGAGGGATGCTCCCCAACGGGCAGGCCTGGGACGGTTTTCTCGTCCAGGCCGAAGGCTTGCTCCTTGACGACGCTCACACCGAAGACGATTGCGTGGAGCGCTTCCTGGCGTATGCCTCTCCCTTGTTCGGCGCGAGCCCGATGGCCAGTGAAGCGGAGTATGCCGGATATCACTGGTTCGGCTGCTTCCGCTATCACCCGCATCCCGACGAGCAGGCCATCTCGCTGCACATTCGCAACAACAGCATGCCGCAATCTCCCTTTGACGATCTCCCGGCATGTTTCCGTTCGTTGCGCCAACTGGGAGAGACGGCATCCGCTACCGAGCCCTTCGAGGTCGCTGAAGTCATCTGCGGCTCCTGGCTCAACGATCTGCCGGTCTTCCTCGGCCTTTTCCCGCCGACGTACCGAGAATCGCTGGAGGTGAGCCCGCCCGATTCGAAAAGCGGTTTCGGCTGGTGGGGTCAGCTCATCGATAAGACCGGCCGCCTGCACGCGAAACGCGCGGCGATGATATTGGAAACCGGCGTCTTCCCACACTCCCGTAAAACAGGCCGGTGCGGTTTTGCGGAATTCATGCGCTACCTGGCGCAGGAAGGGAAGGTCTGACATGACGAAACCGATTCGCACGGCCGTGGTGGGCCTGGGCGGGCGCGGCGTGTATCTCGCCGGTCAGTATGACAAGCACAACCACCCCGGATTCGAGCTGCACGCGGTTTGCGATCTCAATCCCGAGCGGTTCGGGCAGATCAGAGTGCAATACGGCGACACGGTCAGCTACCACACCGATTTGCAGGAGATGCTGGTGAAGGCTGACGTCGACGCCGTCATCGTCGCCACCAATGACCCGCACCACGTGGAGCCCACCATTGCCGCCCTGCGCGCCGGCAAACATGTATTGGTGGAGAAGCCGCTCTGCCAGACGGTCGATGACGCTCAACGGATGATCGCCGAAGCTCGCCGGGCAAAAGGCATCTTCATGATCGGCTTTGAGTTGCGGGAGGTGTCGGTGTTCCGGCAGATGAAGCAATTTGCCGAGGAGGGACGGATCGGCGACATCAAAATCGGCCACGCCTTCGACAACGTCTCGGTGGGCGGCGATTACTTCTTTCATGACCGGGAAAAGCAGCGTGCCTTCTACCGCACGCTGCTCCTGCAGAAAGCCACGCACTCGCTCGACCTGCTCAACTGGATCATGGGCAGCCATCCGGTGAAGGTCTACGGTATCGGCGGTCTCGATTTCTACGGCGGCCAGCAGGACCCGAACCTGCGCTGCCGCGATTGCACGAAGGAATGCCCGTACCGGGTGCAGCACGAAGGATTCACCATGGACTACGGCGCCGTGGTCGAGAAGCAGGATTACTGCGTGTGGAGCCAGGCGATGGATCTGAATGACAACTCGGAGCTCTGCATCAGCTACGCGAACGGCGGCAAGGCCACCTTCCACGAATGCCACTTCACTCCCGAATATACCCGCGAGTTCTGGTTCGTCGGCACCCGCGGCAAGATGTATGGCTATTATGATAACCCCGGCCGCTTCCTCATCCGCATCGAATACGCCCATTCGCGCGAGCGCCGCACCGAGGAGTTCAAGCCCCCCTACGAAGGCGGCGGCCACGGCGGCGGCGACGACAACCTGCGCAACGAGTTCTACCGCCGCATCAAGGAGAACGATCCTCCGCTTGACGCGGTGGAGTCCGCCTATTACTCCACCGTGCTGGCGATCTGCGCGGAAGAATCGATCGAGAGCGGGATGCCGGTGATGATACCGGCGCTGGAAGAAGCAATCCTGTCAATATCGAATGAAGCTTGAAGAAAGGACCACCTCATGCATGAACAAGCGATGAATGATCCAGGGGTTGTGCCGGGATGGCTGTTGCAGCGTGGGCCATTTGTGGCCACCTGGCAAGTCTCCCCATTGTTCCCCAGGCCCGCGGACGGCGTTGCAGCAGCGGAGTATATTGCACCTGACCGGAGCGACGCCGGCTGGACGTCGTGCGAGGCGAGTCCTGCCGACGGTTTCGTCAATGTGCACTCCCGCTTCTCCGGCGACGATGGGCTTGTGTACCTGGCCTGCCTGCTGAATGTCGAGACAACCGGTGAATGGGAACTGGCACTCGGTCACGATGGCGGCATCCGGGTCTTTGTGGATGGCCGGCCGGTGCTGACCGAGCCGCAATTGCGCAATCCGGCGGTGCCGGGCCGCTCCTGCGTCCGCATCCCCCTGGCCCATGGCGATCATGAAGTTGTGGTGGCCTTCGACCTGGCGGCCGGCGCCGGCTGGGGCATCATCCTGCAGGCTTCCCGGGTGGAGCCGCGCCCGGAGCCGGTGATCATCAGCGACCTGTCCCGCTGCACGCCGGCCGCCGGGCTTTCGGAACGGCACCAGCGCGGGCACTGGAAGGTCGTGCCGTATTCGACCGCCACCTTCTCCGGCAATAGCCTGTGGGCATTGAAAAACACCGATGCCCCGGAGGTGGTCCTGCCGCTGCATGCCGCGGGCTGGCATGCCGTGTATCTGGGGTTGAGTAATGGCGGTATCCCGGTCGCGGCGAACCCGAATGTCGTGCGCGTCAAGCTCTCTAGCGATGCCGCCTTCCAACATCGCTCGCAAACCCAAGGCCGTTGCGAGGAGGTGTTCTTCACCTGCGCCGACCTGACCGGGCAATCGCTGCATATCGCCCAGCAAACGGAAGGTTATGCTCGCGCAGCCTGCGTGTGTTACGTGAAACTGGTGCCGTTAACCGCTGCCGAAGTCGAAGCCCTTGGGGAAGACCGCCGCCAGTGTGACACCCGGCGGCTGATCGGCACCATCGATGGCTACAGCTTCCTCTACGAGCGCCGGCCGACGACGGAAGCGGAGCTGCTGGAGGAATTCGAGCCGTTCCGCCATACCGACTTCGGCACCATCTGGTGGCAATACACCGGCGCCGACCTGGTCAACTACCGCAGCAACCTCGGCACTATCGCCGGGGAACATACGGATACCTTTCCCGATGAGGGATGCGGCTACTTCACCGAGTCCGTGCAGGCGCTCATCGACCGCGGCATCGATATCACGAAGGTGGCGGTAAAGGCCTGCCACGACCGCGGGATGGCCATCCACATAGGTATGCGCCCCGCGGCGTGGAAGTTCGAGCTGTCGTATGAGGATTACTTCATCTCCGACTTTTACCGGGCGCACCCTGAGTGGCGCTGTATCGACCGCGACGGCACGCCGGTCACGCGGATGAGCTTTGCCGTCCCTGAAGTCCGCCGGCACCTGCTCGGTATCTTCCGCGAAGTGCTGGAGGCTGAACCGGACGGGTTGAACATTCTGTATACCAAGGGTATCCCGCTCCTGCTGTGGGAAGACGCATTCTGCGACCGTTTCCGCATTGTCTACGGCGAAGATGCGCGCTCGGTGCCGGAAGATGATACGCGCCTCTACGATTTACGGGCCGAATTCCTCACCGAATGGATGCGCGAGGTGCGGCAGTTGCTGGACGACTTTCAGCGCGAGCGCGGCTTGACGAAACGCCTGGCGCTCTCTGCGATGTGCTTGGAAACCGAGGCGGAAAACCGGAAATTCGGCGTCGACGTTGCTCGTTGGGTGCGGGAAGGAATGGTGGATCAGATCGGGGTGCTGCAGTGGCCGGGCTCGTCAATCGAGCTCGACTGGTTTCAACGCATCGTCGACGGAACACCAGTGACGGTCCACCCAGGCCAGGTGACCTGGAAACTGACGGATGCCGGCGCGATGTTGCAACAGGCGCAGGCGTGGGAAGATGCCGGCGCCGATGGCCTGCTCTTCTGGGATCCCAGCGCGAAAGTGCCCGACGGCCTGTTCTGGCCCATCATCAGCCGCCTGGGGCACGTAGCGGAAACTCGCGCCCGCCTTGCAGCAGGTAAACCCGGCCCGCTCATCACCTTTATCAGCGAAATGGGAGACGAGCCCACCTCGCGCTGGCTGGCACATGTCGGGTTCTGACTCCCTATCATACACCCGGATTAATCATGAAGCGCTGTAGCCGCATCCCTTTACGGGTGCGCGAGCGCTTCGCGATCAATCCGGGTGTGTTCCGGTAAAATAGTGCTCTAGCAATTCCCGCGGGCTGCCGTCGAATTCCGCCAGTTGCGAGATGCCCTGCCCCTGCTGATTGCCGCCATAGAAATCCACGAGGGTTTTTCCCTGCCACGCACAGAGCTCGGCATCCGAGGCGCTGATCTCGCGCACGTCGGGAAACAGGTCCGGCTGCGGCACAAACTCGGGGTCGCAGGCGAGGAACGACCGGCCTTCAGGCGCATCCTCCCAGTGGAGCAGATCGCGGGAGCGGGTGATCCGTGTGTCATACCTGCCGTCCAGCGCCTGCAGATACAGGGTGTAATAGGTCCCGCCTTCGTAGTATAGCGCCGGCCCGCCGACATACTTATCTCTGCCATATATTGCACCGGGGATGCGCGACCAGTTGAGCAGATCGTCCGATGTGCAATACTTGAAAGTGAACGGCGGCGGCCATTGCTGATCATCCGTTTCGTAGAGCAGAATGAACGAGTCCGCTCCCCGGCAGACTGCGGTGTTGAACAGCCGCTCCCCGTTCTCCGATTCAATCACCGTTCGCGGTTCCGTCCAGTGCACCAGGTCATCCGATGAGGTCATCACGATGCGGCGGATGTGCCACCAGGGCTGATCCTCGCCGTAATCGCCGGCAAAGACATACACGCGCCCGTCCCACACAAAAGCGGACCCGAAGTAATGGTTGCGCAGCACGACACTGACGATGCGGTCCTCTTCGACATCGCGAATCCGGATCTCATCTTCGTGAAAGCGATATTGTGGAATCTCCAGCGGGAATTCCTTCGCCTTCGGTATGTTCTCCAGCCGGTACAGGCGATCCCGCAGCACGAACGGCGTGGTCTCGACAGACAGCGAATCGCGTAATACCGCTTTCCTGATTAACCGATTTCGCCATGACATGTTGATCGCTCCAATCCTCGACTTTATAGCATACTCCGGTTCTCGCCACTACCGCTGTGTGACTCCTCTCCTTTCCGCGCACTGGTTGGGAATCCTGCCGGTTGGCGGATGGCCTGTTCGGAAGATCGACCACGTTGTCCCGGTATCCCTTGACCACCACATGCCATATCGAATTATCAGCATAAAAAAGCCGGGCAACCATGCGGTTGCCCGGCTTTGCGCTTTCGTGCTTTTTTTACGGCACGGTTACCGTCTGATTCAGATACAACAGACCCAGGGAGCAGGCGCCCTCTACGGTGAGGGGCCACTCGCCCGCCGCCACATTTTTGAACTGCAGCGTGCACTGCTTGCTGGCGCCCGGTTTGATCATGCCGAAAACGAGCGGCAGGGTCACATTGGTCGCCGACCCATTCAGCGTGGCCGCTGTCACGGTGGTACCATACGCCTTGGTCTCGTGCGGATTGCTGATCTGTACTCGCACGGTGATAGTCCGGCCGTTACGGACAATCGATGTCACCGAGAGGATCAAGGCCGAGGATTGGAATTCATACGCGCCCATATCCACCACCCCGTTGACGATGCGGGGGTTGCCCGCCAGGTCGGTGGTCAGGCCCAATTGGGTGACGATATCATTGAAGCCCGTATCGATGCAGGGGGAATCCTCACCCAGCGACAGATCGTCGGGAGCGTCCACAAACAGCGGATCGGCGTCGATGATCGCGATGCCGGTTTCCCAGCCGCCCTGTATGTCACTGTAGACCACCGTAGTCGGGGGGATAAGGCCGAAATCTTCGTTCTCCGTCAGATCGCTGAGCTGGTCCGGTTCGTCATTGAGCAGGTTGTCCCACAGGATGCAGTTATAGATTTCGCCCATGACCAGCACGACGCCACCGCCGTATGCCAGCACGTTGGGTTTGGTACCGGAATTGACCGTGGTGGCATTGGCGGTTACCGAGTTGTTGTAGAAGGTGCAATTGACCGCCCGCGTGGGTGCCTCCGTGCCTCCCGTGATGGCCGTGGATATGCCCACCCACGCCCCGCCGCCGGCATATACGTACCCCTGCTCGCTGGTGTTTTCGCCGAACACGCTGTTGCCGCTGAAGGCGCAGTCGCTGCAGGTGAAATCGCCCACCGTGGCCAGGGCGCCTCCGAGAGCGAGCACTTTCTCGGCATGTTCACTGCTATACTCCGGGTTATCCACCGCATGGGTGGCATATGCCTGGTTGCCGGTAAAGAGGCACTTGGTCGCCATGCCGGACCCGATGCATACCACCGCGCCGCCAACGGCGCCGGGGCCTAAAGCATTATCCGCGAATGTGTTGAGCTGGGCGGCATTGTCACTAAAACCACACTCAGACAGCATCAACGAGCCGTAGGCCTGGCCCCCAGATAGAAGCGCCACGTCGAGCTGCGCGATCGCCCCTCCGCCCTGCCCGGCGGTGTTATCCGTAAATAAGCAGTTGGTGGCCTGCACCGTCTTCTCCGACACGATCGCGCCGCCGACCCACTCGGCGGAATTCCCGGCGAAGGTGCAGTCGGTGGCGGTCAGCGAGCCGACGGATGACGGATCGGAATTCCCTGGGGGATAGCTCACCGCGACGGCGCCCCCCGCGATGGCGTGATTGTCGGTGAACAGACAGTCCGTCAGCACGACATCACCCTCCCAGTCAGTGATTGCGCCACCATAATATGTCGGACTGAAGGGATAATACTCAGTGTTTTCAGTTGATTCATTGTTATCAAATACGCAATCGGTCGCCGACAGCGTGCAATCGCGTTCCACCACGACGGCGCCATAGGAGGTGCGACAGTTCTGGATCGTAAGTTGGTCGAAGGTGGCGTTTCCCAGGTCCGTGACCAGGACACAACATGTTGCCGTGGACGACGCCGACGATCCATTCAGTATCCCGTTGATGATGGAGACTTCGGTATAAATCACCAGCGGCGCACTTGTCGAGTCTATCGCGATCTCGTTGTCTTCCAGCGAGATGGTGTCCGGAGCGAGATCGGCGTTCGCCAGGCCGACGGCATCGATCAACTCCTGCCAGGTGGTCGCAGTATAGTCGGCCGCGCGCAATGGCGCGGCAACCAGAAGCAGCACGAAGGCCACTCCTGTCAGCAAATTGCCAAAGGATCGAGTTAACATACTGATGCTCCCTTCCGTCAGCGTGTTGCATCGATAGGGTATTCCGCCGTGCGGTACGTCAGCATTGGACTCGTTTTGTGCGGGAATTGTGAACTGGCCTGTCGATGAGTAGTTGCGGTATCTTTGTGTCGGTGGAAGCTAGTGATCGGCAGCAAACACGCCGTGCAAATTAAACTATATAGAGGATACTCAGAGCAGACGTGATTGTCTGTAGAGGATTTCACCCACGCCGCCAAACATGCAACAAGAATGTGATCCCCTGAAGCCAATTATGCGCATTGCTGTCACAGCCCGGTCGGCACATCGTCGCGAGATGGGGATATGCGAAAACTATTTTTCGTCCCACGCCCTATTGGCATTAGCGGTCACTGGATATTGCCATCTTCCGGCCAGTCCGTCACCGGCAGCGCCGGCCGCAGCTCGTCCATATACAGACCCATCTCCGCAAATGGGATCGGCTGAAAGTCCGGCAGGTGAGCATAAACTGCGGCATCCGCGCGCAGGCGGAAGTCTCCGTGGGCGGCATTAACAAAGCCCGGGTCATCGGTCGTGATCCAGTTTTCGGCATCAGTGAGCTGCCAATTGCCGCTTTTTACCTCATTACAGCGCACAAAGACATTGCGCGCGGCACGGTTCACGCGGGGTTGGCCGGGCTGCGAGGTCATGAAGCCGACCAGATCGGGATAATGGGTGGTATACGGCGGTTGCGTGATGTCGACGTCTTGCAGCAGGAGTTTGGGCCAGTTAAAGCTGCGGCCGCCGTTGAGAACTTCCTGCCAGAGCTTGTCATCCCACGGCGCTGACCCGAGCGCGCGCTTACAGTCGACAAAGATATTGTTTTCCGCCTGGTTGTTATGCCCACCATGCGAAAAGACGGTGCCGAACGATCCCTTGCCCGGCTCGCCGCACCGATAAAATATGTTGCCGATCACCGCATCGCCGCCGTCGCCGTCATCAAAATAGACCGCCGCGTTGCCGTGGCCCATCGGGCTGCCGATGTGGTGCCAGAAGTTGTAGCGGATGATATTGCCGCGGCACGAGGGATTGCGCCCCTTGTATAGCGCGCCGCAGTCGTCGGTGGCCATGCAGACATGGTGGACGATGTTGTATTCGAAGACGTGGTCGTTGCCTTGAATGCTGATGGCCTGGTGCGGCGCATCGTGGATCAGGTTGTGCTCGGCCCGGTTGCCGACGCCGGATAGCGTGATGGCGTTGGCGTAGGTCAACTGCAGGCAGGCGAAACGCCAGATGTGGTTGTTGCGCGCCAGATGGCCGGCAGGGGTCAGGGTGCGGCGGTCGCCGCCGATCAGTGACAGGCCGCCGGTACCGGTATCGTGGATATCGCATCCTTCAACGATGTGGTTGGTGCCGCCGTTGACCTGTATGCCGGTCATGGTCAGGTTGCGCAATTCACAGGCCTGAATTCGCACATCGGAACCGCCTGTCACCTCGATGCCATGGCCCCAGCCATTCTCGACGATAAGACCGCGTAAGATGATGTGCGAGGCGCCGCGCACGGCTACCACCGGCTCGTGCAGCGTGGTGATGACCGCCCGGGATTCGGCCAACGGCGATGGCGGTAAAAAATATAGGCGGCCGGAGGCCACATCGATTACATACTCACCCGGCTTATCTAACTCCTCCAGCACGTTGAAGGCCCGGTAGCGCCGTGGCGAGGGATTTCCCTGCTTGAGTCCGTATAGCGCCGGCACGGCGAGGGTAATCTGGCGGCGCTCGCGGTCGATCTGCCCGATCCTGATATTCTCCTCATCCCAGTCGTAACACCAGAACCCTTGCAGAAAGACGCCGTCCTCGACGCGCCAGCGGGCCGGCCGATCGCCGGTGTAGGTGAAGGTGCCAGGAACCTTCCCGCCTTCCGCCCGGCTTTCGCCCTGCACGGCGATACCGGCGATGGTTGTCCAGCCGGTGTCCGGCCAGCAGGCCCGCGTCATGCGCTGATCGTTATAAAACAGCTCCGGCAGCGGAAACCAACCCCGGTAGATATCCGGCAGCTTCTGCGGCAGCGGCACCTTGAGCGCGCGCAGGTCGGCCTGCACCACCTGCCCACGCACTCCAGGGTCCAGCCGCTCCAGCACCGCCGGGTCCGTCACCGGCGTGAATGCCACCGGAGGAATCACTCGCCCACCGGACAGGCGCACCTCAGCTCCCGGCAGTGCCCGCCACATTACCGGCGCCCCTTCCCAACCGCTGTCGGCAGCAGTCAGTTCAAAGCTGGCATTGCGTTGATACGTGCCTGCACCTAGCCAGACGGTAATCCGCACCGGCGCCTTTTGGGCAACCACCGCGCGCACCGCCTCCCGCGCGCGCTCCAGGGTTGCGAATGGCTGCTGACGCGTTCCCGGCGCCTTGTCGTCACCAGTGCCCATGACATAGAATTCGACGGTTGGCAATACCGCTACCTCCGCTGCTGCCGGCAACAGGCAGACCACGACCGCCAGAAAGGCCAGCACACATTGAGTTATTAAAGACATGTGAGCGACTCCCGGATATTAATATCACATCGTTGCTCGTACTACGTGTCTATCGGCACCATTTGCAGCTTACACATTTACCAGCCGGCGCTGTGCCAGTTCTTTACGCGTGAGCTTCAACATCGCGAGCGCCTTCTCGCAGTACTGCATACGCTCCGGAGAAGGTCCTGTTTCCCAGGCGCAATGGGCGCCGCCCAGCTCCTTGAGCATTTTCGCCAGGCGAGGCAGTTGCTTCTGCATCCGCTCGACTTCCGCGGCGAAGGTTGCCGGATTGCGCGAGATGCGGTTGCCCGTCTGTGCGACATCGATGCCCAGGCGCTCTTCTTTATGCAAAATGAGCCAGCAGGTGGAGATGGTGTTGAAATAGTTCACACGCGCCAGGCGGGCCAGCAGGCCTTTCAGCCCGTCTGCCTGATCGTCGGACAGGCCGGGGTTCTTCACGATCGTCAATGTAATCCCCTGCGAGAGATCGATCTCCGGCAGGCGGATAATGGTGGTCGCGGTGTCACCGTCGTAAGTCCAGCCACAGTCGCCCAGCCGATATGCCCATGGCAGCGCAGTGTCGCCAACGCGCACTTCGGCGGGGGGCACGGTGCCGGGCAGGCGCACCTCCAGCGAGCGCGTGAGGGTGAAGCCCTGGTAACCGCCTTCGGCCGCGCCTACGGTGATGCGACGGGAGGTGCCCAGATCCTGCTGGGAGAGCGGAATCCAGGCCGACTCCTGCCCTTGATAACCTTCGCTGATGCCGTCGTCCTCATACAGGCGATATTCGCCGTCCCCACCGGGATAGGCGGTGACGACCAGGTGCGGATATGCCCCTTCCTTCAGGCGGGTAACCGCTGGTTGACCGGGAATGATCGCACCTGGACGCACGAACACCGGCACTTCCGAGACGAGGTAATGCCGGCGGATGATCTGGCCGCCATCCTCGTAACAGCCGCGCGCCGTATCGAACCAGCGCCCCTCCGGCAGCCACACCTGCACCTGGGCCATTTCCGTCTTCTCGTCCGCGGGGGCCAGCACCGGGGCGACCAGCAAGGCGTCGCCGAACAGATACTGATCGGGGAATTGATACGCCTCCGCCGCTTCGGGATAGGCATAATACATGGGCCGGTTCAGGCTGATGCCGGTGTCGTAGCACTTGCGTGCCTCGGTGTAGATATACGGCACCATTTCATAGCGCTGCCGGATAGCGTTCACCATGATTTCGTTATACGGATCGGGGTAGGCCCAGACACGCCGCTCTGCCGAGGGGTTCTTTGTGGTGTGCGTGCGCAGCACTGGAGAAAAGATGCCGAACTGAATCCAGCGCGTATACAGCTCGGGGTCGATGGCACCCGGCTGGTGCCCGCCAATGTCATGGCTCCAGTAGCCGTAGAGCACGTTGGCGGCGGTGGAGGTGAAATACGGTTGAAATTTCAGCGATTCCCATACTGAGTAGGTGTCGCCCGAGAAGCCGATGCAATACCGGCCGGCGCCATATCCGCCGAAGCGGCTGAAGATGAGCGGGCGTTTCCCCTTGCGCTCGGGATTCCGCGCCATGTCGGCCCAGTGAAGGTGGTTGATCCAGGGCAGCGTATCGAGGCCGGCCATCTTCGTGGAGGTGCCCTGCTGCCAGTCCATCCACCAGAAATCCACGCCGTCTTTCTCCTGCGGATGATGCAGGATACGGAAGTATTCACCCATATACTTGGGGTCGGTAATGTCGAAGGGGACGCAGTCGGTCTTGCTGGGATCGAGCCCCATCGCCTCCGCCATCTCTTCGAACTGCTCTTCGTGCTTGCCCACGCCGTCGGCCGGGTGCAAGTTCAAGGTGATCTTCAAGTCTTCGGCTTTCAGATTGCGCAGGAAGTCCTGTGGGTCGGGGAAGTAGCGGCGGTCCCAGGTGTAGCCGGTCCAGCCTTCCAGGTGCCAATCCATATCGACCACCATGACGTCGATGGGTACCTTGCGCTCGTTGAACTGGCCGACCATTTGCTCGATTTCGTGATCGGAATAGGCCCAGTAGCGGCTCCACCAGTAACCGAAAGTGTAGCGCGGAGGCAGTGGCTGGCGGCCGAAGACCTGCATGGCATCGGCCAGCGCTCCGGCGTAATCATGGCCATGCACCAGCAGATACCAGTCCCGGCGCGTGCCTGCCGGGCGTGGGGTCACCCATTCCGGGTCCCCGTCCATGACGACGTTCGGGCTATCATCCACCAGCGCCCAACCGCTGCGCGAGATGAAGCCGTGTCCCAGATCCACCGGTGCCCACTTGTTCGTCGCCTTCATCTCGCCACGGGCGTTTTTCCTGTAGACCAGGCTCTTCCCACCCTTCACGCCATCCAGCGTGCGGATAGTCGCGCCCAGGTTCTCCGTATCTTGCATGCCCGGTACCCAGGTGACCTTTGCCTTCTGCATGGAAAACGTCACGGCCAGATTCTCCGCGGAGAACGGTTGTCCATCATCCATATAGGTCAACGTAAAGCCGTCGGTGGACAGGTGAAGCGTTTTTCCCTTCACCTGCTTGGTGAATTGCACTGCCGGCATCGCCCGGTGCACCACCGCCAGGGTGGCTCGATCTTCAAAGACACCGTCCTCCGCCCATTCCAAGCGAACCATTCGTGGGGTTAACAGCACGAAACGCGCGCTGCCGAAGGTGACGGTGTTCTCCAGGGTCGGCTTGGGATTGTATAGAGTCATGGCGGTTACTCCGAATAATTCGTTACTTGTACGGTAATTCTACCGGGAAACACCTGGCAGTGAAAGGTTGCTCCCTGGGACCGCCGGCGTCCCGCGCCGGCCTTGAGCGAGCCGGGAGAAACAATAATGCCCTTTCTCTCACTCGTGCTCGTTCACGTAACTATTCAATACAGTGGCGGGCTGCCGCTTATCACAGCTCCTCACCTATTGGGGCCGGCGCGGGACGCCGGCGGTCCCAGGGAGATCACTTGCCGATGGTAATCTCCCCCGAGCACTCCTGCCCATCGCCGCGCAGGTAGGTTCTTATCGAATACAGGGCATCGGGGTTGTAGTCGATCACCCGGCAGTGGTAAATCAGGGTGTTCTCTGTTTCCTCGATGAGTTGGACGGTATCAGGCAGTTCATGGCCGTCGCGGGTGAGGTAGATACCCGTCATGGTGGCAGCCTCTTTGCCGCGGGTGAAGGCGAGGGCCACGGTGTAGGTGCCGTCGCCGGTCAGGATGTCGTTCACCCACCAATCATGCAGGATCCAGCCCAGCGCGGGGTAATGCCAGGACTGCACCAGTTGCGTGGGATCGGATAACGGCCTGGCGTATTGGACGCCCAACTGATCCAGGCGCGGCAGGTGTGCCTGCAGGCGGGGGGCGAAATCCTCCCACTCGCGCAGGTCGCGCGCGGTCCACCCCTGCTCAGCCAGCGCGAGAAGACGGGGGAAGAGCATGACATCGACCTGCGACTGCGGTTGCTCCCACAGGCAGGCGTGCGGACCGAGGATCAGGTGTTCTGCTTCCGCCGGCAGCTCCGCCGGGACGGGCTCGAATTCGTAAATGCGCCGGGTCACCCGCGCTCCGTCATAGTAATCGAAGTAGTGGTGGCTGGCGGGAGCGATGACGGCGGGGTGGCCGGCGCGCGCTGCCTCCAGCGCCGGATTGATGGGCGTGGTCGTCTGGTGCATCCAGTCGAAAAACTTGTCATAATGCCACTGGAGGATGACGCTCCCCTTCGGAAAGATGCCGTCCCAGGCGAGATCGTCCCACAGTATGGGCGCCTTCCCCATGTCAACCACAATCTGCGCCACCCGGCGCATCAGGTAGCGGTAGAGCAGATGCTTGCGTGGGCTCCCCTGGCAGTTGGCGAAGAGCTGCTGCATCTCCGGGGTGTTCTCCGCCTCCAGGCCTTCCTCCTCGATTCGCCGCTGGCAATCCGGGCAGTGCTCCCACGCCGTGCCGGAATACTCGTCGCCGCCGATATGCAGGTAAGGCGCCGGGAACAGCGCCGCCACCTCGGTGAGGATGGCGTCGATCGCCTGGAAGACGTCATCGCGCCCGGGGCAGTATTCCATGGGCCCCTTCCCGCCGGAAAGCGCGGGGTGGTTCACGCAGAGCAGCTCCGGGTAGGGCTGCATGATGGCGTCGGAGTGGGATGGGAATTCGATCTCCGGGATGATCATTACCTGGCGCGCGGCGGCATAGGCGACGATCTCGCGGATGTCCTGCTGAGTATAGCGCCCCCGCGCCGGCGGCCCCGGCTGCGGCTCCTGCAGGTGCGCGGTCAGCAATGGGAACCTGGCGATCTCCAGCGTCCAGGCCGAGCCGTCGATCAGGTGCAGGTGCAGCCGGTTCATTTTGTAGAAGGCCAGCAGATCGATGCAGCGGAGAATGAACTCCTTGGGATAAAAATGCCGGGCCACATCCAGCATCACACCTCGCCAGGCGAAGCGCGGCCGGTCGGTGATGACGCCGCACGGCAGTTCCCAGGCGACAGCGGCGGGTGACTCGCCGAGAATCTCGCGGGGGAAGAGCTGGCGCAGCGTCTGGCAGGCGTAGAACACACCCGCCGGACGATATGCCAGCACCTCGATGCGCTCCGGTCGGATGGAGAGGATATACCCCTCCTCGCCCAACTCCACCTGATCGTCGCTCATACGCAGGATGATAGCGCTGGCGGACTGGTCCCCCACCCCGGCCTGCACGCACAGCGCAAAGCCGGTTGCCGGAGCCAGCACCGCGGCAAGATACTGCGCGGTCTCCTCGCAGCCTGGTCCTGCCATGATCACCGTTTCCTCCCGCAGGCGGAAGGCGCCGGGCAGCGATTCGACCTGCGCAGGCCGTGGAATGATCTCATGTGCGGTGATCTGCGACATTTTACAGCTCCAGATGGTCGATAAAACATGCTTCCGGTTGCTCCAGGCCGTGCAGCTCGAAGACCACCAGCTCATTCTCGCCCCGGCGCAGCAGCGGCGCGGGGACATACATGGTTCGCAACGGACCGATCTTCCAGTAGCGCCCCAGGTTGAAGCCGTTGAGGAAGGCATTCCCCTTCGTCCAGCCGGGCAGCGTCAGGAAAGTATCCACCGGCTCATCCACGCTGAAGGCGCCGCGGTAGAAGGCCGGCCCCTGCCACTCGCCGAGCGGTGAGAAGCGCAGGTCGGAGAGATCGTCCAGCGGCAGCGGGAAGATGGACCAGTGGAAGAGCGACTGCCCGCCAAGTTGCGCGCTGTCGGAGATCCCCTTGCGATCGGTGATCATATGCGGGCCGAAGTTGACGTGCCCCTGGTTCTCCACCAGAATATCGAGCTGGAAGCTTCCAGCGTCGAAGCCCAGCCGCACGGTGGTCTCCTTGTTGTCGCGCTCCAGCAGGCCGCGGTACTCGCCGTCCACATAAACCAGCGCGCGGTCGCGGCATTCGTAGAGTTCGAGGGGTTCTTCCTGGCGTGGCCCCGTCAGTTGCGTGCGGTAGAGGATGAAGCCGTAATGCTGTCCCAGCATCTCCATCGACTGCGGCGTGACGCTGCGCACCTCGTGCGAGATGTCCGGCAGCGAGGAGAAGAGCGGCGCGTATTCCGTCAGCGCCACCGTGCCGTAGGCGCGCTTCGGGCTGGGATCGGGCACCGGCATGTCGGGCAGCGGGCGGTATTTCGCCACCACCTCGCGCACCGCATGGTATTGCGGCGTCGGGTCGCCGGCTTCGTCGAGCGTAGCGCCGAAGTCATAACTGGGGTTAATCGTCGGTGTGTATTTATCGTAGCGGTTCGCCCCGTTCATGAAGCCGAAGGTGGTGCCGCCGTGGAACATGTAGAAGTTGACCGACGCCCCGCGCCCAAGCATGTCGTCCAGGAGCGCCGCCACCTCCCGCGGGTCGCGCTGGTGGTGCTCCCCGCCCCAGGTATCGAACCAGCCGTTCCAGAACTCCATGCAGACCAGCGGCCCCTCGGGCTGGTATTTACGAATCTGCTGAAAGGCGTTCTCCGGGTTGGAGCCGAAGTTGCCGGTCTTTAGCAGATGCGGCAGCGTGCCGCCCTGGAAAGAGCTGTCCGCCAGCCCGTCCGAGGTGAAGAGCAGCACGTCTACCCTATGCTCGCGCAGCTTTTGCTCGACATGCTGCAAATACTCATGGTCGTTGCCGTAATAGCCGTACTCATTCTCCACCTGCATGGCGATGATGGGACCGCCGCTGGTGATCTGCAGATGCGTCAACCGTGGGATCAACTCGTCGAAATAGCGGTCCACCGCCGCCAGGTAGGCGGGATGGCAGCAGCGCAGGCGCATGCCCGGATCGGCCAGCAGCCACGCCGGCAAGCCGCCGAAATCCCACTCCGAGCAGATATATGGCCCAGGGCGCACGATGGCGTGCAGCCCGACCTCAGCCGCCAGCTCGACGTAGCGCACCAGGTCGAGCCCGCCATCGAACCGGTACTCGCCCGGCCGCGGCTCATGCAGGTTCCACGGCACATATGTCTCCACCGCGTCGAATCCGCACGCCTTCAACTTCAGCAAGCGGTCGCGCCAGTATTCCGGCACGATGCGGAAATAATGCATCGCTCCCGACAGGAGCTGCATCGGCTGCCCATTGAGCAGAAACTGCGTTTCGTTAACGGTAAACTCACCCACGAATTGATTCCTCATTAAAAAAAGTCATGCTCGAAGTGGTGACGATATCACAGCCACTTCGAGCACCTTATTATTTCTTCGCCTGAATGGGACCTTCTCCTGCATCGCACGGTGCAGGACTGCTCTGCTCAAAAGGGGTCGCGCAATATCACCGGTACCGCCGTGTTGAATTGCGCCTTGTCATGCGCGAACCAGTCGTCGATCTGTTGGGCGTCGACCGGCATGGGCGAGATATTCGGCAGGGTTTCACTCAGATTATTCACATTCTGGCGGCCGGGATCTTCTCCGAGCGCTTTCAACATGGGGCAGTAGAAGTTATTCACCCAGTTATTCGAGTCCATCACGCCACGGTCCGCAATACCCTTGAGGAAACTGACCAGTTCGTGCACAGCGGCGATCCTGGCTGGTTTATCGGCAGGATCGATCGCGTCTAAGGCCTGCGCCAGCGTCCGCTCGTGCAGGTAGAGCGCGTAGAACTCCCACCGTTCCCGCTCCGGTCCACTCGTCCCGACTTTGCGCCGTATGGCATCGAGCAGGTAGAACCCCTTCTTCATGAATCCGCTCATATCAATCCGGCCCGCGGCAAAATCATCGTAGAGTGCCAGGTAGTTATAGAATTCGACAGTGGCGGAGGGGAACATCTTCGCGCAGAAGTCGCGCCGCAATCCTTCAATGTCGGTGTTGACATCCCATTTCAGCCGGGTGGACACATAATGCGTGAACCCGTTTTTCGCCCAGTCGTGCATTATCTCCGTAGAGAGGCCGAACGCATTATTGCGGGCGTAAAAGGGATAGAGCTTCAGGCGGTCCGTCTCGAGGTAGGACACCGGATTGCCCAGCCCCTCACCCCACCCCCAGTAAATCCACGACCAGGCCTCATTGATGAGCAGGTGGTGCGATGCCTTGCCCCAGCTTTCGATCACCGTCTGCCACGGCTCAAGCGCGTAGTTGGAGTAAACATCGACGATGATGCGGTCGCGGTTCTCGTTGTAGCCGTCCGCCTTCACATGGATCTGCCGGGCAGATTGGAAATAGCACATCATGGTGATCATCACGTCGGGATGGCGCGCAAAGATCTCCTTGCCGACCGCGTTGACCAAAGTCATATACTGATCGGCGAAGTTGCCGATTCTGCTGCAGTTTTCACACTGGCAGAAGCCGGATTCCCCGTCATTCATCGAAAAGGACACGAGCTTGTTCCCGCCGGCCAACTGCTTTTCCGCCCAGGCAACCCCGAGTTTGACCAGCTCCGGATTAGACAGGCAGCGCTGTCCGTGCTGCACCCGCTTCCCGTCGACCAGCGGAAAGTATTCGGGGTGCGTGGCATACAGGCTTTCCGGCCAGATCTCTACGAAATTGTGACCCTGGAACCCGGGCCCCAGGCTGCAATAGACCATTTTATTCGCTTCCCGCCACTGCGCTGTCTCCTCGCCGCGACCGGGGTTATCCCAGCTATAGGAGCTGCGGAACGGGAATGTCGGCGCCTTCACCGCCTCTGACGCTGCGACGGAGATAGTCGGCATTTGCGGGACAACCTCACCTGCCTTACAGGGCATGAACCAGCGGCAACCGAGGCTTTCGAGAAAGTCGTAGACGCTGAAGACGGTCGCTTGCCCGCGGTGGCCAACGAGGAACAGCGTATTGCCCCGCACGGCTACGGCAACGGCATCACGCACGGGGTCCGTATACGGTAACTCTTCGCCGATCTTCAGCTTCACGCGCAGGTCCGCAGGCAGCAGCGTGGTTTGTCCGACCGCAATAACGGTACCGGTGACCTTGCTGTCATCAGTCGTTACCAGGAGTTTGGCGCCGGAAATGCGGTAGAGATAATCCTGCAGAATCGCGGCCGCGCGCGCTTCATCTTTGTCGGCTTTGACTGAGATCACGATGGTGGCGACCGGGGCGTGTTTTTCCGCCAGCACAAGCGGGCGACCCGCGGCGAACACAGAACTGCACGCGAGCAGCATAATAGCCAGAAGGTATTTCATTAGTGCGCACCTTTCGTGGCATCGTCACCGGTGAGGATCACCTTACAAGTGACTTCCTGCGTAAAACCGATCGCATACTTGAAGAGCCGGGCTTTCCCCTGCATGTCACCGAAGCTCTTGCCGAAGTTGTCGCCGTCCTCCAGCAGGTAGAGGCTCTTCCCATCCGGGGACAGCGCCACATCGCGCAGACCGACAAGCGCAGCATCGGTATAGGTATAGACCTTCGATAGGGACTCATTGCTGTCCCAGAACTGATAAAGCCGGGCGGAGGGCGTTCGTTCCACCACGTAGAGCATGCCCCGGTCGGCAGTCAGACCGATGACATCACCGAGCGCCCCGGGGTATTGATAGCGGTAGGCAAAGGCGTTGCCAGTATCGTCATACCGCCGCACTTCACGGGCGACCGTGGTGGCGTAAACCGCGCTCTTCCCGTCGGAGGTCAGCGAGGGCCCGACATAGCACCCGCCAATAGGCGCGTAGTTCAGGGCAGCGGGCGGAGCGGGCACATTGAATGTATACAGCCAGCCTTCGCCTTTCGGCTTCGCGCGGTCGAAGGCCTTGAGCTGCTCGCCGCAGCGATTCCGGATGAATATTTTGCCGTCAGCCCCGAGGCCGCCGCCCTGCGATCCACCAAGGCCGCGCCGCCCCTCCTTCTCGTCTCCGGGATCGGGACCGGGCATCCAGCCGCCGATGGTATAGAGCGGTGTGCCCTTCCGGTCGAACACGTCGACCGCGTGCCAGCCGCCGAACGGGCCGATGATCTGCCCCGCGGTCAGTATGAACCAGTTACCGCAACTGGCCAGCGGCAGACAGTGCGACTTGCCGGCGTCGAAATCGAGGAGCGGGGCACCGGTGGCGGTGAAATGGTAAAGGCCGCACGGGCTGGTGAACTTGCCGGTCGGCTTTCCAGCGACGATCTCCGGCACCCCCCGGTCGAGCACATAAAGCGAGCCGTCCGCGTCCACGTTCACGTCGCACGGATTACCGAACTGGATGCACCCGGTTTTGGCAAAGGTCGTGTCGGGCGTCACCTTGCGACCAATGCTTGCGCGCAATTGATAGGTTCCCGCGGGGAGCGACTTGCCGAGAGAATAGGCGCCGGTCCACACGAAACGATACTTCCCTTCGCGCTGGTCGCCGGCAAACAGCGTGGTGACATACGTGCCGTCGCGCAGATACACCTGGATAATGACATTATCCGGCCGGGTCAGGGTGTAACTCACCTGTCCCCCGTTATACGCGAGATGCGTCATCTCCGCGTGGATGCTCTGCGCCAGCAGGAGCATCGCCACGGAGATGACGCAGTGTAGTGCCTTCCGCATCGTCGATTACCTCATCAGCGAGCCGCGGTCTCACGACTATAGGTGTTGGACCGAAAGCTCAAAGCATCTATAGTAATTAATCATACGTGCTCTCGCAGGAAATTTCCTTTATTTTGCCTTCACCTTCTTCCGCAAACGATCAGTGATAGAGATGGTGTTGCTATCTCGTAGGTGCAGTCCAATCACTGCTATCCGGCGGTGCCGGCTGGCTCACCGGTTACCAACGGTTGAATCTCGTCGACAAACAACTGCCCGGCGCGCTCGGGCGTGGCATTGCCGATGACGCGGCCGTTGACGGCGATATTCGGTCCCTGGCTGCAGTTCTCGAAGCAGAAGGTGGCGCGCAGCTCGACCGCGTCCTCCATCTCGTGTTCCTGCAACAGCTTGCCCAGTTTCTGCAGCGTCCGGTAGGCGCCATTCTGGAAGCAGCAGGTGCCCACGCACACCTCCACCGTCAGGCCGCTCCCCTCGCTGATCCGGATGCTCTCTTCAATGCGCCGGCGGTTGGTATAGTCGGTGTGCAATGCCATATGCGCCACCTCACTGCCCGGCTCCTCCAGCACATTTTTATACAGGCGCTGCACCGCTTCGTTGCGGTGAGACTGCCGGCACTTGCTCCCGCAGTCGATGGCGCCCAGGCCCTTCGCCCGCGCCGCGCGCTTCTCCATCGTATCCTGCGCCGGTTGCCCGCCACCGCCGACGCAGCCGCCGGGGCAGGCCATCACCTCGACAAGGTGGTACTCGCGCTCACCGCTCCGCACCTTCTCGATCAGCGCCGCGGCGTTTGCCAGGCCGCTGACCATCGCCAGCTTGATCGTCTGCCCGCCGATCTCCATCGATGTCTCACGCACGCCGCGTTCCGCGGGCACGCTCTCCCAGGTCGCGCGCTGGAGTTCGTCGCCGGTGAGCTCATAATAGGCCGTGCGCACCGCCGCTTCCGCCACGCCGCCACTGGCGCCGAAGATGGCCGCCGCGCCGGTGGACTCGCCGAAGGGTTGGTCGAAGACTTCATCCGGCAGGCTGGCAAAGTCCAGGCCGTAGGCGCGGATCATCTTCGCCAGCTCCTGGGTGGTGAGCACGGCATCGACGTCGCGCATGCCGTCGACGGCGAATTCCGGCCGCGCCGCTTCATATTTCTTCGCCGTGCACGGCATCACCGAGACGCAGAAGACGCGATCCGGTGGGATGCTGAAGGTGCCGGCGTAGTAGTTCTTCACCATCGAGCCGAACATCTGCTGCGGCGACCGGCAGCTCGACAGGTTGGGCATCATGTCCGGATAGCTCTGCTCCGCCGTCTTCACCCACGCCGGGCAGCAACTGGTGAAGATGGGCAGGCGCTCGCCCTTCTCCAGCCGGTGCAGGAACTCTGTCGCCTCTTCCATGATGGTCAGGTCGGCGGCAAAGTTGGTGTCATATACCTTCTCCGCGCCCATGCGGCGCAGCGCGGCGGCAATTTTGCCTTCCATGTTGGCGCCCGCGGGCAGGCTGAAAGCTTCGCCGATCGAGACGCGCACGGCAGGGGCGATCTGGAAGACCACTGTCTGCTTCTCGTCACGCAACGCCGCCATCACGCGCTCGATCTCAGGTTTGACGGTAATCGCGCCGGTGGGGCAGACGCTGGCGCACTGGCCGCAAAACACGCACTCCACCTCGTCCAGCCGCTTGCCGTAGGCCGGGCCCACCTCAACCTCGGAGCCGCGCTTGCAGAAGTCCAGGATATGCATGCCCTGGTGCTCATAGCAGGCGCGCACGCAGTTGCCGCAGAGTATGCACTTGTTGGGGTCGCGCACGATGGACGGGTTGCCGTCATCCACCGGCTTCAGCTCCTCGTCCGTCGGATTGAAGAAGCGCACCTTGTCGATGCCGTAGCGCTCGGCGTAATCCTGCAGCTTGCAGACGCCGCTCTTCGGGCAGGTCAGGCAGTTGCGGTCGTGACTGGCGAGGAGCAGCTCCAGCGCCATCTTGCGCACCCGGTGCACGCGCTCGGACATCGTCTCCACAGCCAGGCCGTCCTCCGGCGGCGTGGTGCAGCTCGTGACCACACCGCGTGCACCTGCGTCGACCACGCACATGCGGCAGGCGCCGAAGGGCGACAGGTGGGCCTGGTAGCACAGCGTGGGCAGCTCGATCCCCGCCTTGCGCACGACTTCCAGGATATTTTGCTCGTCGGTAAATTCAACGGTGCGGCCGTCGATCGTCATCTTTGCCATTATGCCACCTCCTCGATGGCCCCGAACGGACAGCTTGCCAGGCAGGCGCCGCAGCGCACGCAGTCGGCGGCGGCGATGCTGAACGGTTCCTTGACCTTGCCGGTAATCGCACCCACCGGGCAGGCGCGGGCGCACTTGCTGCACCCCCGGCACTTCTCACGGTCGATCACATACCGTTTGAAGGCCTGGCATACCTTCGCCGGGCAGCACCCCTCCAGCACGTGCGCACGCAGCTCTTCGCCGAAGAAGCGGAGCATGGACAGCACGGGGTTGGGCGCGGTCTTCCCCAGGCCGCACAGTGAGCCGTCTTTCACCGCCGCGGCCAGCTCCTCCAGCGTCTCCAGATCCTCCGCCGTACCCAGGCCGGCGATGATCTTCTCCAGGATCTGCAACAAGCGCCGGGTGCCCTCGCGGCAAAGCGTACACTTGCCGCAGCTCTCGTTCTGGGTGAAGTGCATGAAGTAGCGGGCCAACTCCACGATACAGGTGTCTTCGTTCATCACCACCAGCCCGCCGGAGCCGATCATCGCGCCTACCTTCAGCAGGGCGTCGTAATCGAGCGGTAGGTCCAGATGCTGCTCGTTCAGGCAGCCGCCGGACGGCCCGCCGATCTGCACCGCTTTGAAGCGCTTGCCGTTGCGCACCCCGCCGCCGATGTCGAAGATTACCTCGCGCAGCGTGGTGCCCATCGGCACCTCGATGAGGCCGGTGTTGATCACCTCGCCGGTGAGGGCGAAGGTTTTCGTGCCCTTGCTGTTCGCCGTACCGAGGCCGGCGAACCACTCCGGGCCGCGGCGGATGATGAGCGGCACATTGCCCATCGTCTCCACGTTGTTGATGAGCGTGGGCATGCCGAAAAGGCCGCTGTTCGCCGGGAAGGGCGGCTTGCTGCGCGGCATGCCGCGCTTCCCCTCTACCGAGGCAATGAGCGCCGTCTCCTCGCCGCAGACGAAGGCGCCGGCGCCTTCCTTGATGCGGACGGTGAAGGAGAAGTCGGACCCCAGGATGTGCTGACCGAGCAGCCCCTGTTCCGTCGCCTGGCGAATGGCCGTGCGCAGGCGGGAGACGGCCAGTGGGTACTCTGCGCGCACGTAGATGATGCCTTCATCAGCCCCCACCGCGTAGGCGGCGATGGACATGCCTTCGATCACGGCGTGGGGATCGCCCTCCATCAGCGAACGGTCCATGAACGCGCCGGGGTCGCCTTCGTCGCCGTTGACAATGACATATTTCTTTTCGCCGGCGGCCTTGCGCACGAACTCCCACTTGCGCCCGGTGGGGAACCCGCCGCCGCCACGCCCGCGCAGGCCGCTGTCCAGCACGGCCTGGCAGACCTGTGACGGCGTGGCATGATGCAGCACGATCGCCAGCGCCCGGTAGCCGTCGTTGGCGATGTAGTCCTCGATGCTGTCCGGGTTGATATGGCCGCAGTTCGCCAGCGTAGTGCGCGTCTGCCGCGCGTAAAAGGGGATCTCGCCTTCGTTACGGCAGCGGAGGCCATTGCCCGGACCAGTATAGAGCAGCCGCTCGACGACTTCCCCACCCTGGATCGTGCGCTCGACAATCTCCGGCACGTCCTCGATGCGCACGCGAGTATACAGAATGTCGGCGTTAAGCCCTTCGACGCGCACCAGCGGGCCGCGCTCGCAGAAGCCGTGGCAGCCGGAGTGGTCGACCTTCGTCCCGGCTTCGTGCTGAAACGCCACGACATCGGGACCGAGAAGGGCCTGGAAGCGGGTGAGCACATCGGCCGCGCCGTTGGCGATGCAGCCGGTGCCGGCACAGACCAGCACGCGGACGGCCGTTGCCGTTTGCCCGGCCAGGGCCTGTGCTTTGAATTCGGTAAGCGCGTCGGTAGTGGAGATCATTGCTCGTCCTCCCTCCGGTTAATGTCATCGAGGATCTTGGCGATCGACTCGGGCGTTTGTTGCGGGTACACCTTGTTGTTGATGACCACCACCGGGGCCAGGCCGCAGGCGCCCAGGCAGCTCACCGTCTCCAGGCTGAAGCGCAGATCGGGTGTAGTCTTTTCGCCGGCCCCCAGCTTCAACTTGCGCTTGATGGCCTGCAATACCGGGATGGAGCGGCGCACATGGCATGCGGTGCCGTCACAGACGCGGATCTCATATTTGCCCTTCGGCTCCAGCGAAAACTGCGCATAAAATGTGGCCACGCCGTAGATCTCAGACGGGGAGCGCTTCAGTGCGGTGGCGAGATACGTCAGAATGTCCTGCGGCAGGTAGGTGTATTCCGCCTGCACCTTCTGCAAAATGGCGATGAGGTTCGTGGCATCATACTGGTAGTACGCCAGAATCTCGTTCACTTTCTGGAACCGGCGCAAACCGGCCTGCCGGGCCGGTGAGGCCTCGATCATGGACTGTGGACTCATGCGCTCCTCCCCTGTATTACTTATCTTCAAGTTCCCGCCGCTCCACACAGATATCGTGTGCAGGTGTGGCGAAGCCGCCTTGTGCATCGCTTCACAGAGCCGACACCACTTGCGCGATTTTTTCCGCGAATCTGACTTAGCGACGTTTAGCGATACATCAGTATCGATATAATTTTATCGAAACAGTGAAATAGTAAGCCCATGCCGGGCGCTTGTCAAGTATATTGTGATATTTTTCACTATATATCTTCAGCAGAGGGAAAGGCCACGAAAGAAGCGTTAGTACCTGCAGTCTGGTGCCTACCAGCTATCATGGTAGCCTGGCAAGTTCTCGACGGGGCGGCAAAAAACATTCCCCTCCCGGTTGACAACGCTGGATAGGCTGTTATAATAGATAAAATCTTATCGATAAGCACTGCACGATTTGTCCGGGAGTATGCCATGAATATGAAATCAGGCAAGGTCATCAATCTGCCCACGGTGCGGCGGCTTCCCTCGTACCTGTACCAACTGCGACCGCTGCGCGACGCGAAGGTCGAATATGTCTCCGGCACCTATCTCGCCCAGCAGCTCAAGCTCGACCCGGTGCAGGTACGCAAGGATCTGGAGGTCACCGGCATCGTCGGGCGCCCGCGTGTCGGCTTCCCGGTGAATCTGTTGATCAAAACCATCGAGGAATACCTGGGCTGGCACAACACCACCGAGGCCTTCCTCGTCGGGGTCGGCAGCCTGGGCACAGCGCTGCTGGGGTATGAGGGATTTCCGCAGCACGGCCTGCGCATCGTGGCGGCCTTCGATCACAACGCGGCGAAGGTCGGCCAGGAGGTGCACGGCACGCTGGTGCTGCCGATGGAGAAACTGCCCGACCTGGCGCACCGCCTGCATGTGCGCATCGGCATTATCGCTGTCCCCGCCGACCAGGCGCAGACGGTGGCCGAACAACTCATCGAGGCGCGCATCACCGGCATCTGGAACTTCGCCCACGTGCAGTTGCAGGTGCCCACAGGCGTGATCGTGCAAAACGAAGACCTGTCCGTCGGCCTGGCTGTGCTGTCCAAGCGGCTGACGGCTGAATTTGAAGCGGAAGATGCCGCCGTCACGGGGTAAGACGCCATGCGACACATCGAAGTCTGTGTGGGATCGAGCTGTTATCTCAAAGGCGCTTACAAAGTGCTGGACGCCTTCGTTGCCCTGGTGCGCGAGCACCGGCTGGAGGACAAGGTGCGCATCGCCGGCGCCTTCTGCAAGGAGCACTGCCTGCACGGCGTCACCGTAAGCGTGGATGACGCCATCTACTCCGTGCCGGACGCTGAAGCCGCCCGGCAGCTCTTTGTCGATCGCGTGTTGGAGGCGCCCGAGCAGCCATGAACCTGATCACTATCGACCAAGTCAACTGCAAGGACTGCTATAAATGCGTCCGCTTCTGCCCGGTAAAGGCGATCCGCGTGGCGAGCGGTCATGCCGAGGTGGACGGCGATCGTTGCCTGGGCGACGGCAACTGCCTGAAGATCTGCCCTCAGCACGCCAAGCAGGTGCGCGCCGACCTGCCGGCAGTGCACGCGCTGCTGGCCAGCGGACGCACGGTGATCGCCAGCGTAGCCCCGGCGGCGCTGGGCATTTTCGGCGAGTCGTTGCCAAACCTCATCGGCGCGCTGCGCCAACTCGGATTCAGCCGCGTGGAGGAGACGACCCGCGCTGCCGAAGCAGTGGCCCGCGCCTCCGCAGCGCATGACCCGGCGGATGGCCCGGCCATCACCACCGCCTGCCCGGCCATCGTCGAGCTGATCACCACTTATTACCCGCAATATGTGCACCTGCTGGCGCCGGTACCGAGCCCGATGACGGCCCATGCGCGCTTGCTGCGCGAGGAGCATGGCATCGAGACGGCAGTGGTCTTCATCGGCCCGTGCATCGCGAAAAAGGGCCACCTCGAGTCCAGCGAGATCGACGCCGCCCTCACCTTCGACGAATTGCATACCTGGTTGCGGCAAGAAGGCATTACACTCGACAGTGCGCCGGTGTCCGCCTTCGACAACCCGCCGGTGGGCGCTTCGCAGCTCTACCCCCTGCCCCAGGGTCTGGCGCATACCGCCGGCCTGCCCACCGACCTGCTGGCTGCCGAGGTGCTCGCACCCCACGGCATCCCCGAGGTGATGGCCGTGCTGAACGACCTGCCGTCGCTCCGCGGCGTGCGGCTGATTGAAGCGCTCGCCTGTCCCGGCGGCTGCCTGCAGGGCCCTGGCGCCTTCGAGGGCCCGTCCGTACAGCAACGGCGCACCGACCTGCTGCGGCTGGCGCAGCGCGATGGCGGGGAAGGCAGTGCCCCGTCAGACCTGACCATTACCTACCCGGCGATGCCGCTCTACCTGCCGATGCCCAGTCCCGAGGAGCTGGCGGCGATCCTGCGCCGCACTGGGAAGATGCGGCCGGAGGACGAAAACAACTGTGGCGCCTGCGGGTATGACACCTGCCGCGAGAAGGCCGTCGCCGTCTTCCAGGGCATGGCGGAGGCCGAAATGTGCATCCCCTATATGCACTCGCGGGCGGAGAGCTTTGCCAACGTCGTAATCCGTTCTACGCCCAACGGCATCGTGGTCGTGGACGGCGGCCTGCGCATCCTCGATGCCAACCCGGCCTTCGCGAAGGTCTTCGGTCGCCCGCTCAACGAATTGATCGGCCGGCACATCCGCACGGTGGCGGAACCGGCGGGTTTCGAATACGTCCGGCGCAATGGCCGGCCCTTCGCCCGCCAGGAGATCATCTACCAGGATGTGGTGGTGCGCGAGTCGATCTTCCCCGTCAGCGACGAGGAAATTATCATCGGCATTTACACCGATGTCACCGAAGAGGTAGCCCGCCGCCAGCAGTTGCAGACCGCCAAGCAGGAAACCCTCGGGAAGGCGCGCCAGGTCATCGACGAACAAATGCGCGTGGCGCAGGAGATCGCCAGCCTGCTGGGTGAGACGACAGCCGATACCAAGGTGCTGTTGACCCGGTTGATCAAGCTGTATGACGAAGAGGAAGAGTAGGCCCCATGTTTGCCGACGTGCATGTGCGACAACTGCAGAAGACGGGCGAAGAGCTCTGTGGCGATTTCGTGGCGTGGCATCGCGGCGACAACGAGGTTGTGGTGGTGCTGGCCGACGGCCTGGGCAGCGGGGTCAAGGCGAACATCCTCTCCAGATTGACCGGGAAGATCGCGCTAACCCTCTTCCGCGAGCACATGCCGCTACCGGAGGTGGTAGAAACGCTGGCCGGCACGTTGCCCACCTGCAAGGAGCGCAACCTGGCCTATTCCACCTTCACCCTCGTGCGGGTGACGGATGCCGGTGAGCTGGACATTGTCGAGTTCGACAACCCGGCGACCTTCGTCTTCCGCGGCGGCTGGCACGAAGCGATGGCCTACGAGGAATGGCAGATCGGCCCGTACCGGTTGCGGCAGGCCCACGGGCAATTGGAGGAGGGCGACTACCTGGTCATCGCCTCGGATGGCCTGACCCATGCCGGGCTGGGCGGCGCGGAGCCGCTGGGCTGGCGCTGGGAGGGGATCGTCCAGCACCTGGAGGGCTTTCTGGCCGTCAATCCTGAGGCCGAGGAGATTGCCGACAACCTGATCGATTCCGCGCGCGCCCTTTACCGAGACCGCATCGACGACGACACGTCGCTGGCGGTGATCGCCTGCCGGCCCTTCCGCCAGCTCACCCTGGCCGTGGGCCCGCCCGCCGACCCGAAGGATGACCAGCGCATGGCCGAGCGCCTGGGGAACGCCAACGGCATCAAGGCGATCTGCGGCGGCACCACTTCGAAGCTCATCGCGCGCTGCCTGGGCCGGCCGCTGGAGGTAGATATCGAATCCGCCGTCTCGCGCGACGTGCCTCCCTCCGGCCGCATTGAAGGCATCGACCTGGTGACGGAGGGCGTCATCACCCTCATGCACGCCATCAACACGCTGGACACCGTCCCACTGCACGCCCGGCCGCGCGTGCAGGTCCATGACCTTGCCTATCTCTACGGCCAGCGTAAGCCGGGCGCCGCCTACAACGCCACCGTCCACCGCGCGGCTCCGCCGGAGGAGGAAAGCCCCGCCCAACGCCTGGCCCGCGCCTTACGCCTCGCCGACAAGGTGACGATCCTCCTTGGCACTGCCCTCAATCCCGCGCACCAGAGCGCCGATCTCCCCGTGCAGCTCGGGCTGAAATTCCACCTGGTCGAGCACCTGGCGGAAAAGCTGCGCGCCAAGGGCACGGTGGTCGAAGTGATCCGTTATTGATGTCTGCGCGCGTTACTGCGGCAATGCCACCACCCCATCGCATATCATCGGAACAATTGGCCGGGTCATCGCCAAACAGAGTGAAGCGGTTCCTCAATATCTCGACATTATAAGCTCTCTGCCTCAAGTTCGCATCATCCCATCCGATAATGAATGAGATTAAGGTCGACCGGAGGATGAGATGGATAATACGAACGTAGCTCGGTTGCTTATTATGGTAGGAATGACAGGCATGTTGCTTGGGATGTTGACCGGATGTCACGATGCGTCACCCCCGTCCTTTCCCGCCGAAACCATTTGGCAGATGCAGAGTATCGTCACCGAAGAAATGACCGAACACAACGTGCACGGTGTGATTGCCGGCGTATGGGTGCCCGGCCAGGGGGAATGGGTATACGCCGGCGGGTTGGCGGACACGCAAACGGCGACGCCGATGGCTATCATGGATAAAGTACGGATCGCCAGCATTACGAAAAGCTTTACCGCGACCGTGGTGCTGCAATTGATCGATGAAGGACTGCTCACGCTGGAAACACCTTTGAGCACCTTCATACCCGATGTGCCGCAGGCGGAACACATCACCATTCGCCAACTGCTCAATCACACGAGCGGACTCTTCACCTACACCGCGGACGCCACCTTCACCTCGACCTTGCTTGCGGAACCGACCACCGAGTGGACGCCTCGCCAACTCGTCGATCTGGCAATCGCCCACCCGGCGAACAATGCGCCCGGGGAAGGATACGCCTACTCCAATACCAACTACATCTTACTGGGCATGATCATCGAACAACTGACCGGACGAACCGTCGAGGAGGAAGTGCAAACACGAATCTTCGACCGGCTGGGCATGTCTGCTTCCTCTTTCCCCCGTACCGGCGACTGCGCCATGCCCGGGGCGCATAGCCATGGGTACTGGCCGCTACAGGAAGGGGGATTCCTCGATATCACCGAGATCGATCCCTCGTCACACTGGACATCCGGCGCCATTATCTCGAATGTGATCGACCTGCGTACCTGGGTCGAGGCGTTGGCCACCGGCCAGCTCATCTCCCCTGCCATGCAACAGGAACGACTCACCTGTCGCGACACCGGAGATGGCATTACGCGTTATGGCCTGGGGATTCTGCAATACGGCGAATTCCTCGGGCATGACGGGACGCTGCCGGGGTTTGACAGTGTGATGTACTACTTGCCTTCCCGGCACGCCACCTTCGTCATATTAGCCAATACCGTCGGCGCGGGGCATGCCCCGAAAGATATTTTCAAACGCATCGTCGCCATCCTTCTTCCGGACGCGGTGGCGTGGTAACAACGAAAGGATTTACATCAATGCGGAATTTACAGCGTTTCTGTGTCATACTGCTCGGTTTACTGGCGTTCAGCCTCCTGGTGACCGGCTGCAGCGACACCAACACCATGGACCCCCTGCCCGTTGCCGGCTTGCAGGCAATGTTGGATGAGAAGGTCGCCGGGTCGACTGCGGTGCCGGGTGCAGTCCTTGCCGTTTCGCGAGGCGACTCCTATTGGATTGGCGCAGCCGGAACGGCCGATACGAATACACATGCACCGATGCAACCCTCCATGCGTTTTCGTATCGGCAGCCTGAGCAAACAATTCACCGCCGCGCTGGTGCTCAAACTCGTCGAGGAAGAAAAGCTCTCCCTGGACGATACGGTGGAGGACTGGCTGCCTGCCTTGGACCTGCCCAACGATGATCGCATCACCGTACGTATGCTGCTCAACCATACCAGCGGCGTGCCCAACTTCACCAATGCGAACTTCTGGGACAACCTGGCGTTTCCAGACCCTGATCGCGCATGGCAACCCGGTGAACTGGTTGAGATGGTGAAAACGGATGCATTCACCGAGCCGAGCACGGTTTTTTCCTACTGCAACACCGGTTATGTGTTGGCAGGCATGATCGCGGAAGCCGCCTCGGGTGAGAGCATCTCCCAGGCGATGTCGACGCGTTTCTTCGTCCCCCTCGGGATGCATGACACCGTCTTTGCCGTCGATGGCGCCATCACCGGAAGTTATGCCCATGGCTACCTGCAACTGCCCGGAGGCACGGCCCCGATCGATGTCTCGACCTGGAACCCGTCATACGCCGGGACCGCGGGGGCGATCATCAGCTCGGCGCATGATCTGCTCATCTGGGCTGATGCCCTCTTCGGCGGCCGCGTCCTGGCATCGGATTCTCTCACCGCCATGCTCACTCCGGTAGCACCTGCCACCGAATACGGGCTTGGACTCGGCTTCAAACAGGTCGCCGATGGCCGCACCTTCGTGTATCATGGCGGGCAGATTCCCGGCTACTACTCCCTGATTGCGCACCAGCGTGAAAGCGACCTGACCATCGTCGTTCTCACCAATCGTGAAGATATCTGGCAGGAGCCGAATGATGTCATCACCCCGATCTTCGATGAGGCGGTCACACTCCTGCCGTAACCACGCGGAGCAGACCATCCGGTATTGCCGATGCTGCCCATCCTCTTCGAAAAGAGGATGGGCAGCACGTCTTTTTCTCTGCGGCTTCACGTACAGAAAACACGGGATGAATCAGGGTCCAATGTTTTTATTGAACAGCCGAGACACCTGCTCCACCATTATTAGCCGATCTGGTCAATCAAGACCACGGCCCAGGGTGCCAGCGTGCACTCAACGCGCAGCACACCATTGGCGGCTATGAGCGTGGTTAGGGACGGCTGGCTTAATGACTGCAGGCAGGCCACCTGCTCGCGGGTGGGCGGTTCCGGGCGGCCCATGTATTCCCACGCGCCGCGTGCCCAACCGTGCTCGGCGTCCAGCGCCTCCATGGCGAAGGACGCGTCGGGGGGCAGGCCGGCCAGCGTAATCCGCGCGGTGATAGGCGTCCCCTGGTGCAGGGTCTCCGCCGCCGCCTCCGGCGTCTCGGCCAGCGCCACCGAGCTGGGATACTCGTCGGGATAATGATAGAGCAGCGCGGTGAGGCGGCCGTCAGCGTGCCGGGTGACGATGGCGCCTGGCTGCTGCGCGATCACCTCGCTGCCCAGCCGGTGCATGAAGCGATAGACATGGTAGGTCGGCTTGGGCAAGCCTTGCAGGTTGAGCAGGCCGAAGCCGCCGTGCCAGATGGTATCTCCCGCCCCACCCTCTTCAAAGATATCGCTGAACGCCCAGTATGAGAGTGAATCCGCCGCCGCGCCTTCCAGGTTCGCCTGCACCACGTAGGTTGCCGCCGGCGGGAAATCATGGGCGTGGTCGCGCGCGCTGGGGCTGGAGCTCCACTCGGTGCAGTGTTTCTCCGCGTCTGGGTAGGCCGAATTCCGGACGATCTCGCGCAACAACGCCAGGTCCTCCGCGATGGCCTCGCGCTTACGGCTCACCTTGCGCAGATCGCCGTGCCCATCGAGCGCGAAATCGGTGGGGTAGGGATGGGTAGAGACGAAGTCCACCGGCAGCCCCTGCTCCGCACACCAGGCCAGAAAATCTTCCACCCACACGGGCCGCCAGCACAGCGTGTCCGGGTCGAGTAAGATGGAGGCGGCGCCGATAGCCGGGTCCTCGCGCTCGCTGTCGAAGCGCGCATCGGGGACGAAGTTGGACGTGGCAGGTCCGCCCACACGCAGCGCGGCGTCCACCGATTTGACCGCCTGGACGGTGACGCGGTAGAGCGCGAAATATTGCAAGCGCGTGCCGCGGAAGAAGGGGTCCAGGTTGGGCTCGTTCCAGACTTCGAAGTACCACTGCCGCACCTCATCTCGGCCGTAGCGGTGGATACAGTGGGTGACGAACGCGCGCACCAGCGCCGCCCATTTATCGGCATCCTTCGGTGGCGAGCCGTGGCCCTTCCACCAGAAGATCGTGTCCGTCTCCGTCGCCAGCGCCCGTGGCATGAAGCCCAGTTCGACGAAGGGGCGGATGCCGATGGCCAGCATCGCGTCGAAGAGCTGATCGATGTATTGCCAGTTGTAAATCGGCCGCCCGTCCGCGTCTTCACGATACACGAACATGTCATCGTGGAAGAGCCCATGGAAGCGCAGGTAGCGGAAGCCGCACTCCCGCACCGCCAGCGCCAGTTGCCGCTGCCAATCGGCGCGCAACCCCTCGTTAGCGCGCCCGGCGCCGACGCACACCGACCAGGTGTGCTGCAACGGCCGGCCAGCGTCGGCAGATGAACAACTCAGTGTAATATCTAATGGCATGATGATCCTTGATCCCTGATGCAGGTGGATAAGCAACCGTTAAATTGCCGGCCAGTCTTTCGCATCGTCACAGATATCGTCCGGCACCCTCCGCTTCCATGCCTCCATCTTCTGACGGTTCGTCAACTGGTCCGTCGGCCGGTGATTCGCTTTGAAGGTGAAGAGGATCCAACAGGGAAAGCCTGGCCGAAGACGGTCGGCGGGGACGGCTTTGGCGCCGGTGAACCGCAACAGGTGGAAGACCCAGTAGTTATGTGACCGGCCATCTCTGCCAGGCTCTGCATCAACGAACGCGGTATGAATCATTTCCGCACGGCCATCCTTGTCGAGATCGATAAAGTCTTCACTCCCGGCGTTATATGTCCACAAGCTGTAAGCCTGATAGGCGTGGCCCACCGAGAGCACAAACAGCCGAAAATAGCGTGCCCCGCCGAGGCCGCAACCGCCGGAGTTCGTCAGCAGCACAAAATCTGTCATACTGTCTTCATTCAACAAGCCGGCAGACACCTCGGGCGCCTCATCACCCATTATCCACCCGTCGATCGCCGTCGGGGCGAGAAGCTGCTGCCCTGTCTGCCGGTTGGTGATGCATATTGTATTCGCATCTTCTTCCGACAGGGTGACCACGAGACTTACCTTGGTAGCCTTCGGTGCCTGCATCACCCAGGTGGTGATCCCGCGCTCGATATTGGCGAAGGTTTTGACCACCTGACAGCGCTGCATCGGATATACTTTTGGAGTTTTCCCCGACAGGAAGGGGCTGTAATCGACCTGATAGGCATTCGCCATGCAGGCAAGCAAAATGCACAAGCTGCAGAGTAATGCGTGAGTGATAACCAGATAGCTTCGCATGAGAGCGCTCCTTTTATGCCGTCGCCGAGTCGATGACCGCCTCGTGGAAGGCATAACGCACAGCCAATTCACCCTCCACGCTGGCCGGAGGAAACGTTGCCGCAAAAAGATCACGCGTAGCATCCCGCCGGCTGGTTAACTGTGCCTTGAGCGCACCGGCCTCGTGCGCCAGGCGGTCACGGAGCACGGCAAGGGAAAACGCGGCGCAGAAGGCGGTATGCGCTACCCCTTCCAGCCAGTAGTCGAAATCGCCCGCGTTCGTTCGCGCGATGGTGCGCAATTCACGGAAGAGCTTCTCCGCCTGAGCCAAAGGCGGTCTGTTCGATAGACGCCATCAGGCCGGCGCGTCCCTCCGGCTGCGCATCAACCTCGTCGAGCCAGTTGCGAATCGCATCACACGCCGACGCAGGGGGCGTCATTTCGAGCATCTGGCACCAGGGAACGCGACCCTCGGCCAGTCGCACGGCGTCGGCAAAGGCCGGCAGCGCCGTGTCGAAGCGCTCCTCGGCATATCGGCAGAGTAGTGCGTCGGCGTCGAACGCCTCCTCCCCGCTGAATCCCTGCGTTGCGACATAGGCGCCGGGCAGGTTGACCAACGGGTGGCTGTGCCGTACCGTCCAGGAGGTGACGCAGGCGCCGTTGCCGGCATTGCGGCCGGTGAGAGTGGCAAAGAAGCAGTTGGGCAGGTGCACGCTATTCAGCGGAATGCCCATCGCGTCGCCCCAACTGCGGGTGGCCGGGGCGGTGATGACGTCGAACCCCATCCCGCGCAGCGCCGCGGTGTAGGGAAAAGCCGGGAAGGTGCCGTCGCGCCGGGTCTGCTCGTCGACCGCATACGGGGCCAGGTAGCGGCTGAAGCCGGGCGCGTCGGCGGAGGCCAATTCCGGCCAGGTAAAGCGTCGGGCCGTTTCCCAGACATGCAGGCTGTCCCAGCGTTCGCCGGCCGTCCAGTAATCCCAGTCCATCCAGGCCACCTCGCGCGGGAACCGGTCGATGATCTCCGGGTGCGAGAGCGCGATGTCCGCCCAGAGGATCGGCCGCAGACCGCGCGCGATGACGTGCTCGATGATCGGCAGCATGTGCCGCAGATACAGCCCGCCCGTGCCGATCTCCGCGACAATCGGCTGGCATTTCGGGCTCTGCCCCAGGTTCCAGGTCTCGTCACCGCCCAGGTGGAAATAGTCTTCGGGTCTCACCGCGTCGATCACCTGGTCGATGAGATCGCAGATCAGCCCGCGGGCGTCTTCGGACAGCGGATCATACTGCGAATCGTGCGCCGGGCTTTCGCGGAAGCGCTCATAACCGGGTTTGGTTAGCACAGCCTCCGCGTGACCCAGCGACTGCACCATCGGTATAATACGAAAGCCGTGCCCACGTAACGACGCCATGCGGTCGCCGGTCGCGGTCGCGTCGAGTGCATCGACATGGGCCAGGGCAGGATGATTTGGAAAGATCAGCTTGTCTTCTACTTCATAAAGGATGGTGTTGTAGCCCCATTCCGCCAGCGTGGCCGCATACCCGGCCATAAAGTCCTCCGCCCACATGGCGCGTTTCATATCAAAGTGAAAAGCCAGCAGTGTGCCCGGCATCGTGTGCTCCCTTCAGCTATGCATCATTCGTGCGATGTCTCCTTCGCCTTCAATCATCTGATGACCTGCTCATCAGATCGGCGACCGGCACGTTCGAGAGCTTGAGCGTATGTGCTGGACGGCCGCGAGTGCCTGTTCGAATGACCTGAAAATAAGATACAGTAATTAACGTAGGGTTCCCCGGGCAGAACCTGTTATAATACACCCGCGATTGAGGGGGGCGTTTGGCATTGGATGTGTTGAAACAGGAACTGGCGGCATATTATGAATCCTTTCGACTGATCGAGCCGGGCGAAACAGCGTGGTCGCGGCGGTTGCCGGAGGAGGCGTTGGCGGCGCGGCGGAGGATTCTGGCGACCGCAGATGCCTTCCTGGCGACGCATCCGGATACGCACCCGTCGCTGCTGAAAGCGCGCTTGCACGAACTGATCGCCGAGGAGTTTCAGCCGGTGCTGTTCCGGCACAGCCCCTTCTTCTTCGAGATGGGATTGCGCTTTGCGGAGAATTGGGGCACGCCGGCGCCGCCTGAGTACCATGTCGCGAGCTGGCTGCTCGATCGGCGGAGCGCCTGGCTGTATGACACGCCGGCATGGCGTCATATCCAGGCCGGCAGCCGGGGCAGCGCAAGCGGGCTGGCGCTGTGGAATATCTGGAGCGGGTTCGACGCCGACCACCATTGCCCGGGCTATACAATGCTGCTGCGCGTGGGCGTGTGCGGCGTGCTGGCGGAGATCGACGCGCGCCGTGCCGGCCCCTGTGATGCCGGGCAGGTGGCGAACCTGGAGGCGATGGCGCGCAGTTGCCGGGCGCTGTTGCGGGTGGCGGAGCGGTTCCGCGAAGCCGCCCTCGCACGGCTGCCCGAAGAGACCGACGCAGCATGCCGGCGCTTCCTGACGATGATCGCCGAGGCGGCGGCGCAGGTCCCCGCCTACCCGCCGCGCACCTTCTACGAAGGACTGGCGATGCTCTGGTTCCTGCGCGAGGCACTGGCCACGCTGGAGGGCATCGGCATCTCGGTGGTTGGGCATCTCGACCGGCTGCTCATCGACCTGTACGATGCCGACCTGGCGGCCGGCCGGCTGACGGAGGCGGAGGCGCGGGACCTGCTGGCGCGCTGGATGCTGCCCACCGACGTAAAGTTCCACGTGGAGGACAACCCGTGGCCGGAGACCAGCACCTGCATGACGCTGGGCGGGTGCGACGCGGACGGCCGCCCGGTCTGGAACGCGCTGACCCGGCTGATCATCGATGTGCACCGGGAGCATCGGCTGCTGAACCCCAAGCTGAATTGCCGGGTAAGCGCGGAGGCGCCGGCGGAGTATCTGGCGCTGCTGAGCGAAACGATCCTGGCTGGGCACAACCACTTTGCGCTGTTGAACGACGATGTGCTCATCCCCGGGTGCGTGCGCGCGGGCAAGACGACGCAAGAAGCGCGGTTGTATGTGAACGGCGGCTGCCAGGAGACGATCGTGGAGGGCGTCGAGCACAGCGCCGGGGCGTATTATTACTTCAACATGCCCCGCGTCCTCGACCTTTGCCTGCAGCCCTTCACGCCGGGTGAGTCCCTGCCGGACGACGTGGCGGCGCTGCTGCCCGTTCCGCTGGACGCCCCCACCTTCGCTGCGTGGTACGCGGGCTTCCTGCAGGTGCTGCAGCGAACCATCCGGCAGGGGGCGGACTGGGCGCGTGACAGCGGCGAGCGCTTTTGGCAGGCGCACCCGTGTCCGCTCTTCTCTACCACGCTGGACGGGTGCATCACCGCCGGGCGCGATTACACCCAGGGCGGGGCGCGGTATAACCCCAGCGGGATTGCGCTGTGCGGGCTGGCGACGGTGGTCGATGCCTTGTATGCCATTCACCAGGCGGTCTACGAGGAGGGCTGGCTGACGCTCGACGGGCTGCGGGCAGCGCTGGCGGCGAACTGGGCCGGACACGAAGCGACGCGCCTGCGCTTGGGGCGGCTACCGAAATACGGGCAGGGGCATGCAGAGGTGGATGCGCTGGCGGCGCGCTTTGCCGATGAGCTGGGCGCCTTGGTGGCGGCCGTACCGAACGAGCGCGGCGGGCGCTTCCAGGGCAGTTTTTTCGTCTACTATGCGTTCCAATGGTTCGGCGACACCGTGCGCGCCACCCCGGACGGCCGCGCCGACGGCGAATTCCTTTCGCAGGGCATTGCCCCGCATCGCCGCACCCCCATCGCCAGCGTAACGGACGTGCTGCATACGCTGTCGGCGATCGATTTTCGCGCTTTCCCCGGCAACGCCGTCCTCGACCTGCAGCTTCCCGCCGGGCAGGCGATCCCACCGGAGGCACTCACCGCCTTCATTCGCACCTTCGGCCGGCTTGGTGGCCCCACCCTGCAGCCGAACCTGGTCTCGGTAGATATCCTCCGCGAGGCCCAGGCCCAACCGCAGGCCCACCGCGATCTCGTCGTCCGCATCAGCGGGCTCTCCGCACACTTCGTCTGTCTGCACAAGGCCGTGCAGGACGAGATGATTTCGCGGGCGGTGATGGGCGTTTAACAGCGCCACCTATTTCAGGCGCGGCGAGTTGTCAGTTGTGCCATAGTTACGTTGATTGCAAATGTCACTTTTTATGTAAAGGAGCAACCGATGAGCGTAAAGATTGTCATTATTGGGGCCGGCAGCGGCTTTGGCGGGAGACTCTCCATCGATATCATGGCGACCGAGGCGCTGCGCGACGCCACCATCTGCCTGGTGGATGTGCACGAAGGCCGCCTGCGGCAGATCCATGCGTTCCTCACGCGGTTGATCGAGCAGCACCAGTTGCCTACGCGCCTGCTGGCCACCACGCGGCGGGAGGAAGCCCTGCCGGGCGCGGACTTCGTGATCACCTCCATCTCCGTGGGCGGGGCGGCCTATAGCGGCTTCCCGCACAACGCCGAGGTGGAGATCCCGCAGAAATACGGGCTGGAACAGTCAGTCGCCGATACCACCAGCGTAGGCGCGGTCTTTCGCTTCCTGCGGACCGGCCCGGTGCAGCAGCAGATGTTCGACGACATGGAGCAGCTCTGCCCGGACGCGTTCGTCCTCAACCACACCAACCCCATGTGCATGCTCTCCTGGCTCCACTGCGTGAAATCGAAGATGCGCTACGCCGGCTTGTGCCACGGCATTCACTGGACAATATCTGAACTGTCCAAGCGCATCGGCGTACCGCAGGAGGAGATCACCTACCGGGTGGCGGGCATCAACCACCTGTCGTGGTTCCTGGAGATACGGCGCGGTAAGGAGGACCTGTATCCGCTCATCCACCGCACGTTGGCCGATCCCGAGAAGTGCAAAGGCGAAGAAGTCCGGTACGAGATCATGAAACAGTTCGGCTATTTCTGCACCGAGAGCAACACGCACGACTCGGAATACATGCCCTATTTCCGCCGCACGCCGGAGCTGATGGCCCAGTATCACCTGACGCCGCGCGTGGTGCAGCCTGAAACGACCGAGCGGCAGTGGGAGAAGGAGACGGGCCTGATGGCCGAGGACACAGTGGCGGCCGGCGCCCTGGTGCGGTCGAACGAATACACAGCGCGGATCATAGAATCCATCGTCACCGGAATGCCCTACACCTTTCACGGCAACGTGCTGAACACGGGGCTGATCACGAATTTACCCAACGGCTGTTGCGTGGAAGTGCCGTGCCTGGTGGATGGCACCGGCATCACACCCTGCCATGTTGGGGATCTGCCGCCCCAACTGGCCGCGCTCGACCGGGCGAACGTCGCGGTACACGAACTGGCGGTGCGCGCTGTGCTGGAACGCGACCGTGAATCCGCCTTCCACGCCTGCGCCCTCGATCCCCTCACCGCCGCCGTCGTGCCGCTCGACAAGCTGCGCATGATGTTCGACGAGTTATGGGAGGCGGAGAAAGACCTGCTCACCTGGTTTGATCCCAGGCACCAGGGACGGCTGCGAGAGCCCGCTGCGGTGTGAGCCGTCCAGCGGATGATAAGGTTGCTTTTGAAAGATTCCGCGCGCAACAGGTTCATACGACGCTGCGAGTAGACGCATCACAATGTCTTATCGATGATCGTCGCAGGACATCACCGGTATCCAAACACGTAAAAATGTCGGCTGACGATTGGTATTGGCATAAAATGGGATCGCCGTGACGGTGACCGGTTGCGGCGCCGGCAATCGGTCGGCCGGCAGATAGAGATCCTGTGCCCATGCCGCATTCGGCATCGCCTGCGCGGTGCCGGTGAGGACGGTGATCCCGCCCAGTAGGTTGGCGCGATAATCGGCGGCAATAACCGCCGCAGGATCGAGGGCCAGGTCCGTCAAGTCCGCCGGCTGGTCGAGACGCTCCAGGCAGTAGACCAGCGGACCGCGCATCAGGGCGACGCTCCCGGTGTTGACTGTTACCTTCGGGTGAGCTTTCATACAGCGCACGGACATGGGCAGGTGAAGTGTGATCGTGTCGCCGGGCTGCCACCTGCGGGTGAGTGCGGCATAACCCTGCATCACGTGCAAGTCAATCGCTTCACCGTTGACAGCCAGACGCGCGTCGTCACACCAGCCGGGGATGCGCAGACTGATCGTGAATTCGACCGCCTGCTCCGGGGTGACGGTCAGCGTCACTTCGCCATCCCAGGGATAATCGGTCTGCTGTTGAAGCTCCACCGCCTGCCCGCCGATCTGCAACTTCGCCCGGCTGCCGATGAACAAGTTGACGTAGAGGGCATCCGACCCCT